>ERZ1026950.982-NODE-982-length-10632-cov-7.020233_pt1 | contig 10632 bp, 6 predicted proteins | sample MGYA00519302_ERZ1026950 | MGnify/ENA primary metagenome ERZ1026950 (study PRJEB26926, sample SAMN06164747) | human gut metagenome | biome: ENVO:00009003; feature: ENVO:2100002; material: ENVO:00002003 | host: Homo sapiens | place: USA | collected 2012 ... | reverse complement strand
GGCTCGGAGATGTGTATAAGAGACAGGCCCCTGCCGGACCGCACGGCCGAGCAGGCGAAGCTTCATCCCGGCGGCCTCGGCAAACGCGGCGTCCTCCGCCGTGATGGCGGAAATGCCTGTCATGCGGACGCGGGACGGGTCGACGTTTTTACCGAACATCATATCGGCCAGAATGCAGGCCTTGCGGCCCGCGTCGATGCCCTCGACGTCGGCGGTCGGGTCCTGCTCGGCGTAGCCGCGCATCTGCGCGTCGCGGAGCGCCGCTTCGTAGCTCTGCCCGTATTCGAGCATCTGCGTGAGGATGAAATTCGTTGTGCCGTTCAGAATGCCGCGCACTTCATAAATTTCATTCGCGCCGAGGCACTGGCTCAGCGGATGCAGCACCGGAATGCCGCCGCCGACGGAGGCCTCAAACAGAAGGCTCACGCCATTCGCCTTCGCAAGCGCCAGCAGCTCCGCGCCGTGCTCGGCGATGAGCTGCTTGTTGGCTGTTACGACGTGCTTGCCTGCGGCAAGCGCGCGGCGGACATACTCAAGCGCTGCGCCGCAGCCGCCGATGGTTTCTATGACGAGAAACACGTCTGCGTCGTGTTCGATGACGGAGAAATCCGTGACGACCTTGTCCCGGTACGGCCTGTCCGGCAGCGCGCGGCGCGCCAGCACATAGGAAAGCTCCAGCTGTTCGCCCGCGTTCCGTTCGAGCAGGTCTGCGTCCCGCAGCAAGATCTCCGCGCAGCTTCCGCCGACGACGCCGGGGCCGAGAATGGCAAGCTTTTTCATGACGGACCTCCTTATGCTTCGTTGGCCCTGCGGTAGATCGCAAGAATGCTTTCATAGTCCAGCACGCGGAACGTGCCGATCGTGCGTGTTTTTCCGTAGCTGCACCGGCTGGCAAGGTCGGCAAGACCTGCCTCGTCCTGCCTGCCGCAGGAAAGCTCACCCAGACGCACGGGCATGCCGATGGACTGGAAGAATGCCTCCTGCTTTGCGATGCCGGCAAGCGCGGCGGCGGTGTCGTCCGCCTCCTCCACGTGCCAGACGTTCCGCGCGAAGCGGGCGAAGCGCGCTGGGCTTTCGTCCATGACGGATCTTGCCCAGCTTGACCACACGGCGGTCAGGCTGTCGCCGTGGTACACGTCAAATTTTTCGCTCAGCGCGTGGCCGAGCTGGTGCGTGGCGAAGTCCTTCCTGCCGCCGAGGCCGGTCAGGCCGTTGTGCGACAGGGAGCCTGCCCACATGATCTCGCTCATGGCCGTTTCGTCATGCGCGTCACGCACAGCGGCGGGGCCGTATTCCAGCACGACGCGCAGCAGCGCCTCGGCCAGCTCATCCGTCAGAGCGTTATCGGTGACGGGGTTAAAATACCGGTCGAGCGTGTGCATGAGAATGTCGCTCACGCCGCACGCGACCTGATGCACCGGGAGCGTCGCGGCGAGCAGGGGGTCGAGAATGGCGAAGGCCGGGCGGTTGAACGGGGTGTTGAGGCCGCGCTTTTCGCCTGCCTCCGCGTTGGTCAGAACAGCGGAGTCGCTCGTCTCGCTGCCCGCTGCCGGAATGGTCAGCACAACGCCGACGGGCATGGATCTTGTCAGCGGCGCGCGGCGCTTCCAGAACTCCCAGATATCTGTGCCGGGGTTGGCCGCGCCGTGGGCGATGGCCTTGCAGGTATCGATGACGCTGCCGCCGCCGACCGCCAGAATCAGCTCCGCACCCGATTCCAGCGCCAGCTGCACGCCCTCGCGGGCCAGCGCCGCGCGCGGGTTCGGCTGCACGCCGCCGAGCGCGCGATATTGAACGCCCGCCTCGTCCAGAAGCCGGAACACGCGGTCAAGCAATCCACTTTTCTTCGCGCTCGAGCTGCCGTAGACGACCAGCACGCGCGAAAGTCCGCGTTTTTTCAGCAGCTCCGGCAGCTTCTCTGTGCTGCCTGCGCCGAACACGATCTCAGTCGGTACGAAATATTCAAATCCGTGCATATGCTTATCCTGCGACGCAGTCTGCCTTGACTACGCCCGTCCTTTCTGCGATTTGCTGGGTCAGCGCTTCGATGTTGCAGTTGAGATTGCTCGTCTCCGCCGAAATGGTCACCATGGCGCGGCCCCCGGTGGGGATGGACTGGTTGATGGTCAGTATATTCGCGCCGCAATTGGCAAAAATAGTTAATATCTCGGACAGGATGCCCGCCTTGTCCTTGAGCATGATCTGAAACGTGATGATGCGGCCGGCCATCAGGTTCTGAAACGGCGCGATGGCGTCGCGGTACTTATAAAACGCGCTGCGGCTGATGCCGACAGCCTGCGCGGCCACGTTGACCTTGTCCGTCTCGCCGGTTTCGAGCATCCGCTTGGCCTCGGCGACCTTCTGGAAGATCTCCGGCAGGGCGGCGGCCTCCACGATATAATACTTCGGGCTATGTTCCATAGCGTTCACCTCACAATTGTCCGTGTTGGAAAAGCAAGTGTCTATACTCAGACTTCAATATACACCACATACCCGCAAATTGCAAGCAGAAAAGCACAGGAGGAATTTCGAAGCATGAAAAGCCGCAAAATCTGGAAGACCGTTCTGATCGCGCTGGGCTGTGCGCTCGGTGCGTGGGCGTTCGGCGCGCTGCTGCTGCCGGTGCTACTGCCGTTTTTTATCGGGCTCGCGGTGAGCCTGCTGGCGGAAAAGCCGGTGCGGCTTTTGCAGACGCGGGCGCACGTTCCGCGTTCGCTGGCGTCCGGTCTGTGCGTGTTGCTGCTGTTTGGGCTCCTGTTCGGCGGGCTGTTTTTCCTGTGCCGCCTGCTGTGCGCGGAGGCGGCGGATCTGGCCCGGCAGCTGCCCCGGCTGGCGGAAAATCTGGCTCCGCTCTTTGAAAAGCTGAAATCGCGTCTGCTTGCGCTTGCCGAAAGACTGCCGGACGGGCTTGGAACGGGGCTGCGCGCGGGCGTTGAGGAATTCTTCAAGACCGGCGCGGGCTTCGGCACGAAGCTCTATGAAACGCTCTTTTCCTGGGCGTCCGGCATCATCGGGCGGCTGCCGGACGCGGTGCTGTTCGCGGTGACGGCGATCTTGTCCAGCTTCATGCTCTCCGGCGAGCTGCCTGCCATCCGCGGCTGGCTGCGCCGCACGGTGCGCCCGGCGTGGCTGGAAAAACTGCAGACGCTCGGCGGGCACGTGCGCACGACGCTCGGCGGCTGGCTGCGGGCGCAGCTGAAGCTGATGGGCATTACATTTCTGATTTTAAACGCGGGGCTGCTGCTGCTCCGGGTGCGGTACCCGGTTCTGGCGGCGCTGATCATTACAGTGGTCGACGCGCTGCCGGTGTTCGGCACGGGGACGATCCTGATCCCGTGGGCGCTGGCGCTGTTTTTGCAGGGGGAGACGAAAACCGGCATCGGCCTCGTCATTCTATACGGAGCCGCGGCCCTCAGCCGACAGGCGCTTGAGCCGCGTCTGGTCGGAAAGCAGGTGGGGCTGAACCCGGTTCTGACGCTGCTGGCGCTTTACACGGGCTACCGGCTGCTGGGCGTGGGCGGGATGATCGTGTTCCCCATCGCGGCCATGCTCTTCAAGCAGCTCTGGGACCATTCCGGCCTGCAGCCGGACAGATAGCGGGGCTTGCGCGATCTGCCTCCGCAGGGTATAATAGCGCCGAAGGAGGCGGTGCGCATGATTCTGGAACAGATAGCCGCGCGGCAGACGAAGCTGCTGTCGCTCCTGCGGCGGGAATTCGGGTTGTCCGCCGGGCTGGTCAAGCGGCTCAAATGGCAGAACGCGCTGTTTGTAAACGGAGCGCCCGCCCATACCGACGCGCCGGTCACGCCCGGCGACCGGGTACGCGTCGTGCTGGAGGAGCGGACGGAGGGCTTTGACCCGGAGCCGCTGCCGCTTTCCATCCTTTATGAAGATGAATGCTTTCTCGCTGTGGACAAGCCCTCTGGAATGCTGGTGCATCCGTCGCCGCAGAAAAACAGCGGGACGCTGGCAAACGGCGTGCTGTATCACCTGCTGGAGCGCGGCGAGGCGTCCGGCGTCCATCCCGTGACGCGGCTCGACCGGGACACGTTCGGCGTGGTGATTTTAGCGAAAAACGCGAATATCCACGACCGCTTCTGCCGGATGCTGCACGAGCGGCAGCTGGAAAAGACGTACCGCGCCGCCGTTTTCGGCCAGCCGCCGCAGTCTGAGGGCCAGATTTACCTGCCTGTCTATAAGGTCGGCGGCGGCAGTCTCATCCGTGTCGTGGACGAACGGGGCCAGCAGGCGCTGACGCAGTACCGCGTACTGGAACGGGCGGAAAAAACGGCGCTTCTGGAACTGCACCCTCTGACGGGCCGCACGCATCAGCTGCGGCTGCACTGCATGGCCTCCGGCTTCCCCATCCTGGGCGACCCACAGTATACAAGCCCGGAATCGACGGCGTATTCCGCTGCCCACGGACTGTTCACGCAGCAGCTGTGTGCCGCAAGGCTCGTTTTTCCGCATCCCATGACAGGGGAGCGGATGGAAATTTTGTCGAAGCAGGAAGTTTTCTTCCCAAAGGACTAGGCAAACGCCATGTGGTTCTGATACAATATATAAAATTAAAGCATTGGAGACGCTGCATGGAGAAAAAGAACGCGGTTTACACCATCATGGAGGAGCAGTCGCCGGAGGAGGCCCGGCGGGAGCATATCCTGCTCATCGCGCGCAACTTCGCGGCAGGCGCGGCGGCTGTTTTGTTCCTTGCCTCATTTGCGCTGGCAGATATCCACAAGCTGCTGCGCGCAGCGGCATATTTTCTCGGCGCGGGCGCGTATTTTGCCGAAATTCTCGTCCTGACGGATGGCTTCCGGCGGAAGGTCCCGCGGAAGGAGCTGTTCATGGCCTACTGCTTCGGCCCGCTGTACATATTGCTCGGGCTGAGTTACCTGCTTGAGGCGTGAACACAGCGCGTCTGCTGCATTTTTATATTTATATGAACCGCAAAAAACCGGCGCATCCGCTTGGATGCGCCGGTTGTCAACAGAAAATAATTCACAAAAATGGGCCGGATGAATTGACATTCCAGACAAAAGCTGATAGAATGTAAGTCCATAATGCCTGCGTAGGGCCATTCGCAATTTTCACCACTATCTGTTGTGATTATAGCATCGCAAGACTGCATACGCAAGCAGAAAAGGAAAGAAATAAACAACGCAACCAGGCGTGTCATAAGACAACTACAGAAAGGCTGTGATGACTTTACATGGCGATCACAAAGGATGTCATGATGGGCAAGACGCCCCGCAAGAGCTTCGCGAAGCAGGAGCAGATCCTGGAGCTGCCGAATATGCTCAAGATCCAGAAGGATTCCTATGAGTGGTTCCTGCGCGAGGGGCTGCGCGAGGTGTTCCGCGACGTCGATACCATTACCGACTACACCGGCAATCTCGAGCTGAGCTTCCTCGACTACTCCATGAACGAGCCGCCCAAGTATTCCGTGGAGGAATGCAAGGAGCGCGACGCGACGTACGCCAAGCCCATCAAGGTTCGTGTGCGCCTGCACAACAAGGAGACCGACGAGATCAAGGAGCAGGAGATCTTCATGGGCGATTTCCCGCTCATGACCAACGGCGGCACCTTCGTCATCAACGGCGCGGAGCGTGTCATTGTCTCCCAGATCGTCAGAAGCCCCGGCGTCTACTTCGGCGACGAGGTCGACAAGACCGACCAGCACATCTATTCCGCAACGGTCATTCCGTACCGCGGCGCATGGCTGGAATACGAGACGGATTTCAATAACGTCTTCTGGGTCCGCATCGACAAGAACCGCAAGCTGCCCATCACCTGCCTCATCCGCGCCCTCGGCGTGGCGACCGACGGCCAGATCACCGAGATGTTCGGCGAGGACCCGCTCATCAAGGCGACCATGGACAAGGACCCGTGCAAGACGCGTGAGGAATCCCTGCTTGAAATCTACCGCCGCCTGCGTCCGGGCGAGCCGCCCACAGTCGAAAGCTCCGAGAGCTATCTCGAGGCGCTGTTCTTCGACGCCCGCCGCTATGACGTGAGCAAGGTCGGCCGTTACAAGTTCAACAAGAAGCTCGACATCTGGAGCCGTCTGAACGGCCAGACGCTGGCCCAGCCCGTGACCGATCCCATGACCGGCGAGATCATCGCCATGAACGGCGAGACGATCAACCGCGCCAAGGCGCACGAGATCTCCAGCCGCGGCGTCAGCCGCGCCGTGATCGACGTGAACGGCCGCGAGGTCGTCGTGTTCTCCAACGGCATGGTCGATATGGCGAAGTTCGTCGACTTTGACCCGGCGCAGTACGGCATCAAGGAAAAGGTCAGCTTCAGCGTTCTTCGTGAAATGCTCGAGACTGTCCCCGCCGACGGCTGGGAGGAGGCCATTGAGGCCCGCCGCAGCGACCTCATTCCGATGCACATCACGAGAGACGACATTCTCGCCTCCATCAACTATCTGTGCTGCATGGTGCAGGGCGCGGGCACGAAGGACGACATTGACCATCTGGGCAACCGCCGTCTGCGCTGCGTGGGCGAGCTGCTGCAGAACCAGTTCCGCGTCGGCTTCACCCGCCTCGAGCGCGTGATCCGCGAGCGCATGACCGTGCAGGATCTTGACGTCGTCACGCCGCAGAGCCTCATCAACATCCGGCCTGTCACGGCGGTCATCAAGGAGTTCTTCGGCTCCTCCCCGCTGTCGCAGTTCATGGATCAGAACAACCCGCTGGCGGAGCTGACGCACAAGCGCCGTCTGTCCGCACTCGGCCCCGGCGGTCTGTCGCGTGAGCGCGCATCCTTCGACGTCCGAGACATTCACTACACCCACTATGGCCGTATGTGCCCGATCGAGACGCCTGAAGGCCCGAACATCGGCCTGATCAACTATCTGGCGTCCTATGCGAAGATCAACGAATACGGCTTTATCGAAGCGCCGTTCCGCAAGGTCGACAAGGCGACCGGCAAGGTCACGGATATTGTCGAATACATGACCGCCGACGTCGAAGACGACTATTATGTCGCGCAGGCTGCCGAGCCTCTGGACGAAGAGGGCCGCTTTGCGAACGCGCGCGTCATCTGCCGCCACCGTGACGAGATCATCTCTGTCGAACGTGAACTGATCGACTATGTCGACGTCTCCCCGAACATGATGACCTCCATCGCGACGGCGTTCATCCCGTTCCTGGAAAACGACGACGCGAACCGTGCGCTGATGGGCGCAAACATGCAGCGTCAGGCTGTGCCGCTGATGGTCACCGAGGCCCCGATCGTTGCCACCGGCATCGAGCATAAGTGCGCTGTCGATTCCGAGGTCTGCATCACAGCTAAAGGCCCCGGCGTCGTGACCCGCGTTTCCGCAACGAACGTTTCCGTCAGCTACGACGATGGCAATACCGCCGATTATACCCTTACAAAGTTTGCTCGTTCCAACCAGGGCACCTGTATCAACCAGCGCCCGATCGTCACGGTCGGCGAACGCGTGGAGGCCGGTCAGGTCATCGCCGACGGCCCCGCCTGCTCGCAGGGTGAGATCGCGCTCGGCAAGAACGTGCTTATCGGCTTCATGACGTGGGAAGGCTACAACTACGAGGACGCCATCCTGCTCAACGAGCGCCTTGTCCGCGAGGACGTGTTCACCTCCATCCATATCGAGGAGTATGAGACGGAATCCCGCGACACGAAGCTTGGCATGGAGGAGATCACCCGCGATATCCCGAATGTCGGCGAGGACACACTCAAGGATCTCGACGAGAACGGCATCATCCGCATCGGCGCGGAGGTCACATCCGGCGACTATCTTGTCGGCAAGGTCACCCCGAAGGGCGAGACGGAGCTGACCGCGGAAGAGCGTCTGCTGCGCGCCATCTTCGGCGAAAAGGCAAGAGAAGTCCGCGATTCGTCTCTGAAGGTCCCGCACGGCGAAGCCGGCATCATCGTCGACGTCAAGGTCTTCACCCGTGAAAACGGCGACGAGCTGGCCCCCGGCGTCAACAAGGTCGTCCGCGTCTATATCGCCCAGAAGAGAAAGATCTCCGTCGGCGATAAGATGGCAGGCCGCCACGGCAATAAGGGCGTCGTGTCCCGCATTCTTCCGCAGGAGGATATGCCCTTCCTGCCCGACGGCACTCCGCTCGATATCGTTCTGAACCCGCTGGGCGTTCCGTCCCGTATGAACATCGGTCAGGTTCTGGAGGTCCATCTGGGCTACGCGGCCCACGCGCTGGGCTGGAAGGTCGCGACCCCGATCTTCAACGGCGCAAACGAAAAGGAGATCCGCGAACTGCTCAAGCAGGGCGGCGTCGCCGAGGACGGCAAGACTGTTCTCTATGACGGCCGCACGGGCGAACCGTTTGACCAGCGCGTCACGGTCGGCTACCCGTACTACCTCAAGCTCCACCATCTGGTCGACGATAAGATCCACGCCCGTTCCACCGGCCCGTACTCCCTCGTCACGCAGCAGCCGCTCGGCGGCAAGGCGCAGTTCGGCGGCCAGCGCTTCGGCGAAATGGAAGTCTGGGCCCTCGAGGCCTACGGCGCGGCGTATACGCTGCAGGAGATCCTCACGGTCAAGTCCGACGACGTGACGGGCCGTGTCAAGACGTATGAAGCCATCGTCAAGGGTCACAACGTCCCGACCCCGGGCGTGCCCGAATCGTTCAAGGTTCTCGTCAAGGAGCTGCAGTCGCTGTGCCTGGACGTCAAGATCCTCGGCGAGGACGGCGAAGAGGTCGACCTCAAGGACGACGATGACGATGATTCCATCTACGGCGCAGGCGGCAAGGCGCTGCCCGACGACGAGATCACGATGGACGACGATCTGCCGAACGGCAAGGACGTCGACGCCGACGAGGCGGCTGACGCGGGCTTTGAGATCCAGGACGAGGACAACGTCTTCGGCCTGCTGAACGACAGCTACACCATGGACTCCGATGATTCGGAGAACGTATAAGAAGGAGGCGGCAATACAATGAGTCATGCAACATTCAGCGCAATCCAGATCGGTATTGCTTCCCCGGATAAGATCCGCGAATGGTCCTACGGAGAGGTCAAGAAGCCGGAAACCATCAACTACCGCACCCTGAAGCCCGAGCGCGACGGTCTGTACTGCGAACGCATCTTTGGCCCGACGAAGGACTGGGAGTGCCACTGCGGCAAGTATAAGAAGATCCGCTACAAGGGCAAGATCTGCGACCGCTGCGGCGTCGAGGTCACGCGCGCCAAGGTCCGCCGTGAGCGCATGGGCCATATCGAGCTTGCCGCTCCGTGCAGCCACATCTGGTATTTCAAGGGCATCCCGTCCCGCATGGGTCTGCTTCTGGATATCAGCCCCCGCATTCTCGAAAAGGTCCTGTACTTTGCAAACTATATCGTCACCGATCCCGGCGACTGCCCGCTGGCCAAGAACCAGATCCTGTCCGAAAAAGAGTACCGCGATATGCGCGAGAAATATGAGGACGATTTCAAGGCCGGCATGGGCGCCGAGGCCGTGAAGGAGCTTCTGCAGCAGATCGATCTGGAAGAGCTCTCCGAGCAGCTGAAAAACGAGCTGAAGGACGCCTCCGGCCAGAAGAAGCTGCGTATCATCAAGCGCCTTGAGGTCGTCGAGTCGTTCCGGATGTCCGGCAACGATCCGACGTGGATGGTCATGGACGTGCTGCCGGTCATTCCGCCGGAGCTGCGCCCGATGGTCCAGCTGGACGGCGGCCGCTTCGCGACCTCCGACCTCAACGACCTCTACCGCCGCGTCATCAACCGCAATAACCGCCTGAAGCGGCTCATCCAGCTGCAGGCGCCGGACATCATCGTCCGCAACGAAAAGCGTATGCTGCAGGAGGCCGTCGACGCTCTGATCGACAACGGCCGCCGCGGAAGAGCCGTCACGGGCGCCAATAACCGTGCGCTCAAGTCCCTCAGCGATATGCTCAAAGGCAAGCAGGGCCGCTTCCGTCAGAACCTGCTCGGCAAGCGCGTCGACTATTCCGGCCGTTCCGTTATCGTCGTCGGCCCGGAACTGAAGCTGTATCAGTGCGGCGTGCCGAAGGAAATGGCCATCGAGCTGTTCCGCCCGTTCGTCATGAAGAAGCTCGTCGAGGACGGTCTTGCCAACAACATCAAGTCCGCCAAGAAGATGATCGACAAGGGCAAGGATGAGGTCTGGGATGCTCTGGAAGACATCATCAAGGACCGTCCGGTCATGCTCAACCGTGCCCCGACGCTGCACCGCCTCGGCATTCAGGCGTTCGAGCCGGTTCTGGTTGAGGGCCGCGCGCTCAAGCTCCATCCGCTGTGCTGCACCGCGTTCAACGCGGACTTTGACGGCGACCAGATGGCCATTCACGTTCCGCTGTCCGCCGAGGCGCAGGCGGAGGCCCGTATCCTGATGCTCTCAGCCAACAACCTGCTGCGTCCGCAGGACGGCAAGCCGGTCACGGTCCCGACGCAGGACATGATCCTCGGCACGTATTATCTGACGTACCAGCGCTATGACGTCGACGCGTATGACACCATTCACGAGATCTTCCCGCTGCTCGAATGCGGCAAGCTGCCGTATGAGAAGCCCATCTGGGTCAAAAACGTCTGGGACGATCCCGAATCCGAGGATTACCAGTATCTGTCTCTTATACACATCTCCGAGCCCACGAGACTAGGCATGATCTC
>ERZ1026950.979-NODE-979-length-10659-cov-5.039042_pt1 | contig 10659 bp, 7 predicted proteins | sample MGYA00519302_ERZ1026950 | MGnify/ENA primary metagenome ERZ1026950 (study PRJEB26926, sample SAMN06164747) | human gut metagenome | biome: ENVO:00009003; feature: ENVO:2100002; material: ENVO:00002003 | host: Homo sapiens | place: USA | collected 2012 ... | reverse complement strand
TTGAACTGACCAACTGCATAGTGGCCTGCTTTTGCTTTTTTGAGCATTTCTGTTGCAGATACTAACATTTGTATTTCCTCCTAATCATAAGTTACCTAGATTATAGTACACTTTTCCCCAAAAATAAAGTTAATTTTTTAACAAAATATTTCAACTCTCTGCTTCAAATTTCGGATGACTACTTCCCGGTGTGCTCCGCCGAATTCACCGTCGAGTGTCCACGGTACTTCTTCCTTCGCCGTAATGTGTACAGCATCGGTTTTAAACGAATAAATCAGATCCGAATCATCAATCATATTTGTCAGGCAGGCAAGGATTTCATTCAGCTCAATCGGATTCTTCGGATTGCGGATCAAAGTCACTTCAAACAAACCGTCATCAAGTTTTACATCATTTCCGGTCATTCCCTTAAAGCCCCCGACAGAAACGGAATTGGTAACCATTCCGTATATAAATTCATCCTGAAACACTTTTCCGTCATATTCCACCTGCATACGGAACGATGGAATGTCCCGAAGCTGTTTGACACCCTCCATAATATATGCCACGTGCCCGAAAATATTTTTCAGCTGCTGGGATGTCTTATAGGAAACCTCTGTAAACAGACCAAACGCTGCTATATAGACAAAGGTATCCGAATTGAAATCTCCGATATCACATGGAAATCTGTTTTGTCCAACCGCACGTTCCGCTGCCTTTAGCATCTCCTTCGGGATTCCGAGAGAATTGGCAAAGTCGTTTGTACTTCCGGCCGGAATATATCCAATCGGAATATGCAGCTTCGCCTGCATCAGCCCGGTCATCACTTCATCAAGTGTTCCGTCACCCCCACTGCAGACAATACGGTCATATCCCGCACCCTCTTCCACCACCTTGCGCGTCGCATCTGCCTGTGCCTGTGTGGTATAAATTGTCACGTCAAATCCTGCCTTCACCATCATGTCCACAATATCTACAAGATGATTTTTAATCTGTCCTTTTCCTGCATGCGGATTAAAAATAAATAATAGCTTCTGGCTCATACGTAGTTCCCCTTTATATAAGATTTTCTGCAATTGCGGCAAGTTTCCGTAATCTGTGATTCACACCAGATTTTCCGACCGGTGGATCAAGATAAGTTCCCAGTTCCTTTAAAGTTGCCTCGGGATAATCCAGACGTGCCTGTGCAATCTCCGCCAGCGGTTCTGGAATGTTGTCAAACCCTATGGTATCCCGGATCCTCTTGATATCTTCCATTTGTTTCACTGCTGCATTCACCGTTTTGTTGATATTTGCAGTCTCACAGTTTACCTTGCGGTTCACAGAATTGCGCATCTCCTTTAAAATTCTTACATTTTCCAGATTCATCAAAGATACATAAGCTTCCATGACATTCAGCAGATCCACAATCTGTGAACCTTCTTTCAGGTAAACCACCATACGCTCTTTGCGTTCTACAATCTTAGGCTCCGTCTCAAAAAATTCCATCAGTTCTTTCAGCTGCTGTGCCTGTTCAAGCGTATGGCAGACAATTTCAAAATGATAGGATTTATTCGGATCACTGATCGATCCCGCTGCCATAAATGCTCCACGGATAAATGCTCTCTTACAGCATGTCTGCTGCACCAGCATCCCATCCGCTCTCCGGTGATTTATTTTCCGGGACCGGTACGGTTCCTGATCCCAGTGCAGTGTCTGCATGATCTGTAAAACCTCCTGTTTCTCTCCAAATATTTTTTGCAACAGCAGACCATATTTTGTCTGCAGCAAAGAATTTTCGTTGGAAACTACAAGCTTTCCCTCTTCATCCAGCATGCCTTCCAGTTCCAGTATTCCTGCCAGTTCTGCGATCTGGCAATGTCTGCTCCGTCCGAACTGTTTTGCCAGTTCCTCTTTTACTTCACTCGAAAACGACATCCTATTTTCCTCTCAGCGCATCTTTCCCGATATCGCGATGTTCAATTTTCAATCCGTATTCCCGGTTTTTTTTCTGACTCAGACGCTTGTACAATTCATTGGCAAGTGTGACGGAACGATGTTTTCCTCCGGTGCATCCGATGGAAATTACCAGCTGATTCTTGCCCTCGGAAATATAGTGTGGAATCAGAAATGTCACCATATCTTCCAGCTTGTTTAAAAAGATCTTTGCCTCATCATATTTCATGACATACTGCTGGATTTCCACATCATTTCCTGTCTTTGGACGAAGTTCTTCCACATAATACGGATTTGGCAGAAACCGCACATCCATGACGATATCAGAATCTGCCGGAATTCCATACTTGAATCCAAAAGAAAGAATCGTAACATACATGCTGTTAAATTCTTCATCCTGCACAAAGATCTTTTCCAGTTCTGTTTTTAATTCTCTCGTAAGCAGACGGCTGGTGTCGATAATATAATCCGCTTCTTTTTTCAGAAATTCCATTTTCTGACGTTCCCGCATGATTCCCTTATCCACACGCTCTCCCTGTGCCAGCGGATGGCTTCTTCGGGTCTCTTTATAGCGTTTTACAAGAACCGCATCCTCTGCATCCAGAAACAGCACTTCATACTGGACATCCTTACTTTTTAAAATTTCCAGCATATCCTGCACTTTATCCAGATTTTCACCGCTCCGCGCATCAATTCCGATCGCCACATTTTTCATCTGCGTATCAAAATTTGTTGCAAAATCCACAAGTTTATCCAGAAGCGGAATCGGAAGATTATCGATACAAAAGAATCCCATATCTTCCATCATTTTCATTGCTGTACTTTTTCCGGCTCCTGACATGCCCGTCACAATTACAAATCTCATCTAGAACTCTCCTATCATTTTCACTTCCGGTTCAAGTGTCACACCAGACTGTTTTTTCACACGTTCCTGTACATCTTTCATCAGCTGCAAAATCTCTGCTGCGGTGGCATTTCCTCTGTTTATCACAAATCCGCAGTGTTTTTCGGAAACCTGGGCATCCCCAACGGCATAGCCTCTCAGCCCGGCATCCATAATCAGTTTTCCTGCAAAATAGCCTTCCGGACGCTTAAACGTACTGCCTGCACTTGGATACTCCAGCGGCTGCTTCTCCACACGTTTTTCCCTGAGTTCTGCCATCTTTGCACGGATCTCCTGCTCCGGTGCCGGCGTCAGGGACAACTCTGCCTCCAGTACCAGAAAATGATTCTTGGGAATACAGCTGTGCCTGTAGGACAGATCCAGTTCCTCCCGTGAGAGTACCTTTTGCTCACACTCCGGGGTAAGCACTGTCACCTGCCGGATGACATCTTTCATTTCTCCGCCATAGGCACCCGCATTCATGGTCACTGCACCGCCCATGCTTCCCGGAATTCCGGCAGCAAATTCCATGCCGCCCAGACCGGCAGCTGCCGCTTTTGCAGCCACCTGGGAAAGCAGGGCACCTGCCTGCGCACGCAGGATATTTCCCTGCACTTCCACCGCATTCATCTGTGCCCCGACTTCAATAACAAGTCCACGGATTCCTTTGTCTCCAACCAGAAGATTACTTCCGTTTCCGATCACTGTCACTGCATGCCCTTTCTTTTTAGCCAGGCCAAGAATTACCGGAAGTTCCTGTTTCTTTGGACACACGTAAAGATCCGCAGGACCTCCCACGCGAAATGTCGTGTGTTTTTTCATCGGTTCCTGCTGATATACGACCAGCTCAGGCAATGCCGCCCTGATTTCTTCAAGCCACTGATCCATTATGCCTCCTTCAGGAAAGCCACATAGCCGTGCAATGCCTCATACAGATCCACTTTGCTGATGATTTCCCATGGTGCATGCATATTCAGTACGGCAACTCCGCTGTCAATAACATTCATGCCATAATTTGCAAGAATATATGCGATGGTTCCGCCGCCGCCCTGATCTACTTTTCCAAGTTCTGATGTCTGGAACGATACATCATTATCATCAAAAATTCTGCGCAGTCTTGCAATATACTCTGCATTTGCATCATTGGAACCTGATTTTCCTCTGGCTCCTGTATATTTGTTCAGGACAAGTCCCTTCCCAAAGTAAGCACAGTTACGTTTTTCCATCACAGACGGATAATTCGGATCAAATGCCGCAGATACATCGGAAGAAAGCACTCTGGAATTATGCAGCGCTCTGCGCACTTTCAATTCGCTGTATTCCCCAAGCAGATTGATGATCTCTGCCACACTGTCCTCAAAGAAATGGGACTGCATGCCGGATGCACCGACACTTCCGATCTCCTCTTTGTCTACCAGAAGACATACGCTGGTATGCTGTGGCTTTTCAATCTCAAGCATTGCCGCAAAAGACGGATAAGCACACACTCTGTCGTCATGTCCGTATCCCATGATCATGCTGCGGTCAAAGCCGTAATCTCTGGCAGCCCCTGCCGGAACAACTTCAATCTCCGCAGACAGAAAATCTTCCTCGTCCACACCGTACTCTTTGGACAGAATATTTAAAATATTTGCCTTTACGCGGTCTTTCATCTCTTTTTTCTCTTTTTCATCATCACTTGCTGCCGGAATACTTCCGACAAGCAGATCAAGGTTTTCTCCTTCGATCACCTTGGATGCCTTTTTCTCCATCTGTTCTCCCGCTAAATGAATCAGCAGATCACTCACGCCAAAAACAGGATCTTCCGGTTTTTCTCCGATATTGACCGTAACCGTTGTACCGTCTTTTTTACAGATTACACCGTGCAGTGCAAGTGGAAGTGTCACCCACTGGTATTTCTTCACACCTCCATAATAATGCGTATCTAACAGTGCCATCTCCGTATCTTCATATAACGGTACCTGTTTTAAATCCATACGTGGGGAATCAATATGTGCGCCGAGAATGTTCATTCCTTCCTCGATGTCTTTTTCACCGATCACAAACAGAGCGAGACCTTTTCCCATATTATTGGCAACAATGCGGTCTCCTGCTTTTAATTTTGTATTCTGCGCAATCTTTTCACTCAGATCTGCAAATCCGTTTTCCTTTGCCTGCCGGTATAATTCCGCTGCACACTCGCGCTCGGTCTTGCAGGAAGATATAAACTTACGGTATTCTTCCGCAAATGTAAATACATCCTGTCTTTTGGTTCCTTCCGGGTATTTCTCCCACGCATTCTTCTTTTCCATGATTTCTTACATCTCCTCATTTACTCTCGTCTATTCTTCATCGTCACTTTTTGTCATATTTGCCTGGACTCTGCGATACAATTCCTGTGCCGCATTGTAGCCCATCTTCTTCTGTCTGTGGTTGACAGCCGCAGTCTCACAAATAACAGCCAGATTACGTCCCGGGCGGATTGGAAGGGAATGACATACTACCTTATTGCCCAGATATTCGATATATTCTTCTTCCAGTCCCAGGCGGTCATAATCCGCATCTTTCTTCCAGTCTTCCAGTTTGATAACCAGATCAATCTGCTGCTTTTCCTTGACGCACTCTACACCATACAGAGTCTTTACATCTATGATGCCAATGCCCCGCAGTTCAATAAAATGCCGGGTCACTTCCGGAGAAGTTCCGATCAGTGTATGTTCATTGATCTTGCGGATTTCCACTACATCATCCGTAACCAGACGATGTCCGCGGCGGATCAGTTCCAGAGCCGCCTCGCTTTTTCCGATTCCACTGTCACCTGTAATCATGAGACCCTCGCCATATACATCGACCAGAACCCCGTGAACGGTAATACAGGGTGCCAGTTCTTCACCCAGTGTATAGATCAGCTCTGCCATAAATTCAGAAGTCGGACGATCCGTACCAAGAACCGGCACTTCATTTTTTATTGCCTCTTCTAAGAAAATTTCATCCGGCTGCAGACTGCGGCAGAAAATCACACATGGGATATCAAACTTCAGAAACGCATCATAACGGGTTTTCTTTTCCGCATCACTCATCTGCTGGATAAACGTATATTCTACATTTCCAATCATCTGTATTCTTGATTCTTCGAAATGTTCAAAATATCCGGTCAGCTGTAATGCCGGACGATTCACATCGCTGGAAATAATCTTACATTTTTTCAGATTGATATCCGGCGTAAAATTTTTCAGATTTAAAACCTGCGCAACTTTTGCAACACTAACACTTCCATTTGACATATTCATTTCCCCCTGTGGCTCATATTAAGCAGTACCTGTGCCGGACTGCCTTTTTATAAACAGATTGTACCATGAATCTTTCCATATCACAAGTTGCTAAGCCGGTCCGGAATGCAGGGTATCATATACATTCTGTGCAGCCGCCAGATTCATGCTGTCGGTTTCTGCCAGTTCCTCCACAGATGCGTTTTTCATATTTTCCATAGACTGGAATCTCCGCATTAGTGCCTTTCTTCTGGCCGGTCCGATTCCCTCAATGTCATCTAAAATGGAGTGTACCTGTGCCTTGGAACGCAAAGACCGGTGATACTCAATGGCAAACCGGTGTGCTTCATCCTGAATCCGGGTAATCAGTTTAAATCCCTCTCCATGCCGGTCAATCGGAATTTCCACATTGTGGAAATACAGTCCCCTTGTACGGTGATTGTCATCCTTTACCATACCGCAGACCGGAATATCCAGTCCCAGTTCTTCCAGCACCTGCAGACAGATATTTACCTGGCCGCGTCCGCCATCCATCATAATGATATCCGGGAAGCGTGTAAAACTTCCGACTTCCTGTGGCATATTTTTTTCTTCCAGTTCTTTCTGTTCCTGCATGCCGTGCGTAAACCGCCGGGTCAGGACCTCATGCATGGAAGCGTAATCATCCGGTCCCGATACCGTACGGAGTTTAAATTTCCGGTAATCGCTGCGTTTCGGCCGTCCTTTTTCGTATACAATCATAGAACCTACGGTTTCAAATCCATTAATATTGGAAATATCGTAAGCCTCCATACGGTTTAGGTCTTTCATGCCAAGCAGCTGTTCAATCTCTTTTACCGCGCCGATTGTGCGGCCTTCTTCTCTCTTGATCTTTTCTTTATCCTGACTGAGAACCAGCTGTGCATTTCTTGCAGCCAGTTCCACCAGTTTTTCTTTCAGTCCTTTTTGTGGAATTCTTATCGTCACTTTCCGCCCACGTTTTGCAGTCAGCCATTCCTCCAGTACTGGAATGTCTTCGATCGCCTCCTGCAGCATAATCTCCCGCGGAATAAATGGCGTGCCGGAATAATACTGTTTCACAAAATTTACCAGAATATCTCCCGTGCTTTCTTCCGATCCCACGCGCACATGAAAATGATCCCTTCCGATAATCTTTCCACTGCGGATAAAAAACACCTGAACCACCGCATCCCGGTCATCACTCGCCAGTGCAATGATATCTTTGTCTTCTCCGTCCGTATTGGTAATTTTCTGTTTCTGGGCAATCTGGCTGACACTGTTTAACAGCTCACGGTACTCGATCGCCCGCTCAAACTCCATCTCCTCGGATGCCTTCTGCATGTTTTCTTTTAATTCACGTATTACCGGTCCATAGTTTCCATTTAAAAATTCCAGTGCCTTACTGACCTGCTTTCCATACGTCTCTTTATCCACATGCCCCTGACAGGGAGCATCACACTGATGAATATGATAATTCAAGCAGGCACGTTCTAATCCGATATCTCTCGGAAGCTTACGGTTACAGGTGCGCAGTTTATAAAGTTTATTGATCAGCTCTATCGTATCTTTTACCGCACCGGCACTCGTATACGGTCCAAAATAACGAGACTTATCTTTTTTTACCTGGCGGGAAAAAAGAACCCGCGGAAAATCTTCCTGCACCGTCACCCGGATATAAGGGTACGTCTTGTCATCCCGCAGCATCGTATTATATTTGGGTGTGTGCTCTTTGATCAGATTGCACTCCAGCACCAAAGCCTCCAGCTCGGAATCGGTAATAATATACTCAAACCGTGCAATGTGCTCCACCATCTGTTTTTTCTTGATGCCCTCATCATGACTCGGCTGAAAATACTGCCGCACCCGTTTGCGCAGGCTGACTGCTTTTCCTATATATATGATCGCATCTGTTTTGTCATGCATAATATAAACTCCCGGTTGATCCGGGAGTTTACGTAATTCTTCCTGAAAGTCGAACATGAATTATTCCTCAAACATATCATCACTCACAATCGCAGCTTTGGACTGGCTATCCTCTGCAATTGAAGTGTCGTCTTTCGCTTCATTATTTTCTTTGGATAACACACGCGGTTCCTGTGATGCTTTTTTCTCATCCGCTGTGTCATCCGGCATCAGTGACTCTTTATCTTCTTCTTGCGGAAGTCCTTTCATCTCGCGGAAAATCTTCATGAATTCCTTGCCGGTAATGGTTTCTTTTTCATACAGGTATTCACTGATATGATCAAGAATTTCACGATTTTCCGTCAGCATCTGCATTGCTTCATTGTAACTGTTATTAATAATGGAAAGTACTTCCTTATCAATCTGTCCTGCCGTGTCTTCTCCGCAGATCAGACCGGCTCTTCCATCCAGATACTGGTTTTCCACCGTAGCAAGACACATCATGCCAAACGTATCTGACATACCGTACATGGTAACCATGGCACGCGCGATCTTGGTTGCATTCTCGATATCGTTTGCTGCACCGCTGGTTGCGGAATGGAATACAAGCACCTCCGCAGCACGTCCTGCCATAAATGTCGTAATCTTTGCAAGAAGTTCGTCCTTGGTCTCTAAATATTTTTCCTCTTCCGGCGTCTGCAGCGTATATCCCAGTGCCCCCATCGTACGCGGTACGATCGTGATTTTCTGTACCGGCTCCGTATTTTTCTGCAAAGCAGATACCAGCGCATGCCCTACCTCATGGTAGGAGACAATCTTGCGTTCTTTATCACTCATCACGCGGTCTTTTTTCTCTTTTCCACCGACAGCCACAAGTTCAAATGCTTCAAACAGATCCGACTGATTGACAAACTTTCGTCCATTCTTTACCGCATTGATGGCAGCCTCGTTAATCATATTGGCAAGATCCGATCCCACCAGACCGGCAGTAGCCAGTGCCAGTGCATCCAGATCTACCGTTTCATCCATGTGTACATCCTTGGAATGTACTTTTAACGTTTCCAGACGTCCTTTCAGATCCGGCTTGTCAACAATGATCCGACGGTCAAAACGTCCCGGACGAAGCAGTGCCTTATCCAGAACTTCCGGACGGTTCGTTGCCGCAAGAATTAAAATACCTTTGGATGCATCAAATCCATCCATCTCCGCAAGCAGCTGGTTTAAGGTCTGTTCACGCTCATCATTGCCACCGCCATACCGGCTGTCACGGCTTTTACCGATTGCATCGATCTCATCAATAAAAATAATACACGGTGCCATCTTCTGCGCTTCCTTGAACAGATCACGCACACGGGAAGCACCCATGCCGACGAACATCTCCACAAACTCAGAACCTGCCAGGGAGAAAAACGGAACCTTTGCCTCTCCGGCAACTGCTTTTGCCAGCAATGTCTTACCGGTTCCAGGAGGTCCGACAAGAAGTGCCCCCTTCGGGAGCTTTGCCCCGATATCGCTGTATTTCTTCGGATTGTGCAGAAAATCCACCACTTCCTGCAGGGATTCCTTTGCCTCGTCCTGTCCGGCTACATCTTTAAATGTCACACCGGTTGTTTTCTCCACATATACTTTGGCGGTTGATTTTCCAACCCCCATGGCTCCTCCGCCCATCCGGCGCATCAGGAATCCAAAAAGAATCCAGATCAGTACCAGCGGAATAACAAAGCTTAAAATGTTTACCAGCCATGCCGAAGTATTGTCCGGCACGGATGCCGAAATTTCAATTGCTTTCCCCTCTGATGTCTTTGCACTCTTGAGTGTCGTGATCAGATCCGGATCATTGACAATTCCGGTGTAATATGTTATCTCATATGGTTTTTTATCGTCCACCAGTGTGTAATCCATCTCATAATTGCTGAATTCCACCGTTTTGACATTATTCTTTTCCAGCTGTTTTAGGAATTCGGAGTATGTAGTTTCCTTCGAACTCATCTGTGAAAACCGGTTGGCAAAAAATGACAGGAAAAAGAGTGCCACCAGAGTGACCATGATAAATCCCAGGATCATCTGTCCGTTATGGTTGTCTTTCTTTCCTCCGTTGTTGCCACCGTTGTTTCCGTTATTACCATTGTTTCCATTATTTCCGTTATTATAATTATTGCCACCGTTATAGTTTCCGTTGTTATAATTATTCGGTGCCTGATTGTCCATAAGCCCTCCACTTGTATATCTCTTGTAATCAATACCCTTATTATATGTAATAAGAAACGCAAAATCAACATTTTGTTCGAGAACTTTTCCTATCCTTTCTAAACTTTTTATAAAAAAGTGTGGAATATTTTCGTTGTCCGCTGTATAATATTAAACTATGGTAGTTTAGATAAAAACTTAGGAGGAAAATTATGCCTGTAAAATACGTCTTTGTCACTGGCGGTGTCGTATCTGGTCTTGGAAAAGGTATCACTGCTGCATCTTTAGGACGTCTGCTCAAAGCGCGTGGCTACAAAGTCACCATGCAGAAGTTCGATCCATATATCAACATTGATCCGGGAACCATGAACCCGATTCAGCACGGTGAAGTGTTCGTAACGGATGATGGAGCGGAAACCGATCTGGATCTCGGTCACTACGAGCGCTTCATCGACGAAAGTCTGACAAAGAATTCCAATGTGACAACCGGTAAGGTTTACTGGTCTGTTCTTCAGAAAGAACGTC
>ERZ1026950.960-NODE-960-length-10799-cov-4.930007_pt1 | contig 10799 bp, 11 predicted proteins | sample MGYA00519302_ERZ1026950 | MGnify/ENA primary metagenome ERZ1026950 (study PRJEB26926, sample SAMN06164747) | human gut metagenome | biome: ENVO:00009003; feature: ENVO:2100002; material: ENVO:00002003 | host: Homo sapiens | place: USA | collected 2012 ... | reverse complement strand
GAAAAATCACTATGGATTTTTTACTCAAGTGTCCAACTTGATTTTACAATCAACCAAAATTTAAATATTCTGAACTTTCTGCTTTTATCCACTCCTCCAACTTTGCACCAGATGGAAAAACGGCGTGATGCTTTTGCATCCAATCAATGACGCATTCCGCCATCCATTCTGAAACGGTTATATGTTTGTTAAACACAACCTGAGAATATGAGAAGAACTTATTGATAAGGTATTGATCCGCAGCAGCTATTCCTTTCGGAGTGATGCACAAAATTCGTTTCCCATCATGTTCGCCATATGTTAGGCAGCGGATTAGTTGATCAATTTCAAAACTTCCGAAACTTGTTCCAGAGAATGTCGCATCCCGCATCAAATAGTCAATTCCGTCTGCATCTAATTCCGAATGAATAATCTGGACTAGCAAGGGATCGGTTTCGGCGCGTTCTACATTGCCAATGATTATATCAGCGATCATGTTCGGAGCATAGTCATCTCCGCATTCCTCGGCAATAATTTTTCGTATCTCATCACTTGAACAAACAACCAGCGCTCCAATGGCCTCGTGATGACGTCCTGTGGATTTTGACATCAGCGTTGTTTTGGGCTCAATTGCGAAACTATTAATCTTTTCTCGAACCCGTTTGTTGAGGTGGCGGCAAAACTCGCTATCCGGCAATTCCTCTAATGTCATAGGTTTTCGATATGGCATTTCACAGACATGGGATAGTGGATAGTGTCCGATATCATGCAATAGCCCTGCCAAACGAAGAATTTTTCGTTCTTTGACGGATAATCCTAGACTAATTGCCATTTTGTCAGCAATGTGCATTACGCCCAAGGAATGAATAAAGCGCGTGTGCTCAGAGCCTGGAAAAACCCAATTTACCACGCTAAGCTGTTTTATACTTTGCAACCGCTTGAATAATTGCGTGTCAATAATTTTCTTTTCGGCAGCGGTATATGGGATAAACCCGTGCACATTGTCAAGAACTTGGCCTACAAATTCAATCTTTTCATCCATATCCTTAAGAAAACAGCCCCTCTACCAATTGGTATGCAACCATATTCACATCATGGTCATTTAGGTGAGGCTTTCTCTTTTCTAGTTCTTCAACAACTTCTCTGTCTGACGCATTAAAGCTAAGAACATTTTTGCGCAAATAGTGCAAGGATGCCAAGCATTCCACCCAGTTGCTAACAGAATATTTTCCACGCCTATTTGAAATAACCAGTTCATGGAGCTGTTGAATACTGTCAGCGTATTCTTTGCTTAAGGTCGGTTTTATATAGCTCCGTCCATCTTCGTAGTGCATATCATCTTGTAAACTTTGAGAATATGGCCCATGCAAATACCACCTAAAACCATAATCTCCTACAGGGACACCCATGTCTTGCAGTAAATAGATTGCTTTTTGCATTTCCATCCGCTGATTGAAATCAGCGTAGCTAAAATTTTCTCCGTAGATTTCATTAAAAACAGGGAGCAAATACTTATTTGCCATAATGACCCTCCCTAAAAAATAAATAATCCCCAAAGAGAGTTCTTACATTATACACCGGCCGGGCTACAAATGCAAGATTCCCTCTTGACAAATCAAGGTTTTTATGGTAAAGGACACATTTATTATATGCTGCTTTGTTATGACGGTTGCACCCCGTATCAGTTCGGTTGGTCAGCTTTTTTCCTCAAACCGCTTTGCCAACTGCATAAACGACGAGTTCGGCATGTCCTGCCTGATGTTCTTAAATGGCTTTGGGTATCTATAAAACGCACTTCGAAACAATGGGGGTCAAAATGATTTCTCGGGGTTCAGGTAAGTGTACAAGTACAAGGAAGAGCATCGGAAGATAGATTCTGATGACCTATATCATGAGAGTCCATCTTTTGCTATGATATATACTATACTTATCGCAACAAGGAGCAAATTCTCATGGGACAAAAGCATTATTCGAAAGCAATTAGAAATGAGGCCGTCCTCTTTTATGAACGTGGACGTTCTTTCGCTGAGACTCGTGCAAAATATGGTATGGCCGAAAGTACATTTTTTGAATGGAAGAAACGATTTGACCAAGAACATCCCTTGTATGAACCGGCAGGGGGCAGTACCAAAGCCGCGAGGAACGCTCAACTTCATTTAGAAAAGCTGGCCTTGGAATTGGAAGTGGTACGTCAATGTCCATGTGGCATCAACGCCTCCATAGATGATAAAATAGGTGCGATCAATGCTTTAAGCGGAAGATACTCCATCCGTGTGCTGTGTGAAGCGCTGAACCTTCCTCGCGGAACATACTACAATCGGAAACGGCGTGAGAACCAATTAACATCGCGCGAAATTGGTGATATTGAACTTAAACTGATGGTCGAACAGGTTTTCCGCGAGAGCAAAAATAGATTTGGACGGAAACCAATCCACCACAAACTGTCAGACATGGGTTATCATGTAAGCGAAAAGAGGATTGCTCGTATCATGAAAGAGTTGGGGCTGGAAGTTGCAAAGCCTGTCTATAAAGCAGAACATCAGAAACCATTGCCGAGGACCTATTTCAAAAATCTGCTTTCCCGCCAGTTTGACCAGCCGAAGCCAAACGTTATTTGGGTGAGTGACATCACCTATATAAAAGTGGGCAATCAATATTACTATATTTGTGTAATTTTGGATCTGTTTTCGAGAAAGATACTTTCTTATAGCATTTCCAATACGATTGACGCGGCTTTAAGCCTTATTACCTTTGATATTGCATTCCAAGGCCGATGTCAGCCCGATAATCTTATATTTCATAGTGACCAAGGCGTGCAATACACCGCATATGTTTTTCGCCAACACTTACGAGAACTGAAGGTAAAACAGTCATTTTCAACACCGGGTAACCCTTACGACAACTCTGTATGTGAGTCATTTTTCCATACACTAAAGAAAGAAGCCCTCTACCATCATCTTTACGAAACGCCGCAAGAGTTGGAAGAGGTCTTAGAAGAGTATATCGAATTTTACAACGGTTACAGACCGCATAGAAAGTTGAACATGAAAACTCCGATTCAATACGAAGCGGAGTTCTTTTCTGCTACCGAGGATAAATGAGAGGTTCCCATTTTTGAAACCGGAGTTACCGGGTTCGAAAATGGGAACCTTTTCACCGGCCGCAGCTCTGCCAGAGCGTCCGCGCCGCGGTCGCAGAGCTGTATGGTGACAGCTTACGGGTGTTTGAGCGTCCCATCGAGCAGACCATCAAGGTCGCGGAGTGCCCCGCGGCAGGCATGAGCATTCTCGATTATGCACCGCGAAATCCGGCGGCGGAATCCTATCGCAGTCTCGCGCAGGAGGTGCTTCAGCTTGGCTAAACGCGATATGAATGACCTGCTGAAACGGCGTATGAGCGCGACGCAGCAGGCGGCGGAGGTCACAGTAGGCGATGAAGCCTATGAGATGCTGTTTCAAGGCAAGCTGGCATCGTCCGCCTCAAAATTTTGTGATCTGCCGCTGGACAGGCTCCGCCCTTTCTTCACCGCGGATATTGGTTTTCACCCATATCCGCAGGAGAAGCTCAAGGCGTTTTCACAGCAGCTTGCAGAGCAAGGCATCTATGAGAGGATCATTGTGCGCCCCATTCCCGAAAGCGAGGACTATGAGATCCTCGCAGGGCATAACCGTACGGAGGCGTGGCGGCTGACTGGACACACAACGATCCCTGCTGAAGTCGTGAACACCGATGATGCAAGAGCAGTCTCCATTGCTGTTGCCACGAACCTCCTGCGGCGGCAGGATCTTACCATCATAGAGCGCGGCAAGGCATATCGGGCCTTGCTCGAGGAGAACAATCGCCACGGCCAGCGGAACGCAGCACAGACCTCAACAACTTTTGGCGAGAATCGCCAAAAGTTGGGGCAAGTGATCGACGATGAGACCTTTGGCGATTCTCGCCAAAGGTACAACGCCCGCAAACTTGTTGCCGATTTCTTCGGTGTGACCGAGTATGAGATTCGTAAAGCCATCAAGCTGGCGGGGTTGATTCCGCCTCTCGCCGACATTCTGGAGAACAACCCGCGCAAGCTGCCGATTGCCTGTGCCGAGCTGATCGCTGACTATGACGCAGCTACGCAGCAGGCATTTGTGGAGATGTGTTCTATCGAGGACTACACGCTCAATAAGGCTGCTATGCAAAGCATCGTCCATGCCTGTCCACCTCCATCTGCAAATCATCAGGACATTTTCGCCGCATGGCGGCAGACACGCGCAAGGGAGACACAGAGACGTGCTGCACTGCCGAAGAAAATCAGCTTTGACCGCAGAAAATTTGCCCCCTACCTTGAGAAGTTGGGCAGTGACAAGGAAATTGAAGAGCTGTTTTTAGAGTTCTTGCGGCAGCGGGTCAACTAATGTATAATCACAGAAAAGAAAGAAAGGACTTAACGCTATGAGCGAACAGGATAAGATACAGCTTTTTGAGAATCAGAAAATTCGTACTGCATGGGATACAGAGAAAGAAGAATGGTATTTTTCTGTTACCGATGTCATTGCTGTTTTAACAGAACAGCCTACCGCACGCGGGGCAAGCAACTACTGGGCCAAACTCAAGCAGCGTTTGAAAGAGGAAGGGGCGGATGAACTGCTGACAAATTGTCAGCAGTTGAAAATGATTGCCTCAGACGGAAAGCGCCGCGCAACGGATGTTGCCACGACAGAGCAACTTCTGCGTATCATCCAGTCTATCCCATCACCAAAAGCTGAACCGTTTAGGCTCTGGCTTGCAGAAGTCGGTCGGGAGAGAATTGAAGAAACCATTGACCATGAACAGGCCCTTGACCGGGCCTTGGAAACCTATCTGAAAAAGGGATATGATCCCGATTGGGTGCATCAAAGGCTGCTTTCCATCCGCATTCGCAACGAACTGACCAATGAATGGCAGAAGCGCGGCGTGGAAAAGGGCCGCGAATTTGCGATCTTGACCGACGAGATCTCAAAGGCATGGTCCGGCATGACCACGCGGCAGTATAAAAACCTCAAGGGGCTCAAAAAGGAGAACCTGCGTGATAATATGAGCGATACCGAGCTCGTGCTGACCATGCTGGCGGAAGCGTCAACGCGGGATATTTCCAAAGCAACAAAACCGGAAGGCTTTGACGAAAATGTGAAGGTGGCCAAACGTGGCGGTAATGTTGCAAATGTTGCCCGGCAGCAGCTTGAGGCGGAAACCGGCCTTCCCGTCATTACAGCACAGAATGCCGCACAGCTAAATGCGGTGGTTACAGAAATGATCGAAGCGTCGGCGCAAGTGCTTGACCGTCCGGATGAACTTAAAACAAAATAACATTTTCCTGACTTCAGGAAAATGTTATTTCAGTGCAGACAAACGCAAAATAAGATAAGAAATGCTGAAAGGCTCGACACCGTAAGGTGCCGGGCCTTTTCCTATGACTCCGAGGTGAGAGAAATGAAAGAGACAACAAATAACTGCCGGTCCCGCGCTCATAATCCGTTTGACGACGGTGCGAGGGAGCGTTTGCGGCGCATGGGGCTGCTTACCGAGACGGGGAGCATCAAGGCATCGGCCTTGACTGCGCTGGCTCATACCTTCGCCGGATTGCTGTTTGACGATTTGTGCGATGCCAGTCAGGACTATTCCGGTGTCCAAACCGAATTGCAGCAGCTGTTTGACGCAGTGGATTGTGCAGAGCCGAGGCAGAAATTTCTGCTGCTCTGCCTGCAATATGACCGCCTATCCCAAGTCCTGCCTGATCCCATTTGGTGGATCAGCGGGACACCTGAGATCGCGGGCGAATTTGCAGAACACTTTATCCGGCACTTAAAGAAATTGAGCGGCTGTGAGGAGGAAGTGCGGTGAAGGGGATTTTGGTATATCAGCCTCCGGGCAGAGCCTCGCAGGTCGCTGCCTTTATAGAGGATCTGGAGCCGCGGCTCAGAGAAAAGATCATTCGTCAGCTATACCGATTGACGCTGCCGCAGAAGCCGGAAATGAAGGAACCGCATTTCAAGCGTTTTTCACTTGAGCGGTATCGGAGCCTATGCGAGCTGCGGGTGAAGACCAAGCTCTGCGTTCGCGTTATCTTTTACCCATGCGCCAACGGAGATACTATGCTCCTTTATGCGTTCGTCAAGCGCCAGAAGCGTGATACGATGCAGGCGTTAGAGCAGTCTCTCAGCATACTCGATGCGCTGCGGGAGCATCCGGAGCGCACGGTAGAATACAAGGTCAGAGAGGAGGGAGCATGAGACGACCGCACATCCTTTGATACCGCGAAAATAGCAGATCATAACAAATTTCTACATTAGGAGGTTTCCGCAACATGAAAAAGGCAATTCTCTGTGTACTGCTGACACTGTCCATGTCGGTCTCGGCGTTTGCATTGGAGGTACCGACAGATACCGTGGTGCAAAATCTGAATGGCAGCCAGCAGGTCATCAAAACCTTTACGATCCCGGCAGATCAGGACCCGCAGAGCCTGATCGAACGGCCCTTTGAGCTGGAGGGCTATCTCTACACCTTTACGGATATTGTCAAAACGGAAAATGCCGTAGAGGAATCCAAGCCCCATACCGAGGTCATCACGGTGGAGACGGACAAGAATGACCTCGCCCTGATTTTGCAGCAGCTGAAGCCTACCGTCGAATTTGACGACGGCACCTTCAAGGGCACGCTCGCCCTCGACCACACCAGTCTCAACACCGAGGCGTCCGGCTATGCAGCTAAGAGCTACACCGTGAGCGAAGTCAAGACCATCGGACGACTTGACCGTAACGATATGTCCTATGTCCCGTCTACTACCGTAAAAAACGGACGCACCTTGAACCTTGCCAATGTGGAATGGCAGGTCACGGGAACCGACCTTGTTGGTGAGGCATTGGTGCCATCGTCTTATCAGGCCGTTGCCACCTATTCTGCAAAGGCGACCTATCAGGCGGCTACCGGCTATGTCACAACTGCGGAATATACCGGCGAGGTCACGCACGAGGGCGTTGAGAGCATCACCTATGTGCTGACTTACCTGGGAACAAAGGTCGGTATCGCTCATGTGCTTTCCAATGTGGGCGGCTTCTTTGCGGCAAACTGGCTTGTACTTATTGTCGGTGCCGCGATGGGAGCTGCCGTGATTTTCGGCATCGTATATGTATCGTATGTGCGTCGGCACAGAGCTGCCCATGCTGAGACGGATGATGGGGATGCGAGTATTTCAGAGGAGGAAACGGAATGAATCATTTCAGACGATTGACCGGATTGGCACTGATGCTCATGACGATGGCTGCACTGTCGGTCAGTGCCTTTGCCATGGAATACAGTATTGAGACGGAGGATAACACGGAATACTATCCCTCCACCTCTTACGAGGTTATGTATGGTGCTGCATACAACTATGGCGGCTCTAACCTTGTGGACTATCAGATCCCCGAATTGCCCTACGGCGTGTCCAGTACGACGCAGATCGGCATTATGGAGAAAAACTATTTGCCTGGCTTACAGCAAAATGCTGGTACTTCCATTTCCAGCGAGAACGGTCCCTCCGGTGGGTTCTATGATTTCCCCTCTGGCTCTATATCCTCAGTCAAACCGGGCGTGCCGACCTACACCAGCGTTGACGGCATGGAGCGTAAGGATGGCAGTATCGGCACGCTGAAGATCCCATCTCTGAATATCAATATGAAGGTATGGGAGGGTGAGACCAACGCCAGTATGGCAAAGGGACTGGGACACTATAGCTCCACCTCCGGATGGGACGGCAACGTCGGCATCTGCGGGCATAACCGCGGCGCGAAATACAATATTGGCAGCATCAGAAATCTGGAGATCGGCGATACCATTACCTATTCGACGGTCTACGGAACACGAACCTATGCGGTCATTTTGGTAAAGACGATCTCGGATTCCGACTGGAGTTATTTGCAGGCGACCGCTGATAACCGCATCACCATCACCACCTGCCCTGCTGACCGACCGAGCAAAAGGGTGTGCGTTCAGGCAGTAGAGGTAAGCAGTTGAAACCCTTGCAGTGCAAGGCTTTTGTGCAAAATTATTTTTCTGCCGTAAGCATTTAAAATAAACCTTTGACAAGCCATTATTTCTGTATTATGCTCAAACCACTCCGGAGAATAAAATCAAAAAAGGAAGTATCAGATTGATACAGCAATTCAGACCGAAGAGGAAGGACGATGAGATCAGAGTAAAAATGGATATCACCGTTGACCTTCCTGCAGAAGTAGCTGAACAGGCTGAGCAGCTCGGCATTTACGAGTTTGAGCGGTGCATTTATGATCCCGACACTCGCCGTATGACTGCCAGCGTGACCACCACATTTTATCGGAAGGGAGCGTGATACAATGAAGAAGATTTTGTATTTGCTTATCGGGCTTGCGTTAGGCTTTGCCCTTGGTTCGCCTGCGGCACAGGCTATTGAGGGTATCCTCGCACAGCGCTGCACCTCGCCTATTCTCCTCAACGGTGCTCCCGTTGAGATTGAAGCGTACACCATCAATGGACACAACTATTTCAAGCTCCGCGACATCGGTAAGGCGGTTGGCTTTAATGTTTATTGGATTGCCGAGGACAGAACGGTACAAATCGAAACGGGTCAACCGTACACCGGCGAGGCACCCATTAGAACCGGAGATGTCGAGTCGGATTTACAGTCAGGACCAAACGCTTCCACTGTTGATGTGGACGCTATGAAGCGGGATATCGTGGAGCGTACCAACGCGCTCCGCACCGAGAGAGGTATCGCATCGCTGACCACCAGTGACAAGCTCATGCAGGCAGCACAGGTTCGCGCCGACGAAATGGCGGCAAACAGCGTCTACTCCCATACCCGCCCGGATGGGCGAGAATACACCACGGTCACAGACTGCAAATATGTCGGTGAAAACATCCACCAAATCCCATTGCTATATCTGGAACAGCAAAAGGGAGAGCTTGCGGGAACCGTTGTGCACTCATGGTCAAAGTCCGCAGGGCACATGGAGAATATGATCAATGCAAGCTATGCCTCGATTGGTGTGGGGCTTGCGCGAGGAATTGATGGCAATGGCCTCGAGTGCTGGTACTGTGTCCAGCTATTCCTCCGGGATGGATACCATATCACATGGGTGGATACGCCGGCAAAGGGGTAACTCACTCCAGAAACTACACGATCTTCTATGTGGTGATCGGAGACACGATGGAAGTGCGCCGTATCATCTATAGCCGCAGAGATATGAGTAGGCAACTTTGACAAAAACTTCATAGCCAAGCGAAGCAGACCGAGGTACCTCTCGGCCTGCTTTTCTTATGCAAAAATTGTAGGAGGTATCACATTGAAAACGATCAAAACAAGGCTCATTTCGACACTCTTGGTTGTCATGACGCTGCTCAGCCTGCTGCCCACCATGGCATTTGCCGCGACCGGTACAGGCAAGGGCATTACGATCACGACCAATCAAGTGTACTGGTCCACGCGCATACTGGCCAACGGCACACCGTACAGCTACCGCCCACCGGAGGCGGCGGGTCGGCTGCTCTACTGCCTCGACAGCGGGCTCGGCTACCACAACGCTACGCCGTCATACTGCGATTCTTATACCTACACCTCGGCTACCAATGCAGACGCCGACGCCGTTCTCAAAACCGCTGTTGCCAACAGCGGCCTTGGCGAGATGGACGCGGCGACGCTCGCCAATGTCAAGTGGCTCATGACCTACATCAACGACAGCAAGGCATCCAATATAGGGCAGCTCTTTATGGCGGTGCAGACTTATATTTGGGACCATCAAAGCTATAAGGGCGCGGGAGATGGCACCGGAGATGCGGGCGGTTATGCCAACGCGGACACCTATGACCTGTATCTGAGCCTCATCGACTCCATGCTTGCGCAGAAGGCGCAGGAGGATGCCGAATTTCAGCGTCAGATTGAAGCGTATGCTGCACAGGGCATAGTAGCAACCATTGTGGAAGACGATAGTCTCAAATGGGCGGTATTTGCCTTGTCAAGCAATCACAAGAACCAGTCTTTTTTTAATTATTATGCGCCAAGGAAACTTGCTGTCAACACGCCAAAACCTGATCCGGATAATCCTCCTGCCGGCGATGCGGATATTACGCTGAAGAAGGTTGCCGCAGGAACGACCCGTGGTTTGGATGGCGCGAAATTCAATATTTACCGCGACGGACAGATCGTCGGCAGCGATGTGACCCAAAATGGCGGAATCATTGAGGTCAAGGATGTCACCAAGGGCCTGTGGTCCTTCGTGGAAACCGAGGCCCCGGAGGGCTACTGTGCCGACTCCACGCCCATCAGCGTCTATGTGGATACCACAGATGGGGACAAGCAATACACCGTGACCGCCGAAAACCACAAGCTGCCCGATATGAAGATCACCAAGCGCGACGCCATGAGCGGTAAGCCCATCGCCGGCACGGTGTTCTCCATTAAATCTGTCACGGGCAACTTCTCCACATCCGTTACTACCGGCACAGATGGTTCCGCGACGCTCTCGGCCATTCCCGCAGATGTTTATGTGGTACGGGAAGAATCCGTGCCAGAGCCTTATGTGATGTCTCACACCGAACAGACCGTGGCGCTTCGCCCTGGCAAAACCTCCGAGGTCACTTTCGTTAACTATGAAAAGCCCGGTCTTGAAATTATCAAGAAGAACATCGCCAATGGTGAGCCCATCGAGGGCGTGACCTATCGCATCGAGCAGATCGACGGCAGCTTCTCCACCAGCGCCACCACCGATAACCACGGGCGGATTTTCCTCGACTCTGTCCCTGTCTCTTATACACATCTCCGAGCCCACGAGACTAGGCATGATCTC
>ERZ1026950.957-NODE-957-length-10845-cov-6.673123_pt1 | contig 10845 bp, 6 predicted proteins | sample MGYA00519302_ERZ1026950 | MGnify/ENA primary metagenome ERZ1026950 (study PRJEB26926, sample SAMN06164747) | human gut metagenome | biome: ENVO:00009003; feature: ENVO:2100002; material: ENVO:00002003 | host: Homo sapiens | place: USA | collected 2012 ... | reverse complement strand
TACGAGATCATGCCTAGTCTCGTGGGCTCGGAGATGTGTATAAGAGACAGACGTCATCCTGCTGGATATGAATTTCACAACGGATGCCGTCAGCGGTAAAGAAGGATTCTACTGGCTGGAACGGATACTGGAAATCGCACCGGATACAGTCGTTATCCTGATCACCGCTTACTCGGACACAGAAAAAGCCGTACGTGCCATCAAAGCCGGTGCAACCGACTTTATTCCTAAACCTTGGCAGAACGAAAAGATGCTGGCAACCCTATCGTCTGCCCTCGAACTTAGTTTCAGCCGTTCGGAAGTGCGAGCGCTTAAAGCGCAAAAATCAACGCTCACAACTGCGACAGAACCGGAAACGGAAGAAATCGGCGAATCGGTTGCCATGCAAAACGTGTTTCGAACGCTTGAAAAGCTAAAAGATACGGACGCCAACATCCTGTTGCAGGGAGAAAACGGGACAGGTAAAGATTTGATCGCCTACACGCTTCACAAGCAATCCGGACGCAGGAAAGAGCCGTTCATCCCGATAGATCTCGGAAGCATCCCACATGAATTGTTCGAAAGCGAACTGTTCGGCCATAAAAAAGGCTCGTTTACCGATGCCCATACCGACCGTGCAGGTAAATTTGAAGCCGCCCATGAAGGGACTTTGTTTCTGGACGAAATAGGCAACCTGCCCTATCACCTGCAATCCAAACTACTCACCGCCATTCAGAGCCGGAGCGTGGTGCGAGTAGGAAGCAACGAACCGATACCTGTCAACATACGTTTGATTTGCGCCACCAATTGTAATTTGGAAGAGATGGTGGCCAAAGGCAAATTCCGCGAAGATTTGCTTTACCGCATCAATACCATCCACATCGAGATTCCCCCTCTGCGGGAACGCAAAGAAGATATTATCCCTTTGGCCGAACGCTTTATAGACCGGTTCTGCAAACAATATGACAAAGGAAATATCCTTCTTTCTACCGGTGCGCAAGAAAAGTTACGGACATATCCGTGGTATGGAAACATACGCGAATTGGAACATGCCGTAGAGAAAGCGGTCATTATCAATGAAGATGGTATATTGAGTGAGGAACATTTTCATTTCCCCCGAAAAGTAGCGGCTCCTGCGACAGAAACAAGTGTCTCAACTCTGGAGGAGATGGAATTGCAAATGATTCAGAAGGCGATAGAGAAATGCAACGGAAACCTCTCGGCTGTAGCGGCACAGTTGGGAATTACCCGTCAGACGCTTTATAACAAGATGAAAAAATTCGGATTATGACCATTTTCTCATGTCCTTCCTCACTACAATCAAATTTTAAACAGACTCTAAAGAAGCATCAACGAAACAATAAATAATCAAGCTGTGAAACAATTCTTCTTCCGTTTTTTCACTGTACTGTTCCTAGGTATTGCCTGCACCTTACTAATCCAGCAGCGCAATTGGCTGTGGCTATGCATAGCCGTACCTTCATTCCTTGTTTCCATAGGCTGGTTTTACCGCCTGTACACTTTTAATACCCGGAAGATAGCCTTTCTGCTCGACGCCATCGAAAACGACGACCCCGCTGTTCGTTTTTACGAACATGCCTCCCCTGGCGATTCTTCCATGGTCAATGTCATGCTGAACCGCATCGCACGTATTTTGTACAATGTAAAACAGGAAACGGCACAACGAGAGAAATATTATGAGCTCATCATGGACTTTGTAGAAACCGGCATTGTGGTGCTGAACAGCAAAGGCTCCGTTTATCAAAAGAATAAAGAGGCCATGAATCTGTTGGGGCTGGATGTTTTGACTCATGTCAAACAACTCTCTCGCATCTCGGATGAACTGATGATTGCTTTGGAAAAAGCAGTTCCGGGTGACAAGCTGCAAATTCAGTTCAACACAGAACGGGGAACAGTACATCTTGCCTTACGGGTGTCCGGCATCCGTATCAAAGACGAGAAACTCCGCATTATTGCCTTGAGTGATATCAATCGGGAGCTGGATGAACGGGAAATAGATTCATGGATACGCCTCACCCGCGTACTGACCCATGAAATAATGAATTCACTCACTCCGGTGACTTCCCTCAGCGAAACACTACTGGCTCTTCCCGGAGCAGAAAATGAAGAAATGAAACAAGGGCTGGAAACGATTCACTCTACAGGTAAAGGATTGATAAATTTTGTCATGTCTTATCGCAAACTGACACGACTGCCATCACCTGAACCATCGCTGTTCTATGTCCGTCCTTTCCTGGAACGGATGATCCGACTGGCACAGCACCAGCATCCATGCCCCAACATCACCCTTTCCATCCTCGAAGCCCGGGAAGACCTGATAGTCTTTGCCGACGAGAACCTGATAGCCCAAGTGGTTACGAATCTGCTGAAAAATGCGATTCAAGCCATAGGTAATGCTCCCGACGGAAAGATCACCTTGAAAGCTTATTGTGATCCGCAAGAAAGTATCCGTATAGAGATAGCCAACAACGGCCCCGCTATTCCTCCCGATGCAGCCGGACAAATTTTTGTACCTTTCTTCACGACCAAAGAGGAAGGAAGCGGCATCGGACTGAGTCTAAGCAAACAAATCATGAGGCTGAGCGGTGGCACACTGACCCTGCTGCCTTACAAGGAAAAGGGACAGGCCACTGTTTTTGTGCTGGTTTTTAATTAAAAATAAAAATGTACTAATGTGTCAGCCAATTACCATCCGGTACACAGCGCAGCCATTAGCAAATTAGCAAATTATTTAAAATGAAACATTCTCCTGAATTATTAGTTTATAAAGCCTCTGCCGGTTCGGGAAAAACATTCACACTGGCCGTGGAATATATAAAACTGCTGATACAGAACCCACGGGCATACCGTAATATACTGGCTGTGACTTTTACCAACAAGGCCACTACCGAAATGAAAGAGCGGATTCTGAGCCAGCTATACGGAATATGGATAAAGGATAAGGATTCTAATCCCTATTTACAGAAAATCACAGAAGAACTGGAAATGCCCCCAGAAGACATAAGGACAGCCGCCGGTACGGCACTGCACTACATGATACACGATTACAGCCGCTTCCGGGTGGAAACCATTGACTCATTCTTCCAGTCGGTGATGCGCAATTTGGCACGGGAGCTGGAATTGGGTGCCAATCTGAATATCGAACTGAACAATATGGAGGTACTGAGTGATGCCGTGGACTCCATGATAGAAAAGCTGGACCGACAATCTCCCGTACTCTATTGGCTGTTGGAATATATAGAAGAAAGAATTGCCGATGACAAGAGGTGGAATGTTTCCGGTGAGATAAAGAATTTCGGACGAAACATCTTCGATGAAGGATATATAGAAAAAGGAAATGGGCTACGGGAAAAATTACGGGACAAAGACTGTATCAAGAATTACCGCGAAACGCTGCAAGCCATTTTGGAAGAGGTGCAGGAACAAATGAAAGGATTTGCCGACCAATTCTTCGGAATATTGGATACAAACGGGGTGAAAGTAGAAGATTTGAAAAACGGTTCCCGAGGTATAGCCGGCTATTTTAATAAACTACAATCGGGCAAACTAGATGACAGCGTCCGCAATGTAACAGTGGAAAAATGTCTGGACTGCCCCGACGAATGGGTGAAAAAAACCTCCCCCATACGCAACGCTATCCTAGGTCTGGCAGAAAAAGAACTGATTCCCCTGCTGAATGAATCGGAAAAATATAGAAGCCGGAACAATATGCTGGCCAATTCCTGCCAACTCTCCCTGCGCCACGTAAACAATATCCGTCTGCTGGCCAATATAGACGAAGAGGTACGCGAATTGAACCATGAGAACAATCGCTTCCTGCTGTCGGATACCAACGCGTTGCTTCATAACCTGGTAAAAGAAGGAGATTCCTCGTTTGTATTCGAAAAGATAGGAACAACCATACGCAACGTAATGATTGATGAATTTCAGGATACTTCGCGTATGCAATGGGACAATTTCCGTCTGTTGCTGCTCGAAGGTTTGTCTCAGGGAGCAGACAGCTTGATTGTAGGAGACGTGAAACAATCCATCTACCGCTGGAGAAACGGTGACTGGGGCATACTGAACGGACTGAAAACAAACATCGAAGCCTTTCCCGTCAAAGTAAAGACACTGACCACCAATCGCCGGAGTGCCGCAAACATCATTCACTTCAACAACGAAGTGTTTACAGCCGCCTGCGAGGTGTTGAACAACATTTACAAGGAAGAACAAAAAAAGGAATGCAAGGAACTGAAGGAAGCCTACAACGACGTGTGTCAGGAAACATACAAAGATCCCGGAAAAGGGTATGTCAAAGTGGAATTTCTATCGGATACGGAAGACATGACCTATATGGAAAACACCCTGTACCACCTAGGAGAAGAAGTGGAGCTACTTGTGGCGCAGGGCGTGCAACTGAAAGATATTGCCATCCTGGTGCGCAAGAACAGAAGCATTCCTTTAATAGCCGATTACTTCGACAAGAACACCTCTTACAAAATCGTATCCGATGAGGCATTCCGACTGGATGCCTCACTGGCGGTATGTATGATAATGGATGGCCTGCGCTACTTGTCACAACCCGAAAACCGGATTGCCAAGGCACAACTGGCTGCTGCCTATCAGAATGAAGTATTACATAAAGGAATAGACCTCAACACTCTATTGCTGAACGAAATAGATGATTATCTGCCATTCGATTTCATAAAAGAAGCGGAACAGCTTCGCCTCATGCCACTGTATGAACTGATGGAAAAACTTTTCAATCTGTTCCAGATGTCCTGCATCGAACAACAGGATGCCTATCTGTGCGCCTTCTTTGATGCCGTGACGGAATATCTGCAAAGCAATTCTTCCGAATTATCCGCTTTTATCACCTACTGGGAAGAAAAACTAGGCAGCAAGACCATCCCTTCCGGCGAGGTGGAAGGAATTCGCATTCTCTCCATCCACAAGTCCAAAGGCTTGGAATACCATACCGTACTGCTACCTTTCTGCGACTGGAAAATGGAGAATGAGACTTACAATCATCTGGTATGGTGTGCTCCCCGGCAAGCTCCATTTAGCGATCTTGACATTGTTCCCATCAACTATTCCACAGCCATGCAGCAATCCATTTATCGGGAAGAGTTCCTGAATGAACGCTTGCAATTATGGGTGGATAATCTGAACCTGCTTTATGTGGCATTTACCCGTGCCAAAAAGAACTTGATTATATATGGAAAGGCGGAACAGAAAGGAACGGTATCCGAATTGTTAGGAAATGCCTTATCCGACATGACCGGAAAGAGCTATGCCACCGGAGAAGAAATATACGAACTGGGAACGCTCTATCTCTCATCTCACGAAGAGGAAAAACAAGTATCCGGCAACAAGCTGCTGACTGTAGCCCGACGTTTGCCTATCCATCTGGAAACGCTGGAAACCAACATCGAATTCAAACAGTCCAACCGTTCTGCCGAATTTATCCGGGGAGAAGAGGAAGCGGAAGACAAATACATCCGGCAAGGACAGCTGTTGCATAATCTGTTCTCCGTAATCCGTACCACGGACGATGTGCCTCCCGCCATAGAACGCCTGCGTTTCGAAGGAATCATAGAGTCGGCACAACAAGAGGAACAAATACGAAAACTCACCGAATGGGCTTTGAGGCATCCGCTGGTCAAAGAATGGTATTCGGGCCGCTGGGAACTATACAATGAGTGTGCCATTATTTATCGGGAAAAAGGAGTCCTGCAAACCCGCCGTCCGGACCGCGTGATGATGAAAGACGGGGAGGTGATTGTGGTGGACTTTAAATTCGGTAAAAAGCGGAAGGCTTACAACAAGCAGGTGAAAGAATATATGGATTTATTATCAGACATGGGATATGAGCATATCCGTGGCTATTTATGGTATGTATTTAACAACGAACTGGAGGAAATAGAATAATGGAAAGCTTTTTGAAACTGGTAGCAGCCGATTTATATAAACATACGAAAGGAAACCTGGCACATACAGCCGTGGTTTTTCCTAACAAACGTGCCGGACTTTTCTTTAATGAGTATCTCGCCCAAGAGTCGGACTCACCTATTTGGTCGCCCGCATACGTCAGCATCAGCGAATTGTTCCGTAGTCTTTCTCCATGGGAAGTGGGTGATCCGGTAAAACTGGTATGCGAACTTTATAAGATATTCCGACGGGAAACTCAAAGTACGGAAACACTGGATGATTTCTATTTTTGGGGAGAAATGCTGATCAGTGATTTTGACGATGCCGACAAAAATAGAGTGGATACCGACAAACTGTTTTCCAATTTACAGGATCTGCGCAACATAATGGACGACTACACCTTCATTGATGATGAGCAGGAAGAAGCTATCCGGCAGTTCTTCCAGAACTTCTCCATCGAACGGAGAACAGCGCTGAAAGAACGGTTTATCTCTTTATGGAACGTATTGGGGAACATCTACAAAGGGTTCCGTGAATCCTTAGCTTCTCAAAACATTGCCTACGAAGGAATGATGTACCGTCACGTCATAGAGCATCTGGATGTGGACAAACTTCCATACGAGAAATATGTTTTTGTAGGATTTAATGTGCTGAACAAAGTGGAACATACGTTGTTCACCCAATTGAAAGATGCCGGAAAAGCTGTTTTTTATTGGGATTACGACGAATTTTATATGAAGGAAAACAGACAAGCCGTCACCCATGAAGCCGGAGAGTTTATCCGCCGGAACTTACGCGACTTTCCTTCTCCTTTGTCCGGTGAGTTATTCAAAAATCTCTCGAAACCTAAAGAGGTACACTACATCGCATCTTCTACTGAAAATGCACAAGCCCGTTACCTGCCTCAATGGATACGAAACAATCTGACTACACCGGAAAAGGAAACCGCAGTCGTATTGTGTAACGAAGCATTGCTTCAGCCGGTCCTCCATTCATTGCCGGCAGAAGTAAAACATGTCAATATCACCATGGGATTTCCGTTATCGCAAACTCCTGTATATAGTTTCCTCATCGCCTTACTGGAGTTGCATACCCACGGATTTAATTTCAAAAGCGGCCGCTACACGTTTCAATCAGTTGTTACACTGTTAAAACACCCCTATACCCGCCAACTCACCGGTCAAGCCGAATTGTTGGAGAAAGAACTGACCCGAAACAACCGTTTCTATCCGTTACCCGGCGAATTGGGTAAAGATGAATTCCTTACCCGGCTTTTCACTCCGCTTTCCGGAAACCTGAATCTGTGCATACGCCTGTCCGAAACTTTGCAGCAAGTGGCAAGCATTTACCAGGCAAACACTTCCGGTACCGAGGACACAGATGCATTCAACCAACTTTACCGGGAGTCGCTTTTCAAAGCCTATACCACCATCAACCGGTTCCGCACACTGATAGAAGAAGATGAATTAACCGTACAGAGCGAAACATTCCGGCGATTGCTGGTCAAGGTCTTGTCAGCGACCAATATTCCATTCCATGGCGAACCGGCCATTGGTATGCAGGTCATGGGGGTATTGGAAACACGTAACCTGGATTTCCGCCACTTGGTATTACTATCGGTCAACGAAGGGCAGCTTCCCAAATCGGGAGGAGACTCTTCCTTTATTCCTTACAACCTGCGCAAAGCTTTCGGAATGACTACTATAGAGCATAAGATTGCCGTATATGCATACTATTTCTATCGTCTGCTGCAACGGGCAGAAAGGATTACCTTGATGTACAATACCAGTTCGGACGGACTGAACCGCGGCGAATGGAGCCGTTTCATGCTGCAATTCCTTATTGAATGGCCTCACCCCATCACACGTCAGTTTCTGGAGGCCGGACAGTCCCCCCAAGGCACCTCGCCTATCACTGTAGAAAAGACCCCGGATGTCATGCGCCGGATGCAAAGCCTGTTTGATGTCCGTGCCAATCCCAAAGCAAAATTTTCTCCATCAGCCTTGAATTATTACCTGGATTGTCCTTTAAAATTTTATTATAGGTATGTAGCCGGCCTCTCCGTCCCCGATGAAGTGAGTGCGGAAATAGATTCTGCCACATTCGGAAGTATTTTCCATTATGCAGCCGAACATATTTATAAAGACCTGACCACTCATGGCAAAGTCATTAATAAGGAAGCATTGGAAACGTTGCTACGCAATGAAGTGAAGCTGCAAGATTATGTGGATACAGCATTCAAAAAATTATTCTTTAATGTTCCGCAAAACGAAAAACCGGAATATAACGGCGTACAACTTATCAACTCTGCCGTTATTGCAAGATATTTAAAACAACTTTTACAAAATGATTTACGTTACGCTCCCTTCACTTTTATTGCATCGGAAATGGAAGTGGATGAACCCATCGACATACAAACACCCAAAGGAGTCATAAAATCACGTATCGGAGGAATTATTGACCGTATGGACAGCAAGGATGGCACACTTCGTATTGTGGACTACAAGACAGGTGGTGATGCAGACACCCCACCCCATGTGGAATCTCTGTTTATTCCAGACAAGAAACGTTCCAACTATGTATTCCAAACGTTCCTGTATGCCGCCATCATGTGCCGCAAGCAACCAACGATGAAGATAGCTCCGGCCCTTCTCTATATTCATCGGGCCGCTACAGAAACCTATTCTCCCGTTATACAAATGGGCGAGTCACGAAAGCCCAAAGAGGCTGTGGAAGATTTCAGTAAATATGAAAAAGAATACCGTGAACGACTTCAAGGATTATTAGAAGAGATATTTAATCCGGAAAAATCATTTACCCAAACAGAAATCATAGAAAAATGTACCTATTGTGATTTCAAGGCACTATGTAAAAGATAGACTATAGTGATTAGTGGTTAATACCTGCGGCATGACAGCGCAGTCCACTAATCACTAACCACTGATCTGCCACACTATTCCAACGCTCTCTGTCTGCAAAAACATCCACAGAATTTATCTTCCACATTCTCTATTGGTGCTTCGAAAATACCATAGACGGAAGACCCAGAGCCACTCATGGCAGCATACACTGCCCCCAAATCATACAATTCATCTTTTATAGCAGCAATCTCAGGGAACTTTTTGAAGACACTATCTTCAAAATCATTCTTCATACTGCTTTTCCATGTTTCTATAGGTTGCTTTACAATTTCTTTCAAAGAAACAGCCGGACGCACAGGCTTTATTTCGGCAAACGCATCCCGGGTGGACACAAAGATATCAGGTTTAATCAAAATTATGTGGTATCCCTTTAATGACAATTCCACAGGCTCGAACAGATTCCCTATTCCGGTAGCGAAAACAGGTTTGTTCCGAATGAAAAAAGCACAGTCTGCCCCTAGTTTTGCAGCATATTCCTCCATCCGTTCCGTGCTGAGTCTCAATGAAAATTTATCATTCAGAAGCTTTATCATACAAGCGGCATCTGATGATCCGCCACCTAGTCCGGCACCCGCCGGTATATGTTTGTACATGTGTATATCTACCGGCAACAGTCCGGGATAATCTTTTTTTAATAACTTGTAGGCTTTTACTACCAGATTATCTTCGGGTTCACCCTCCAAAGGAGCTCCGCTTATGTGTAAAGTGTATTCTTTGTCATTGTTTTCCCGCCGCGTTACTTCCAGAGCGTCTTGCAGGTTTATCGGATAAAATATGGTTTCCAGATTGTGGTATCCATCCGGGCGCTTTTCTACAATATTAAGTCCCAAATTAATCTTTGCATTAGGAAATGTAATCATATTCTGTTCTTTAAATAGTTATTTTTAGTGTGTTTCGTTAGATTGTTGCCCGTTCTACAAAGATGCACGCCACCTTTTATCCGGACAGAGCGCCAAATATAGAACAAACTTTTCATTTTACCATATAAAAAAACCATTTACTGTCCAGATTGTTCATTTCTCCGTAGATTCAGGTTCATATTTCTTTTATTATTTTTGGGAATGGACGAGTGTCCAACTCAGCAAAAAGTTCTATCTTTGCCCTACTTTAAACAGACGACAATGGCAGAAACGAGAAAAATGACACGTACTCCCAAAACTTCGAAAGCAAAGCCTGTTGACGAATACGGACATTTACAGCCCCAGGCACCTGAGCTGGAGGAAGCTGTATTGGGAGCTTTAATGATAGAAAAAGATGCTTACTCATTAGTAAGTGAGATTCTTCGTCCCGAATCTTTTTATGAACGCCGTCACCAGCTTATTTATTCGGCTATTACCTCATTGGCTTTACGCCAGCAACCTGTCGATATCTTGACTGTGGCCGAACAATTACGCAGCACCGGTGAACTGGAAGATGCAGGCGGTCCTTTTTATATAACACAACTGAGCGGCAAGGTAGCCTCTTCCGCACACATAGAATATCACGCACGTATCATCGCGCAGAAGTTTCTTGCACGCGAACTGATTACCTTTACCAGCAACATCCAGACAAAGGCTTTCGACGAAACCCAAGACGTGGACGACCTGATGCAGGAAGCGGAAGGAAAACTTTTTGAGATTTCCCAGCGTAATGTGAAGAAAGATGTTACCCAGATCAATCCTGTCATCAAGGAAGCGATGGTTATGCTTGAGAAGGCTGCCAATCAAAAAGAAGGGTTGAGCGGTCTGCGCACCGGTTTCGAAGGATTAGACAAAATGACGTCCGGATGGCAGAACTCCGATCTTATCATCATTGCCGCCCGTCCTGCGATGGGTAAGACGGCTTTCGTTCTTTCGATGGCTAAGAATATGGCAGTGAACCATAACACGCCGGTGGCTCTGTTCTCTCTTGAAATGAGTAACGTCCAGCTTGTCAACCGTCTGATCGTGAACGTATGTGAGATTCCGGGCGAGAAGATCAAGAGCTGTCTCTTATACACATCTCCGAGCCCACGAGACTAGGCATGATCTCG
>ERZ1026950.951-NODE-951-length-10918-cov-3.476940_pt1 | contig 10918 bp, 10 predicted proteins | sample MGYA00519302_ERZ1026950 | MGnify/ENA primary metagenome ERZ1026950 (study PRJEB26926, sample SAMN06164747) | human gut metagenome | biome: ENVO:00009003; feature: ENVO:2100002; material: ENVO:00002003 | host: Homo sapiens | place: USA | collected 2012 ... | reverse complement strand
CGGCAGCGTCAGATGTGTATAAGAGACAGCGCAACGAGGCCGTGCCTTCGCCGATGAGTTTGTTGACCATCGTCGGGATGTAGAACTCGGCTTTGAGGTTCTCCTTGTTCCCGGCGAGCCACGTCTTGAAATACTCCCTGGAATAGGTAAAGAAATCGGGGGTGAAGCCAAAGAGGTTCATCGACACCGGCGTGTCCCCGGCCAGTACTTCGTCGGCGCCGCCGTCGTGGAAGACGATCCTGCCGTCGGGCATACGCTCGATCTGCGTGCGCTCGACCATCGAGGTGAGGTTGCCCGCAGCATCCACACCGCAGACGCCGCGCGAAACGGTACCGTTGTCCGAAAGGGTCTTGTCGAGGTCGTAGGCGACCATGCAGTAGCGGTTCCGGCTCTCGCCCAACTGCGAAAGGTAGTCCCCGATGGTCTTGTAGGCTTCGGCACCGTAGAAGTCGTCGGCATTGATCACGGCGAAGGGTTCGCGGATGGCGTCCGCCGCCATCATCACGGCGTGGTTGGTGCCCCACGGCTTGACGCGCCCTTCGGGAACAGCAGCCCCCTGGGGCAGGTAGTCCAACTCCTGGAACACGAACTCCACGGCGATGCGGCCGCCGAAACGCTCCGCGGAGAAGACTTCGCGGAACTCCTTTTCGAAAGAGTGGCGGATGACGAAAACGACCTTGCCGAAACCGGCGCGGATGGCGTCGTAGACCGAATAATCTATGATGGCCTCGTTGTTGGGGCCGACCCCGTCCATCTGCTTGAGCGAACCGTAACGGGAGCCCATACCTGCGGCGAGGACGAGTAATGTAGGTTTTACCATACTTTTCAGCTGTTTTTTGCGTTGATTCTAAACGATCACAAAGTTAAAAAATTCGGCGCGTTCCGCAAAGGTTTTCTATGAAATTGGTTATCTTTGCATTCATAATGTCATAAACCGATGAGATTTTTCAAATCCATACGGGCATGGTGGCGCGGGCTTTTCCGCAAACGCCGTTTCAACATGCTCAATGCCACGGACAATAGCGAGGAGTGGCACATGCACCTCTCGCCGGCCAGCATCTTCGCGGCCTTCCTGTCGTTCGTGCTGCTGCTGTTCATCCTCATCCTGTCGCTGGTGGCCTATTCCCCGATCCTGGAACTGCTGCCGGGATACCGCACCGAGGCAGACCGTTCGCGCGAAAGCCTCGTGCAGAATATCATCCGGCTCGACTCGATGGAGCGCATGATGAACGACATGCTCACCTACAACCAGCATATCGCGCTGATCATGGAGGGCAAAACTCCCGTGGCGCGCACGCTCGCCACATCGGACAGCACCCGCACCAGCAAGGTGCTGGTGATGCCCTCGCCCGAAGACTCGCTCCTGCGGGCACAGATGGAGGGCGACGGCCCGTACGCCATCGCGGGCCGCAGCGGCGGGTCGCGGCGTTCGGTACGCGAGGCGATCGAGCTGGCCAAACCCGTGGAGGGGATCATCACCGACCGCTTCGACATCCGCAACGGCAATTTCGGGGTACGCATCGCGGCGGCGGCCAGCGACCGCATCACGGCCATCGACAACGGCACGGTGGTGCTGAGCCTCTGGACGCCCGAGACAGGCTACATGGTCGAGTTGCAGCATGCGAACAACCTCCTCTCGGTCTACAAGGGGCTTTCGCAGTCGCTCGTCACCACGGGGCAGACCATCCGCGCGGGCGAGATGGTGGGCTACAACGCCGAGGCGGAAGAGGGCGAGGTGCGGCTTTTCGAATTCGAACTCTGGAACAACGGCAAGCCCGTAGACCCCGAAGGGTACATCGTATTCTGACGCACAGGCATGAAACAACGACTTGCAATACTGGGTTCGACGGGCTCGATCGGCGTGCAGACGCTCGACATCGTGCGTGAGACCCCCTCCCTGTTCGAAGTGCGCGTGCTGACGGCCAACCGCAACTGGCAGCGGCTCGCGGCACAGGCACGGGAATTCGACGCGGACACGGCAGTCATCGCCGACGAACGCTATTACGGGCAGCTGCGCGATGCGCTGGCCGGCACCGACGTGAAGGTGTACGCCGGAGAGGATGCCGTGGCCCAGGTCGCGGCGGGCGGCGATACGGACGTGGTGGTCAACGCGCTGGTAGGCTACGCCGGGCTGGCGCCGACGGTGGCGGCGCTCGGCGCCGGAAAGAAACTGGCGCTGGCCAACAAGGAGTCGCTCGTGGTGGGCGGCGAATACGTAATGCGGCTGGCGGCCGAAAAGCGTGCCCCGATCCTGCCGATCGACTCGGAACATTCGGCCATCTTCCAGTGCCTGGTGGGCGAGCAGTCGCCCATACGGCGGCTCATCATCACGTGCAGCGGCGGCGCATTCCGCGACCTGCCGTGCGAAAAACTGGCCGACGTGACCGTGGAACAGGCGCTGCGCCACCCCCAGTGGGAGATGGGCGCAAAGATCACGATAGACTCGTCGACGCTGGTGAACAAAGGCTTCGAGGTGATCGAGGCACACTGGCTGTTCGGCACCCCGGTGGAGAAAATAACGGTGCTGCTGCACCCGCAGTCGATCGTACACTCGATGGTGGAGTTCGAGGACGGGGCGATCAAGGCACAGCTGGGCACGCCCGACATGCGTATGCCGATCAGCTTCGCGCTGATGTACCCCCGGCGGGCGACCCGCCCCGGCGAGCGGTTCGACTTCATGGCGCACCCGCAGCTGACATTCGCCGGGGTCGACCGGGCGAAATACCCGGCGCTGGAGATCGCCTGCGAGTGCCTGCGCCGCCGCGGCACGGCGGCCTGCACGATGAACGGCGCCAACGAGGTGGCCGTCGCGGCGTTCCTCGGCCGCAAGTGCGCATGGCTGGATATCGTGCGTGCCATCGAGTACGCCCTGGGGCGCGCCTCGTTCGCCGCCGCCCCCACCCTCGGGGACTACGCCGAAGCGAACGACGAGGCCCGGCGGCTGGCCGCGGAATACTTAGCGTTGTAACCAAAAGACAGACATGGATATAATCATCAAGATCATTCAGTTTTTCCTCTGCTTCACCATCCTGGTGGGCATCCACGAATTGGGGCACTTCCTCATGGCGCGGGTTTTCAGGATCCGCGTCGACAAGTTCTATATCTTCTTCGACCCGTGGTTTTCGATCTTCAAGTTCAAGCGCGGCGACACCGAGTACGGGCTGGGCTGGCTGCCGCTGGGCGGATACTGCAAGATCGCCGGCATGATCGACGAGTCGATGGACAAGGAGCAGATGAAACTGCCCCCCAAGCCCGACGAATTCCGCACCAAACCCGCATGGCAGCGTTTTCTGGTGATGATCGCGGGCGTGGTGATGAACGTCCTGCTGGCGATCGTCATCTACTGCGGCGTCTGCTACACGTGGGGCGACAACTACTTCTCGAACGAGGACGCCAAATGGGGTTACAACTTCAACGAGGCGGGGCACAAACTCGGCTTCGAGGACGGTGACAAGTTCGTGACCATCGACGGCGAACCGGTCGGCGACATCAACAAGATACTCAATTCGCTGCTCATCACCGAAGGCGAGCGGAAGGTCGTCGTCGAGCGCGGCGGGAAGCACGTGGAGCTGACGTTGCCGCTGGACGAGCTGATCGAGATGCGCCAGGCCAAAGGTTACGAAGACCTCTTTACGCTGCGTGTGCCGTTCCTGATCGACAGCGCGGTGTACGAATCGGCGGCGGCGCTCAGGCGCGGCGACGAGATCGTGGCCATCGACGACGCACGGGGGCTGGAATACTCCGGCTACCAGCAATATCTGAAGACCCGGGCGGGCGGGGAGGTGACCCTGACGGTGAAGCGCGAAGGCGACATGCTGCTGCAGATCGCCGTCCCGGTGTCCGACGAGGGCAAGCTGGGCGTGATAGCACGCAATCCCTATACGCTGCGCACACAGGAGTACACCTTCTGGCAGTCGATCCCGGCAGGCATCGAAAAGGCCGGGAAAGTCATTTCGTCCTACTGGGAACAGTTGAAGATGATCGTGCAGCCCAAGACCAAGATGTACGAGGAGCTGGGCGGGTTCATCGCCATCGGCAGTATTTTCCCCGGGGACTGGAACTGGGAGGATTTCTGGTTGAAGACGGCGTTCCTATCGATCATCCTCGCGGTGATGAACATCCTGCCCATACCGGGCCTGGACGGCGGGCATGCGATCTTCACGTTCTGGGAGATGGTCACGGGACGCAAGGTGAGCGACAAGGTGCTAGAAGGCGCGCAGTACGTCGGGCTGGTCATCATCCTGTTCCTGCTGCTGTACGCCAACGGGAACGACATATACAGGTTCTTTATCAAGTAGGCATATGTTGCTGGGGCATGTACAGGACATGATCCAACGGCTCGCGGCCAACCGCCGCAAACGGCAGCCCCGCAGCAAGAAAGAGAAGATGCTCGACCTGCTGGGCAGGGACAGGGCCGGTCATCCGACACGTCGGGAAGAACTCCCGCCCGAAACGGTCGAACGCGTCAAAGCCGAGATCCGGGAAGAGACCCGCCGGGAACGGCGCAGAAAACGGATCATCGGATGGATCATGGTAATCCTGGCACTCGGGGCGGCGATTTATCTTTTGATTTCGTACCTTAATTATAGCCCGGAGGGATTCCTCGGGGGCGGACAATTCGAAATAGATGAAACTAACAAACTGCGCCGAAGCATTACGGCGACACCACTTTGAGGCTGAAACGGTGAAGGACACCACCGAGGCGTTCGCGGTGCTGAAAGCCATCGCGGAGCGGGAACGGCCGGAAATAGTATCGTTCGGCGACTCGGAAACGATGCACGCCACGGGCATCGTCGGGTGGCTGCGCGGCGACGGACGCTGGAAGCTGCTCGACGGGTTCGACCCCGCGATGAGCTATCCCGAACGGTTGGAGATACGCCGGCAGGCGCTGATGTCCGACCTCTTCATCACGGGAGTCAACGCCATCAGCATGGAAGGCTCGCTCCACTGGCTCGACAAGGTGGGCAACCGCATCGCCCCGGTGGCGTTCGGGCCCCGCAAGGTGGTCATCGTAGCCGGACGCAACAAGATCGTCGCCGACCGTGCCCAGGCCGAGGATCGCATCCGCACGATCGCCGCACCGCAAAACGTCGCACGGCACCCGGGGTTCCGCACGCCGTGCGCCCGGACGGGCGTATGCTCGGACTGCAACTCGCCCGACCGCGTGTGCAACACGCGTATGGAGATGCTGCGGTGCTGGCCCGCAGGGCGCGTGCTGGTCGTGCTGATAGATCAGGAACTGGGACTTTGACAAATACCGGAAGGATGAAAGCCATAAGATACATAGCCATACTGATCCTCGCGGCGGCACTCGCGGCCTGCGGGGAGAAATCGGAACCGTACTACACGACAAGCTATCCGGTGAGCCGGGTCGAAGCCACCGTCACGCTCGGCGCAGCAGCAACGGCAACGGCCGAAGACGAGCCCGAACCGGAGCCGGAACCCGACCCTGAACCTGAACCCGACCCGGTAATCGAGGCCATACGCGCGGACGTGCTGGCCGAAGCCCCGGTACAGGCCGGGGGCGGTTACGTGCTCGAATTCCTCTACCACAACAGCGGATGGCTCTATATCACACCCGCACCGGACGCCGCGCCGATCACCGGGTCGTTCAACAAAGAACCCGACAAACCCGACCAGCTGCGGTTCTTCTACGAGGACGCCGACTACACCTATGCGGTTTCCTACTATTCGGAGGAGGGCAAGAGCCTCACGCTGCTGACCGTAGACCTCACGGCCAAATACCAGGCGCTCTACCCCACGGCCGGCATCACGAAGGTCGAAAGGCTGGAATACACGACGCACCCCTTCTAAGAGCTGCGAAGACCCTTTACAAACCGACAACACACCGATGGCAAAAGTCAAAAAGGCCTTTTTCTGCAAGAACTGCGGGTTCGAAGCCCCCAAATGGCTGGGGCGCTGCCCCTCGTGCGGCGAGTGGAACACCTTTACGGAGGAGATCATAGCCCGCGAAAGCGGTTCCGTGGCGGCCACCGTCGCTGGGCCGCTGCCCGCGGCGAAGCCCCAGCGCGTAGGCGACATCCGCGAAAGCGAACACCGCCGCATAGACGTGGGCAACAGCGAAGTGAACCGCGTGCTGGGCGGCGGGATGGTACCGGGGTCGCTGATCCTCCTGGGCGGGGAGCCGGGCATCGGGAAGTCGACCCTCTCGCTGCAGATCGCACTGGCGGCGAACGGACTGAAAACGCTCTATGTCTCGGGCGAGGAGTCGGCCGAACAGATCAAGATGCGTGCGGCCCGCCTCGGCATCGGGAACGACGAATGCCTGATCTATCCCGAGACGCTGCTCGAAAATATCGTCAACCAGATCGGCGAACACAGGCCCGACCTGGTGGTGATCGACTCGATACAGACCATCTATACCGACCTGCTGGACTCGTCGGCGGGAAGCGTGTCGCAGATACGCGAATGCGCCGCGACGCTGCTCAAGTATGCCAAGTCGACCGGGACGTCGATCTTCATCATCGGCCACATCACCAAGGACGGAAGCATCGCCGGACCCAAGATCCTGGAACACATCGTCGACGTCGTCCTGCAATTCGAAGGCGACAGCAACAATATCTACCGCATCCTGCGCGGCATAAAGAACCGTTTCGGCGCGACGTTCGAAATCGGCGTGTTCGAGATGCTGGACAGCGGCCTGCGGAGCGTGGACAACCCGTCCGAGATACTGCTGACGCACTACGAGGAACCGCTGAGCGGCATCGCCGTGGGCGCTTCGGCCGACGGCGTGCGCCCCTACCTGATCGAGGTGCAGGCACTGGTGAGCGGCGCGGCATACGGTACGCCCCAGCGTTCGACGACGGGCTACGACACCAAGCGCATGAACATGCTGCTGGCCGTGCTGGAAAAACGCGTAGGAATGAAGATGTTCCAGAAGGACGTCTTCCTGAATTTCGCCGGCGGGTTCAAGGTCGCCGACCCGGGATTAGACCTGGCCGTGGTCGCGGCGGTGATCTCGTCGTACTACGACCGCCCCGTCGCCGAGGGGGTCTGCTGCGCGGGCGAGATCGGACTATCGGGCGAAGTGCGCCCGGCGCCCCGCACCGAGCAGCGCATCAGCGAGGCCGCACGCCTGGGATTCAAACGCATCGTCGTATCGGGGTATCTGGGCAAGGGCGCCAAACGCCCCAAAGGGATCGAGGTCGTGACGATAAACAGCGTAGACCAACTGCCACGGGCCCTTTTTGTGGAATAGATTTTGCTCTTACACCCGTAAAAAGGAGTAAGAGATGCAAAAAAGAATAGTCGTTCTCGGCGGGGTGGGATTTATCGGCACGCACCTCTGCCTGCGCCTTCTGGAGGAAGGGCACGAGGTTTTCTGTGTCGATATCCGCGATGCGGTCAACTCGCCCCTGCTGCGGGGCGTGTTACAGCATCCCCTGTTCCGGTATGTACACCACAACATCATCAACGGCTTCAGCATCCGCTGCGACGAGATATACAACCTCGCGTCGCCGTCGCGCGTACGCTACAACAAGGCGCTCCCGGTGGAGACGCTCCGCGTGAGCGTGCTGGGTGCCATAAACACGCTCGAGACAGCCCGTAGCGAACATGCGCGGGTGGTCTTCGCCTCGGCGGGAAACATCTACGGCATCGGGCACCGCGATCCGGCAAGCGAGCCGGGTAACTTCTGTTCGACACACTACATCCTCTACGAAGGCAAGCGCGCCGCCGAAGCGCTGCACAGGGCATACAACAGTGAATACGACGTCGACGCACGCATTGCCCGCATATTCAACACCTACGGCAGCGGCGCCGACCCGATGGATCAGCGCGTGGTGATAAAGATGGTCGTGGCGGCCTTGCAGAACCGCGACATCGTCGTCAACGGCAGCGGGGAGCAGCTACGCACGTTCTGCTGGGTCGAAGACCTCGTGGAGGGGCTCGTCAGGCTGATGGAAACACCGCCGTCGGCCGGGGCGGTACGCACGGTGAACCTGGGCAGCAACCATGAAATCTCCATCCGGGCGCTGGCAGAGAAGATCGTCGCGCTGACCGGGAGCCGCTCGCGGATCGTACACCGGGCGGCACGTCCGGACGATGCGCGGCGGAGGATACCCGACATTTCGGCCGCACGGCGCGAACTGGACTGGACGCCCCGCACGCCGCTGGCCGAGGGGCTGCGCCGCACGATCAGCTATGCGGAAAAGGAGTTGGCGGACAAAGCCTACGCCGGGGTCACATGGGCGGAGATGAACTAAAAAGGGAAGACAGAATGACAACAACGGATTTTGACAAGATCATCTGGCGGGACGCGCTGACGTTCGTGGACTTTTTCGCCACATGGTGCGGGCCATGCCAGATGATGCACCCCGCCATCGACAAGTTCCAACGGGAGATGAACGGCCGCGTGGATGTATACAAGGTGGATATCGACGACCGCGGAATGCTGGACGCAGTGCACCGCTACAACATCATGTCGGTGCCGACGCTCATGTTTTTCCGCCGGGGCGAAGTGCTGTGGCGCGAGAGCGGACTCGCGAGTTACGACCACCTGGTAAACGTGCTGCGGGAGCTGGAAAAGCGCGAACAGGTGGCACAGCGATGAACTCCCGCGCGAAACAAACAATGCATGAAAGGGAGGCCTATGCCTCCAGACGCCAGGCGAGCTCCTCGTGGACGTAGTCTTCGGCAGGGAGCTTACCCAGAGAACCGGCTGCGCGGAGTACCGCCTGCCGGTTCTCTTCGTTTTGCGCCGCGACGGCAGCGAGCAGCGCCACCGCACCCTGGGCCGTAAGGCGGGCGGCGGGAACGGGATGCTGTGCCGCAGGCCGGCAGGAAACCTGCTGCCCGGCAGCACACGGGGAGGCGACATGCGGGTCTGAGGCCGGAGAAGCGCCTGGGGCGGCTGAGACAATTGCGGCGGAAGGGGCAGTTGCGGCGGAAGGGGTCACGTCAACGGAAGAATTGCCGGGAGCAAGCGTGGCAACTTCCGGAGAAGAGGCCTCCGTAACAGACGTATCAAAGACAAAGGCACCCGGTGCAACAGAGGTATCCGCAGCGGCAGAAATTGCGGCGGCGGTCGCCTCGGTCGTCGCTTCGGCCGGCGTTTCGACCGTCGCCTCAGCCGTTGCATTGCGGTGCACGGCTTCGACGGCCGGAGCAACCCATGAGGCAGTAAGGCGGGGACTGCGCGCGGCGGCGAGCAGGGCAGCATACTGCAACAACGCATCGGGCGAGGCGATCCACGCCGAGAACAGCGCGGGGAACGCCTCGGCTCGGCTCAGCAGGGCAAAAGCGGCCTCCTCGGCGATTTCGGAATTGACGATGCCTGCGGCCCATGCGGGGAACTCCTCCGGCGTAAAGCACGCCGGACATGCAATATGCAGCGCCGCAAGGCGCAGTTCGCGGACATCCTGCCGGTAGAGGTAACGGGCGAAACCGTGGTCGGGCGCCTCCGCACGCGCTATCCGGCGCAATGTGGGCAGGCTCACCCCGTAATTCAGTCCGTAAGGCGTGCCGTAATAGCGCATCGAATCGGCTACGGCACCGTTACGCTCGCGGCGCAACTCCCTGAGCAGCGCCACCATACGCGACGTGTAATCCATCGGTAAAAGCTATTTGCGGCGGGGAAGCGCGACGTTGATCGTGCGGCCGAACTCGAACAGCGGAAGCACCGCGCGGGCATACTCGCGGCCGCCGGCGATGACCGTGCAGACCGACGGGTCGGCCACGCGACAGGTCACGGTATTGGACTCCTTGGCCGAAGCCTCGACGGCGGTAGCCGTATTGCCTGAGGGTTCGATCTGCAACAGCACCATGTCACCCGAAAGGTCGCTCTCGGGGAGCAGCCCTGCGGCGGCGCTGAAACGGCAGACGATATACTGCTTCTTGTCGGATTGCGGATAGACCACATAGCGGCGGGTCTCGGTGGTGACGACACGCTTGCCCAGGAAGAGCTCCAGATAGCTCTGTTCGAGGCGTTCGATCTCGGCCAGGGCGGCTTTCAGCCCCTCGCCGAAGACATTTTCGCCCGCTTCGCCCGTGATGAGCTCGATACGGTGCCTGCGAAGCGAAAAGATCGTGTTGGCGGCTTCTCGGGCGGCGTCTTCCAACGCCAGCACCGCCATGTCGTTCTTGTCGGCCTGGAGGCGCGAAAATTCGTCCTCGGACGTGGCATGGGACATCACCGTGCGCGAAGGTTGGGCCGGGGCGGGCGCATCGAGGCACGCCTTGGGGTCGAGCAGGGCGACCGAAGCCCCGGTAACAGCCCATGACATCTTGTCGGTCAGCGGGGCGCGGACGCCGAGGAATTTCTGCGCATAGCGCGCATAGGGGCCGCTGAGGGTCACGTCGCGCTCGGCCGTGACGTCAACGGCCAGCACCGTGCGGGGCTGCGACACGACGATGCCGCCGGATGTTTCGTCGGCCCCTTGCAGGGCTATGTATGGGTTTTGCGCCGCGGCGCCGCCGCATACGACGAGGGCGAGCGCCAGAAGTCTGAGTTTCATGGGTTCGAATTTTTTAATCGCTAACGCAAATGTAACTTATTTTGTCGTGCTATCAAAATTTCAGGTAAAAATCGCGCGTCAGGGCACGGTATTCGGGGGTATACTGCTCGTGCACACCCGTGCCGATAACCAGCTCGGTGCGATCGGGAGCCGGGGCGGAAGACGTATGGACGAATTCGAGCAGCACCCGTTTGGCTGCGTGGCGGGGCGTCGTGCGCACGTCGGTACGACGCACCGGAAGCAACACGTCCCGGCAGATGCCGATGAAACGGGCGGCCTCGTCCGCAGGCAAGACCACGGCGAAGCGCCCCTCGTCGGAGAGCAGACGCACGACGGCGTCGCGCAGATCGCCGAAGGGCAGCCGTACGGCATGGCGGGCCGTGGTACGCCCCGCATCGGGACAGGTGAGCGAATCGACAAAGAACGGCGGGTTGGAGACGACC
>ERZ1026950.924-NODE-924-length-11142-cov-15.213223_pt1 | contig 11142 bp, 8 predicted proteins | sample MGYA00519302_ERZ1026950 | MGnify/ENA primary metagenome ERZ1026950 (study PRJEB26926, sample SAMN06164747) | human gut metagenome | biome: ENVO:00009003; feature: ENVO:2100002; material: ENVO:00002003 | host: Homo sapiens | place: USA | collected 2012 ... | reverse complement strand
GTGCTGTGCTGTGCTGTGCTGTGCTGTGCTGTGCTGTGCTGTGCTGTGCTGTGCTTAAGCCTTTTCCTTTCTGCATCCTTTGTCAATCCCTTTCGCGTAAAATTTACAAATTAAGTGTAGCATACTGAAAGGTAAATGACAATTCCTAAGTAAAGTTATCCAAATGTCAACCAACAGACATATTTTATGGTTGACATTTGGATATATGCCATCTATAATGTTATCCAGTGGGTGCCATTTAATAGTTGACATTCAATTTGTTATCTGGAAGCGGATAGCTTAGCCCTGCTATCTGCTTCATATTTTTGTCAATCCCCCTTAACCTCATCCAATCAAGGGATGGCATCCATTGTACTTATATTATTTATTCAACAAGGAGAACACACATGAAAAACAAATTCACAACCGTGGAGATCACAATGATGGCTGTATTTGCAGCAATCTTATGCGTATCCGCATATTTAAGTATCCCAACTCCACTCCCAAATGCAGCACACATTACATTACTGAACTTTATGATCATGCTCATTGCACTGGTATTTGAAGTCCGCGACTCAACGATCATCGTTGCTTTATGGATGATCCTCGGTGCAGTCGGCGTTCCGGTATTTATCGGCGGCGGCTCCGGTATCGGTTATCTGACAGGAGTATTCGGTGGATATACATTCTCATTTATTATCGTTACTATCTTTGCAGGTCTGACAAAGGGTAAGAAATATAATCGTATCCGTTATACGATCATTGCTATTTTAACAGCAGCCCTCATTGATATCATCGGAATGTTATGGTGGAAATTCAACGGAAACTTAACCTGGAAAGTCGCTTTCCTTTCAGGCTTTGTTGCATTTATTCCACTGGATCTTGTAAAAGCTATTATCGCTGCACAGATCGTTCCATTATTCAAGAAACTGATGCCGGAAGCAAATGCAAATACAGGCGCAAAGAAAGAAGCAGCATAAAAATAAAATATTATATAGTTATAAAACAAGCAGGAATCTTTAAAAGATTTCCTGCTTGTTTTTATTTTATAATAACTTAACCGCTGCCTCTGCAACAAATATATTATATTACTCTTTCCGGCTTTTTTAGATTGCCTTAACCTTTACATTCTTGCTCAGTCCGCACTTACGGAAAAGCTTCTTATATGCGCTAAGCTTGCTCTTTGGTACTTTGACTGTTGTCTTTGAGGTGATACCGGCAAAGGTTTTCTTGCTCAGCGTTTTGGATGTCAGCTTGGTTGTTTTGATCTTTAAAACCTTTAAATCCCTGCTGTTAGCAAAAGCATATGATCCAATTTTCTCAACTGATGTTCCAAGGGTGATCGTCTTTAAAACTTTTGTTCCGGCAAATGCCTTGGATCCAATTGTTTTAATACTTCCTCCGATCACAATATTATTATTTCCATCATATTCAGAGAATGTTGCACCTGCAAATGCTCCAGAATCAATGGACGTCAGCTTATAAGTCTGATTTCCATATTTTATTCCTTTCATATAACCTTTCCAGCCATCTTGGGTAAAATAACTTCCATTGGTCCATACTCCAACAGATGCTGTCCGGTTTCCGGCCTTTGTACTTGTAACACGGAAGGTACAATATGGATAATTATAAGTATCCTCAACAAAATAGGTTCCATTTTTGACTGGTTTTGTCTTCTTTATGGATACCTTCAAATTTTTATCATAGTAAATTCTATCGTTTTCCATATTCTTTGGTACGATAATTTCTGTCAATTTATTCTCATTGCAAACAACAGAATCACATAAAGGACTTGCACTAAAATCCAGTTTCGTTAACCTGTTATTTGTACACTCTACCCATACTAAGGCATTATTATGACTGGTATCCAACTGGGTCAACTGATTCTTTGCACATTCCAGCTTTATAAGCTGTTTATTATTTGTTAGACGCAGCTTGGTCAGTTTGTTATCGTTACACCACAGGCATTCAAGCTTTTCATTCTTATCAACATTTAATCCTGTAAGCTTATTACCTGAACAATACAGATATATAAGGTTAAGATTCTTGGTTAGATCAAGTTTCGTAAGTTTATTATTATCACAATTAATTTTAAATAATTTCGTATTTTTGCTAACGTCTAATTTGGTCAGTTTATTATCATAACACCACAGATTATTAAGTTTTGTATTTTTTGTAAGATCGAGCTTTGTCAATTTATTACCGCCACAATACAATTCCACCAATTTTGTATTCTTACGGAGATCCAGACCAGTTAAGTTATTGCTCTCACAATCTAATATCTCCAGATTTACATTTTTGCTGACATCTAATTTTGTCAGTTTATTGACATAACAGCGCAGCTCTTTTAATTTCGTTAATTTGGATACGTTCAATTCTTTTATGCCGTTACGACCACATTTTACGAATTCCAGTTTTGTATTTTTGTGCAGATCCAGTTTGGAAAGATCTTTCTGGCTTTCACATTCCAGACTTTTCAATTCTGTAAATACACCAATACCGGTCAGATCATTATAAACATATTCATTTCCAGCTTCATCATAATGCTCCAGTTTTATTTCAGTAACTTTCTTAATCTCCGCTTTTGATAATACACCATCTTTGTTTCGGTCAATGTTCTTAGAAATATATTTCCGAAATCCTTCATCCGGGAAATTCGTTGAATTGATCTTCACATCCCCCTGTGCTGCATCAACTTTCCGCATACCTGCATTACTAAATAACAGCGGTACTGCTACTAATGCCGCCAGTTCTCCGGCGATCAGCAGACGTTTTAATTTTGTCTGCAATGCCAATTTGTTCATTTGTTTTTTGTTTCTCATATTGTCTCTCCTTCCAATTTCTTCTTTTTACTCCGGGTTGACACAAGCGCAAAAAAGACCCGAAACAGGATAATCTTCCATTATCCTGTTCCAGGTCTTCTCAACTGCAGTTCTATATTTTATGGTATCAAAAAAGCGCTATTTAAGCGTGCTGTGCTGTGCTGTGCTGTGCTGTGCTGTGCTGTGCTGTGCTGTGCTGTGCTTAAGCCTTTTCCTTTCTGCATCCTTTGTCAATCCCTTTCGCAAAAAATTTACTAATTAAGTGTAGCACACCAAATGGTGAATGACAATTGTTAAAAACGTAGATTCTATATGTGATTCTATATGACATGTTTACTCAAAATGCATTTCATCCATATCCCAGTTTTCATAGAATTTTTTATTTTCATCTCTGAATCTTTCAAATAAAATAATATACGTTTCAACAATCTTCTGGAATACATTTTCCGCCAAAGATCCATCATAATCATGTGCAAGCTGATTCCTTATTTTCAACATCTCAACCCAGCGATCATCATCTATCAAGCGGTTCGTAAATGCTGTTTGTAAAACTTCCCGTGGTGAGCCAAGTGCAAAATTCGTAATTTCAAGTTTCTTCACCAGAATATCTTTCATTACTTTCCATGAAATATCAAACGTAAGATTGAAGTTCTGAATCGTTCCCTCCAGTACGAAATCCTGTTCCGGATCTGCATTTTGACTTTTTTTCAGATTGTTCAGGCAATTACAAAATGTACGATATCTGTTAATAAATTTGTTTTCCATATAAATCTATATCCTCCAATAATTGCTTATTCCTTATTGAGTCATAATCAAATATGTCTATCTTCCGAAGCGTTTCTACATCCTCCATATCCCGTTCCAATTTCAGTATATCCGGGCATCCATACACAACAAAATCAATATCGCTATACTCCGTTGCTGTTCCTGTGGCAAAAGAGCCAAACAATTTTAAATGCTTTATATTATTTTTTTTGCAAATTTCTGTTACTTTTTCAATAATCCGTTCAACCGGCATTACATTCATATCATTCTCTCCAAACCATGGCATTGCATGCAAGCATGTTAGCTCTCTTGCACTCATTATTTCGTGAGCATAGCTCACTCAATGCATTCTGCAAAATCAGCATCCTTGCGAGCAAACAATTTTGCATTCATTATATCATGCATGTAACAAAGTAGGAAATAAAAAATGGATATATCTACCTTATTATGGAAGATATACCCATTTTATCTTAATATTAAGCTTACAGATTCCGGTGCAGCAGACGATGTTCTTTTCCGGCAAGGAAATGATCGTACAACTGACGGACTGCCGGGTTCTCCTCGGAGAAACGGACATTGGAGCTTGCGTCTGCATTGTACATACCTTCCATACGGCTCCGTCTGGTTCTTGGGCCTGCGCCGGATGGCTGACCGCCACCCATGATACATCCACGTCTGCACGCCATAACCTCAACGAAATCATAGCTTGCTTCGCCGGATCGGATACGGTCAAGCAACCGTCCTGCATTTGCAAGACCATGTACAACTGCAATCTTCACTTCTCTGCCATCTAACTCGATCGTTGCTTCCTTCGTTCCTTCAAATCCCCGGACACCTGTATAACTGATCTCACGGATCGTGTTATAGGATTTGTCCTCCGCAAGACGACGGAGCACCGCTTCCGTTACACCACCTGTCGTTCCGAAGATCTTGCCTGCACCGGAAGCCACCGAAAATGGTGCATCTGCGGATTCATTTTCCAGTTCGGTAAACTGCAGTCCCATCTGCTTAATCATCCGCACAACCTCTGTCGTTGTGATGACATAATCGGTATCCTGTCTGCCATCCGTGAAATTATCCGGTCGGAGGATCTCTCCCTTCTTTGCTGTACAAGGCATGATCGATACAACCATCGTTCTCTTACCATCTTCTTTATCTTTCTCCGCAAAATAATCCTTGATCACTGCTGAGAACATTCCTTGTGGAGAACGGCAGGTTGACAGATTATCTGCAAATTCCGGATATTTTTCTTCACAATATTTGACCCATCCCGGACAGCAGGATGTGAATAACGGAAGCTTCTCATCCGATGCAAGACGCGCCGCAAATTCTTTGGATTCCTCCATAACCGTAAGATCGGCACCAAAGCTTGTGTCAAATACCATGTCAAAGCCCATAATACGAAGTGCTGATACCAGCTTACCAAAACAGTTCTCGCCCTTTGGTATACCGAAGTTATCTCCAACTGCCACGCGGACTGCCGGTGCGATCTGTGCAACCACCCGGATGGACGGATCTTCGATCGCATCCCAGATATCGGTTACATTGGTACGGATCGAGATTGCTGCGGTCGGGCAGACAACTGCACATTGTCCGCATCCTACACAGTCTGTCTCTGCAAGCGGCTTGTCAAATGCCGGCTGTACCTTCATTTTCGAACCACGGAATGCAAAATCGATAACACCAAGCCCCTGAATCTCATCGCAGGTACGCACACAGTCACCGCATAGGATACATTTATTTGGATCCCGGACGATAGACGGTGAACTCATATCGATCTTTTCTTCTTTTTTATTATTCAGGAAACGAACCGCATGCACACCAACCTTATAGGCAAGTGACTGGAGCGCACACATGCCATTCTTCTGACAGGTCGTACAGTCTCTGCAATGAGAGGATAACAACAGCTCGATAATAAGCTTTCTGTACTGCTGCACTTTCTTTGTATTCGTATAGATCACCATGCCCGCTCTCGGTGTCTCGGAGCATGCTGCAAATATTTTTCCTCTGTCATCTTCTACCACGCACATACGACATGCGCCATAGATGGATAATTCTGAATGATAACAGAATGTCGGGATGTCGATCCCTGCCTTTCGGATCAGAGACAGAACATTCTTCTCGCCCTCGATCGGCACTTTGATTGAATTGATCGTAATATAATCCATGTTCGTCTCCCTCCTTAATTCTCTGTATATACTGCATGGAACGCACAATTATCGATACATGCACCACACTTGATACATTTGGCTGTATCAATGACAAATGGTTTCCGGATCTCGCCTGTGATCGCACCGACCGGACAGTTTCTCGCACATTTGGAACAGCCCTTACATGCTTCCGGATTGATCTTATAGCGAACCAGTGCTTTACAGTTTCCGGTTCTGCATCGTTTGTCAACCACATGCTCGATGTATTCCTGACGGAAATTCTTCAGCGTACTAAGTACCGGAAGGGCTGCGCTCTTACCAAGTCCACAAAGGGCTGTGTCGGTGATCGCCTGTCCCAGTTCCTCTAACAGATCCAGATCCTCTAACGTACCATTTCCGGCAACGATCCGCTCCAGGATCTCAAGCATCCGCTTGGTTCCTTCACGGCATGGAACGCATTTGCCGCAGCTCTCGTTCTGTGTAAAGTTCATAAAGAAACGGGCTACCTCAACCAGACAGGTATTCTCATCCATAACAACCAGACCACCCGAACCGATCATCGCTCCTTTGCTCTTTAATGAATCAAAATCCAGACTGACCTCCAGATCATCCGTCACCAGACAGCCACCGGATGGTCCACCGATCTGAACTGCCTTTAACGGGATATCATCCTTTAAACCACCGCCGATATCATACACGATCTCACGCAGCTTTGTTCCCATCGGTACCTCGATCAGTCCCGTATTCTTTACACTTCCGGTCAATGCAAATGCCTTGGTTCCCGGACTTTTCTCCGGTCCGATCGACTTGTACCAGTCTGCACCATTTAAAATGATCATGGACACATTTGCATAGGTTTCTACATTATTCAGAACTGTCGGCTTGGCAAATAAGCCCTGCTCTACCGTTCTCGGCGGCTTGGTTCTCGGCATTCCGCGCTGTCCCTCGATCGATGCCGTGAGCGCACTTCCCTCTCCGCAGACAAATGCTCCCGCACCACGATTGATATGTATATGGAAAGAGAAACCGGAGCCTAAGATATTCTCACCAAGAAATCCCGCTTCCTCTGCCTGTGCGATCGCAGTCTTCAAACGGCTGACTGCCAGCGGATATTCTGCTCTTACATAGACATATCCCTCCTGCGCACCAACCGCATATGCAGCAATGATCATACCCTCTAACATCTTATGCGGATCGCCTTCCATCACGCTTCGATCCATGAACGCACCCGGATCTCCCTCATCACCATTGCAGACAACATATCGGATCTTCTCCGCCTGTCTGGCAACCTGCTGCCATTTGTATCCGGTCGGGAAACCACCGCCTCCACGTCCACGCAGATTGGAGTCACTGATGACCTGAATAACTTCCGAAGGCTCCATGGTAAATAACACCTTACGAAGTGCTTGATATCCACCGACCGCAAGATATTCATTGATATTTTCTGCATCGATATGTCCGCAGTTTTTCAGTACCAGTCTGGTCTGTTTCTTATAAAATGGAATTTCTTCCTGCTGTCTGTAGACAACACCATCCTTGTGATACATCAGACGCTCTACCGGTCTTCCGTGCAGGATCGTCTCGTTGAAGATCTCCTCGCAATCTTCTTCCTTTACTTTTATGTAGATATAATTATATGGCTCGATTCGCACAAGCGGCCCCATCTCGCAAAATCCATGACAGCCGCTTTTCTTCACGCCGACATGACAGGATTCTTTTATAACTGTATCCTCCGCCTCCGGGACAAATTCTACCTTCACGCCCTCCGACTGCTTCGCCATCTCGCAGAACCGGTCGTATATTTTCTGAGAGCCACCCGCCAGACATCCGGTTCCTGCACAGACAAGGATCCTGTGCGAATCCGCATGCAGCATCTCTTCTGCCTGTTTTACTGCTGCGTCAAGCTCTGATACATTTGTTATTCTATTCATCCGCACCCTCCTTCAATTCTGCTATCAATGCAGTTACCTTCTCCGGTGTCATAGCCGGATGAACAACATCGTTTACCGTCATGACCGGTGCGAGTCCGCATGCGCCAAGACATGATACTGTCTCTAATGTGAACATCATATCATCTGTTGTGTGTTTCTCTTTTGACAATCCAAGTTCTTTATACAATTGATTTAAGATATCCATGGATTTTCTGACATGGCATGCGGTTCCATCGCACACCTTAAGAATGAACTTTCCTTTTGCATCAAATGAAAAGTTCTCATAGAATGTTGCTACGCTGTAAGCTTTTGCCTCTGCGATATTCAGTTTGTCCGCCACATATCGTAATAATTCCGGCGGAAGATACTTATATTCACTCTGAATATCCTGAATGATCGGGATCAGAAATCTTGGCTCTGTCCCATATGCAGCAATAATCTTATCAGCCTCATCGTAGTAAGATTGTTCCAGCATGTATTACCCTCCGTGCTTTGCCCCATTGTTGGGAATTTTTATCAATACCTCATATACAGATGATAACATTTTTCAATAGGATTTGCACGAAGATTTTGGATTGAAAAATAAACCCCCGCCCGTCTCCGGCACGATGGTGGGTAGTGTTTCAACTCGTTGCACTTTCTATTCGCTTCATGCAACTATTTGTCAGCAGTCGCCCAAACTTGCCTTATCAGGCTCAGACATGGGCTTGATGCTGACAGTTAGCATGAATCTCATAACGAAAGTTCCACTGATGTTGAAAACACTACCCACCATCGTGCCGGAGACGGGCGGGGATTTTTATATTGCTAACATTTTACAATTAATAATTTCTCACCCGGTGTTACCTCGTCGCTTTCCAGATGGTTGATGGTTCGGATGGAATCCAGGCTGGAAAAATATTCTTTGGCAATAGACCAGATGCTGTCGCCTTCTTTTACAACATATCCAACCATACCCGGCATGGCTGCCTTCTTATTCCAGTCGATCGGCAGAATATTCATATCGGTAATGACATCCACAGAACCCGGTGCAAATACCGTAACATTCATATTGATCACCGCCTTGATCTCCACCTCATCGGAATTCAGCATCTGGGCTGTAATCTGATCAACGGATGGATTGATGCGGATCGAATCCTGATTGACAAATGGTACGGATTCCACCTGATAATTGAATGGTATCGCCGTTTCAATCTGCTGTAACGGCTTGCTATCCTCTGCTGATACATAGAGTATTTCAGCTTTTACCGCACCTGATATATCAATGCTGTCCTCTCCTGCTTTTACCTCATCGATCTCAACCGTTCCGGTTGCATATACGATCTGCAGGATCTTCGGGAAGCTGCTCTTGATTCGCTCTTTATGTACGACTTTTGTCTTGGCATTATTTTTTATCTGAAGATTCTCAAATGGAAACTGTTCACAGATCGTTTCTACATTTGCCGACGGAGAGAACATATCCCCGATGATAGAAAGCTCCATATCTTCGTAAATCTTCATATCTGTATGGAGATTATATTCAACCTGAAGCACGCGGTCTTCTCCGTCATTGTCCGCACGCACACTGACTTCTCCTTTTCCCATCGTAATGCGGTCATCCAGGATCATGCCTTCATTTGCTTCTTCACACGGGATCAGGCCTTCAAATTCCCGGCTCTCATTCAGATACTGCATTGGTACGCCGGGCTCCTCCGCCAGATAGATTACAAACAGGTCCATCTGTCCTTTCATATTTATTCCCCCATCTACAACCTTTGTCTCGATGCCATAGAAGGACACCCGGCTCCAAAGCACCCGACCGATGTTTGGTTTATTGGCAGCGATCTCGAAATCTTCTTTTACCTTCAATATATCTTTTACAGATGCCACATTATTGGTAAATGGAATCTGCTCATTCCTGCATTCGATTCCCGATCCGTTTAACAATCCGGTTGCCCCGGACAGCTCTACGGAATCCATAGCCCACAGTTTCATGCCAACCAGCCCGCGAACTTCAAATTTTCTTGAATTGATCATGGTTATGTACAGATCTTCCAGCACGCAGCTGACATCGACCTTATCACCGGCAAGTATGCCATCCATATTGATGGATTCCTCAAATGGAACATCACCCTCATAGGTTTCAAACCGAACATCTTCACCAACTGTCTGATACAGGACTTTAAATACAACTGTTCCTGATATCCGCACCTTATTCTCCAATGTCTCTACATCATCTAAAAGGACATTTCCTGTACTTGCAATGATCCGTTCCATATCGTCTTTTGCATCCGGTACATTAAAATCATCATTGATCGTAAACTGCGAATACTTAGAAGTCTTTAAAATCGTTGTACTGAGTTTATTTTTTACAAGTTCCATATGATACCCCCATACTATTTTCTAATTTTTAAATACAACCGGTGTCGTTGTCCGTGCAATCCGAAGAACTATATATGGATACGATACCGTATCCTTACTTACTGCATCTGATGGTGTCGCCGTCTGCCTAAGAACCGATTCGATGTAAATAGCATTTTCATCCATATACATCTTATCTACAACCACGCCAACATCATCCCGATTCTGCCTGCCGCTGCAGATCACAATATATGTGTAAGTGTTGTTTGAATATGTCAGATTAAACGGTTCTTCTTTTTTGCTGTTAATGACGCTCAACAACTCCTCCGGCAGCATGGTGTCGTCACAGATATCGTAAGTCAGCGCTTCACCATCTTCTTTCACCTTATAAAAACTGCATCCGGCAAACAAACTCAGCCCAACTACCACAGTCAACACCCCTGCCAGAATACGCAGCCATCTTTGTCCTCTCATCTCACCGCTCCCTTCACAATGTCATTTTTCGGCTCTATCTTTACCCTTGTCAATCTCTATACCATTATTTATATGTCCTGCTTTGCAAGTCTATGCATGGAAATTTTGCCGGAGCTCTTAGCCTGCCTTTTCTCATTTTTTCTTATTAATTTATATTTCAACGAAAAAAGTCCAAATACAGCATTTCTGCCATATCCGGACTTCTACTAAAATATACATGTTATCTGTTCTGCTTATGTTCTTATCCTATAATTGCCTTGATTTCAGCTTCACTCATTTCGGTTACATCCATGATCTGCTCTAAGGAATAGCCTTTCTTATGCATTTTGAGGATAATCTCCGATTTTCCAGCGGCTTCGCCCTTTGCATATCCCATTTCTTCTACGCCTTCACTCAGATTGCACATGATCTTCACCTCTTCCCTTATACTGCGTCTGTCTACCGGTATGTCATACTCTTGTTTCATCAGCTTTAATTTCTGTTCCGCCGTCATTGTCTGTGACAATAGCGTTCCAAGTAATCGATGCAGTTCATATTTTTCTTCTCTAGGTGGTATCTCCTTCGCCAGCCCGATCATCACGATGTTCAGAATATCCAGATTGCCTTTCCAATCCTGTTCGCCAAGCAAATCATCTTTTACCATATGAATATGACTCAGACTGTTCTCTTTCATATTCATAC
>ERZ1026950.898-NODE-898-length-11406-cov-9.888644_pt1 | contig 11406 bp, 7 predicted proteins | sample MGYA00519302_ERZ1026950 | MGnify/ENA primary metagenome ERZ1026950 (study PRJEB26926, sample SAMN06164747) | human gut metagenome | biome: ENVO:00009003; feature: ENVO:2100002; material: ENVO:00002003 | host: Homo sapiens | place: USA | collected 2012 ... | reverse complement strand
CCAAAACAAACCACAACAATACATAGCAAGACATTAATCAGCGCATATACCAAGAGCATGTCTTGTGGACGGAATTTTACCATGAGTAGTGTGCCTGTCCATCTTCCTGCCAAAAAAGCCAGCATATAAAGACCGAAAAAGGTGGTGGCTGTATTTTCAGGTAGTTCTGCATAGGTACAACAGTAGACTAGAAATAAACTGTTAATGGCTGTCTGACCACCATTGTAGAAGAATTGTGCAATGACTCCCCAACGAAGGTGAGAACGTTTTAAGACTCCGAAATCAATTAATTTTTCTCCTTTATATTCTACTCCTTCCATCGTATTTCCTTCTTTGATTTTAGGTAATTTGGAGAAGATAAAGATGATGGCAATAACAATGAGTAACATAGCTAGCAGCAGATAAGGAAGTTTCATGGCGTCTGTTTCTGTTTGAATGTAACCTTCCCAGCCACCGGGAAAAGAAGCGGGCAGGGTGTTGCGGGTATAGTGGTTGCCACTCAGAATCAGTTTGCTGAGAAACATGGCGGCTATAAAAGCTCCCAGCCCATTGAATGATTGTGCTAGATTCAATCGACGGGGCGCACTTTCTGGATCTCCCAAAGCGGTTACATAAGGATTGGCTGCTGTTTCTAAAAAACACATTCCAGTGGCAATGATGAAGAATATACATAGATATGCCCAATATTCTTTCAGCATGGCAGCGGGGAAGAACAGTAACCCACCACATGCCGCCAGTAATAACCCGAAAATAATTCCCGATTTGTAGCTGTATTTTTTCATGAACATAGCGATGGGAATGGGACAGATGAAATAGGCAAGCCAGTAGGCTGTTTCTGTGAATGATGCTTCGAAAGCGTTTAACTCACAGGTTTTCATCAGCTGTCTTATCATAGTAGGTAGTAGATTGCTGCTGATAGCCCATAGGAAAAACAGGCAGAATATGAGCATCAATGGTACATAATAGGTCTTATTTTTCATGGTATGGATTAATAAGTGTCAGTTGATTATTCTGACATGTTTTTAATGTAAGGAAGAGATATGAGATTTTTGAAACCATAAAATCTTTCGGCGTTTTTACCTAAAAAAAGTGCTTTCTCTTCTTGTGTCATTTCAGTCGTTTTAAGGATGAAATCGTAAGACATCTTGTAAGTAATGGCCGTAATGGTCCGAGGGTAATCCGATCCCCACATCAGTTTGTCCATACCGACCAAATCTGCTGCTTCTTTGATAGCCTTCACCGCTCCTGCAAACGGGTAGAATTCACTGTTGAACAACCAGGTAATGCCTCCTGACTCTATCATGACATGGGTATGCCGGGCCAGTTTTATTTGTTCCTGCCAATGAGGAGTTGTAACCATACCGAAATGTCCGATAGCGATTCGAAGCTGCGGATATTCCTGAATGATTTCTTTCATTTCCTGTACTTGTGTATCCCCATCGGCTAAATCAATGGAAAGGATAATGTCTTTTTCTTGCATGTAATGGAACATTTCCATCATTTCGTCACTGTTCAGCATGACTCTTCCTTCTTTTAGAAAAAGGCGGTGTGCCGGGATTTTTATTGCTTTGAAACCGGAACTTATTAATTCCTTGGCCTGTTGCAGATAACCGGGTTTACGAAATTCGCACATACCGCATACAAAGAAACGGTCTGGGTATTTATGGGACACTTTTGCGAGGTATTCATTTTGGATGCCATCAATAAATTCCTGAGTGACTACGGCAGCCGATACTTGTGCATAGTCCATGTTCGAGAGAAAAACCTCGGCACTATTCCGCCCGTCAATCATAAAGGGCGGAACCATCTGACGTTCTTCTCCCATAAATAACGAACGTCCGTTGGTTAAAGTACGGATAGGCAATCCGTTGACTTCCGTATTTTGCCGTAACCAAAGATGGGAATGTGCATCTATTATGTTAAAATCCATCATTATTCTCCTTTGTATTATGAATTAGCCCAACTGACACGCATTTGTTTTCCGATAATTTCTTGTACTTCCTTTACAAGGTTCCAATCGATGGGTTCTTCAGCGTATGTTATATTTTTCAATACATTATCTGGATTGGCCGAACTGAACAAAGTGGTGGCGATACGTGGATTGCTGACAGAATATTGAATAGCCAGTTTCTCTATAGGATAATTTTTGGACAGGCAATGTTGAACAGCTTTCCGACAGGCTTCTACCAGTGATTGGGGGGCCGGATGCCATGCAGGAACCCCACGTTGGGAGAGTAAGCCCATTGAAAGGGGGGAGGCATTGATAATGCCGATATTCTTTGATTCAAAATAATCCAGATAATCAGTCAGTTTCTCGTCATTCAGACAATAATGGCAGAAGTTAAGTACGCTTTCTACTGTTCCTGGTTCCGAGTGATCAATGACCCATTTTAAGTTTTCTAATTGCAAATCTGTGATACCTACATGTCCCACAATACCTTTCTTTTTAAGTTCTACCAGTGCAGGTAATGTTTCGTTGACTACCTGATTCATGTCTGAAAACTCTACATCGTGTACATTAATCAGATCGATATATTCAATGTGGAGTCTTTCCAAGCTTTCATAAACGCTTTCCGTTGCACGTTTTCCGGAATAATCCCATGTGTTGACTCCATCTTTTCCATAGCGTCCCACTTTGGTAGAGAGATAATATTTGTCACGTGGGATTTCTTTCAATGCTTTGCCTAATACGGTTTCGGCCTTGTAGTGCCCGTAGTAGGGAGATACATCAATAAAATTCATTCCATTCTCTACTGCTGTGTAAACAGCTTTGATACCCTCTGCTTCGCGGATATCATGAAAAACTCCTCCTAATGAAGATGCGCCGAAACTAAGATTGGAAACCCGCATACCGGTTTTCCCGATTTCATTGTAATTCATAGTTCTATTTATTTTTAGATTTATTTCCGGCATCAAAAATAGAGGAATAACCTTTAGGTATGTGGTGGAAGAGGTTGAAAAAAGTACGTAAACCTTTGCGTAAAAATAATAAGACGGTTACTTTTTATATAGTTCTCTATATTGCTGAGGAGTAACGCCTGTGATTTTTTTGAATAAGCGGTTGAAATAAGAATGGTCTTCATAAGCAAGGAGATAAGCTATGTTTTTTACAGGAATATCCTCTGTAATCAGAATTAATTGGGCTTTCTCTATTTTTTTCTGATTAATATATTGCAGCGGTGTGTTACCGACTTCTTTTTTGAAAAGACGGATAAAATGATCTTTTGAGAGGCATGAGATTGCTGCCAATGAGTCTATATCTACTGTTTTATAGATATTTTTTCGGATGTGGGACAAAACTTTTTGGATACGGTTATCGTTGACTTCCACTTTAGGTTTGGCGTCTTTTAAAAAGCAGGCAATAAGTTGATATACTATACCTCTGGATTCGACTTTGTCACAGAAGGTACGCTGTTTATTTTTAATGATGTTTCTGATTAATGTGGGGTTGTTGTCATAGCTTGTCGGGTCGGATTGAGGAAGCTGCATGGTAGGATTTATTTCACATAACCTTTTAATAAGTGGTAATTCCAGGTTGCCCGCAGGTATTTCTATCGGGAAATTCCAATCTTCCAGAATGCCGGATTCTGATTGATGGTCTTCATATATATGGAGATAATAATGAGTGAAATGAGAATTGCACTGATAACTATGGGTAGTGAATGATGGCACCAGATATAGATGATGTGGTTTTAGTTCCTGTATTCCGTCGGGAAATATTATTTGGGCAGTTCCTTCCATTATATAATAGAGCCTGGTAAAAGGGCTGCTTACGTTTTTCCAGTTCCAGTCTGCATTGTGAATGGCTAGTCCTACATTTAATATAAGTAAATGTAATTGGTCGATTGATTGTGTCATATTCCTTAAGTTATTAGAATGAAAGATTCAGTTTCGTACAAAGTAAGCAAAAGTATATATATAATCCAATGGGAAATCGATATTTTCATATCAAATCACCTGTTTTGGTATTCGTTTTTGAATTATCTCAGGTAAAAGTCGATATTGTCCTATATAATGGCGCATTTGGATAATATAAATTGGTTTCAACTCTGTATATTTGCACTATTGATAATTGAAAAACATATAAAGCAATTATACTATGAAAGCAAAACATTTTCTTTTGGCTTCGGCTTTGTTGCTTTGGACGGGAGTTTTGGAGGCTCAGACTTACCAGGTACCTGTTTCAGAGAAAAATGAAAAAATGCAGGAAGGAGAGTTCGAACCTACTTGGGAATCATTGCAGAACTATAAAGTTCCTGAATGGTTTAGAAATGCCAAATTTGGTATTTGGGCACATTGGGGACCGCAATGTGTGGAAGGGTCCGGCGACTGGATGGCGCGTTCTCTCTATTTGGAAGGTTCGCGCGAGTATAAGCACCATGTGGAACATTATGGCCATCCCTCTGAAGTGGGCTTCAAGGATATATTGCCTTTGTTTAAAGCCGAGAAATGGGATCCGGACAAATTGGTTTCCTTTTATAAGAAGATTGGTGCCCAGTATTTCTTCGCTTTAGGTAATCACCATGATAATTATGATTTATGGGATAGCCAATATCAGGAATGGAATTCCGTGAATATAGGTCCTAAGAAGGATATATTGGCGGGCTGGGCTGAAGCTGCAAAGAAAAACGGTCTTCCATTTGGTATCAGTTTCCATGCGGACCATGCGTGGAGCTGGTATGAACCGGCTCAACGATACGACCGTCATGGCGAGAAGGCAGGTGTACCCTATGATGGATGTTTGACTAAAGAAGATGGTAAGGGTAAGTGGTGGGAAGGCTACGATCCTCAAAAACTTTATGCACAGAATCACCCGTTAAGCGCTGGAAGTTGGGCTGACGGTATGATTCACCGTCAATGGGCATGGGGAAATGGTGTTTGTATTCCTACTCAAGAATATGTGACAAACTTTTATGATCGTACAATTGATGCAATAAACCGTTATAATCCTGATTTGATTTATTTTGATGTGACTGGTGTACCGTTTTATCCTATCAGTGATGCGGGTTTGAAGATTGCCGCACATTTTTATAATCACAACATGGTTGCTCGTAAGGGGGATTTCAGTGCTGTTATGTTTGGTAAAATTCTTACCGATGAGCAACGTAAAGCTTTGGTATGGGATGTGGAAAGGGGATCTCCCAATAGTATTTATGAAGAGCCATGGCAGACTTGTTCTTGTTTAGGCGGTTGGCATTATGATACCAGATTGGCGGAGAACGGTTGGTATAAGAGTGCTTCCGATGTAGTGAAACTATTAGTGGATGTGATCAGTAAGAACGGGAATTTGTTGCTTAGTGTTCCTCTTCGGGCTGACGGAACTTTTGATGAAAAGGAAGAAGCCATTTTAAATGAATTTGGTGACTGGATGAGTATGAATAAAGAGGCTATTTATGATACACGTCCGTGGAAAGTCTTCGGAGAAGGTCCGATAGCCAATGCTGATATCAAGATTAATGCTCAAGGTTTCAATGAAGGTGCTTACACTAAAGCTACTGCATCTGAAATCCGTTTTACTCAAACCAAGAAATATCTCTATGCTACAGTCCTTGCATGGCCGGAAGAAAAGCAAGTTGTCATTCAATCGCTGGCAACGGGAAGTGAGTTGTACCCTGATAAAATTACTAAAATTGAGTTGTTAGGTTATGGAAAGGTATTTTTTACTCGTACAGCGCAAGGAGTTGTTATTGATATGCCTGATGTACAGTTGAATAAGATTGCTCCCGTATTTAAGATAAAGAAGTGAATATAGCATAAAGTAGGTTTATTTATCGGCTTTTTTAGGTCGGTAAGCCCTTGTTATGTCTTGAAAATTAACCCAATAATCAATAGAATAATGAAAAACAGATTAGAATGTATGCAGTCAATAAGATTCTTGGCGGTCTTGTTGATGTGTTGCCTGAGCTATACTACTTGGGCACAGACACAGAGTAATGTCAATGGTTTGGTTACTGATTTTTCCGGTGAGCCGTTAATTGGGGTCAGTATCTTGGTTAAAGGTACTTCCAATGGAACTGTTACTGATTTGGATGGCAAATTTTCTCTGTCTGCTGAAATGGGAAACATGCTCCAGATAAGTTATGTAGGTTATATTTCGCAAGAAGTAAAGGTTGAAAGTGACAAGTTACTTCGTATTATAATGGAAGAAGATACAAAAAAGTTGGAAGAAGTAGTTGTAGTTGGATATGGAACACAGAAAAAGGTGAATTTAACAGGAGCCGTATCTGCTGTTTCAGCTGAAGACTTGGCTAGTAAGCCTGTTATGAGTACTGCTCAAGCACTGGCAGGTTTGGCTCCAGGTTTAAGTGTATTGCAAACTTCAGGTCGTCCCGGACAAGGAGCAACTGTTAAAATTCGTGGAACTGGTACATTTTCAAAAGCTGGAACAGATCCATTGGTTTTGATTGATGGTTTATCAGGTAACATTGATGATGTAGATCCTAATGATATTCAGAGCATTTCTTTTTTGAAAGATGCAGCTTCTGCTTCTATTTATGGTAATCGTGCTGCTAATGGGGTGATCTTGATTGAAACAAAGAAGGGTGCACAAGGTAAAACGACTATTACATATAGTAATTCTTTTGGTTGGCAACAGCCTACGGAATTGCCTGATTTTTTACCATCATGGGAATATGCGGAATATTATAATATGGCTATGCGGAATATGGGTAAGCAGGAAGCTTATTTACCTGAACAGATTCAAAAGTATAGAGATGGATCTGATCCGGATAATTATCCGAATGTAAATCACTTAAAATGGCTGTTGGAATCTGGTTCTGGTTTTCAACACCAACATAATCTCAGCATACAAGGAGGAAATGCTACGACAAGTTATAATTTATCAGTAGGTTATAGAAATCAGGAAGGTATGACGGCAAAAACGTCTAATGAAAGAATGACTGCACTGTTTACTATGAAAAGTGAAATCGCCAAAGGGCTGATGCTTAATTTGAATATTAATGCTTATAATAATAAATATAATGCTCCTAATGGCGAACCACAAAGTATTGATGGAATGATAGGATATGCTGTTCGTCAGGGACCTATTTATGCCGGGCAAAAGTCGGATGGAAGTTTTGGATATCAGGATAATTATAGTCCGGAAGCGTGGTTGGCGAGTGAATCTTTTGTGCAGAATGTGAGTAGAAATATAAGTGCTTCCGGACAATTGACATGGAATACTCCTGTAGACGGACTTTCTTTTATAGGCAAAGTAGGGATGAATTACTGGACTAAATATGATAAAGCCTACCGGGCTGATACTTATTTTGATGATAGTAAGACAGTGGGGCCCGCTACTTTAAATGTATGGACTGCAAATAATACGTATACTACCTTTGAAGCATTAGCTACTTATGAAAAACAAATTAAAAATCATACTTTTAAGTTATTGGCGGGTACTTCTGTGGAGCAATCTAATAATAAAGGTTTGGAAGGTTATAGAAATACGTTTCCTAATAATTATTTGTATGAATTAGGTTCTGGAGATAAATCAACAGCTACTAATGATAGTTCATTGGAAGAATATGCGTTGCTTTCTTTTTTCGGGCGTATAAATTATGCATGGAAAGATCGTTATTTATTAGAGGTTAATTTGCGCTATGATGGATCGTCACGTTTTGCGGACGGTCATCGTTGGGGACTTTTCCCGTCAGTTTCTGCAGGGTGGAGAATCTCTGAGGAGGACTTTTGGAAGAATGCGGCAGTTTCAGCTGTAGTTGATAATTTGAAATTGCGTGCTTCCTATGGTGTACTTGGTAATCAAAATATAGGTGTTTATCCTTACCAACAGATTTATGAACTTGGACATGATTATCCTTTTGGAAATCCGGTAACTCTTCAGTCTGGGGCTTACATGAAAACCTATAATAATCCGGAAATTACTTGGGAAAAGACGGCTATAACGGATATTGGTTTAGATTTTAGTTTATTGAATGGACGTTTTAGTGGAACATTGGATTATTTTTATAAATATACTTCGGACATTTTAGCACCAGTTGAGGTGTCTAGTATTATGGGACGTGAAGTCGGACAATCTAATGTTGGAGCTGTTTCGAACAAAGGAATTGAAATAAATCTGACTTATAACGGACAAATAGGACGTGATTTCCGGTTTAGTATTTCTCCTAATTTTACATGGGTAAAAAATGCAGTTGAGAAATTGGCGAACGGAGCTACCGAAGAAATTAATAATAACAGAATTGTAGGGCAACCGATAGGTATTATATATGGATATGAAACTGATGGACTGTTTGTAGACCAAGCGGAAATAGATGCGGCTCCTGAGCAATTGGTAAGTAAGTCAGGATTGAAACCTGGTTATGTGAAATACAAAGATATTAGTGGTCCTGACGGGGTTCCCGATGGTAAGGTGGATGCGCAATATGATCGTACCGTATTGGGAAGTACTACCCCGAAGTTTTATTATGGTTTGAATCTTTCCGCTTCTTATAAAGGTTTTGATTTTTCAGCTTTATTACAAGGTTTAGGAGGTCATAAGCGTTTGATAGGATCTTATATGGCTTATGCATTCTACAACGGTGGACAGATACAGAGATGGCAGGCTGAATCTTGTTGGAAGGAAGAAAATCCTGATAAATGGGCTGAATATCCTCGATTGGAAACTTTGAATATGAATGACACTAATCTTCAAACTTCTGATTATTGGGTCCGTAATGCTAGTTTCTTACGAGTCAAGAATATACAAATAGGATATACATTCCCAAAAGCATGGACTAAAAAAATAGGTTTGGAAAATGTGCGTGTTTATGTAAGCGGACAAAATCTGTTCTCTTTCAATAGTTTCTATAAAGGTTGGGATCCTGAAAATGAGATAGGAACAGGGGATTCTCCCTCTTATTATCCGGTCAATAGTATTTATTCATTCGGATTTAATTTCAAGTTCTAAGTAAATCATTCAATCAAGAATCATTATGAAAAATATATATAATACATTAGGAATGACAAAGGCTTGTTTATGTGCTTTGGCTGTATCACTAGTAACAACTGGTTGCTCGGATTTATTAGATAAGGAGCCACCTTCAGCAATTTCTGATGGTAGTTTTTGGACTGGTGAAGGGGATGCCATGTTGGCATTGACAGGATGTTATCGTTTCCAGACTGGTTGGTCGCATGATGATTTTGCTACGCCACAAGGGTTGCTTTATTTGGATTTTGCAGGTGGAAATGGAACAGAAAAGGAAAATTTTTCTACTTTAATGGCTAGTTCCAATACGGTGGCTACTAATGGCAATTTACGTTGGTATTGGGGAAATGCATATACGCAAATAGCTAAGTACAACACTTTTCTAGAGAATATTACGGATTGTCCGATGGAAGAATCTAAAAAAGAACAGTGGTCTGCCGAAGTGAAGTGTTTACGAGCTTATTTCTTTTTAAATTTGGCATTTTATTATAAGGATGTTCCTATGCCTTTGAAAACTCTGTCGGTGGACGAAGCGAATTCTATCTCTCAAACACCTCAGACTGAAGTCTATTCGCAAGTGGAGAAGGACTTGAAGACTGCTATAGACTTGTTGCCTGTCCAATATTCCTCAGAGGAATATGGCCGGTTTACTAGGGGGGCAGCTAAGGTACTTTTAAGTCGTCTTTACTTAGCGCAAGAGAGATGGGTAGATGCTGCTACTGTTTTACGTAGTGTGATTGATTCGGGAATATATGAATTGGATCGTCGTAATGGAGAGGACAGCTATGAGAAACTTTTTCAAATAGGAGGTGAATATAGCCCTGAGATAATATTTTGTATTATGGGGATAAAGGATTTGTATACTAATTCACGTTATCAATATTTATATCCTGAAGCTGCTTATGGAGGGTGGCATCAGTTCTCACCATATAACGAATTGGTGAAAGAATATTTCTGTGCAGACGGCAAGGACATTAAGACTTCTGAGGTTTATGATGAGAATGATCCTTATGTTAATCGGGATTTGCGTTTGTATGCTTCTATTTTTTTACCTCCTTTGGGAAGTTATGAGGGAACTAAGTATAATGATATAATTTATGATTGCTTTAAGGGAGCTAATACTGCAGATAGCTATAATAAATTTGCCTTATTTAATGGATATTGTCCGAAGAAAGGTTGTGATCCGTCTATAACTAATAATTTAGGTTCTACTCCCACTTATACTCCTATAATGCGTTATGCTGAGGTCTTATTAAGCTATTTGGAAGCGGTAAATGAATCGCAGCCGAATGCAGTAGACCAGAACTTATTAGATCTGACTATTAATGATATACGTGATCGTGTGAAATTGGTTGGAATAAAAAAGACAGACGTAGCAACACAGGAACTTGTTCGTGAAGCGGTTCGTAAAGAAAGACGTGTGGAACTGGCATTCGAGGGGCTTCGATATTATGACGTGTTACGTTGGGGCATTGCCGAGAAAGAACTTAATCATACTTTTACCGGAGTAAAATTGTCGGATGATCCGCAAGCTCGTAATTATAGAGGAAGTGGTGTTACGGCTTCTCCTGTAGATGAAGATATGTATTATCAGTTTGAAAAACGTACATGGTCTGCACATAACCGATATTTTCCTATTCCTCAAAATGATTTGAATGTAAATAAGAATCTGAAACAGAATGAGGGATATAATTAAGCAGGATTAAGTTTAAGATAAGATGAAAGAAAATGGATATGAAATGAAAAGATATGACTACCCGGTAAAAAGATATTGCCAGACAATGGATTTGAAGGATGATCCGGAGATGATAGCGAAGTATCGGGAGTGTCATAGTAAGGCGAAGTCATGGCAGGAGATCAGAGAGGGGATCCGTTCAGTTGGTATTTTAGAAATGGAAATATATATATGCGGTAATCGATTGTTCATGATTGTCGAAACTCCTATTGATTTTGATTGGGAATCTGCTATGGCTAAACTCGCGACTTTACCTCGACAGCAAGAATGGGAAGACTTTGTATCGATATTCCAACAGTGTAGGAAAGGGGAACTTGCTAAAGAAAAATGGAGTATGATGGAGCGTATGTTCTATCTATATGAATAATTTGAAAAGAGAGGGAACTGATGAAGTATTCTCTTTTTCCTCAAAATATAATAGAAGGCATATTGAATAATTTAGTGATTAAAAGATTGTACAATGGCGTGGGATAGAAAAAGAAATGCTTGTTTTATCAATACCCATTGCTTATCATCGGAAAGCCAATAAGTTGATAAAAGTGGGTGATTGGTAGTGTTATCAATACTGAAATTTTTGAGCCTTCGTTTCTTCAGGTATAGACAAAAACCCTCGAAATTATCTAATTTCGAGGGTTTTTGTCTGTTTCTATATGGAATGTTGTGCGCGTGATAGGACTCGAACCTACACGTCTCACGACACCAGATCCTAAGTCTGGCGCGGCTACCAATTACGCCACACGCGCGA
>ERZ1026950.896-NODE-896-length-11424-cov-9.482892_pt1 | contig 11424 bp, 21 predicted proteins | sample MGYA00519302_ERZ1026950 | MGnify/ENA primary metagenome ERZ1026950 (study PRJEB26926, sample SAMN06164747) | human gut metagenome | biome: ENVO:00009003; feature: ENVO:2100002; material: ENVO:00002003 | host: Homo sapiens | place: USA | collected 2012 ... | reverse complement strand
GAGATCATGCCTAGTCTCGTGGGCTCGGATGTGTATAAGAGACAGCAGTAATTCTTGATTCAATAATTTCAAATTGTTCTGTATCAAAAATACCATATACTCGCATATAATCCTCACGATCTTTTGCTCTACAGTAAAATATAATTGCAGTTTCATCGTGATTATAGTCAACTGGACTTACAATTATTTTCACTTGTAATCCTAATTAAATTAATACAATTTCTAATACCTTATCTAAAGTATCTATATCAATATCAGGATAAGCTGTTAATATTTCCTCTCTAACCTGTTGTTCCCATCGACTATCGATAAGATCAGATCATCCATTTTGTTCTAAAAGTAACAAAATATCCTTTACTTTACTTTCCATCCAATAGTATTTATAAAAACTTGTGTAACTAAATCAAGATTCATCATGATTTGTTCATGTACATCTAATTTAATTTCTCTTTTAGTTACAGGCCATCCTTTAACAATCATTTCATATTCACATCGAGACCAGAATTGATATAAAGATTTACTTCTAACAAATTCTTTAATATCATCAAAAGACTTAAATTTAGATTTATCTTTTTCTTCTTTCCATTCTCTTACAAAATATGGAATAACATTATATTCTTCTATTGTTTGTGTATTAAAATTCCATATAAGTACGTTAAATATATTTCTCATAACTTTATATGTATTTCCATATATATTTATATGCAGATTTTATTTTACCTCTAGCAGCATCAGATATATGTCCTCTAACTCCTGAAACTAAAGTTTTAACTTTTTTATTAACATATAACCATTCTGCAGCTTTTTGTACAGAATCAAATTCAGATAATAAATCTCCATTTAAAGAATATTGTTGAATTCTTTTTGGAGGATTTACATTTTCTGATATATGCCGATACTTTGGAATATTATAAAGTTTTAAACATTTTCTAACAGTATCTATTGAACATTGTACCTTTTCTGCAACTTTAGAGATATATTTCAATTCCTTATAAAGGGATATAATTTTATAGTAATCATACAGTTGAGAACCATCTCCACCTTTAGTAGCATTATATCCATATTTGTAAGTTTGAAGTCTATTAATTCAATACACTTCTCTTTTTGAAAGAATCTCAAATGAGCACTCTTCTAAAACTTCAATTTTAAAATTAGAAATTCCATATTTAAGAAAAGCTTTATATAGTGGACGATTTTCTTTTCTTTTTCTTTTAGAGTCAGATATATGTTCTTTTCATCTCCTCCAAATTCCATTAGTAGTTTTACCTACATACTGCTTATTATTTATTTTGTTTGTTATACAGTATATACAAATCATGATAGTAATTTAGCGTTACCCAAGTATAACCACGTGGAGGTATACTATCTTTATACTCTAGCGGGAGTGAGATTCGAACTCACGTAGATCGGCTTATGAGACCGAGCTGGGAACCATCTCCAGTCTATCCCGCCTAGAGGTAGAAGCAGGACTCAAACCTGCGATCGTGGTGTTGCAGACCACTGCCTTATCAACTTGGCTATTCTACCAATCGTATTCTATAGATATTATTCATATCATATTGTATAGTTAATTCGTCTACAATCCTTTTTGCTTCCATAAGACCCATAGTCATCTTATGATCAAGATTTTTAATAAAAATTCTATCTTTTATTTCTTTAACTTTCATTAATTTATTATTTGGAGAAAATTTTAAAAGAATAAAAAATAGGCTTCTTGTAAGATAGTTTATTACTACAGGTGGAGTAAATACATCTCCCGCACTATATAATGTAATAGTTTTAACTAAAAAATTTGAAGGTATAATCATAATTTTCAATTTAAGGGATGCATATAGGATTCGAACTTATGACTTCTGGCACTCCCTGCCAGAGCTCTACCACTGAGCTAATACATCTACTAATAAAAATAAGTACTAAGCATATCTATCATTAAGACTTATAAGCATTGCACGTGTTACTATGCTTAATGAGGGAGACGATAGTGTGGAACCTTTTGGTTACGCTCCAAATCCCCTGGATTTTCAGTCCAGTGCTTCTACTAAGTTAGCTTAGGTTCCTTAACAAATAAATACGATATCTAATTCTAACCATTAAAGTACATAGATTATCTTTTCTATTTGTACATAAAAGACTACGACAGTAAGCTCTTTGATTATTACATTCATCCGATACTGCATAACAAATATTTCCTTTACAATCTGTATCTTTACAATAATCACTCTCTCCACAAGGATTATCAACATAAGATACTTGGAGGATAGTATTGTTATACTTATAAACAGTACCTACTGGGTACTCTGTACTATTAATTATTGCCATATTTTCTTGTTTTAAATGTGGACCGTAGGGTAATCGAAACCCTGTTTCCTGCTTGCAAAGCAGATGTAATAGCCACTATACTAACAGCCCTAATTATATAAGCACACTCTTAAGGATTCGAACCCCAAAGAACAGTTTTGGAGACTGTCATGTTACCAGTTACATCAAGAGTGCTTATTTAAACAAATAAATTCGATAGTCTAATTTAATATAACGTACTCTAATATCATCTTTTCGTTCTAAAGGAGTACATGCAATATCGACACAACATGTCTTACCATTTATTCTATTATACTCACGAAATATACAAGATTTACCTTTAATAACACTCATAGAACACGATGATTCTCCTTGTATACCTAGAATAACCTGATGTAATCGATATCTATAACCAAATAATAGAATTATTTGAGAAACTCTATGTTTTGCTGACATAAACTCTATGATCTATTTTAATATACCTAACTCGAAGACCATCTGCTCTATCTATACATTTAAAATCACTACAAGCCTTTCCTGTAAAAGCACATGGCTTTCCAACAGAAGATTCATAACAAAATCTTTTTATAGGTGTTCCTTCAGGTACACATTGAATAATTAAAGTTTTATATCTAATTATTTTCCAATATTCTAATACAATATCTCTACTCATCTAGTCTAATTCTATATATGATTCTTATATACCAGAAATTTTCTTCCTTAGATTTTATACAAACTAAGCTACATGCACGACCAATCTTATATAAATTACATCCAATATTCTTCTTATTATCAAAACAATAGAAATGTTTTTTACTTCGAATAGCCTGGAATATATAGTTATTTATATATTTAAATAGTTGATTTAACTTGATTTTGTTAAGTTCTGTAAGATCTTCTACTGTTTTCATATATTTATTGCGGAGGATGAGGGACTCGAACCCCCACGCCGTTTTAAGCGACCTACACTTTTCAAGAGTGCTGCCATTAGTCCAACTTGGCTCAATCCTCCGTATTTTAACACAAAAAGTTAATAAATTTGTAGCAAATTATTTATCATCTAGTATAATTCTATATTTGATTTTTATATACCAGAAATATTGTTTTCCTTGTACACATGCTCTATAACAAAATGACTTATTAAAACTAGTACGATACATAAAACCACACTGGTTAATATTACTAGATCCACCCTGACAAAAATCCTGCATTTCTATTTTTAATAACTTGACATATATTATAAGTTGGATGTTTGAATAACTTATTTAGTTTAAGTTTTCTAAGTTCTGCATAAGTATTTATCTGTTGCATAAGTTTAATATTAGCTGGAACGGTGGGGCTCGAACCCACGTAACCCAAATTAACAGTTTGGTGCTTCAACCACTCAGCCACATTCCAATTATATTTTATATTCTATCATAAGAAGCTTCTAAGAATACACGATAAGAAACTCTCCAAAAATAATATTTAAGACAACTTTTATTGAAAGCAGGTAAAAACAAAATACAATAATTGGTTGACTTATAGCATTGATTATTACTACAATAGTTTCGTTTTAGAGATCTAACTGCTTGTATACAACACTTTATTTCAGGAAAATATTTAATCTGCATAGATCCTATATTTAATCATATTATAACGTCTGTTACTACATCCTCCAAATTTCTCATTAAAAATCTCACATCCATTTGAATTATGATGATATTCAAATCCATAACATTTTTTATCAGGGGTAATATGACATAAATAACCTCTTCTTATAGATTGTATATACTTATTTTCAAAACGTTTTATCATTTGTAATTCTGACTTAAAAATTGTGTGAGCCTACAGGGACTCGAACCCTGACAACTACATTAAAAGTGTAGGATACTAACCGATTATATTATAAGCTCTGCCTAAGGATTACACTCCTCTTTATAATTATTCATCTATAAAAATTCTATGTAAAAGTCTAATATGTATAAAGTTTTATGTTCTTTGTTCCTTGAAGCTGTACATTTTAAATTTTCACGTTCTTCAAAAGAGAGATTTGCTTTAACAAAACATACATGTTCTGTTTTATCTCCTAAACAAGAATATCCACATCTTTTTTGTTTACAAGGATATTCCTCTTCAAGACTAACAGTTACTGTTTGTAAATATTTTCCTGGTATAAATTTCCAAATCTTATATTCTTTCATAATTTTCTCTTTTAGTACCTACAGAAGGACTTGAACCTTCAACCGCTTCCTTATCAGAGAAGTACGCTAACCAATTGCGCCATGTAGGTATTTAGTAGAAGTTATTATTATTTTAACTAATCTACTATATCGTAAGTATTCTTCTATCTCTCTAGGAAGCTGGATCTACCTAATTTCGAGAGAAATACTTCTTAATTCTTATAGTTTGGGGTTTATAAGATAAGGTCTAACCATTTGTCCAGATTCGTATGTTTAAAGAATACTTTTAGGTGTCCGAGGAGATTCAAACTCCCGATCTCAAGTGCCACAAACTTGCGCTTTAATCAACTAAGCTACGGACAACATATAGATTAATGTTCCCATGGATGTTTTTTATCAAAAAATCCAGTTTCTTTAATGTAACTACCTATAAATAGGCCAATTATTATAGGAACATAAAATCCTGCAAATACTATGTACCATTTATCTCCAACAGTCCATGGTTCTCCATCATCTGTTCCAATAACAATAAACGCACAAAGTAACCAATAAATAAATATCCAAAACATCATTAGAATCCAATTTTACGTCTAGTCTTATGTTCATAAGACTGAACATCAAGATTATAAATATCTGCAAGAGTCATGCCCTTACTTGCTTCAGGTTTGCCTAATTCTTTAAGTATTCTATTAGTCTTTTCTAAAGAGAGTTCGTCAAACTTATATTTTGCAGCAAGTCGACCTTTTCGCATCAATGCTTTATCAATACTTATATCAGGACTATTAAATGTAGCAATAAACTTAATATTTAAAATATCCGAATACAGGCCATCAGTCATATTAAGAATATTACTAATACCATTTGTAAATACATTTTCAGAACGATCTTTAAGAAGCTGTTCACAATCCTCAAGAATAATTACTGAATTCTTATGATCAAGAATAAAGTTTAAGAATACAGGATCAGACAAACTATTCATCATCGAGTTATTAATAATAATAAATTGCTTATCAAAATTATTAACTAAATGACGAATCATATAAGTCTTACCAGTGCCTTGAGTTCCATGAAGAATAACTAAACCAGATTTTGGGCTATTTAAAAAGTCAGAGATATCTTTATAAACAGGCTTGAAATCATCATTATAGTGTTTATCAAGGTCAACATTAACATCTCTAATCTTACATTCAGTTAAACCATAATCCTGACCATCAAAAGTAATTAAGTTAACTTTTGTTGTAGAAACTACTTTTTCTGAACATTCTTCAAATAAAGATTTAATATCCTCTATAAAGTTACCTATAAGAGCTTTATCACAAAAATAAATTAACATTCTAGAAGAATAATAATTCAAAGCGCATCTATACTCTTCACAAATTCCACTAAATTGTAAGGCAGTAGGTTGACTTACATAAAATGGACGATCCAATTCTTCAAGTACCTCTTCAGAAACTTCAGGTTTGACTCCAATTACATTATCTTCCCATATACAAAAGTTAGTAAACTTTTCTTTAAACTTCTTTAAGAACTTATTTTCATTTAACTTCTTTTGTTCAAGGTTACAGATTACTGATACACAATTTGGATATTGTTTATATTTATCTACTAACCAAAGTGTTGGAAGAAAGTTTCCAGAATTTTTGTTTACATGATCTAGTGTTATCATCTTATACATATTAGTTATTAGTAGAGAGTGAGAGAGTCGAACTCCCGATCTCCTGAATGTAAGTCAGGTGCCGTGAACCACTTGGCTAACTCTCCATTTTACTATTTACATAGATTCTGTATTTAACTTGAGCTTGTATTATATAATCACTATACTCTGAATGATTCTCACAAATAAAACAACACCTTATTTTTGCTGGGTTATCTCCTCGAGATTAACATATGCAATAATTGCCAAATTGATCAGGAGCTAAACAAGACTCACTATCTGAAGGAGTAGTTTGAATTATATAACCTTCTACAATTTGAATACAGAACGGATTGGGATCTTTAATAAAATCTTCCATAAATATAATAATTTTTGTACGGGAGACACGACTCGAACGTGCAACTTCGTGGTCCCAAACCACGGGCTCTACCAATTGAACTACTCCCGTAAAAACTATCCTTTATTCAAGGATAGCAGTTAATTTTGCAAGAACACTTTCGTTCTTTTTGCAGATTGTCTCAAGTGCTTCTTTCTCAGTTTGAGCAGCTTTAATTTCCTCTTCTTTAGCAGCAATACCTTCTTTTGCCTGAGTATTAACTGCATTAAGTCCATCAATTGCTGTTTTAAAAGCATTTAAAACATTGTCTACTTTCTTCGACAGATCTGTAGATGTTGTACCTTTTGAATTAAACATGTTTAATAATTTTAAAAGTTAATATTGTGAGAGAGTATTTACATACCCCCCCCCCAATAATAGAGGCCCCTAACGGTTACGATCCGTTCTCCTCAGGTTACAAAACTGACATTTTTCCAAATAAACTAAGGGGCCATTAAAATAAAGTTCTTAATCGTGCTTACAGCAAACGTCTTTACACACGAATAACAAGCTCTCCCAAATAGGGTATATTTGCAGCTAATAATTAAGAACTTCGCGGTCTTAACGAGAATCGAACTCGTGTCTCCAGCGTGACAAGCTGGAAGGATAACCACTACCCTATAAGACCATTATTTATAAAGTTATTCTATATATAACTCGTATATATACTCTACTTGGACAAGGATAAAAAGAACAATCTGAACTATATTGAAAACAACAAGGTAATCGCTTCTTAGAGAAACAAATATTCCCTTCCTTACATACTTGTATATATTTTTTCTTACTAAGAAGATAAATCTTTTTAATTCAAACATTAAAAAATCTTGAATAATTAATTTTCTAATAGAAGTCTATAATTGCGAATAATTAAATTTCTGAAAAAGGTTGGACCCCATACCCAGTTTTGAGTATTTGTAAGATAAACTACATCTTTAGGTTCAGACTTTAAAGTATGAACTTGATCTGCATATTTTAGCATTTCGCTATCTACAAAAGGATACACTGTTCTATTATCTTTCAAAACTTCTTTACTTGCGATTACTATTTTATCTCCTTTTAATAATTGATGCTTAGCAAAATATCTTATATATCTCATATATTTAAAGTTAATCCCACCACTCTAACATATAATTATATCTAATTTTATTATATAAGTAAAGTGCTTTTTGCTGTCTTAATAATTCTCTTCGATATACTTGAAGTCCATCATATCGGTCAAAATATTCAATTCTGAATCGAGATGCATTATTAATATTTACATATTTAATAAGTTTGAACTGAGGTTTACTCATTTCCATTTTAACAACTTCTAGAGCAGAATCTTCTTCTTGAATAATATCAATAAGTTTAATACATATAGATATCCAACGAATATCGTTAGTGTGATCTGTATGAGATTCATCTTTAAAAGATTTAAGCATTAACTGTAACTTAAACTTTTCTAAATCAAGAAGATACCCATAATCAAATTGATAATCTGCTGATAATATTTTTCTATAAATATAGAGATTTCTAAAGAAGTTCCTAATTTTATACCACCACTCTTTCATATATTTAAAATTTAGTTGCCCCACCAGGGTACGATCCTGGAACTTTGCCTCCAAAGGGCAACGTCTTAGCCTATTAAACGACAGGGCAATCAGTCTGATTTCATCAGAAAAGTGTACAAATATAAGGACAAAAGTTAATATATCCAAATATTTATACACTTATTTTTAAAAAATTATTACAATAAAATTCTATAGTTACGAATAATTAGCTTATGAACAAAAAGACTTGAGTATGTATACCAGTTATGTTTAATTTCAAAGTGCAAGTCTTCTCTGCCATACCAACCTATAACACCAGAAACTGTTAAGAATTTATTACAGTCTTCAGTCATTGCTGGAATAAATTTGGGACCTATAGGAACATTTAAACCTGTAAGTTCTTCAACGGCATTTTTATCATACTAGTCTTTAGATTTTACTAATACTTTATCATTTTCCTTTAATTGATTTCAGTATTCTCGATTAGAATGCAATTTTTTCATCATAATAATCAATATTATGCTCAGAATTGATTTCTACTTTTTCACTACCGACGTAGACAACAAATGTAGTTCCTTCTTCTATAGCTTTATTATAAATTTCAGAAAGTTCCTTTTTATTCTTAATACTACAGATATGATTATCTTCAGTATCATAGACTTCGTAGTCTATAGAAAATACTCCAAAGAGATCGCTTCCTATAAAACGCCCAAGAAATTCTTCAGCTTCATAGAAAACAGTTTCTGCAGAACTTTCTTCCTCATCAGTTTCTGCAAGAGCGGCTCGCATTGTTTCCGTATTATGTTCCTTTCGAGATATGTAAACAATACACTTATCTAATTCAGGGAATTTCACCGTTACAATATAAAACTCCTCCTTTTCTTCTTCATTAATATTTTTAAAGAACTTCTGTTCTATTTCAAAATCTGCAGGGTTTTCGATAAGAGGATTTTCATCATCGTGCATCCAAGTAAGTCCTTGTTCAGAATGAAGTTTGTTAATTACTGCCGTTACCTGTTCCTGAGTTTTACAGTGAATTACGTCAAAATACTGTACTATCATAGTTGTTTTAAAATAATTTACATTTTATTTATTCTTTGGTTTCGATATCTATCTACTTACAACACCACCACGTGAAGGTAGAATAAAGGTGTCATAGGAGAGCATATGCTCTCCATAGCACTTAGTCTTGCATTTCAATAAGTTCATCTACTTTCTTCTCAACGCGATCAATACCAGTAATTTCGCGAATCGATTCAGCAAATTTAACTTCAGGAGTTTCAGTCATATCTTTCTTCTGAGCAAGACCTACTTGACGCAGATAAGATTCAACTGCTACTTTGATATACTGAGGTAATACAACCTTAGTATCATCCATAAAGATCATATCACTCTTTACAGATTCTACAATCTCAGCCATGAATGCAGGAGCAATGTTCGAATCTCGGATCTGCTTACATACTGCAGAGAAATCTCCCTGAAGAGTATAATCTCCTACAAAAGAACGCTCAATGAACTCTTTAGCAGTAGCTTCATCTAAAGCACCTAAAGAGATAACTTTGCCAATACGCTTACCACGCAGAAAAGTCGGCTCAATAAGCTCAAGATGATTAGTAGTAAACAGAGTAATTACATTCATACCCTTAGTATCACCACCATCAAGAGTATTAAGAATATCCTGCATAGCAGCATCTCGTTTACCACGAGTTACCTGATCGATATCCTCAACAAAGATAACAACTCCATGCCCAGTTCCGTCGATTACTTTACAAAGACGAATAGTCTCAGCAAGTAATGTAGGATCTTTCAGATATACGCTTACCCAATTATTCTGAATAGCTTCCTGAATAAGCTTAAAGGCAAGCAGAGTTTTGCCAGTTCCATAAGGACCTTCAAACAGTGCACCATACTTCAGAGGAATTCCTCGTTCAGTACACTTCTCAGGATACTTGATACGAGATTTAAGAGGACGTAATCCGAGAGCTGTATCTTCAGAAAGAACCATCATTTCACGGTCAATATTTGACAGATCCATGACAAGAGGATTGTTGAGATCAGAGATCTCTAATGCCTGACTCTTATAAATAGAATCAGTTGCAAGAAGTTCTTTTGTCCGATCGATAATGTCGTCCATCAGAGTAGTAAACCTGAACTGACACTTACCCTTGATATAGAGATGGTGATCGTTACCATTGTAAGAGATAGAAATAACACTTCCTTCTCCTAAATCCGCAAGTTCAATATCTCCATACGGAACTTTAACACGACGTCCATCAGCAAGGATAACTTCAATAGTATTAACAGTATCATCACCTCCTGAAGGGTTATCGTTTTTAGCTGCTGATACAATTCCAAAAACTTCTTGGATTGCACGATTCAGCTGATAAACTCCATCATTCATAAAACACAAGATCTTATGATTGAATGTACCCATACGCTTCGACTGCTTAATCTCGTTTTCAACAAAATTTAAAGCATCTGAATAACGCATGCGAGGATCAGACATTACCTGAATAAATTTCTCTTTTTGCTCCTGCTCATACTTAGAAACAGTACTTCGCATTACGCTTTTAACTCCTACGGGATTTCCCATTTTTAATTTTATTTATATTTTTTATTACAGTTTGACAATATTCTTTAGTTGTAGTTAAACAACCAAATGTAACAAAATGTTCTTCTTTTGTTATAGTAAGAGATTTTTCCTCAATTTTTTCTCTTGAGAAAGGACTATCGTATAATCTTTTCAATAAAGAATACTTTACAGCAGTGTTCTTACAGAAAATTGTATCTTTTTCTTCAATATAGATTACAAGATACCCTTCAACTTCTCCTACAATATGTTCTTTAAGATCCATATTTTTATTAGAAGTCTACATAATAATCGACTAAATCATCCATAAAGTAGGATGCAGGACAATTGGTTATTTCTGCCAATATTTCATACTGTTCAGGAGTATAGTCAGTTACTCCTAAGATTTGTCTAGCTTGTTCAGGAGTGATGTCTAAGCTAGTAGATTTAGTGTGATTTTCGAAAATTATAAGTTTATAATGCATAGTGTGTAAAAAATTAAACGTCCGTATCTTGAATGACAAGAGTTTATCATTGCTTTTTATCTCCATATCTTAAATATGTGTAAACTACTAAAAATATAACGATAATAGTTAGACATAGAAATGAAGATATGAATACTATATTTGTTAATGAAAATTCAAATAATATACTAATAATATAACTGATGTAGCTTACAAAGACATAATATATTATCAGTCTATGATAGATACAAAACTTAAATGTTAGTGAGAGTATAAGTAATCCAATTGCAATTAAAAGATCAGTAATTGAACTGACCAACCCCTGTCTCTTATACACATCTGACGCTGCCGACGACTTAATAGGTGTAGATC
>ERZ1026950.889-NODE-889-length-11494-cov-6.677157_pt1 | contig 11494 bp, 8 predicted proteins | sample MGYA00519302_ERZ1026950 | MGnify/ENA primary metagenome ERZ1026950 (study PRJEB26926, sample SAMN06164747) | human gut metagenome | biome: ENVO:00009003; feature: ENVO:2100002; material: ENVO:00002003 | host: Homo sapiens | place: USA | collected 2012 ... | reverse complement strand
TTGCATAACAAAAGCGTAGCAGCTAAAAGCCACTACGCTTTCAAATCTAACTTTTTGGGGTCACCACATTTGGTACAGCTTTTTGTTTAAGGGTTTTAACTTTTAGTAAATATCAAGATTACTTCTGCTTGAGGTTTGTATTCTGATATAGGTTGTATTTGCTTCAGCTAAAGAAGTTTTTGTTGTTATGGTTGGATATCGCAGCGGGGTAGGTATAGTAGAAGAATTATTTGTATTATTCAAAACCACACCGCTTGAAATAGTGTACTCAACTCGTTTATCAGTATCCTTATCCCATACATTGCTTCCTACAGTTGTTACTGTATATTGAAGAATATATTTTTGTTCATCAGTATTAAGTTTTTTAAGGTCGAATTTAATTGATTTTACATTGTCAATACTGACTATTGGTGTAAGCTTATGTCCTGTAGGATCGCCCGATGAAGTATCAAACTTAGCAAGAATTAATCTGTATTTTGTATTTGGGTCTGCATATAAAAAGTAATCATTTTTATTACCGGTACCATGATCTACATCCATAAAACCATTTGGTCTTGCATTTTCTTCATATGCTTCGAGAGTAGGTTTTGAAGCATATGATTCAACAAAGTTTGAGGTATTACCGTAAATTGAAAGCTGTTTAGAAATCATATCGCTTGTGCGTTCGCAAAGGGAAAGATCCTGACCTCTTTTTGCAATATTGGCCATAGCAAATAATCCGCTTATGCTTACAGTAGAGGCAATAGAAAGAATACATACAACTGCGATAAGCTCAACAAGCGTAGCACCTGCTTTTGCCTTTATAGAGCGTTTGGAGAGATGTTTTTTTAATTTATTTTTAATCATTTGCATCCTCCTTATTGAACATATTTGGATTTAGTGATAATACCGGTACATGAAGTTGTACCATTTGTACCGTAATCAATATAAACAGTGATTTTGTACGATACCATACTTATACCATCAGAATTAGTGTAAGAACCTTCTTTTTGAATTGTATAAGCAACTTCATTTTTGTTAAAATCTCTATTGTCGATATTTGCAGAAGTATATTGTTTTGCTGAAAAAGTATTGTCAAGAGATTTTACATCTGTATCAATATTGTTTTGAATATCGCTTGTAAAAGTATATGTTTGATTAGGTGGAGTTTCAAAAAGTTTATTAGCTTCCTTTTGTTCATCAGTTAATGAATCCCAACCGTCATATGGATCATTTGATGGTGTCTTTTCAACATATGTCATAATTACATCGCAATACATTTGTGCTTTTGCAGAAGCTTTGTCCATAAGACTGTTTTTAGTAATGGACTGATTACTGATATTAAGACCGGTGGCAGTAGCCGAAACGGCTATTGCCATGATCATAATTGCACATACCAACTCGAGAAGAGAAAAGCCTTTTTTACTTTTTAAATATTTTTTAAATTTAAGGTTCTTCTTCTTCATTAGAAATACTTCCCTTCAAAGTCAACAGGATCCATTTTAGTTGTAACAAATACCTTTTTATAAGTTTTAGTACCGTCGCCTAATTTTTCTGCTTTGTAATATGGATTTGAATTCCATTTTTCCCAAAAAGCTTTGCTTAAAATATCAAAATCACTTGTAATACCCGGGAAGAAATAGTAACCCGGACTTAAAGTTATAGAATCAGCATCAGTATCATTAAATTTGAGAGTAGTTTTACGAGTAATCTGAAGCATGGAACCGTCAATAGGATTACCGTCTACAACACATGTCGATTCATTATGTGCACTATAAGTATTAATTTTAAGTCCTTTTCCGTCTTTTCTTTCAAGTAAATCCGCTCCGATTGAAACAACATCTGCTTTTAAGGTTGCATTGTTTCCATATGTTACAATAGCATCTTTACCCGAAGAACCATTACCAAAATCACAGTAAATAGCTCTGCCCTTATATGTACCATCCTCTTTAAGTGTTCCGCCGCCTGTTGCTTTAAAATTTACAACTGAACTGCTTTGGTCGAGGTTACTGCTGTCTACTGAAGTATTAATAGCGTTATCTTCCACCCATTTAATACTCGATGAGTTAGAATCAACTCGTGAAGTAGAATGACTTTCAAAGTATTTTTTTGCAGTATCTGAAAATAAGTCAAGTCCGTCCTTCGGATTATTATCTGTGTTCTTCTCTATGTACTCCGGAATATCTGTGTAATCATCGGCTTTTATGGTATATGTTTTACCATCTGACATTTCTACAATAAAATCATTTACTACTTTAAGAGTAAACGATTTTTCACCCCAATAAGGTTTTACACGAAAATGTGCTGAACGGTCTTTTTGTATGATTTTATTTGAATCTTCTCCTACGTATTGGTTACCGTTAGCTTGTGCGGTTTTACCTGAATCTCTTGCTGTGAATGTGACAGTATCACTGTCAGTTGCAACGTTTGTAGGAAGATTAGATTGATTGAAAGAATGAGGATTGCCGTTCTTGTTATAATAAACAGTTTCTTTTTCATCGGGACCAATTGATAATGTAATATTACTACTACGAATTGACATATCGACAGTTCTATCAAATACCATTGGTTTTATATTGTACCAAAGATAATTAAATTCTTTGCCTGAATACATATCATAATATCCATTAGCTGTTGGCATTTCGGATGGTGCACAATAAATGTAGTAGTCTTTCCATCCTTTATTAATAGTATTTTCTGTTCGAGGTGTATTGGAGAAGCTGCTTAAATTTGGATCTGCATTGAAAGTTCCGTTAGAATGCAAAATATCAACTTTTGCTTTGTCATTTTCACATGCACCTTCGTAAGCTGAATGTATGTCCTTTAGTTTGCCCTTTAGTTCGCCGTCTGTTTCAACCATAGAACTATACATATCAATACTGCTAACTCTTTTGTATTCTTCACTGTCTGTAGTAATTTCTTTAGCACTCGCTTTGGTGCTTTCTGAAAATAAATCAACGGCTGTATTGTTGTCACCTAAGCTAATATAATAATATCCTTTTTTATACTCTACTTCTTTAATTTTACTGTGGTCATTATTATAAGTCATAAGCTTACAATCTTTAGTAAAGTATATTACAACACCTTTATCGGTATTATAAGAGCTGCCGGAGTATTTAAGTGTAATGCCGGATTCGCCGGTGGCCGGACGACATACCATATTTCCGCCAATTACAAGATATTTACATTCTAAGGCTGTACCGAAAGCGTCTGAGTTTGTGTAAAAACTTATATCAACCGCTTCGGAATTATAGTCACTTGTTATTTTTGGTCCGGTGTAATTGCCTAAAAAGTAAATGCCGTTATCATATGCTGTAAATTTAAGTCTGCTATTACTAACACTTGTACTTTTTACTGTTTTATCAAATACAAGAGGAAAGCAAGTTGTGAGTGGTGTATTGCCAGCTTCGTTTTTAGGAATATAAATTATTGATTTATTGTCATTGTCAGTATCATAGCCCTGTAAGGTACGAAATGTGGTATCTCCATCATTTACAGTTTTTCTTACAGAACGAAGAAGTGAAAATGAAGTTTGATCACCAAGCATTAAAAATTTATTGCCGGTCGGTGTAGTAATTGATTTTTGCTTCATAGTGAGGTTAGCTGTTTCTTCTTTTTCAGCTAAATTATATTTTACATCAAATTTGGTTGAAAGATCACCTGTATTTCCATCACCTGAATAGTCATATTTATTTTCTTTGCCAACGGCAGTCATAGTGTAACTACCGTCTGAATTTTTAGTAATTTTAATATAAGCATTACCTATTATAGTATAACTTGCATTAGCCGGATCGTTAATCCAATTTAATGCAGCTTCAGAGCTGTTGAATTTTTCTACATGAACCTCCGGATCTCCTTCAACATAGTAAAAAACATAGTAAAGTGATCCTGAATCAGGTAATGAAAGTTTACCGTCGTTTAACAGTTCTTTTGCTATATCAAGTGCACTTTTTGCTGATACATATGCCTGACGGGAGTTCATTGTAGTACCGGTTTCTTTTTGCTGGAGCATTGCAATAGATAAGAAAGTAGTTGTCGATAAAAACAAAACTGCAACCAAAGCCATTGCAAGAACCATGGAAATACCTTTTTTGCTGTTTATTCTTCTTTTCTTTGTATGAAGTTTTTTCATAAAGATCTCCTTTCGTCTGCTATAAATTATCACTGTTAGGCTGTGATAACTGAATACATACCGAACATTGCCTGTACGATAGAAATTACAACGAAACCTACGATACCTGCGATAATGATTGTCATTGCAGGTGTCATTGCGTCTGTCATACGCTGTGTAGCGTCGGTTGCCTGTTCGTCGTACATATCTGCCATTTTGTTAAGGGAATCACTGAGCATACCGCTTTCCTCACCGACTCTTATCATTGATACAAAGAGCGGATCGAAAGCTTTTGGATATCTTGAAAGAGAAATATTGATCGGTGTACCGATTCTTACATCTTCAATTACCTGGTTAAGGCAGTCGGACATAAATTTGTTGCCTACTACATCTCTTGAAAGTTCAAGTGAGTAAAGAATGTTTACACCGGAAGAAGTAAGTGTTGCCATCATATTTGCAAATCTTGTAAGCTGGTTAAGTCTTAAAACTTCGCCGATAATCGGGATTTTAAGCTGGAATGTTGACCACCACATACAGAATGAATAGTTCTTTTTGTAAAGAATTCTGAGTGTAACTACAAGTGCAACGATAATAAGAACAACGAGCCAGCCGTAATGAAGAAGTACATCTGAAATACCCATTGTAATCTGCGTCATTATCGGAAGTTCGGAGTCAAAACTTTCAAACAATTCTTTAAATGACGGAAGTACAACTACACTCATTACTATGATAAGTCCGATTGTAAGAATGAGGAGGAAGATAGGGTAAATCATTGCACCCTTGATCTTGTTCTTAAGTGTGATTTCCTTTTTGAGAAGACTAACGCACTTATCAAATGCTTCATCAAGTCGACCGTTTGCCTCACCTGTTTGAATAATGTTTACATAAACAGTCGGGAAAGTTTTAAATGAGCTTAGCGACTGCGAAAGAGTAATACCGTTGTAGAGGTTTGCGGTTATTTCCTGTAAAATTCTCAACATATTCTTATCTTTTTCAGTGTCACACATTACGGCCATTGCAACCGAAAGCGAAATACCCGAACGAATCATCAATGCCATCTGGTGCATAAATGTAAGAAGTCGCTTGTTACTGATTTTTAATGTATGCACATCTTTTGAACCGCCAAGATCACGCTGCCAGATCGGTATATCTTCCTGCGAACCTTTTTTTACTTCATCAATGGAAATAGCGATAAGACCACGCTGTTCAAGCTTTCGCTTAACCTCTTCATTGGTGTTTGCTGTCATACGGTTACGATATTTACGATTTTTTTCGTTTACCGCTACATAAGAAAATTCCATTATTTTTACCTCCTGTTAAGATAAGCGTTTGTGCTGTTTTGCGGGAGATTAGAATACTGTGGCATTGGAGCGGTCAACTGCTGCGGTGTTTGCTGTGGTATTCCCGGTACGCCCGGCTGTGGAGAATTGTTGCCGCCTGTAAGTATTGCGTTATCAGCCACATCGTAACTGTACTTGTCGGCAGTTTCTTTTGAAATAAGTCCTCTTTTGAGGAGGTTTTCGATACTCAACTTTCTTGTAATCATACCTGTCTGCTGGTTCAAAGAAATCATCTGTTCAATCTGCGGAATCTTATCTTCACGGATAAGGTTAGCGATAGCAGTATTAACAAACATAATTTCAAATGCGCCGATACGGCCCGGACGGTCTGATCTTGGAAGCAAACGCTGTGAAATTACTGCCTTAAGTGTGGTTGAAAGCTGGTTGAGTGCCTGTTTCTGCCTTTCAACAGGGAACATATCTATAAGACGGTCGATTGTTTTTGCGGCACTCTCTGTATGAAGTGTTGAAAAAACAAGGTGGCCTGTTTCTGCTGCACGAAGAGCGATTGACATTGACTCAAGGTCACGAATCTCACCCATTAGGATAATATCAGGGTCTTCACGAAGTGCCGATTTAAGTGCTGTCGAGTAAGTTTCACTGTCTTGGCCGACTTCTCTCTGGTTAATAATACATTTTGCAGGGGAGTGCATATACTCAACAGGGTCTTCAATTGTGATAATGTGCAGTTCTTCTCGGTGGTTAATTTCATTGATAAGAGCTGCAAGTGTTGTTGACTTACCGCTACCGGTAGGACCTGTTACAAGTACAAGACCTTCCTGCAGGTTAAGAATTTTTGCAATAGACCGCGGCAAATTTAAATCGCCGAGTTTTGGAGGATTCAATTTGATTACACGCATTACAAGCGTCGCACCGTGGCGCTGCTTGAATGCATTAATTCTGAATCGTGCGAGGTTTCCAAACTGATAAGCCGAGTCGATATCGCCTGTGTTGCAGAACTTAAGGTAATCGGCAGGCTCAAGAACCTCGTCAATATACTTCATAACTGTGTCCTCGTCAAGAATCTCTGTGCCTTTGTAGCTCATAATTTTACCGTTTTTACGGTAAGAAGGCAAGTTATTGCTTGCAAGGTGAATATCAGACGCACCGTTTTCAACGGCAAATCTGACCATCTCATCAAATTCCATAAAACTTACTCCTTAATCTTCCTGATAGATTTCTGATACAGTGTCAATGAATGTATCAAATGATATAATACCGTCATACAACAGCTTTTTAAGGTTATCACGAAGTGAAATCATACCCTCTTCTCTTGCTATTGTGTCAATTTCATCTGTGGTTTTTCCAAGATGAATGGCATTTTTAATTGCTCTTGAAACAGGCATAACCTCGTGAACGGCAATTCTTCCCTTATAACCTATGTTGTTACAAGCAGGGCACTGACCCGGTTTGTAAAGTGTGAGCTGTTTGGTGATAGGGAGTCCGAGAAGTCTAAGCTCGTCATCTGTTGCATTATATGCTTGCTTACACTCCGGGCAAAGTCTTCTTACAAGCTTTTGGGCAATAACGCCGAGCATAGAAGAAGATACCATATAAGGTTCAACACCCATATCAATAAGTCGGACAACCGAGCTGGCTGCGTTATATGTATGGATTGTTGAAAGTACAAGGTGACCTGTGATAGCGGCTCTTGCTGCGATATCTGCGGTTTCCTGGTCACGAATCTCACCGATCATAATAATATCAGGGTCCTGACGGAGGATAGAACGAAGAACGCTTGCAAATGTAAGTCCTGCTTTTTCATTGATATTAACCTGTGTAGCACCCGGCAAAACCATTTCGACAGGGTTTTCAACTGTTACAATGTTTTTGTCTTCGGTGTTAAGAGATGAAAGAGCAGCGTAAAGTGTGGTTGACTTACCTGAACCTGTTGCACCCGAAAGAAGAATGATACCACGGCTTGATGTCAAAAGCTGGTCGAATTTCTCAAGGTTTTCGGGGAGAAAACCGATGTTCTTTTTATCAAGCTTCATACCGAGTGCGGTTGTAATTCTGATTACGATTTTTTCGCCATAAACACAAGGAAGAGAAGATACACGCATATCAATTTTTTGATTATTGATAGTATAGTGAATTCTACCGTCCTGCGGAATTCTTTTTTCCGCAATGTTCATACCGCTGATAAATTTAATACGGCTCGTTACAGAGGGAGCAAGCTCCTTGCTTGAGTCCATATATTTAATAAGTTTACCGTCAACACGGAAACGAATTACCAATTTCTTTTCCTGAGGCTCAAGGTGAATATCAGATACACGCTGTCTTACAGCCTCGGCTATCATATTGTTTACAAATTTAATGATAGGCTGATCTTCGACATCTTCCTGATCTTCGGTAGATACCGTGTCCTCGGTTTTTTTCATCTGGCTCTGTACAAATTCCTGAGCCTCGTCTATTACCGCTTCTTTGTCCGACACACTGAAAATTTCGTCAAGTTTGATTTTAAGTTGTGTAGGAGTACATATAGCGGTTTTTATTTTTCTTTTTGTATAGTTGTTGAGAGTATAAATTGCTTTATAATCAAGCGGATTTGTCATGGCAATCAAGAGATAATTGCCTTCAATGGTAAGCGGCATAACGCCGAGGTCTTCCATCATCTGCTCCGGAATGAGCTGGGCTACATCGTCTGATACGTAGTAGGAAGTAAGGTCAACAAGCGGCAAATGCATTTTCTTTGCCATAAGGTCATAAATCTGTTCCTCTGTGACAGCGCCTTCTTTTATCAACGCACGTTCAAGAGTAAGAGTATTGTCTTCCATATAAAGCATTTCAACACGCTTTAATGTTTTTAAACTTACTATACCGCTTTTAACGAGATCGTCACTCAAGTTAAAAACAGAGTTCTTCATATATTATCATCCTTTCAGGGGAATAAAGATTAATAACTAAGGCTAAAGAGAGAGAAATAGAGATCTAAGCCATAGTTTATAACATTAACTAAAAACATACTGCATAGTGAGCCAATGCAAAGAAACGGGCCAAAGGGGAAATAGCTTGAAACTTCGTTTTTTGAAAATATTTTTTTGATAAGCAAAAATATTATATAAAGGAAAGCTATAAATACGGCGATTAAAAGTCCTGAAAATACCATAGGAAACCCAAGGCAAGCACCAAGTGCAAGCATAAGTTTTACATCGCCGAAGCCCATTCCGTTCTTTTTGAGAATTACAATAGAAAATAAATTTATAAGCATAAGCGAACCGCCGCCGCATACAGCACCAAGCGGAATACTCCACCATTCTTTAATAAAGATTTGCTGCGTGAAAAGGTCGGTTATTGCAAGCGCAACACAAAGCACTGCAAGTGCAATTGTGAATTGGTCGGGAATAATTGTATATTTAAAGTCACTCATAGCTATGAGGAGCATTGTAATCGAAATTAATAAAAAGAAAATCGTGTAATAAGAATAGCCGAAAAACGCAAAGATGCCTAAGTTAAATATAGCAAACAAAGCGGAAGTGTAAATTCCGCTTTGTTTGAAAATATACCTTGTGCCAAAAAGACTTTCGTCCGGCTCTTCATCATAGTCGCACAACCATTTTGCAGGCACGACATTCATAAGCCTGTATGCGAGCATACAGAGTACAACTGACAGTATTAAAATTACTGCGAGAGTTATATAGGTTGAAATTTGTGAAAAGTCGATTGGAAGTAAATTAGCCATAGTAAAGTCCTTATAATTATGTAGTTGGTTCTGTTGAATCGGTAGAATCTGTATTACTTACAGCTTGCTTTGTTGTGTCAAAGTAGTAAAGTGTTACATTAAATGAAGTAGCATATTCTTTGCTGTCTTCAATTTCTGACATTGAAAGCGAATCAATAAAGTAGCAGCCTTTTGATTCCTGCTCAAGATAATGGATAAGCTGTAAAGTTTTATCCTTTGTGCCGTTATAGCTGAACATAAGGTTTGTGTAGTAAAGCGGAATGCCGCCCATAGATGTTCTGCCCTGTGCGTCCTGCACGCCTTCACCACGGGTAAGTGATGACATATCAATACCGAGGTCGGCAAAAATATCCTGCAAATCCTTAACGGATGACTTAGCGTCAATATAGAGGTTTTCCTGATTTTCATTATACTGCTTTGTCATTTCGTCAATTTTGGTTTCGACACTTGTCTGATTTGCAAGTACATCGTCGCAGTCGGCAATTTTTGCTGTGATAGCAGCATGGTCATCATTATACTTAGAAAGGTTAGTGAATGTCGGCATTACAAGTGCAAGCAAAATAATTACAAATACTATGAGAAGTGCAACAAACACAATAATCGGTACCGGTATTTTAGTCTTTTTCATTTTTGTTTCCTCCCTTAGTTTTCGCTGTTGTTTTCAGTATCACTTGCAGTTTTACTTGATTGTGACTGAGTTATGTCTGTTGTAAGCTGAGCTGTAAGATTGTACTGACTTGTTTCTGTATTTGTAGAAACCGAGAAGTTTTCGCTCATAGAGAAGAAACCGTTGTCTTTAATGTTGTTCTGTAAATCAATAAAGGTAGGGAAGTCTTTAATAAGTCCGTTTATCGGAATGTTGTAGGTTTCGCTGCCGTCGTTTGCGTGAGTTATATTGTAGTTTGTAAAAGTATCCATTTTGTCTACAACCTGGTCATCAAGCTCATTAATTACATCTTCACAATAAAGCTGTGTTCTCGGTAAAAGCTCGGCATCCTGTGACTGATTTGCCAAAGACTGGGTAATGTCATCTCTTTGTTGAATAAGAGTTTTTGCATAGTCGTACTTTGTATCGTTATAAATAATATTATCTACAACGCTTCTGCCAAAGTAGAAACCAAAGAAAGCAAGTCCAGCAACACAGAGTAGGCCAAGACCGACACAGCCTGCTTTTGCAGCTTTTGCACTGTCATCAAGTGTTTTAGCCTGTTGAGCCTTTAGTCCGAAAATAAGGTTGTTCTCAAATACTGTACCGCAGTTCATAAGTTCATTCATAAGGAAGTATGAACCGTTTTTGTAGAAGTCATCTCTTGCCTTAAGCGACGGTTCCGGAATTACCGAGCCTGTATTGAATGTATCAGATACAAGCATAACCTCGCCGGCAAGTCCAAAACCTACAAAATAGTTGCGGATGTGAGGAATGTAAGCCAAGAAGTCACTTAAGAACAACTGGTCAATGCTGATGTTGAGCGACATTGTAACAAGGCGAACATTGCGGACAATATCATCTATAAGGTTTTCTGCAATATCGTCAATCTTTCTTTTTGAAGACGCATTTCTGCATTCATTTTTAAATCCGTATCCGGCGGTACGCAGGTAATCAATAGCGGCAGCCGTGCTTAAATTTCTGTCTTCTTCAATTACCTGTAAAATTTCATCTACAGGGGATGTAAATTCGTGACAGTAGAGAGGCACACCGTTTTTGGCGATAAAAACTCTGACTGCCGAATAGTCCATACTGATGAGAGCTACGGTTTTGTTAAAGCTGTAGATTGTCTTTTGAGCAGCATAAATCATTGCCGTCTCTGACGGGATAATCTTGATAAGATTAAGAGAGAAAGACTTAAATCCTGCAACAAGGTCATCTGCAAGTGCTTTCGGCATTGCAAAAGCCTTAGATGTGATTTCTTCGTTGACTTCTTTTGTTTTGTATGCAGAGTAATCTTTGTAGATTACCGAGAAGTCGGAAACCGCCTCGCCGACAAAATCTCTGATTCTGTCAATTGCAAGTCCTTCAATGATTTTTTTGGCACCTCTGATATGCTGATACTCCTGACAGGTAAGGTCGTAGCTTTCTACCATAAGAATAACATCACGAACCTCACTGTGGTTCATTGTGCTTAGTCCGTCTTTTACAAGGCGGGCGAGCAAAGCAGGGTCTTCCCATACGGAGCTTTTGTCTTTTAATACAGCCTTGTCAACAGGAATAATAAGAGGGGAGGAGAAAGAGTAGGCTTTCTTTTCGTTAGGGTCAGCCTGTTTTTTACTGTTACCTTTATTTGCAGTGCCGTTAGCAGCTGCCTCGCCTACAGTTTCGCAGGCTGTTATGCAAAGGTATCTTTTGGCAATCTGCACCAGTACATAATTCATATTTAATACACC
>ERZ1026950.881-NODE-881-length-11553-cov-5.237346_pt1 | contig 11553 bp, 7 predicted proteins | sample MGYA00519302_ERZ1026950 | MGnify/ENA primary metagenome ERZ1026950 (study PRJEB26926, sample SAMN06164747) | human gut metagenome | biome: ENVO:00009003; feature: ENVO:2100002; material: ENVO:00002003 | host: Homo sapiens | place: USA | collected 2012 ... | reverse complement strand
AGATCATGCCTAGTCTCGTGGGCTCGGAGATGTGTATAAGAGACAGATTCCGCAGAGGTCGAAGCCTGCATTCTCGGCAAGTTTTTTGATGTATTGACTAGAGATCATGGCGATAATTCGGCTCAAAAATAGTGTATTTACGGCAAATAATAGTAAATTTGCCCCGAGTATATTCTCATTTTAATTCGAAAGAAAATGACTATCCATACACTTTACGAACTGGTTCAGTACAGTGTAAAGAGTTTTGCATCGAAAGTCGCTTTTGCCATGTACGGCGGGGAGGAGCTCTCCTATGCCGAGGTGGGAACCCGCGTCAAACACGTGCAGGACCTTTTGATCGGAGCCGGTTTGAAAGCGGGCGACAAGGTGGCGCTGTTGAGCAGCAACATGCCCAACTGGTGCGTTTCGTACCTGGCCGTCACCTCTGCCGGCATGGTCGCCGTGCCGATCCTGCCCGATTTCTCGACCGAAGAGCTGGAGATGATTATCGCCCACTCCGAGGCCAAGGCGCTGATGGTTTCCGACAAGCTCTTCGCTAAATTGGCGAAGTCCACGATCGAATCCCTCCATATCGTGATTCGTACCAAGAATCTGGGCGTGATCGCCTCCCGTCCTGCGGCGGAGAAGGGAGCGGTCGGAATTCCGAATCCCGAAGACCTCGCGGTCATCATCTATACCTCGGGTACGACGTCGCGTCCCAAGGGCGTGATGCTCTCCCACGCGAATCTCTGTGCGCAGATTTCCATGAGCGCCGCCATTTTCCCGATCTTTCCCGACGATACGTTTCTCTCGGTGCTGCCGTTGGCGCACACCTACGAGTGCTCGATAGGTATGATCTATCCTTTCTCGATGGGGGCCCGGGTCGTTTACCTGGATCGTCCGCCTACGGCCTCGGTTCTGATGCCGACGCTTGCCGAGGTACGGCCTTCGGTGATGCTCATCGTGCCGCTGATTATCGAAAAGATTTATCGTCATCAGATTCTCGCCAAGTTTACCTCCAGCGGATTCTGGCGTGCGCTCTACAAGATCGATTTCATGCGCCGTTATCTGCATCGTGTCGCGGGTAAGAAGTTGATGAAGGTCTTCGGCGGGCGGCTGCGCTTCCTCGGTATCGGGGGTGCGAAGCTGGACGGCGGCGCCGAGAAGTTCCTGCTCGAAGCCCGTTTTCCGTACGCTATCGGCTATGGTTTGACGGAGACGGCACCCCTGTTGGCCGGTGCGGCTCCCTCGCAGGTGCGCCTGGGTTCGACCGGGCCTGCCGCGCCGGGCGTCGAGCTGCGGTTGGAGAACGTCAATCCCGAAACCCGCCAGGGCGAGATCGTTGCCAAGACGCCGAGCGCCATGATCGGTTACTATAAGAACCCCGACGCTACGAAGGAGGTCTTCACCGAGGACGGATGGTTCCGTACCGGAGATTTGGGCGAATTTTCGGCCGACGGGTGGCTTTACATCAAGGGCCGGCTGAAGAATATGATCGTCGGTCCCAGTGGTGAGAATATCTATCCCGAGGATATCGAGAGCGTCCTCAATTCGCACGTCTGCGTCGCCGATTCGGTGGTTACCGAGCACGAAGGCCGCCTGGTGGCGCTCGTGCATTTCAATACCGACGCTCTCGAAGCCAAGTTCGACGGCTGGAAGGAGGATTTCGAGAATTGGAAGGAGAATCTCAAGAAGGAGGTCGTCGATTATGTGAATTCCAAGGTCAATCGTTTCTCGCGTATCTCCGAGGTCGTGGAGGAGAAGCAGGAGTTCGTCAAGACTCCGACGCAGAAGATCCGACGTTTCCTCTATACCAAGCGCAACCCTCACCAGAAACACGAAATGTCCAAACGATAGGGGTGTGTATGCAGTTATGATTCAGGCGCAGATTTCGGTTTGCGCCTGAATCTTTTTTCGGACGGTCGGGTTGCTTCCCGATTGTTTCCTTTGGTCGGAGCTCGTCCCGACTTTCCGATAGAGCTGAGCTGTGTCTGTGTCGGGGCAGTGCGGACCGGATGCCGCTGTTTCGGTTCCGTATGCTCGTCCGTGTCTGCTGCCTCCGGCGGAATGTGCAGCGGTCGAGGTTTTACCGGAGCGTCTGTTTTTCGGATCCCGATTTGTACGGCACACCGCCGCTTCGCGTTGTCCGGTTTTTCGGGAGGAGGGATTTCTTGCGGTGTGGACTTCGCAAATTATAATTTGAGGGTTGCGGGGACGCAGAGAGCGTTGTTAAAATAAAATCGGAAAAGACTCACGGGTCTTTTCCGATTTCGTTGTATGGATTGTTCGCAGTCGGCAGGACGGATTTTTTCCCGGATTATTCGGGAATCTGCACCGAGTCCGACGGCGTGGGCAGATCGGGATGGATCAGCTCGTCTTCATAGATGCCCAGCGTGCGGTAGTAGTCGTTGAGCTGGGCCAGTACATCCTGGCGTCCCATGTAGGCCGCCAGGTAGTAGAGCCGGTCGAGCGATTGCATCTTGTCGATAATCGTCTGGGTAACCATGTCACCCTGAATGCCTTGGAAATCGAGGTAATAGTCGATGTATTGCATCAGGTTGCGAGCATAGCTCATCAGCAGGCTGTCACCCTTGTCCGGGGCACCGGCCATGTAGTAGCCTTCGATGAAGGGGAACGTGTTGGCGTCGGTGTAGCGGATCTGTTGGGGCGGCAGTTTTTCGAGCCCCATGTCGAGCAGCCGGATCGCCTGTATCGAATCCCCACGGAAAACATACTCCTTGGCTGCACGGGCGAAGGATTCACGGGCTTTCGAGGCGCTGAGATTGTATTGGATGAAATAGTCCGCATAAGTACGGGGATCGGCGATGTTGCCGTAGCGGAATGTTTCGGTCAGCAGCGGCGTTATGTAATCCGGATCGATGCGGCCGATCTCGTGCACCGACCGATTGGGGGTGTAGATCGGCACCAGGCGGTAGGAGTAGCCGTCGAACTGGAGGTAGTTGAGCAGTCCGAGCGACTGCAGAATGTAAACCTGTGTGAAGTGGATCGGACGCTTCCAGTCGAAATGGGCCAGCATGTCGAGCAGCATCATCTCGCTCTTGTCGATCGTCCGTTTGGGCAGTTCCAGGTAGATCGTATCGACCATCAGGTCGCGGTCGGACTCCTTGACGATGCCCGAAGCGATCGCGTTGTCCTTGTTTACGGGCAGCGCGAAGCGGTTGTTCGGCAGGTAGTCGATTTTGCTTCCGTTGCTCAGAACAAGTTTGGTGCGCGGATCTTCGTTGCGGATAAAATCGATGGCCTCTTTCAGCTCCAACGGGCGGTCCACGATGTTTTCTATGGGCAGCATGTCGTTGGTGTAGGTGTATTTGCTGCGTGGCAGCGTGAAGGGGATGCCCGGCGCATCGTTGGCTTTGGTTTTCAGTTCGTCGATGTACCATTCGGCGCCCAGGTAGCTCGTGTTCATGATCCGCACGTCCGGGCGCACGCCGTCCACCTCCTGATTGAACCACAGGGGGAAAGTGTCGTTATCCCCGTAGTTGATGACGATGGCGTTGGGCAGTACCGATTGCAGGTAGTTCCAGCCGATGTCGCGGGCCATCGTGCGGTGCGAACGGTCGTGATCGTCCCAGTTCTGGGCCGCGAGAATGCCCGGTACGACCATGCAGACGACCGTAGCGGCTATGGGAGCCATGAGGCCCTTGCGTCGGGTGGCCCAGACGATCAGGTCGCGCACGGCGAGTACGCCCAGGCCGATCCAGATGCAGAAGGCGTAGAACGAACCCGCATAAACATAGTCGCGTTCGCGCGGTTCGTTGGGCGAGGTGTTGAAGTAAACCACCAGCGCGATGCCCATCATCACGAAGAGCCACATGACGATCGAGAAGTTGCGCGGATCGCGGTTGAGCTGATAGATCAGGCCGATAAGACCCAACAGGAAGGGGAGGAAATAGTAGGTGTTGCGCCCCTTGTTATTCGCTATTTCGTCCGGCAGGTTGTCCTGCGGCCCGAGGTAAAGCTCGTCGATCCACTTGATGCCCGAGAGCCAGTTGCCGTCGGTGATGATCGCGTCGGTAGGCTGGATGTCGCTCTGGCGCCCCACGAAATTCCAGAGGAAATAGCGCCAGTACATGTGGTTGAGCTGGTAGGTGAAGAAATAGTTGAGGTTCTCGCGGAACGTCGGCTCCACGATTACCAGCGGTTCGTAGCCCGAACCGTCGTCCCAAAGCGTCCGGCGTCCGAAATCGAGCACTTCGATCTTGTTCGGGCGTCCCTGCGCGTCGCGGACGATTTCGCCGTTTTCATCCCGTTCGTAATCGGTCCGGGTGCGGTAGGCGCTCCATGATTTGTAACTCTCCTTGCTGGCAGCGTAGTTCCACATACGGGGGAACAGATGCATGAACTCGTCGGGGTGTTCGTACCCGGAGATGATCGAAACCGTTTTGTACTTGCCGTCGTCGTCCAGGTAGCGGACATCCTTGTATTTGTAACCGGAGGTCGGGGCCGAGAACTGGGGACCGTAGAGCAGCGGTTTGTCTCCGTACTGGTCGCGGTTGAGCAGCGAATAGAGGGCGAACGGATTGCTCGGGTTGTTGCTGTTCATCGGGGGATTGGCCGCGGCGCGGATCGTAACCGATGCGTAGGACGAGTAGCCGATGAGGATCATCAGCGTCGAGAGCAGCACGAGATTGAGCACCGTGCGCCCTTTTTTATGGGTGAAATATACGCCCATGCCGAGCGCTCCCAACAGGGCTACTACGAAGAACACGAGGCCGGAATTGACGGGCAATCCCAGTGAATTGACGAAGAAGAGGTCGAACAAGGCGCCGATATAGACCGTATGGGGGATGATGATACTGTTGATGAAAACCAGAATCGCGCCCGAAATGAGGGTGCTGACCGCAATACCTTTGAACGTGATGCGCTGCGTTTTGCGGAAATAGTAGATGAATACCAGCGCGGGAACGGTCAGCAGGTTGAGGATGTGCACGCCGATCGAAAGCCCCATCAGGTAGGCGATCAGCACGATCCAGCGCATCGAGTGGGGCTGGTCGGCCTGTTCCTCCCATTTGAGCATGAGCCACACCACCAGGGCGGTGAACATCGACGAGAGGGCATATACTTCGCCTTCGATGGCCGAGAACCAGAAGGTGTCGGTGAAGGTATAGGCGAGTGCTCCGACCGCACCTGTACCCAATACGGCCACGATGTTGGCTTTCGTAAGCTCCGCGCCCTGACGGGTGAGGATGCGGCGTGCCAGGTGAGTGATCGTCCAGAAAAGGAACAGGATGCAGAACGCGCTGGCCAGGCAGTTCATGGCGTTCACCATGTGGGGTACATAGTACGTCGAGGGTGCCAGCATCGTGGCCAGGCGGGCCAGCAGCATGAAGAGCGGTGCTCCGGGCGGGTGCCCGACTTCGAGTTTATACGAGGTGGCGATGAATTCGGAGCAGTCCCACAGGCTCGAAGAGGGCTCCATGGTCAGCAGATAGGTCATGGCCGCGATAGCGAAGACGATCCAGTCGACGATGTTGTTCCAGCGTTTGTAGCTATTCATTTGAGTTTCGGTTTGTCCGCAAAACGGCATGTCCCCTGCGTGCGAAGTCGAACGTTCGGTTTTTTAGGGCAGTCCGTCGGATTTAAGTCTGTCGTTGTGCACAAGTACGTGGAAAGTCGCGCGCAAAACCGATTTGCCGGATTTTGCCGCAACGGATTTCCCGTGCTGTGCAAAGATAGTGAAAGCCGAGAGAAAACGGGAACTTGTTCCCGGTTTTCCGAGGCGCATCCTATCTTCTGCAAAGATATTAAGATAACGCTTAAATCGGGTGTTTATTTTTTGTTTTTTGTTCGGATTCTTTATTGTCTTTGGAAAAGTATGGTGTGCCGCTGGCCGGAATTCGGATATATGAGGTGCGGAGTTCGGTCGGTCGTCTTTGCCCAAAATTGTCCTAAAAGTATAAAAATGAGAAAGGTAAAAAAATATGGTCGTTGATTTTCGGCCTTGCTTTTCGATCGACCGGAAGAATGGGCGCCCGGACGAGGTTTCGTTCGATCTTTACGTGGAACCGGGAGTTGTGGGTGCTCCAGTCGTCGCCGGGCCTTGAAACTTAACGGCGGGGAGAGCGCATTGGCAGCGGGAGAGGATATGCGGATCGGAATCGTGTTGTAGTTTCGGTTTCGGATGGGGGAGAGGGCGGCTGATATTCTTCGTGTGGGCAGTTGTTAATCGTGCCGGACCTCCGTTGCTGCGGAAGGTACGGTTCTCCGGGGAGCGTCGGATCCGCAAACTTTGTCTTCGTTTTTACTGTTTTTGTGGGAAAAATGTTAATTTTGTGGCTCGGAAGATATTGCTTGTTATGGAATCGAAATTGACCCTTTACAACACGCTCGACCGCCGCAAGGAAACCTTCGAGCCGATCAATCCCCCGCATGTGGGAATGTATGTCTGCGGACCTACCGTATATGGCGATCCGCATCTGGGACACGCCCGGCCGGCGGTGACCTTCGACCTGTTGTTCCGTTACCTCCGGTCGCTCGGCTACAAGGTGCGCTACGTGCGCAACGTGACCGACGTGGGACATCTGGAGCACGATGCCGACGACGGTGAGGACAAGATTTCGAAGAAGGCGCGGCTGGAGCAGCTCGAACCGATGGAGGTGGCGCATTATTACACGGAGCGTTACCACCGGGCGATGGACGAGCTGAATGTGTTGTCTCCCTCGATCGAGCCCTGCGCCAGCGGCCATATCATCGAGCAGATCGCCATGGTGAAGGAGATTCTCGACAACGGTTTCGCCTACGAATCGAACGGGTCGGTCTATTTCGATGTGGAGAAATACAACCGGAAATACAGCTACGGCCGTCTTTCGGGCCGCAACCTCGACGATATTCTGACGAACACGCGCGAGCTGGACGGGCAGGGCGACAAGCGTCATTCGTGCGATTTCGCCCTCTGGAAGAAGGCTTCGCCGGAGCATATCATGCGCTGGCCTTCGCCCTGGAGCGACGGCTTTCCCGGCTGGCACATGGAGTGTTCGGCCATGAGCACCAAATACCTGGGCCAGCGGTTCGACATCCACGGCGGCGGTATGGATCTGATGTTTCCGCATCACGAATGCGAGATCGCGCAATCGACGGCGGCGCTCGGCCACGACTCGGCTAAGTATTGGATTCACAACAACATGATTACGATCAACGGTCAGAAGATGGGCAAGTCGCTCGGCAACTTCATCACGCTCGAGGAGCTTTTCACGGGCAATCATAAGTTGCTGACGCAGGCCTATTCGCCGATGACGATCCGTTTCTTCGTATTACAGGCTCACTACCGTTCGACGCTCGACTTTTCGAACGAGGCGCTGCAAGCCGCCGAAAAGGGACTCGACCGCCTGATGAAGGCTGTCGAGGCGCTCGACAAGATCAAGCCGTCGGAGCAATCCACGGTGGATCCTGCGGAGCTCGAAACCCGCTGCCGCGAAGCGTTGGACGACGACCTGAACTCGCCGATGGCGATTTCCGCATTGTTCGATTGGGTGCGCATCATCAATCAGTTGGTCGAGGGGCAGCAGCGGATCACGGCGGCCGATCTGGAGAAGCTCCGGGAGATTGTCCGTCGTTATGTGTTCGATATTCTGGGGTTGCGCGACGAAAAGGCGGCTTCGGCCGGCGGCAAGGATCTGGTTTCGCCGTTGGTGAACATGCTTCTCGACCTGCGGCAGGCGGCCAAGACCGAGAAGAATTGGGTGCTGTCGGATAAGATCCGGGACGAGCTTACGGCCATCGGTATCCGGGTCAAGGACCGCAAGGACGGCTGCGACTGGGAGATCGAATAGCGTTTCGTCGTTTTAATTAAAGTATTGATAAATCGATCGTTCCTGTTCGGTGTATTCCGGACGGGAACGGTGTGTTTGGATCGTGCGGGCGGTTGCCGGGGCGGAAAGACCGTCGCAGCCGTTTCGTGCGTCGAATGATTATTGAAGGGAGGATTTGTGTATGAGTGAAGTAAAAGGAGCGGCGATGGAGCTGGGAACCGAGCGTATCCGCAAGCTGCTCGTTCAATATGCCGTGCCGGCCATTATCGCGATGACCGCCTCGTCGCTGTATAACATGGTGGACAGCATCTTTATCGGGCACGGCGTGGGGGCGCTGGCCATTTCGGGGCTGGCCCTGACGTTCCCGCTGATGAACCTCGCGGCGGCGTTCGGTTCGTTGGTGGGTGTGGGCGCCGCGACGTTGGTGTCGATGCGCCTGGGGCAGCGGGATTACGAAACGGCCCAGCGGATTCTAGGGAATGTCGTGGTGCTCAACCTGATTATCGGAATCTCTTTCGGGTTGCTGACGCTGGTTTTTCTCGATCCGATTCTCTACTTTTTCGGAGCCAGCGATGCGACGATCGGCTATGCCCGGGAGTATATGTCCGTCATTCTGTGGGGCAACGTCGTTACACACATGTATTTGGGTCTGAACGCCGTGTTGCGTGCCGCCGGGCACCCGCGCAAGGCGATGTACGCCACGATCCTGACGGTGACGATCAATGCGATTCTCGACCCGCTGTTCATCTTCGGCTTCGGCTGGGGCATTCGCGGCGCGGCCATTGCGACCGTGCTGGCGCAGATACTCGCGCTCGTCTGGCAGTTCCGCATCTTTTCGGACAGGAACGAGCTGCTGCATTTCCGGCGCGGCATCTACCGGCTGAAAGGCAAGATCGTGCGTAATGTGCTGGCTATCGGCATGTCGCCTTTCTTGATGAACCTTGCGGCTTGTTTCATCGTGATTCTGATCAACAAGGGGCTCAAGGAGTACGGCGGCGATCTCAATATCGGTGCTTACGGTATCGTCAATCGGTTGGGATTCTTCTTCGTGATGATCGTCATGGGCATCAATCAGGGTATGCAGCCCATTGCGGGGTATAATTACGGTGCCCGGCAGTTCGACCGGGTGGACCGGGTGCTGAAATTGACGATCATCGGCGCTACCTGCGTCACCACGCTCGGATTCCTGATCGGCGAATTGGCGCCGCGCCTGGCGGTATCGGTTTTCACGGACGATCCGGAGTTGGTCCGTCTTTCGGCCGAGGGTATGCGCATCGTCTTCTTCTGCTTCCCGATCATCGGTTTCCAGATGGTGACGACCAACTTTTTCCAGAGTATCGGCATGGCGGGCAAGGCGATCTTCCTTTCGTTGTCGCGGCAGTTGCTTTTCCTGATGCCGGGGCTGATTTTCCTGCCCCGCATCTTCGACGAGCTGACGCCCTGGGACGGCAGTTGGGGCGTATGGTGTTCGATGCCGCTGTCGGATTTCCTGGCTTCGCTGGTTGCCGGTGTCATGCTGTTCTACCAATTCCGGAAGTTCAAGGCCAAGGCCGCTGCGGGGAGAGGCGAGATTTCGGGAGCCGAAGTCGAAAACGATCGCAGAGTGAATGAATAAAAACCGTTGCACTATGGAACAGGATAAGTTCGTTATCAATATAGGCCGTCAGCTCGGCAGCGGCGGCAAAGCCGTCGGCGAGGCGCTGGGGCGTCGTCTGGGCGTACACGTCTATGACAAGCAGTTGATCAATCTGGCGGCCGAGCAGAGCGGCCTCTGCACGGAGCTTTTCGAGCAGGCCGACGAGAAGAAGTCGAGGAGCCTCTTTTCCTCGCTGATCGGTTATCTGCGCATGCCTTTTGCAAGTGAAGAGGGGAGTGTGACCGATGTGCTGAGCAGCGAGGCGCTGTTCAAGATACAGAGCGACGTGATCCGCGACATCGCCTCGCGGGAATCGTGTATTTTCGTGGGCCGCTGTGCCGACTATATCCTGCGGGATCATCCCCGCGCGGTGAATGTTTTCGTTACGGGGGCTCCGGAAGATCGGGTGCGCCGCCTTTGCGAGCAGGAGAATGTAACGCCCGAAGAGGCCGAAGCGCAGATGGAGCGTACGGATGCCCGCAGGGCTTCCTATTACGACTATTTCAGCAGCGGCAAGTGGGGCGAAGCCGCAACCTACCATCTCTGCATCGATTCCTCGGTGCTGGGGATCGAAGGTACGGCCGACTTTATCCGGGAGTTCGCGGAGCGTAAACTGAAGATGAACCTGTCCGGGCGGTAGTCGGCGGCTTCGAGCGTGTTCGGCATAATCCAAGGATGCGTCGGACGGTTTTGGGAAGGGATGAAGGAAACGGTTTTCGGACGGTCAGTGCCGGTGTGATGGAGCCTGTTTTCGATCGGTGGGTTGTGATAACGTTCGGTAGCCCGTTGCCCGAGGCGATCTTTTCGGTGGAAGGGTTTGGGCGTCCGACTTTTTTCGGCCAGGAGCTGCCAGGGCGGGATCGTTTTTATTGGCAACGAGCCCGGTTCCTATTTCCGAAACCCGGAAATTTTATTTACATTTGTTGGAAAAAACAGGCGGGACGGTGATTCTTGCGGAAGAGCCTGCACGATTCCGGCCTGTAAAAATTAATCGGAAAATATGGTACTTGCAGAACAGATTAAAGAGGCTATAAGACGTCAGGATACGTTGGGGAGGTGTCTTTGACATCGACCAGCGAAGAATAGAACTCCAGAACGAGGAGGAGAAGACGCAGGTTCCGGGCTTTTGGGATAATCCCGACAAGGCCCGCGAACAGTTGCGCCGCGTGGCGGGAATCAAGGCGTGGGTCGAGGAGTACGATGCTGTGGTCAAGGAGGTCGAGGACCTGCGGTTGATGCCGGAATTCGTCAAGGAGGGCGTGGTGACCGAGCAGGAGCTCGACGAGCAGTATGCGCGTGCGATGCACCGCATCGAAGAACTCGAATTGCGCAACATGTTGCGCCGCGACGAGGACCGTATGGGCGCTATCATGGACATCAATTCCGGTGCGGGCGGCACGGAAGCACTCGATTGGGCAGGGATGCTGCTGCGCATGTACACCCGCTGGGGCGAGGCGCACGGATACAAGGTCAAGGTGCTCGACTATCAGGCTGGCGAGGAGGTAGGTGTAAAGTCCTGCACGCTCGAATTCGAGGGCGAATACGCCTACGGCTACCTCAAGAGCGAAAACGGCGTGCACCGCATGGTGCGCCTGTCGCCGTTCAACGCCAATAACAAGCGGCAGACGACTTTCGCGTCGGTGTTCGTGTCGCCGGCGATCGACGATACGATCGAAATCACGGTCAATCCTGCGGACATCGAGTGGGACACCTTCCGGTCGAGCGGTGCGGGCGGCCAGAACGTCAATAAGGTCGAAACGGCGGTCCGGTTGCGCTATCACGGCAAGGATGCCGATACGGGCGAGCCGATCGAGTATCTGATCGAGAATATGGAGACCCGCTCGCAGTTGATGAACCGCGAAAATGCCATGCGCATCCTCAAGTCGAAACTCTACCAGCGGGAGCTGGACAAGCGCATGGCTACGCAGCAGGCGCTCGAAGCTACGAAAAAACGCATCGAATGGGGTTCGCAGATCCGCTCCTACGTCTTCGACGACCGACGGGTGAAGGATCACCGCACGGGAGTCCAGACCTCGGATGTCGAGGGGGTGATGGACGGCGACCTGGACGAATTCATCAAGGCCTACCTGATGGAGTTCGGCGGACAGGCGTAAAACGGCTGTGTTTATAGCTGTCTCTTATACACATCTGACGCTGCCGACGACTTAA
>ERZ1026950.873-NODE-873-length-11602-cov-5.810687_pt1 | contig 11602 bp, 10 predicted proteins | sample MGYA00519302_ERZ1026950 | MGnify/ENA primary metagenome ERZ1026950 (study PRJEB26926, sample SAMN06164747) | human gut metagenome | biome: ENVO:00009003; feature: ENVO:2100002; material: ENVO:00002003 | host: Homo sapiens | place: USA | collected 2012 ... | reverse complement strand
CATTCGAAGATGGTTTGCACGGGGCGGGGCGCTGTGTCCGCTTCGATGCGCTCGGCCTCGATGCGCCGGGCGACCTGTGCCATGTCGACGTGGAAATCGTCCTCGTCGAAGAGCGCCGGTTCGGCGGCTTCCGCCGCGGCGTCCTCGAACGACAGGATGTCCGACAGGATGTTGGCCCGGCGGAGCTTGACGCCGCCGAGGCTTTGCGGGGGGATAAAACTCACGGCCCCAAGCACTGCGATCAGCGCCAGGGCCGCGATCCATCCCCGGTGGGAGTAGTCTTTTTCGGGGGTATTCATCGTCCGTTTAGTCGCGTCGCCCGAGGATCAGGAAGACGTAGTAAAGCACCGAGGCGATGGCGCTGAGAGCTGCTACGAGGTAGGTGCGCGCTGCCCATGAGAGGGCTTCCCGGGCTTGCGCGAGCTGTGCGCCCTGCATCGTGCGGCTGACCTGCAGCCACTCCAGCGCGCGGGCCGAGGCGTTGTACTCCACGGGCAGCGTGACCAGCGAGAAGATCGCCGACATGGCGATCATGCCCACGCCGATCCAGCAGAGCAGTTCATTCTGCGTGGAGGCCAGGATCACCAGGCCGATGATGATGACGAACATTGCCATACGCGAGGAGAACTGCACGATGGGTACCAGCTGCGAACGCAACGCCAGCGGAGCGTAGCCCTGTGCATGCTGGATGGCGTGCCCGCATTCGTGGCAGGCGACGGCTGCCGCCGCGACGCTGCGGCTCGAATAGACCGCGTCGCTCAAATTGACGGTCATCGTCTGCGGATTGAAGTGGTCGGTCAGTTGTCCGCTGACGTGGGTGATCTTCACATTGTGGATCTTGTTGTCGCGCAACATCTTTTCGGCGACTTCCGCACCGGTGAGTCCGCCGGGGAAAGGCACTTCGGAGTATTTTTTGAAGACGTGTTGCAGGCGGGCCTGCACGATGTAGCCGATTACGCCGATCACGATAATCAGCACGAACATGCCCATCGTGGCGGCGTCGTACCGCGACGCTACGGGCTCCGTGGTGTAATAACCGCTTTGGAGCAGGTTGAAAATCAGCAGCATAATTTTTCAATTTCAGTGTCTGCGCTTCGATTCTTCCGGACATATTCGGCCCCGGATTTCGAAGACGGACAGGGTTGTTATTTCGTATTCCGGCAGGTGTAGTATGCACCGGCCTGTTGAGCCGGCATCAGTACTATATCATTAACGTTCATGTGGGCCGGTAATTGTACGATCCAGGCGATCGTTTCCGCAATATCCGCGCCGGTCAAAGGTTCGACGCCGGTATAGGTCTTGTCGGCTCGCTCTTGATCGCCGTGGAAACGCACCAGCGAAAATTCGGTTTCGACCATGCCCGGACGGATCTCCGTGACCTTGATGCGGTGGCTCAGCAGGTCGGCACGCATGGCTTGCGAAATGGCGTGTACGGCGTGTTTCGACGCGCAATATACGGCGCCGTTTTCGTAAGGCTCGGTTCCGGCGATCGATCCGATGTTGATTACGTGTCCCCCGCCTGCGGCGATCATTTTGGGTGTGATGATGCGGGTGACGTAGAGCAGTCCCTTGACGTTCGTGTCGATCATGGCGTCCCAGTCGGCCGTGGAGCCTTGGTCGATGTGTTCGAGTCCGGCGGCCAGCCCGGCGTTGTTGAGCAGCAGATCGACCCGATCGAGCGGTTCGAGGTGTTTCCTGCATTCGGCTTCGCTGCGTACGTCGAAGCAGAGCGTGCGGCAACTGCCGCCCTGCGCTTCGATGGCGGATTTGAGCGCTGCCAGCCGTTCGGCGCGGCGCCCCGTGGCGATGATGTCGTATCCGAGGGCTGCGAGCCGTAGCGCCGTAGCGTGTCCGATGCCCGAAGTGGCCCCTGTAATTAAAGCTTGTTTTTTCATAATGGTCGGTTTATCGAACAAAAGTAAGAAAAATTTATGTTACTTTGCATGAAAAATACGTGCAAAATCGGAAGAGGGTGAATCTCGAACTGTTCATAGCGCGCAGAATCGCGCATAACGGATCCGGCAACCGTCCGGGTGTGATGGTTCGTATCGCCGTGGTCGCGGTGGCGTTGAGCGTGACGGTGATGATTCTGGCTTTGGCCGTTATCATGGGTTTCAAGCGGGAAATCACGGATCGTGTCACCGGCTTCTCGGCCCAGGTCGAGGTCGCCGATCTGCGAAGCGCCGGGTCGATCGAGTCGGTGCCGGTATTGCGCAGCGAACAGCTCGAGAGAACGATCCGCTCGGCAGGCGAGGTCGTACGGCTCACTCCCTATGCCGTGAAGGGGGGCGTGGTCAAGACGCCCGATGCGATTCTCGGCGTGATGCTCAAGGGGGTGGACGGCGGTTACGAATGGTCGTTTTTTCGGGACCATCTGCTCGAGGGCGAGTTGCCCCGTGTCGGGGATTCGATTCGTACCAAGGAGATTTTGATCTCCCGGAGCGTTGCCCGGGAGATGGGGCTTGCGCCCGGCGATAAGGTCGAGATGCTTTTCGTCGAGTCGGAGAAGAGTCCGCGCCGCGACCGGTTCAAGGTGTCGGGTATCTATGCGACCGGGATGGACGAATTCGACCGGAGCGTGGCGATGACCGATTTGAGAAACGTGCAGCGGTTGGCCGACTGGTCGTCCGAGGAGGTGTCGGGCTACGAAGTGACGCTCGCGGATTTCTTGCAGGCGGAAGATTTCTCCCGCCGGCTGAACGATATGTTGCTGGATTCGGATCGGGAGGCTTTTTGGGACCTGACGGCCCGCAGTGCGCAGGAGCGGTTCCCGACCGTGTTCGACTGGCTCAAGACGCACGATGTCAATGCTGCGGTGATCCTGGTCATCATGGTCGTCGTGGCCGTATTCAACATGGCGACCGCGTTGCTGACGCTCGTGCTGGAGCGTACACGTATGATCGGTCTGTTGAAGACGATGGGAATGAACAATGCGTCGCTGCGCCGGATTTTTCTCTACCGGGCCTTGATGCTCATCTTGCGAGGGGTCGTGTGGGGCAATGCGATCGGTTTGGGAATCTGTCTGTTGCAATATTATTTCCACCTGATCCCGCTCGATCCCGAGGGTTATATGCTGTCGGAGGTGCCCGTTGCGTTCGGCGTGGGGTGGTGGTTGGCGCTCAATGCGGGAGTCGTGGTCGTGATTTTGACGTTGCTGATGCTTCCGGCTTCGATCATTTCACAGGTCAAACCGGTGGAGGCGATCCGTTACGATTCATAAAGTACATAAAAGATGAAACCATACGATACAGAGCAGGACAAGAAAGAACAGGTGCGCGAGATGTTCGACCGCATCGCTCCGGCGTACGACCGGTTGAACCACACGCTTTCGTTTCAGATCGATAAATTGTGGCGTCGGCATGTGGTGCGGATCGTGCGGCGGATGCAGCCCCGGCGGATTCTCGACGTGGCGACCGGTACGGGCGACCTGGCGCTGGCGATGGCCCGCCGCATGCGGGGCGTGCAGGTATTGGGCGTCGATCTTTCGGAAAATATGCTTGCGGAGGCCCGCCGGAAGGCGACGGCCTGCGGACTGGACGAACGGGTGGTGCTTTCGCTCGGGGATGCGGAGCGCCTGGAGGTGGCGGATGCGTCGGTGGACGTGGTGACGGTGGCTTTCGGAGTGCGTAATTTCGGGGATCTCGGAGCGGGGCTCCGGGAGATCGCCCGGGTGCTGAAGCCCGGCGGGAAGGTCGTTATCCTGGAGTTTTCGACCCCTCGCAATCCGTTGTTCCGAAGGGTGTACGGTCTTTACAGCCATCGCCTGTTGCCCGCTATCGGCGGGATGATCTCCAAAGACCGCAAGGCATACGAGTACCTGCCTGCTTCGGTGGATGAATTTCCGGCTCCGGAATGTTTTATGGCGATGATGCGCGAGGCGGGATTCAAGGATTGCAGGGCCCGTTCCCAGAGTTTGGGAATCGCGCAGATATATACGGGAGAAAAATAGGACCTTCGCGTGAGAACCTTGTTGAAATACGTATTGCCGGTGTTGTTCGCCGCACTCTTGAGCGGATGCGGCGCGTCCCTGGCCCGAAAGGTCCGGATCGGAGAAGAGGTGGCGGTGCGTCAGTACGGTACGGTGGGTCTGGATTTGACGTTTGACGTGGAAAATGCGTCCCGCCGCACGCTGCGGCTCGAGGAGGCTGAATTGGAATTTTTCACCGGAGCGGGTTCGCTGGGACGTGCCGTGTTGAGGGGTTCTGTCGAAGTTCCCGGGCGGAGTCGCGGCCCGGTGTGCAGTCGCTGGAAATTCGATTTTCCCGATGCCGCCGCCGGAATGGTCCTTCGGAAGCGATTGGAGGAGGGGGATTACGCCCGGCTGGAGGTCGAAGTGCGGATGACGCTGCGGGCGGGGGCCGTGCGGCGCCGTGTTTCTTTCGAAAGGATGCCTTTTTCCGAATTTTTGAATATCTTTGCAGAAGATAGGATGCGCCTCGGATAAGCTCAAGCGACCGACGCTCGAAGCATGCGTCAAGAACACTTGCAAACTCTGCCATGCAAGGAGGAGGAAAACAGAACGTTAGGTTCGGCTTGCCGTGTGCCTTTCCTTATTTTTACCGAAGATAGGAGATACGCTTCGGGAAACTGGGAGCAGGTTCCTGCCGTTTTCTTCTCGGCTTTCACTATCTTTGCAGAAGATAGGATTCGGTTCAGCAATCTTTGCGTGCAAGCCCGCACGATTGCTCTCACCTTTCACTATCTTTGTCCGGGAGGAGTTTCCGTTCGAATAGTGTATCCGGGAAGTTCCGACTGGTTTAAGAAAATAGTGACTATGTATAGGATAATCGTTTCATTGCTGTTTGTTTTCGGATTGTATGGTGGCGTTTCGGCCCAGTCGCTCGCCTCTTTCAAGGAGCGTCTGTCGCAGCCTGCGGGTTCGGCAGCCGTTACCGTAGTGGAGCACGGGGATGCTGCGGGCGTCGTGAGCCGGGAGAGCCAGAGCAACGACCGCATCCGGTTCAAAGGGTATCGAATCGGTATTTTCTTCGATAACGGAGCGGAGGCCCGGGCCAATGCGCTTGCCGCCAAGCAGACGTTCGAAACCGCATTCCCGGATATTCCGGTCTATCTGGTTTATGAAAATCCCTATTTCAAGGTTTCTGCCGGAAATTGCGTCACTTCCGAGGAGGCGATCGTGTTGCTGGGCAAGATTCGCAGCCAGTTTCCGGAGGCTTATCTAATGCGTGAAGATCTCACGGTGGCCGACCTGATTCGTTAATTTTCCAAAAGATTAAAAATAACGAAAAAAATTTGATAGATTCTACCCGAATCTATATATTTGCCGCGTTAAAAACCTTTAATAATTAAAACTATGAAGAAAGTTTTATCTCTGATGATTGTCGTTGCTGCCGCTGCCATGGTAAGCTGCGCCGGCAAACAGGCAAAACAGGCTGAAACCGTTGAAGTTGAGGCTACCGAGGTCGTAGAGACTCCTGCTTGCTGCGAGGAGCCTGCCGCTTGCGAGAAAGCCGATAGCTGCGCAACGGCCTGCGAGACTCCGGCAGAAACTCCGGCTCCTGCTGAAGCTGCCAAGTAATTTCCCTTTTCGGAACTTACGGGAGTATCCCCAAAGGATACTCTTTTTTTATGCCTCTTCCCCGGCGGGAGAGGTATTTTTTATGAAGCGGTGTTGTCCGGTGTCAGATCTTGCGGGCACGCCAGTTGCCGTAACGCATATAAAGATAGGAAGCCGTGAGGGTGCAGCCGTAATAGACGTGGTCGGCGGTCCAGCAAAGTGCGACGTCGGCATGCAGTCCGTAAACCAGCAGCGCCGTATAAGCGACATAGACGATGCTGGTGCAGGCGACGATCGTGAGGGCCGTGCGGGTGTTGCCCGTACCCGATACGCTGAATTGATAGATGAAGGCGGCCGTGCAGGGAATGTTGGTCGTCAGCATTACCCAGAGCGAAGGGATGGCGTATTCGATCAGAGATACGTCGTCCGTATAGATGCGGAGCGTCCAGTAAGGAATCGCGGCCGCCAGGATGCAAAGCGGGAGGACGAAGCAGAAACAGAGGCGGATCATCTTCCGGCAGAGGGGCATGATCTGTTCGGTATAACCCGCGCCGATCAGGTTGCTTACCAGGGAGCTGGTTGTCGAGGCGAAAGCGTTGATGAACATGAAGATCAGCGACGATACGGCCCGCACGATGTTCGTGGCGGCCAGGTCGCGCTTGCCCAGATGTTCGATGCAGAGGAAGAAGAGGAACCACGCGAGGAAAGCCACGCCCTGTTGGATCATCACCCAGACCGAAAGGCTCAGGATTTGTTTCAGCAGGGAAAAGTCGAATCCTGTGAATCGGAATTTATAGCGGCGCCAGTCGGTCCGGTAGCGGGTGTAGAGTATGTAGAAGAGGGCGGATACACCTTCCGAAATAGAAGAGGCGATCGCAGCGCCGGCGATGCCCATTTCGGGGAATCCGAATTTTCCGAAGATCAGCAGGTAGTTCAATACGACATTGGTGAGTACCATGACGATCGAGTTGATCGTCAGGATGCGCGTGCGGGTCGTGCCGACATAGAATGCCCGGAACATCGACCCGACGTAGGCGAAGAAGAAACCGTAAACCCGGTAGTCGAGGTACCGGACGGCGGCTTCCCGTACATCGGGAGCTTCGATCAGGGTACCCATGATGCGGGCTACGAAGACTTTCGAGAGGATGAACAGCACGAGGGCCATCAGCAGCAGAAACGCCGTGCTCTGCATGAACAGAGGCCCGATTTGCGAATACTCCTTGGCTCCGTTGCGGCGGGCGATGAGAATCTGGGCGCCGATGCTGAACCCGAAGCCCAGCATGAAGATCATCAGGTAGAAGATACCCGCCAGGGCCGAAGCCCCCAGCTCCGCTTCTCCGACGCGTCCCAGATAGGCCGTATCTGTCAGTCCGATCAACTGCTCCATCAGCAGGCAGACCAGCACCGGGAAGGTGATTTTCAGGATTTTCTTGTTCGTGTAACGCATTGGAAACGTCGGTTTCAGTGCACAAAAATACTCTTTTTTCCGCAATCGTATTTATAACGGGCTGTTTTTGGAAATTTGCAGGACAATACCCCCTCGAGTGTTGTCCGGAACAAAATATTTTATAGTTTTGTGGTGTCGGTTTCGTCCGACAGACATATTTTGATGAAAGTGTTTCGCTTTTATCCTTGATAAGAAATCTGACAGTTTCAAGCAAGACGAGGATAACGACAACACTCATCATCTGTTTCGGTATGTGTACATTATTCCAATCACCCCATACTGAGCAGGTGTGGGGTATTGTGTTGGTTTATTCGTCTTGGGTTTTGTCAGAACCTCTTATCAGATAAACGAACGGCTCCACACTTTCTTTTTTATCCCCTAATTATAACCCGCCATGTCGGAGCCGGGTGGCAACAGACTTTTATAATTATGAAAAAAATGCTTGCTTTATTGGCCGCCTGTCTATGGTTGGCGGGGTGTAGTGGTGATGGACCGGATGGAGGGTCGGGGAATTTGAATATTGTATTCGACTGTTCAATGCCGCTGCAGGTTGTTGCCGGTGAAACCTGTGAGGTTGGATATACGTTGGAAGGGGCGAGTGAAAATGCACGAGTGAGGGTTGTCGCTCCGGACGGCTATTGGGTTGATGTCATCGAAACGAATCACTGGTCGGGGAAAATCGTTATCTATCTGCCCGATACTGCGACGGACGAGCGGATTGTCGTAATCCTCTCCGATGAAGGGAACGAGACAGTAAGCCGTTATATCGATTTAGAGGTCAAGGCGAAATCGGATGTTGTTTTTGATCTTTCCGCCAACTCCTACCTTATCGAGGCTGAAGGCACCTCTTTGCAAGTAACGCTTATTACGAACATCGATTACACGGTTGAGATTGCTGAGAAAGATCGGACGTGGATCAGAGTGGAGACCTCCCGTACCGATCAGCGAGAAGAGTCGCTCGTATTCTCTTTCCGCCCCAATTCCGATGTGAAAAGCCGCCAGGCTACGGTTAGACTGGTGGATTCCGAGGGGAATTTACTGGACAGTATCTGTTTTACACAGGCTACTTCGGGCTCTGTCAACGTCAGACTCGAACGTGCCGATGTCTGGACCCAGGTGATTTGGTTGTCCGGCTCGTGTGCATCCGATGTTGCGCAGGCGGGCTTCCGTTATCGGAAACAAGGTGATAAAGAGTGGGTGGAAGTTGCCGGAGCGGGTTCGATCAACGATTTTTCCGCACATGTAGAAGCCGAACCGGAGACGACCTACGAGATAATGGCCTGCTGGCGAGATGAGGAGAGTCGGATTCATATCGTGACTACGCTGCCCGCATTGAAACTCCCGAACGGCGACTTTGAAGAGTGGAATTTCTCGGAGGAGGGGGCGTTTTGGGCAACTTCAATCGTGAGGGGTTACCCAGAGATGGGATTGCCCCAACCGACGATTCGCCCCGGGAGTTCTGGGAAATATGCCGTGAAACTCCAGAAAGAAGAGTGGGATAGTATAGTAAAAGATTTATATGGAGGGCATATTTTTACTGGGATAAATGTAGATCCTGCTGCTGGTAGTGGTGTTATTGGGGTGCTTTCAATGCTTTGGAATATTTACGGACAGCTTTTCGAAGCGACACCGACTGCTTTGCGGGGGTGGTTGCAATGCAGGAACGTGATGAGTACAGATACGAAGGAGCAGGAGGCGACAATTAGGATCGCATTGGGAACATGGTCTCCGGTACCAGATCATGACGTTAAAATCCCGGAGCATCCTGTTGTTGATCAATATCTTGAAGAGGCCTTGGATCCATCCTGTTCCGATTTGATTGCTTACGGTGAATTGCAAGTGGCTGAGGATGTCGATTGGCAGCAATTTACGATTCCTCTGGAGTATTTGCGAACAGACCGGAAGCCGACTCACCTGATAATTACCTGTGATGCAGGCTCCAGAATCCTTTGCCTGGATGATTTCGAGCTGCTTTACGATTATAATTTTTAACTCGAAAATAAAAAACTATGGAACAGAAAAACGGACAATCGGTTTATGAAGTAATGACCAAGTATGCCGGAGAGGTGATTGCGGAGATGGCGGGTGAAATTTTTACGACCCGCAATTTTATCGAGGCATTTGCCGATAAACATGAAATTATCTATGTCGAGTTATTATTTGCGGCCTATAAAAACGATCGGTCGCGTGTATTTCATCGGGTTCATTCCCAAATCGGAGCGTATTTGTCCGAGAATCAGGAGAAACTCGACATAAAGAAGACACGACGGTTGATGACTCGTAATCCGTTCGGACGGGAGAATGAAGTGCAGGAGTGGCGGAAGAAGGAGTGATTTTAGTGAAATAGTGGGTGTTTTAGGCTTGAAGCAGGCTTCTAATTAAATTGCTAAAAGTGTTTAATACGATGGATGCTTTTGTGGAAATTTTACTTGGGTTAACACTTGCGGGAATAGTTGTGTTACTTGTATGGCGGAGGCACTTGAAGAAGAAAAAGGATAATATGCGAAAGGAATCCTTGTCAAACGATGAATGTGCGTCGGCGGTTGATTTGACTTTATTTCCGGAGGTAAAAGATAATTCCGAAGAGTCGTTGTTGATCCATTGTCCTGCTTGCGGATTGGAGGTGTCGCGTTATGCTCCGACATGTCCCCGATGCGGACATTCGATTTACTTGATAAGGCCTCTCCAACAGGAAACGGTGATAAAGGTTATTCCGACGGATCAGAGGAAACCCGAATCGACCCGGGAAACCACTGGATGTCTCTCTTCTTTTTTCGGTTATGTTTCTTTGGTAGTAGGAGCCGTTTTGTTTAATTTTATCGGTTATTTTATCGTTCTCGTTATTTTAACCCTTTGTGGGGTATTTAGTTTCGGAGAAGCGGTGTTTTTATTGCTCGTTGGAATTGTGTTGGCTTTTCTGTTTTGGCCGCTTGTCGCGTCATTTGCATTGCTGAATTTTCTCGATTGATATAATACGATGGAATTTTACGGATAAAATGAGGTGAATAAATGCATAGCGGCGACCTTTTAAGGTCGCCGCTATGCATTACCATAACATTATTCTATTTTTCGAGCCGGCCCTTGTACTTGTCGATCTGGCGTTTGAGCGCTTCGATCGAGAGATCGACCGCCTCCTCGAAACTTTTGCCCCGGCTCTCGGCCACCAGGTCGTCTCCCGGAATATGGAGGTTGATCGTGGCGACTTTATTTCCGAGTTCGTGGTCTTTATCCAGTTTCAATATGACGTCGGCTCCGATAGCCCGTTCGACAAAACGGTCGAGTTTGTCCATTTTGTGCTCTACGAATTCGACCAACTTCCTGTCGGCGTCGAATTTTACGGATTGAATTTGTACGTTCATAATACTATGTTTTATAAGGTTCGTTATCTGCGGAACTGTGCTCCGGCCGATCAATTCTGTTGTTTTGTTTGCTCCGCTCCGTTTTTCTCGCGCGGGTGAGCTTTGGAATAGATCTCCTGCAACTTGGCGATGCTGTTGTGCGTATAGACCTGCGTCGCCTGCAGGGACGCATGTCCGAGCAATTCTTGTATCGCCCTCATGTCGGCGCCGTTGTTGAGCAATTCGGTGGCGAAGGTGTGCCGGAGTACGTGCGGACTCTTTTTGCCCTGAACGCCGCCCTGTCGCAATTGGCTCTGTACGGTCCGATAGACGGTGCTGCGGGAGATTCGTTTTCCTTGCTGATTTAAAAATAGTGCTTTTTCTTTAGAAATGCAAATTCCCTGCCGGTCAATTTCGTCCAAATAGTGCAAAATTTTTTCCCGGACGGGCGGCAGGATCGGGACGATACGCTCTTTATCGCCCTTGCCGCGGACTTTGAGTGCGGTATAGTCGCCCGAGAAATCGTCGCGGTCGATACCTACGAGTTCCGCAAGCCGCAGTCCGCAACTGTAAAACAGGAGAACGATGAGCGAATTTCGGACAAATTTGAATTCCGGACTTTCGCTCTCCCGGTCCAGTTCGTCGAGAATCCCCTCCATGCGTGTCGAGGGAACGAATGCCGGGATTCGCCGGGAGGTTTTCAGTGCGTGGATGCGGTACATGACCTCTTTGTCGATTCGCCCCGTACGGTGGAGGTAACGGAAGAAACTCCGCAGGGAGGAGAGCTCCCGGTTCATCGAGGCGGCTCCCAGATGTTTTGTTTCCGTACGGTGCACGATCCATTCGCGGACGTCTTCCACGGTGATTCGCCGGGGATCGAAATCCGCTTCCGGAACATCGAGCCACTCAAGGAAGTTTGTCACGTCACGGCGGTAATTCTGCACCGTCAATGGGGAAAAGCGGCGGACCGTCGCTAAGTATTGCAGAAATTCTTGGAGCATGAAACAAAGATACTGTTTTTCTGTCGCATTTATAGAACGCGATCGGAGAAGAAATGCGTACGGACCCAATGGGAAAATTTTGTCATCCGGAAAAGAGGAGCGTCGTCGGACAGTGCGAAGGGGTGTGTCGGAGTATTGCGTTCGTCAGGGATGACGCCTTGTATGGAAAAAGCAAAACCCCGTCAGAGGAAACTCTGACGGGGTTTCTGGTGCCCAGGACAGGGATTGATTTATGAAAACATATACAAACAACTGAAACTGTCTCTTATACACATCTGACGCTGCCGACGACTTAATA
>ERZ1026950.871-NODE-871-length-11608-cov-7.213364_pt1 | contig 11608 bp, 5 predicted proteins | sample MGYA00519302_ERZ1026950 | MGnify/ENA primary metagenome ERZ1026950 (study PRJEB26926, sample SAMN06164747) | human gut metagenome | biome: ENVO:00009003; feature: ENVO:2100002; material: ENVO:00002003 | host: Homo sapiens | place: USA | collected 2012 ... | reverse complement strand
ACACCTATTAAGTCGTCGGCAGCGTCAGATGTGTATAAGAGACAGGGCGGCAGGACAGTCTTATGCCAACGTGCATAGAAGGTCTTGTCGCCGGTTTCCGTCGCCTCGATCTGCCTGACCTGTACGCCGCCGGTGTAGGCGGTGAACCAGCCGAGGAAGGTATAGCCGGGCTTGGTCACATCGGTCGGCAGAACGGTCACAGTGCCCTTGGTGTAGGTCGTCGGGTATTCACCGTTGATCGTGCCGCCGTCAGTGACATAGGTGATGTTCCACGTCTTGACCGGGGCTTCGCCTGCGGTGCAGACGACGTCAGCGCGGTCGCGGATACGGATACGCGGGGCGATCTGCTTTCCATCGAGGTAGAAGGTGTTGTCATAGGAGGCAAGGCCAACCGCCTCGACCTGATTGCCGACGATGGCGTTCTGGACTTCCTTGTCCTTCGTGATGTAGCCGTCGATGAAGACGCGGGCTTCCTTGCCTGCTGCATCCCTGACCATGATGGTCTGGATCTTGCCTTCGGCCTCTTCCACTCTGGTGATCGTGCCCTTGATCTTGACGAGGCTGCCGAGGACGGAGCCGTCGTTGATCTGCGCGGCAGTGACTTCCACGGGAGCCGGAGCCTCCGCGTCCGCAATCTTTTCGATCTTCGTCACAGCCAGCTGACGCTCGCCCTGATAGGAGGACGTCGTACCGGTGACACGAACCTTATCGCCGATCTTAAAGTTGCCTGCGACCGGGAAGGCGTTGATACCGGCGGTGTTGTCCTGCACATAGATGCAGTCGAAGAACGCGGTATCCTTGTCATAGCCGGAGGCGTTGGAGGTCACGATGCCCTCCACGGTGAACTTGACGCCCTCCTCTGTCTCTGCCTGCACATCCGCGATCTTGGTGATCTCGGTCTGGTTGAGCATGGAGACGAGATTCTGGCAGATCTTGTAGTTGGAGTAGTTCTTCTCCGCGCCGCTGTCGGAGACCTGGTACTGCACCTCGAAGTTCGACATGAAGGCTGCGCCGGAGACGATGATGAGGCCCTTGCCCTCGAGCTGCTCGGACGCCATGACCATCAGGCGGTTATCGCCGTCGGCATAGGCATATTTCGGGGTAGCGTCGCCGCCAAGGCCGTCCTTGTCGACGTCCACGGAGTAGGTCGTTGCATGGCCGTAGACTGCCGGGCTGACCGTTGCGGGCAGCGTAGAGGTCGGGTTGCCGTCTGCGTCTACTGCGTAGATGGACGCACCGCCGTAGTGGCTGAAGCGTTCGGTGTAGAGCTTGTCAAACGGATGCTCTTCGTCGAATTCCACGCCCTTCAGAAGCGGGTTCTCCATGTTGTAGGACGAGAAGTAGAGTCTCCACTTGTCGACGCCGTCGGCTGCAGAGCGTACATCGTCATACGTTGCGTCGTCAGAAATGCGGAGTCTGGAGCCGAGCTTGGCCAGAACCTCGTTCTGCGTCGCGGCCATATGCTTGATGTCCGGGTTTTTCTGAATGACGTCGTAGTTCTCGTAGTTGTCGGACCAACCGGCGAGGATCACCATACCGCCGTTGTCGTTGAACGTCTTGAGGGCGTTCAGCTCGTCCTCGGAATAGGTCTTCGGATCCTTCTGGGCCGCTTCCAGACGGCGGGACGGAGCCGTCAGGATGATGGCCTTGTACTTGGGATTGCCGCAGGCCGCGATGAGTTCCTCGCTGGTCTTCAGCGTGACTGTACGCACGGAATAGGCCGCAGCCAGTTCGCCGAAGTTGCCCATGGAGTCCTTATAATTGCCTGCAACGTATTCGTTGTAGTGCGAGGCGTCAATGCCGATGTAGACAAGCTTGCTTGCGTCAAGCACATCGAGCGTGACGTCCTTGGTGAACGTGTACTCCTTGCCGTCCTGCTCGATCACAGCCGTAATCTTAACAGTCATGATGCGGGCCTTTGTCGGGGTATACTTGAATTCCACATCCTGCGTGCTGCTTGCAGCCAGCGCGATGGGATCCGTCACGGTGCCGATGGTTTCGCTGCCGATGGCATAGGTGATGGACTTGATGGTAGCGGGCTTCGCCTCACTGTTGAAGAACGTGGTGGTGATGGTCAGTTCTTCGTCGGTGACAGGGGTAGACGTGCCGCATTCAGCCTTGGAAATGCCAAGCTTGAGCGATTCGCCGACCCAGACGGGAGCGGTCACGGCCAGATCGCCGTCGCCCTCGGTGACGCGGACGAAGTAATAGGTGTACTCAGGCGCCAGTTCCACGCTGACGGAGCCCTTGGCGAGATCCGCGGCACTGTCCCAGGTATAGGCGACCTTGCCGGAGTTGACGACCAGCTCGACCTTGGCGATGGAATCGGTGCGGTCGGGATCGTTGAAGGAGATCTCGAAGTTCAGCTTCTCGGGAACGTCGATGATGGAGCCCATCATGTTGTCGTTGACCGTGTAGTCCAGATCGAGGTTCTTGTCCTCGGTGGCGTACATACGGCGCGCTCTGAGCGCTGCATAGATGCCGTCTTCGGTAAAGTCGTCGGTCAGGATGACGTCGCGGGCGTCGTTGGCGTTGCCCCAGCGGCCCTTGTGGTTATCCTGGTTGTTGGTCGGGGCGACGTGCCAGCCCTTGTCGAGCGCCATGATGTACTGCTCGTAGCTGGGATAATAGCCGCCTGCGCCGATCTGGCCTTCGCCGTTGCCGACTTCGACCATGTACATACGGGTGTCAACGACAGCATCCCAGTAACCGAAGTCAATGAAGTTGCCGAACGTCGTGCCCGGATGGTTGAACTGGCTGATGGAGTTGGCGCCCTCTTTCTGCGACAGGAGCTTGTAGTAGGCCTGCAGGCCTGCATCCTTGGTCTTGTTGTTGAGCGTCGTGTTGTTGCGGGAGACGATGCCGGGGGTGTTGAAGGTGTTGATATGGCCGGGACCGCCGGACCACGTCATTTCAAAGCCCGCAATGGCGACCATGCTGCCTGCATTTTCTTTATTGAACGCAGCGACCGCGTTCTTATACTCATTCCAGAGATTCTGGCTCGCCGCGCTGGCAAGGCTCATGTCGTAGAGCGCGCCCTCGGGGTTGGCTGCGCCGGACTTGTCAAAGTAGTTGGAATGGTCAGTGAATGCGACGAAGTCGACGTTCGCGATTTCAGGCAGATTCTTGACATAATCCAGTGCGCTTTCCAGCGAGCCAGCGCCGTCGGAATACTGCGTGTGGGAGTGCAGCTGGCCGAAGTAGCGCTGGAAGGTCGCCTCGCCGATGGTGAAGGACCAGGTCTTGCTGGTTTCCTTTTTATCCGCACGCTTGACCGTCACAGTTACCGTGACCTTGCCGTCCGCCATATCGGCAGCCGGGGTGTAGGTGACCTTGCCGTCTGCGTAGGCCGCATTGACCTCCGCGCCGTTGACAGTCATTATAACGCTGGGGGAAACACCAGCGTTCGAGATCTCCGCGGAGATCTCCGGCCGCTTTTCGGCTCCGGTCTGCGCACCCTGCGCAGGCTTCACGTTGGAGATCACAGCCTCGTCGAGAATGTCTACGGTGCAGGACGCTCTGGCCTCGTTGCCCTTGACATCCTTGAACGCAAAGGTCAGGGTCATCTTGCCGCCGTTTTCAGCGGCCTTTGCAATCTGCATATCCCAGACGGTGATATGTGCTGTGCCCTTGCCGGTCGTAAAGTCGCCGAGGACTTCCACGTCCGTGCTGCTCGTTACGCCGTCAACCAGATTGCCCTTTTCATCGCGAACACTGTACTCGATCCACGGATTGTCGATCGCATAGATCGTGTCGATCTCGAGGTCAAACTCGTAATTGCTGCCGACATAGGCCGGGAGCATGGTTTCGGGGAAGGTGATGGTGGGCTGCACGACAAGGCCGCCGTCCACATTCACGCCGTCCGCCACGGGATAGAAGAAGAAGGAGTAGATGGTGTAATCCGTGACCTTGCTCTTATCCATGCTGTAGGTCTTGAACGAATCGGAGTAGTACTCCAACCACTGGCTATACCTATTGTTGAACTTCGCCGTGCGGCTCTCCATCTCATAGCCGCCCACGCCGCCGGAGCATTCGCGGACGAGCCAGTCGGCGTCGTCAGTCGTAACGCCCTCTTCGGAGAAGTCCTTGCTGTAGAACGCGTTGTTGCCGGTGCCGTTGGAGCAGAGGTAGCCATAGGCTTCGCTCTTGAAGCGGAGGTATTCGCCGTTCTGCTCGACGGTGAACACGACAGCGCCGTTCGCCGGGGTGGCCTTGCCGTCCGCAACGGTGGCTGCCGCCTTTTCAATGGACTTCGAATCGTTCTCCGCCGCCAGAACCGCCTGTGCGTTCTGGTTGTAGATCACGAACTTGTCGCCGGGCTTGGGCAGATCGCCGGAGGGCTGGTCAGCAGATGCAGGGTCGACCCGGTAGAGCGTGAACTCGCACGGATACTGCTGACTTGCAACCGTGTTGTTCTTATAGGCTTTAAACTTGTTAAAACCACCGTATGTAGAATCCGTGCTGGTATTGCTGGCCAGCGTAACAGTATCATCACCGGCACCCATAAATTTGAAGGTCTGATTTTCTGCGCTGAACGACCACGCCCAGCTATAATTACCAGACTGAATGCCATTGCTGTTTCCACCGGAAGGTGCAATGGCCATGCCGTTTTTATCAGTCAGCGTAACAGACTGTCCGCTTACCTTCAGCGTCCAAACCGCGCCTTCCGTCTTCGTCACCTTGTCCTCCGCTACAGTCGGCTGTACAACCGTCAGCCACTTCCCGCTGAGTTCCAGCGGTGCGTAGCCGGTGGAAACAATCATGACATAAGAGCCGTCTGTCAACTGGTCAGCAGAAGTTAGCTTTCCAAGTTTGTCCTCTCCATCTTCTTTCCTGACCGTATAGGTGAACGTCGCTTCGTCGCTGTCGTCCATGCCGGCCTTCGTGGCCTTGACGGTGAAGGTGACGTCTTCATTCACGGTCGCCGTTGTGCCCTCGGTGAAGGTCGTGCCGTCCGTCGCATAGAGGATCGTCGCGCCCTCGGTCTCGCAGGAGAAGGTGACCTCCGTGCCCTTGGCTACCTCGCCCGCAGCCAGAGAAGCCGTCGGGGTCGCGACCTTCTGGGTCGGGGTGGGAGGAGGCACAAGGCCGCCGATGAAGTTCTTTTCCCGCGTCAGCTTGTAGAACGTCATGCCGAAGTCCTTCTCCGTCAGACGATCCGTGCTGGTGCAGTAGGCGCTGAACTCGGTGTACTTGGCATAGTACTCCATGTAGACCTTGCCATACTGGCCGGTCAAGCCATTGCCGGACATATAGTAGGACGCATTTTCTGCATTGCAGGTTTCAACGTCCCACTTTACCGCGCCGTCCCCGGTCAGGTTCAGGTTGAACTTGCCGTTGTTCGTGCCCATCGTGAGGGTGGTATCTGTGCCCTGCTTGAAAGAGTATGTACCGTCCTCGTTCTTCGTGACCGTCCAGACCAGCTTATCAAAGCTGTCCGCCGTCAGGGCATTCTCAGCAACCGTCGCCGCGGCGGGTTTGAGATAGTAGCTGCCCAGCATTTCGCCAGCGACAGCATAGCCGTTGCCAGCATTGTAGATCACGACCTGATCGCCGGTCGCAATCGTATCGGCCTTGACGTATTTGTTGACCCACTCAAAGACATCGACAGAGACGACCAGCTCCTTGCTGTCCTCCATGCCGTCCTTCGTGGCCTTGACGGTATACGTCTCGTTATGCGAAGCCGAGATCGGGCCGGTGTATGCCTGATACTCCGTGCCTGCGGTCTTGTAGTAGATCGTCGCGCCCTCGGTCTTGCACTCGAACTTGATCTCCGTGCCAACCTCGATCTCAGCGCCGTCCGCTACGTTCGCAGTCGGGGTTTCGACCTGCTGCTTGGCTGCGGTTTCAATCTTGTACAGCGAGATCGGCTGCTGATTCTGCGACTTGTAGTAACGGAATCTGGTGCCGTTCTTTGCTGCATTGTTGTATTGCAGTGTTGTTCCGTCGCTGGTAACGATCACCTTACCGCTGGTAAGTTCAATCGTATTGAGGGACTGTGTGGAACCACTGTTCAGCTTGTTGCTTCCGGACTTACCCGAAATATACTTTCCGCTTGCAGACTTGATGGCGTAGCCGCCAGTCATCGGCTCAACGGTAAACGCATATTTCGCATAATCACCGGTGATTTTGCTGTCGGTGATCGTAACATCGACCTTGTTCCCTTCAACGTCAAGCTTGTCAAGGGAACCGTCCATAATCAGTTTGTCACCCTCGGACACGATCAGGTATGTACCAGACCAGTCTGCAGGCGCTTTTGTGACCTTGGTGTAAGTCTGCGTCTGCGCTTTCTCCTCCGCCATGGCGACCGGCATGACCGAAAGGACCATGACGACGGCCAGCAGCAGCGCGAGACACCGCGTTGTGCGTTTTTTCATGCTTGCATTTCCTCCTGATTTCTTTCAGAATTCGAATGTTCGTGTCGTGCGCGGGCCTGTCCCGCGCGAAGCACCTCTTTTGAACCCTCCTTCTGCGGATTGATACAGAAACGAAAGCGGCTGCCGGTCAAGGGAGCCGCAGTCGCAGCGTTCTGTATTTCACAGTATAGCAGTTCCACCCGTTAAAATCCAGTGCCTTTACAGAGATTTTACCGATTTTACGTAAATTTTACCGGGAATTTTTTGTGGATTTTGTCCATATAATCCCTGAACGGCAGACAAAGCCCGCCCTGCAGTCCCCGCCGGACGGGCAGGAACGCTGTCCGGGAAGTCGGCTGATGCTGCGGATCCGGGCGCCGCGGCTGATAAAACCGCCCCGCCGGGGCATTCATACATAAGATATGAATTGTTCACAAATAATTTAAGTCTGTAGGTATTGACAACGCTGGCAGGCGGTGGTACACTGCGTTTAGCACTCAGGGATAAAGAGTGCTAAGGCGAAAGGAGGAACGAACCATGGAGCTTTCAGACCGGAAAAAGAAGATCCTGCGTGCGATCGTGGATCTTTACATCCGCACGGCGGAGCCGGTGGCGTCCAAGACCATTGCGCAGATGCCGGACATGGATTTTTCCTCCGCGACCATCCGCAACGAGATGGCGGAGCTGACGACGCTCGGATATCTGGAGCAGCCGCACACCTCCGCCGGACGCATCCCGTCGCCTGCCGGGTACCGGCTGTACGTCGACGAGCTGATGCAGGACTACCGCCTGTCGACCGATGAAACGAAGTCGATCAATCAGGCGATGGAGCTGAAAATGCAGGAGGTCGACAAGGTCGTCTCGCAGGTCGGCAAGCTTGTCTCGCAGATGACGAATCTGCCCGCCTACGCCATGGCGGCGCGTGCCGCCGGGCTGACGGTCAAGCGGTTCGACCTGATCCTCGCGGACAGCGGCAGCTTTATTCTCGTCGTGATGCTGAGCGACAGCTCCGTCAAGAATAAGCTCATCCGGCTCCCGGTCGAGCTGACGGAGGCGGATCTGAAGCTTCTCGGCGCAGTGCTGAACGCAAGCGTCACGGAGCTGACCGCCGAACAGCTCAGCCCCGAGCTTCTGTCCCGCGTGACCAGAAGCGCTGGAAATGCGGCCAGCCTCGTGCCCGTCATCATGGATTTCGTCACGTCGCTTCTGCACCAGGAGCACAGCGAGGTCTACATGACCGGGCAGGCCAAGCTTCTCGGCCAGCCGGAGTACCACGACATCGACAAAGCGCAGAAAATGCTCTCCGCACTTGACGAGGATGTGGTTTCCAATCTTCCCGCCGCGCTTTCCCCGGACAGCCGGACGCAGATCCTGGTCGGCCCGGAAAACGTGTCGAAGGAGCTGCGCGACACCAGCGTCGTCATGACGAAGTTCGACATCGGCGACGGGATGCAGGGCCTGATCGGCGTGGTCGGCCCGACCAGAATGGATTACGCGCAGATCACCGCCCGGCTGAGCTACTTCGCCGAGAACCTGAGCCGGATGTTCCAGAAAAACCAGACCCCGGCGATCGAAGGGCCGGAAAATAAGCACAATGACCCGGAGGCATAGATATGAGTAAGAAAACAAACAGCAATCCGGCTTCGGAGGAAAAGGCACAGGCCGCCTCCGCAGCCGAGCAGACAGAAGAAGCTGCGCAGCAGACCGAAGCCGAAGCCGCGAAGCAGTCCAAGGAAAAAAAGCCCGAGGAAGCCAAGCAGCAGGAGGCAAGCGAGTTTGAAAAGGCGCAGCAGGCGCTGGCACAGGAGCATGACAGCTATCTGCGGCTGGCCGCCGAATACGACAACTACCGCAAGCGCAGCCAGAAGGAAAAGGAAAGCCTCTATACCGACATCCGCTCGGAGACGGTCGAGAAGTTCCTTCCCGTGTACGACAATCTCGAGCGGGCGCTGGCACAGGAGACGCAGGATGCCGCGTTTAAAAAGGGCGTCGAGATGACGATGAACCAGCTCGTCTCCGTCATGGAAAAGCTGGGCGTCGTGAGCTTCGGCGCGGCAGGCGAGGCCTTTGACCCGCAGCTTCATAACGCGGTCATGCACGTCGAGGACGAAGCGCTTGGCGAAAACGTCATTGCAGAGGTCTTCCAGAAAGGCTTCAAGGTCGGCGATAAAGTCGTTCGATTTGCAATGGTAAAGGTCGCAAATTAAAAAGCACCCAAGCCGGGGATCCGGCAGCATCTAAATTTGTAAATACAGGCATTCATATAGGAGGAAATTATTATGAGTAAGATTATTGGCATTGACCTTGGCACTACCAACAGCTGCGTCGCCGTTATGGAAGGCGGCGAACCAGTCGTCATCGCGAACGCCGAAGGCAACCGCACCACCCCGTCCGTCGTCGCGTTCTCCAAGACCGGTGAAAGAATGGTCGGTCAGGTCGCAAAGCGTCAGGCCGTTACCAACCACGAGCGCACCGTCGCTTCCATCAAGCGTCACATGGGCTCCGATTACAAGGTCGACATCGACGGCAAGAAGTACACCCCGCAGGAGATCTCCGCGATGATCCTGCAGAAGCTGAAGGCGGACGCCGAGGCATATCTGGGCGGCACCGTCACCGAGGCCGTTATCACCGTTCCCGCATATTTCAACGACGCACAGCGTCAGGCCACCAAGGACGCAGGCAAGATCGCGGGTCTTGACGTCAAGCGTATCATCAACGAGCCGACCGCAGCCGCTCTGGCCTACGGCGTCGACAAGGAAGCCGAGCAGAAGGTCATGGTCTATGACCTCGGCGGCGGCACGTTCGATGTCTCCATTCTGGACATCGGCGACGGCGTTATCGAAGTCCTTGCCACCAACGGCAACACCCACCTCGGCGGCGATGATTTCGACGAGTGCGTCATGAACTACCTCGTTTCCGAATTCAAGAAGGCAGAGGGCATCGATCTGTCCAACGACAAGGTCGCCATGCAGAGACTGAAGGAAGCCGCCGAAAAGGCCAAGATCGAGCTGTCCGGCGTGACCTCCACGAACATCAACCTGCCGTATATCACCGCTGACGCAACAGGCCCGAAGCATCTGGACGTCACGCTGACGCGTGCAAAGTTCAACGAGCTGACCGCCCATCTGGTCGAAGCGACCGCAGGCCCGGTCAAGCAGGCGATGGCCGATGCCGGTCTGACCGCCAACGATATTTCCAAGGTCCTTCTGGTCGGCGGCTCGACGCGTATCCCGGCCGTGCAGGATGAGGTCAAGAAGCTGACCGGCAAGGAAGGCTTCAAGGGCATCAACCCCGACGAGTGCGTGGCTGTCGGCGCAGCGATCCAGGGCGGCGTGCTTGGCGGCGACGTCAAGGGCCTGCTGCTGCTGGACGTCACTCCGCTGTCTCTCGGCATCGAGACGATGGGCGGCGTGTTCACCAAGCTGATCGACCGCAACACCACCATCCCGACCAAGAAGAGCCAAGTCTTCTCTACCGCCGCTGACAGCCAGACCTCCGTTGAGGTCCATGTCCTGCAGGGTGAGCGTGAGATGGCAGCCGACAACAAGACGCTCGGTGTGTTCCAGCTGACCGGCATCGCTCCGGCGCCCAGAGGCGTTCCGCAGATCGAGGTCACGTTCGACATCGACGCCAACGGCATCGTGAACGTCTCCGCGAAGGATCTCGGCACCGGCGCCGAGCAGAAGATCACCATCACCGCTTCTTCGAACCTCTCGAAGGAGGATATCGACAAGGCTGTCCGCGAAGCGGAGCAGTATGCGGCGCAGGATAAGGCCCGCAAGGACGAGGTCGACACCCGCAACAACGCCGACCAGATCATCTACCAGTCCGAAAAGACCCTGAACGAGATGGGCGACAAGGTCACAGAGGCTGAGAAGGCCCCCGTCAAGGAAGCCATTGAAAAGCTGAAGACCGCCCAGAAGGGCACCGACCTCGCCGCCATCAAGGCTGCGACCGAGGAGGTCCAGAAGGCGTTCTACGCCGTGTCCGAGAAGCTCTATAAGAACGCGGCCCCGCAGGGCGAGCCGAATGCCAACCCGAACGCCGGCCAGGCCGGCCAGCAGGCGGGCGGCAATGACGACGGCGTCGTCGACGCGGACTACGAAGAGGTCAAGGACAACTAATTCGTGAAGCACAGCTTGACAGGGGCGGCGTGACCGCCCCTATCGGCTGTTACCCACCGAATCTGAGGTGAGATAGTATGGCAGATCAGAACAAACGAGATTATTACGAGGTGCTGGGCGTCGAGAAAAACGCGTCCGACGCCGAGATCAAAAAGGCCTACCGCAAGCTGGCCATGAAATACCACCCCGATCAGAACCCCGGCGACAAGACCGCCGAGGAAAAGTTCAAGGAGATCAACGAGGCGTATGAGGTCCTGTCCGACGCCGATAAAAAGGCCCGGTACGACCAGTACGGCTTCGCGGGCGTCGACCCGAATTTCAATCCGAACGCGGGCTTCGGCGGATTTGGAGGCGGCGGCTTCAGCGGCTTCGGGGATTTCAGCGATATCTTCGGCGATTTCTTCGGCGGCGGCGCGTCGTCGTCCGGCCGCAGAAGAGGCCCGGCGAAGGGCCAGAACGTCGTCAGTGAGATCGAGATCAGCTTTGAGGACGCGGCTTTCGGCTGTGAACGCGAGATCACCTTCTCCCGCATCGAAACGTGCAGCACCTGCCATGGAAGCGGCGCAAAGGAGGGCACGAGCCCCCAGACCTGTACGTACTGCCACGGCACCGGCACCGTGCGCACCCAGCAGAATTTCATGGGCATGACCATGCAGTCCAATCAGCCGTGCCCGAAGTGCGGCGGCAGCGGCACCATCATCACCGACCCCTGCACCGCCTGCCGGGGCAAGGGCAAGGTGCGCCACACGAAGACCATCCGCGTCAAGGTTCCTGCCGGCATCGACGACGGCCAGTCCTTCCGCGTGCGCGACGAGGGCAATGCCGGCTCGAACGGCGGCCCGAACGGCGATCTGCTCGTGACCGTTTCCGTGCGCAAGCACCCGATCTTCACGCGTGACGGCGCGAACGTCATGTGCCAGATGCCCATTTCGTTCACGCAGGCCGCGCTCGGCGCGTCCATCGAGGTGCCCACGCTCGACGGCAAGGTGCGCTATCAGATCCCCGAGGGCACGCAGACCGGCACGACCTTCCGCCTGCGCGGCAAGGGCATTCCCTATGTCGGCTACAAGACGCGCTGTCTCTTATACACATCTCCGAGCCCACGAGACTAGGCATGATATCGTATGC
>ERZ1026950.870-NODE-870-length-11611-cov-4.085497_pt1 | contig 11611 bp, 13 predicted proteins | sample MGYA00519302_ERZ1026950 | MGnify/ENA primary metagenome ERZ1026950 (study PRJEB26926, sample SAMN06164747) | human gut metagenome | biome: ENVO:00009003; feature: ENVO:2100002; material: ENVO:00002003 | host: Homo sapiens | place: USA | collected 2012 ... | reverse complement strand
GGCTCGGAGATGTGTATAAGAGACAGTCTCCGAAGCTACTCTGGCAAAAACGAAAAAATCTCGGGAGGATAAAAATGCGGCTTTTGATTCAGCGGGTAAAAGAAGCTTCGGTCACGGTTGACGGACAGCGGGTGTCGGCCATCGGCGCCGGGCTACTCGTCTTTATCGGCGTCTTCAAAAACGACGGCCGGGAACAGGCGGCGGCGCTTGCCAAAAAGACCGCCGCGCTGCGCATATTCGAAGACGAGGCCGGCAAAATGAACCTCTCGGTCAAAGACACCGGCGGCAGCGCGCTGGTCGTTTCCCAGTTTACGCTGGCCGGCGACACTTCCCGCGGCAACCGCCCCGGCTTTGACAACGCCGCCCGGCCGGAAACGGCCAAACCGCTCTACGAATATTTTTCCGAATGTTTGCGGGCCGAAGGAATCGAGGTGCAAAACGGCATCTTTCAGGCCGACATGGCGGTCGGGCTGATCAATGACGGCCCGGTTACCTTTGTGCTTGAAAAATAACCTTTATTTGAAATCTTTGTAAATGCGCGAGGCCACCGGTCCCTTGTCGTTCTGGTACTTGCCGTGATAAAGCCTGATTTCGCCCGCGGTCTTCCAAAACGTGATCTGCGCGATCGGCATGTTTTTGTACAGCCGGACCGGCATTGTCGCATACAGATGAAAAGTGACGTTGCATTTGCAGCCGATGTCAAACAAACCGGAAGTGATGTGAATGAACAGCCCCAGCCGGGCAATGCTCGACTTGGCATGTACGATCGGCACGTAGAAGTCGCTGCCGACAAACTCGTTGCTGCAGCCGAGCAGAAATTCGCCGCGTTTCATCTCATAGCCTTCGTCCGGAATTTCAAACGTCCTGGTATGCGGTTCCTTTTTCGGGTCCAGCACTTCGTCGGTGTACATTACCAGTTTGTCGCCCAAAGTCAGATCGTAAGAATTCGTCGTTACCGCCGCCGGGTCAAACGGCTCAATCACGATTTTCCCGTTCAAAACCTCCTCGGTGATTTTATTTCCCGTCAGTATCAATTTCTTTCTCCATTTTCGAGATTTGCGGGCAGGAATAAGCCGAATATCCGCCCTCGTACAAAGAGGCGTCGCCATAGTTCAGCCAGAACGAAATCTGCCCGGTGATCATTCCCGGATATACCCGGAAAGGCTTGGCCGTCACCAGTTCCAGCGTCCATTTGTGAACCGAACCGGTATGCCCGAGATCGGCCGAAACCTGCAAAAACAGTCCCAGCCGCCCGGTCGAACTGCGGCCGATCAGCGACATCGCGCATTTGCGGCTGCCGAGCGTTTCCAGCGTATGCCCCAGATAAACCCGGTCGGGATACAGGACAAACCCTTCTTCGGGAATCTTCACCGTCCTGTACTTTCCGTCGTCTTCCTTAAACGTCAGCGTTTCCCCCAGCCGGTAGTTATAGCTGTTGGGATTGAGCTGGTCCTCGTTAAACGGCTCGATCACGATGTCGCCGTTTTCCACATACTTCTTAATTTCCGAACCGGTTAAAATCATTGCCTTTTCCTAAAACGCCGTCAGCTCGATCCGTCCGTCTTCAATCCGGCAGCGGCCGCCGACGGGAAAAGTGACGATCGGCGTCGTGTGGCCGAAATCGACGTTGGCAATCACCGGTTTGCCCGCCAGTTCCTTTTTGGCGCCCAAAATCCGTTCCAGCAGCGGCCGGTTCATTTGGTTTTCCGGCTCAAAACGCCCGAACACCACCGCCCTGACCGAAGCAAAGTCCGGATGCAGGCACAGCGCCTGTAAATTGCGGTTAAAAGTCCAGACTTCGTGTTCCGCGCAATGTTCCAGAAACAAAACGCTGTCTCTGATATCGGGAAAATAGGGCGTGCCCTTCAACTCGTCCAAAAGCCCCAAATTGCCGCCGACCAGCCGTCCTTCCGCCGCTCCGGAAGCAATCTGCCAATAGCCCTCGTTTTTGACGAACTTACGGTTTTCCTGATCCCGGTACCACGGATCGTCCGACCACTCGGCGGCCGGATGCAGCTCGAACGGCTCGTTTTGAAACAGGCATTTCTTAAAATATTCGATCGTATAGTCGATTCCCTTCAGCATGCCGAAAGTGGAAAAATGCGGTCCCGAATAGGTGACCAGACCGGTCTTGGCATAAATTGCGTTTGCCAGCGCGGTAATGTCGGAAAAACCGCACAGGATTTTCGGATTTTCGGCAATCAGCCGATAGTCGATCCCGGCCAGAATTTCAACCGAGTTAAATCCGCCGATCACGGTCAGAATGCCGTCGACCGTCCGGTCGGCAAAAGCCTCGTGCAAATCCTCCAGCCGCGCCGCGGCAGACGAAGAACAAAATTCGTCGGTTTCTTCCGCATGCCGGCCGAAAGAAACGCTCAGTCCCATTTCCGCCAGACGCTCGCAGGCGATCCGCCGGCATTCCCCGTTGACGATTCCCAAACTGCGCGCCGGTGCAATCACCCGGACATGCGCGCCTTTTTTCAATTTTGCCGGTATCATCTCTCATTCCTTTCCTTTTGCAAATTCAACAAAGTTCCCCGGTTCAGTTCTTCGATTCGTCCGCCTTTGGCGGCAAACAGCGCCGTCATCGCCGGAGCGGCCCGCACGTCGCCGAAAATCATCGCTTCCGAATGATGCAGCAGTCTGGCCAGTTCCTGCGGCCGCATTCCCGCCCGTCCGGCAAAATAATAAACGCCGCGCAGATACTTGTAGAGAATTTTGCTCTGCTCGTCGCGGCTTGACGGCCGCAGTCCCTCGCGCATCATTGCCTGGGAAGTGATGATGCAGTCTTTGAACTTACGGTTCGTATCCAAAGCCGGATGCTTCGGAAACGGATAGCAGTCCATCACGTGAGCCAACCCGTATTTTGCCTGCATGATCACCGTATCGCCGAAACCGACTTCCATAAACAGCGGCCGCCGGCTTTCCCGCTCGCGGAAAATAATGAAATTGCCGACGTCGGAATATTCCCCGGTGCGTTTGTGGCGAACGGCAAAATTGAAGTTTTCCCCGTAAACGCCGTCAATGCCGACCGTATGACGGTAATATTTTTCCGGATGAGCGTCAACTTCCACCGCCGGCCAGCCGCTTTCCCGCACCAGCTGATACAGTTCTTCGTCTTCCGAGTGCACCCTGAGCAGCAGTTCCTCCGGCGCAAGCTTCACCTTGTCGGAAAAGAAGGCCAAAGCCTGCGCAAAGGCCTCATCCTTAAGCTCATAGGGAAAAACGGTATCGATGTTGGTAAAATAAGAACCCCATTTCGGCTCAAAATCGTCCGCCAGCATGTTTTTAACGTTGCGCGTACGAACCGCGTCCTGGGCAATCACCAGTCCGCCGGCGGGAAGTTTGCCCGGATAAATATAATCTTTCTTCAACGCCGAAATCGCCGCGCCGACAAAAACCACGCTTTCATCCTGTTTGGAAGTAACCGGCAGCGGCGCCGCTTCCCGGTATCCGGCCGCCCGATAATGCCGCAAAAAGGAAGACACCAGTCCCCGCCGGCACGCGTTCAGCTGCTGCCAATCTTCAAGCGCCGGCCTCATCTTCCCTTCCTCTTTTTAACACAGTCGAAAATCAGCTCGCCCGGATATTCGCCCTGCCCGAACGGCGTGCGGTCAAAATGTCCGTACAGATTTTCCACCGTCAGTTCGTTTTTCTCCAGCACCAGCGACGCCGTGTCTTTGAAAAAATAACCGGTGGTATAAAGCCATTCGAACTTGTCGGTTTTGCCGTCCGCGTACTGTACCGAATAATATTCCTCAATGTCCTGCGTCTGCTTGAAATAATCGCGCTTGTTGATTTCCACCCGGCGATTGATTCGGTTGCCCTCTTCGTCATGATAATTGCCGTCGAAAACCACGCCTTCGCGCACCAGCATATGCACCCAGGGATTAAACAGGTCGAAGGCAAAGCGGCCGTTTTCCGTCAACAGATCCCTGGTGCTTTTGACAAAACGGTCCATCTCCTCAACCGAACGGCAATGTTGCAAAACCCGGAACGGCGCAAAAGCGAAGGCAAACTTCTCATCACTCTCAAACGCGTTGATGTCCGCCACATGGGGAACAATGTTGTCGATTCCCCGCGCCCGCGCCTTGTCGGCCAGCACCGCGACTTCGTCCCCGATCACGTCAACCGCATGAAATTCAAGATCAGGATGCTTCTCGGCAATCGGCAGCAGAACCCGCCCGGTGCCGGCGCCGATTTCAATCACCCGGTTGTTGTCCAGCCGGCTCTTGTATTCCGTCAGCAAACGGCTGTAAAAAGCAATGTCTTCCTTGCGTTCCTTGTAAAAAACGTCATAAAGTTCCGAAGCGTTTTTATATCTTTTCATCTTCACCTGCCCGACCGGCACATCGTTTCACCACTCCGCCGTCAAATAATCCTCCCCGCCGGCGGCCGGGAAACATTGCAAAGTCTTTTATCGGGCGTTTTGTATACTGTACTACAGTTTGTACAAAAAACAAGGACAAATATAATATATAAATAGTTGAAACGATATTTTTTTTCAATTAAAGAAAACACAAAAAAAACGCAAAAGCGGGGTTTTTCATATACGCCCCTAGAGACGCCGACAAATACCCGAAGGGCTTAAATGCCGCCTTCGACAACCATCACATCATCACTCCTGAAGGCGCCGGCAAACGCCCGAAAAGCACAGCACAAGACGGTCCGGCGGAGCAAAACCTACCCGACTCACCGCAAACGGATCCAAGTCTGCCGTCAGGTAGCCCGCCCCATATTTTTTAAAACCGATTCCGGACATACCCGTTTCTTCTTCCGGTCATTTCTCCCCATGCTGCCGGTATAAACAAAAATGCGGGCTTCCGCGCTTATATCCTTCATTTTTCCCCATCCGCAAGCGCAAAACTGTTCCGACCTCTCAAATTAAACCGGTGAACTCCCGCAGACGGCGTTTCCGGCAGCAGACAAACGATCGGGACAAACTCCGTCCCTTCCGGCCGGCACGGTTCCCCGAATATCTCTCCCATAGCCGGATATTTTGCAGCGCCCGGCAGCAAAAGAGGTTAAGGCCACTGCCTTCTCCGAACATCGGCCGTCATATTACGCCTTTCGGCAATATTCATAAACTATGGTATTTTTTTTGGGGGCGGATACCATGATGTATCCGTAAAAAAGCCTCCGGCTTTTATTCAGACAATTGCCAAACCGTCTTTACGGCAACGGTGCTTTTTATGCACAAAGCTAAAACACAAAACCAGCTTTTCCCTGACACGAAAAAAGCCCCGGCAAAACACCGGAGCCTTGTGCTAAAAACGCTTTGTCAGATTTTCACCAGCATTCGCGAACTGTCGTTGCCGCCGATTCGGGAAAATTCCCCGGCATAAGGATACCAAACCGTAAACTCCCCGTTTTCAGCCCTGCCTGTAAGCAGCCAACGAAACACCCCGTCAAAATCGGGAACACCGGCCTCATTCATCATGGCGCTCAATTCGTCTCTGCAGCTCATTATATACGGCACGTCATCTTCAGCCGTCAAACGCAGATTACATTTCGCAGCTGCCGACTGAATATCTTTGGCAAACAGATTAACCGGCGTTATGCCGGCAATGACCAGTACGGAAGAAAGCGCAAATCCGCGTAACTTTCCGCTTTTCTCAATCACATAACAAAGGCGTCCGGCATATTGCTCTTGCACCGCCGCATACACTTCCGAAGCGGCCGCTCCATCGGCAACCGTAATAATCCGACCGGAAAAACGCTTTATCAGCTTAACGCTCAAAACCGGCTGTTCGATTCGCAGCAGGCGCCTCCGTAACAGCTCTTCCACCTGTTTGTCATGATCGGCATAAGGTTCATAACCGCGTATCATCCAATTGATCCAGGCTTCATAAACAAACGACCAGTCTTTGCCGTCGGCAAAAGATTGCCATTGTTCAACGGAAGCGTTAACTCCGGGTGTCTTCACTGCTGTTTTTGGGCTCTCTGACAATTTTTCTTTTTGTAACAATTCCATAAAGATAATAATTTTAGGTTAGTCTTAATAATTAATCTCAGGCCGGGCAGGATAGCACTTTAAAATAAAAATACAACCCCGAAATCTGCTCCGCCATAAACGCCCGCCGGCAAGCCGCCGGATTTTCCCCGGCCGGATTCCCCCTCTTGTCAAAACGGCTTCTGTCTTTCACTTCCCCTGCCCAAAAATCTGCCGCCTCAGCCTTCCCGCCATAAACGCCCGCCGGCTTTCCGCCAACAGCATTTGCCACTCGGATCCGCACAGTCGGCTCCGGCCGCCACGCTTCTGCTCTGATTTTTCACCTGTATCGTTTGTCTGCTATGTTCTTCGTTCCTATATTTTATCCGCCATATTGATTTTCGTTTTTCCCGCGACTGATACTCATAAGCCGTACCTACCGTATATATCCTTCAATTTTCAAGCTTTTCGGCAAAAACAGATTTTTTCTTCCTGCTTTCCCGTTTCTCTTTAAAATTTTCTTCTTTCCGTTTTTTCGTTTTTACAAATACCCTCGGCAGACCGGGAGCTCTAAAACAGCCGCAAACTTTACGGTTTAAGCATGATCAAAGGCGACGACGGGACTTCTTTGCCCAGACACTTAAGCATTCAGCCCCGGGTAAGCCCGGAATTTTCTGTCAGGAATGCAATAAAACAAAAAAACTCTCCCGCCGCTGCGGAAGAGTTTTTATTTAACCGATATCCGGATTTAGAAGTGATCGTCTACGCGTTTGATCAGTTCTTCAATGTTTTCCGGCGGCCAGCCCGGGGTTTCCATACCCAGATGAATACCCATTTTGGCCAGCACTTCTTTGATCTCGTTTAACGACTTGCGGCCGAAGTTCGGCGTCCTCAGCATCTCGGCTTCGGTCTTCTGAACCAGGTCGCCGATATAAACGATGTTGTCGTTCTTCAGGCAGTTGGCCGAACGAACCGAAAGCTCAAGTTCTTCAACCTTCTTCAACAGATTCTTGTTGAACGGCAGTTCTTCTTTTTCAACTTCGGCTTCGTTTTCCGGTTCGTCAAAATTAATGAACGGTTTTAACTGGTCTTGCAGAATGCGGGCAGAGAAGGCAACCGCGTCTTCCGGCGTAACCACACCGTTGGTTTCAACGACCAAAGTCAGCTTGTCATAGTCGGTAACCTGTCCGACACGGGTACGGTCAACACGGTAGGAAACGCGTTTGACCGGCGAATAAATCGCATCAACGGCAATCAGCCCGATCGGCGCATCGGCCGGTTTGTTCTGGCTGGCCGGAACATAACCTTTTCCAGTATTAACCGTCAGTTCCATGTTGATTTTGGCGCCGGCGTCCAGCGTGCAGATAAAGAGATCGGGGTTTTTGATTTCAACGTCATGGCCGGTTTCAATCATCGCCGCCGTCACTTCGCACGGACCTTCCGCCTTCAGATACATGGTCTTCTGGCCTTCGCTGTGAACGGCGACGGCCAGTCCCTTGATGTTCAGGACAATATCGGTAACGTCTTCTCTTACACCCGGGATAACCGAAAATTCATGTAACACGCCGTCGATCTTGATCGCCGTAACGGCGCCGCCCTGCAGGGAAGAGAGCAAAATGCGTCTTAACGCGTTGCCGAGAGTAAGACCGAATCCTCTCTCCAAAGGTTCAACCACAATCTTGGCTTTGTTGCCGCCATCGCTGGGAACAATTTCAAGATTAGTCGGTTTAATAAGTTCTTGCCAATTCTTTTGAATCACGTGGATATCCTCATTTAAAGTGCATATGCATATTTACAAAAAATCAAAAGACGGCGAGGCTAAAAAAACTTTTAGCCTCACTATCAAAAAGCCGAAAATTACACGCGGCGGCGTTTGCGCAGACGGCAGCCGTTGTGCGGAATCGGAGTAACGTCACGGATGGTGGTAATGGTAAAACCGACAACCTGCAAAGCTCTGATTGCGGATTCTCTGCCCGAACCCGGACCCTTGACTTCGACTTCCAAAGTTTTCATACCGTTTTCGATAGCTTTTCTGCCGGCCTCTTCGGCGGCAACCTGAGCCGCATAGGGAGTCGATTTGCGGGAGCCTTTAAAGCCCTGCGCGCCGGCCGTAGACCAGGCTACGGTATTTCCCTGAGCATCAGTAATGGTGATTCGAGTGTTGTTAAAAGTAGAATTCACATGTGCGACACCGGCAGTGATGTTCTTCTTTTCTTTTTTCTTCTGTGTTGCTTTTGCCATTTGGGACCCTACCTCTTCTTATTTCTTCTTGTTTGCAACGGTTTTGCGTTTGCCTTTGCGGGTACGAGCATTCTGTTTGGTGCTCTGACCGCGGACCGGCAGTCCTTTACGATGACGCAGTCCTCTGTAGCAGCCGAGGTCCATCAGTCTTTTGATGTTAACCCCGACGTCGCGACGCAGTTCGCCTTCAACCAGGTAGTCGTGGTCAATAACCTCACGCACCTTGGCAATGTCTTCCTCAGACATATCCTGTACGCGCACATCGGGCTTCACCCCTGATTTTGCGCAAATGTCCTGAGCAGTTTTTCTACCGATACCAAAAATATAAGTCAAAGCGATTTCAATTCTTTTGGCAGTCGGAATATTTACACCAGCTATACGAGCCAAATTTCATCTCCATTATTTTTAAAAATTAAAACTCAAAAAGTTGATCACCACTTTTCAAAATTAAGCCGGATTATATGCTAATATTTATTTGTGTCAACCCTTACTTTCAGCATTTTTTCAAAAAAGTTACTTTTTGTTAAACACTTATTTGTTTTTCAGCGCCTCATCGATCCGTTCGGCGACAACCTCTACCGTACCGTTGCCGTCGATGCTGCGCAGCAATCCGTTTTCTTTATAATACGCAATCGTCGGATATGTAAAATTGCGGTATTTTTCCAAACGGCGTTCGATCGTTTCCTTCGTATCGTCGAGTCGTCTGGAAAATTTCGTTCCGCCGCAGATGTCGCACACACCCGGCACCTTCGGCTTATGATACTTGTCGCTGTAGCTTTCGCCGCAGGTCATGCAGGTATAACGCCCCAGGATTCGGTCGACGATAATATGGTCGGGTACCTGAATTTCGATCACCGCATTCAGCGTAATCCCTTTCTCGTTCAACATGTTTTCCAAAACTTCGGCCTGTTTCAGAGTCCGCGGAAAACCGTCGAGAATAAAGCCTTTCTTGCAGTCCGGCTCCTCAATCCGGTTGGAAACCATCTTGATCATCAGTTCATCGGGGGCAAAACCGCCGGCGGCCAGATGATCTTTCAGCTGGTTACCGATTTCAGTCCCCTTTTTGACTTCTTCCCTCAGCATCTCGCCGGTCGAAAGATGGCAAATGCCGTACCTGCGCTTAAGAACGCTGGCCTGTGTTCCTTTTCCGGTACCCGGCGCGCCGGTCATTACCAGATGCAGTCCTTCTCCGTTCTTAAAACTCATTATCTTCTCTTTCCTTTTTTGTTAACCAGAGCGGCTTTTTTCAAAAGTCCCTCATACTGATAGGCAATCAGATGCGTCTGTACCTGGCCGACGAAATCCATCGTTACCTGAACCACGATCAGAAGCGTGGTACCGCCGAGAACAAACGGAACCGACAGCTTGGAAATCAGAATTTCCGGCAAAATGCAGAGCGCGGTCAGATAAGCGGCGCCGAGCACGGTCAGGCGGGTAAGGACATAGTCAAGATATTCGGCCGTGTTTTTGCCCGGACGGATGCCGGCGATAAAACCGCCGTGTTTTTTCAGATTGTCAGCCGTTTCTTCCGGATTGAACACAACCGCGGTGTAGAAAAAGGCAAAGAAGATGATCAAACCGGCATAAAGCGCCAGATAAAGCGGCTGACCGTGTCCCAAAAGCTGACTTAAGGTCTGTGCCCAGCTCGGGCCGTTGGTCGCCGAAAAGTTGGCGATCGTAATCGGCAGCAGCAAAAGCGAGCTGGCGAAAATCGGCGGAATAACGCCGGTCGGATTGATCTTAAGCGGCAGGTGAGAACTTTCCGAAGAAGTCATCATCCGCGCACCGACCTGACGCTTCGGATATTGAATGGTAATTTTGCGCTGAGCTCTTTCGACCAGAACGATGACATAGATCAGAACCAGAACCATGACCATCAGCAGCAAAATGACCCACAGCGACATTGAACCGACGCGTCCCAGTTCAAAAGTCTGTGCCAAAGCGGTCGGAATGTTGGCGATAATGCCGACGGTGATGATCAGCGAAGAACCGTTGCCGACCCCGCGGGAAGTGATCTGATCGCCCAGCCAGACGATAAACATGGTGCCGCCGACCAGCGAAACGATGGTCGTAAACTTGAAAACAAAGCCCGGCATAACCACTGCCGAAAGCCCGGCGCTGCCGACCATGCCTTCAAGTCCGACAGCAATGCCGTAGCCTTGGATAATGGTAATCAGTACCGTCAGCACTTTGGTATAATGAACGATTTTGCGATGTCCGGCCTCGCCTTCCTTTTTAAGTGCGGCAAGCGACGGAATTACCGACTGGCCGAGCTGCAGAATAATGGACGCCGAAATATAGGGCATGATGTTGAGGGCAAAAATCGTCATACGTTCAAGCGCGCCGCCGGCAAACATATTGAACATGCCGAGAATGCCGTTTGAATTGCGCGAAAAAATATCGGCCAAAATCTTCGGATCAATTCCCGGCAGCGGGATAAAAGTTCCCAGCCGGAAAACGATCAAAGCCAAAACAGTGAACCATAATCTTTTTTTCAGTTCCTCGGCTTTGCCAAACGCCGACATATCCAGATTGGCAGCCATCTTTTCTGCTAATGATACCATTTTTGTTTCCTTATCTTTAAAATAACCGAATTGGGGCGCAGAAGTGCCCATTTGGAAACAATCTAATACACAATTTTTAAATTATTGCAACAACTTTCTCTTTATCCTCAATTTTTATAAAGAATCGGCTTAAACAAAAAAAGAGCCCGCGAAAAACTTCGCAAGCCCTTTTTGCCAAATTTTTTTTATTTCGCACAACGGAGATAAGTTTTGTCACTGACAATCACCGGTTGGCGCTTTACTTCCTCGGGCAGACCGTTTACCGGACGATAGACGATAACCTCTGACACATGACGGTCGATTGCCGCGTTAAAAACATCCTCCGGCCGCAGCGAGGCAAAACGAACCTCGAACACAGCGTCACCGCCATCATCCAATTCTGCCGGCAACTGTTGCAGTACCTCGTCAACGCCGGGACGCAGAAACATCCAGTACCCGCCGTAACGATGATAACAGATAAAACGTCCGACCTCTTGCAACTTTCCTGTCGGCAACGGTCGTCCGTCATCGGCAAAAACGGTGCTTTCTCGGTAAGAATAACCGTAATAATAGCTTTGACGCAGATCAACCGGCTTAGTAAAAACCAAGTACGTCACCTTGTCGTTGTCTTCCGGATCCGCCTTGCGTTTTTCGGCCTTGCAAATACGCATTAACGGTTTGATGCGCCATGCACGTTCAAGCAAAACGTCAACCGTCATTTTTTCCGATTCAACCAGCATCGGAATAATCCGGTTGCGTTCTTCATACACTTTCCTTTGTACGTTTTGCGGGTTGAGCAGCAGCTCTTTTAAATTTTCCAATTTCCGCTCGAAATTTTGCTTCATAAACAATAGTCTGTCTCTTATACACATCTCCGAGCCCACGAGACTAGGCA
>ERZ1026950.848-NODE-848-length-11824-cov-5.962189_pt1 | contig 11824 bp, 8 predicted proteins | sample MGYA00519302_ERZ1026950 | MGnify/ENA primary metagenome ERZ1026950 (study PRJEB26926, sample SAMN06164747) | human gut metagenome | biome: ENVO:00009003; feature: ENVO:2100002; material: ENVO:00002003 | host: Homo sapiens | place: USA | collected 2012 ... | reverse complement strand
AGTCTCGTGGGCTCGGAGATGTGTATAAGAGACAGACATACAGTCTGCCAATATTAATTTTTTAATTGGTTCAGGAGCCTCACGCCCATATCTTGCAACTTTAGGCTCGATAGAAAAATTGCTTACTAGGTTAAACGATGATATGCATACTCATCATGCGGCTAAATATAAAATAGCAGAAGCATCCATATACAAAGCATTCTATGATTCTGTTATTGCACCTAATAGATTTTTAGGATACGGGTCTGATTATTGTGAAACGAAAAGTAATTATCAAAACTATTTAATTACATGGAATAGCTTATTAAACAAAAGACATTCTCGCATTCTCAATAAACAATTAAATATATTTACGACAAATGTAGATTTAATGATTGAGGATTCTGCAAGTGGAATTGGCATAGAATTGAATGATGGTTTTAGAGGAAGCATTAATCCAATCTATGACGAAGCCAACTTTATGAAATCTATAATGCAGACAAGCATACATTTTCAACATACTTCAGAAATCCCGGTATTTAATTTGCTTAAAATACATGGCTCTATCAATTGGAGTGATCGGGATAATCATATAGTGCATGAACGCTTTTGGTATTGTTCTGTAGATGACGAAATAAAAAAATTAGGAGATGATAAATTTGTCAATCTGTTTACAGAGACGGAAGAAAGAAAAACTGAAAAAACATATGAGCAAATTATAGAAGATGCTGAAGGTCTTGAATTATTATATGAAGCTTCCGAATATGATGCTTTCATTACTGCTTATAAAAAATTTATAATAATCAATCCGACAAAAAGAAAATTTGCAGAAACGGTACTTGATTATCATTTCTACGAATTAATGCGGTTGTATTCCAATGCGTTGGAAAAAGAGAATTCAGTCCTTTTTGTTGTAGGTTTTTCGTTCGCCGATGAACATATTGCAACACTTACGAGACGTTCCGCAGAAAATAATCCAACTCTAAAAGTGATTATTTTTGCATATTGTGATGAAGAAGAAGAATCGTTTAAAAAGAACATAGGCATTGATTCTACTTGTGTCAATAACAATATTCTTATCCTTACGCCAACTAAAATGAAGAATTTGAATGTGGATGATGAATATAAAAGTGTGGTTTGTGATATTGAGCATTTAGATATGAATGCAATTAATAGGATTTTCGAATATATCAATAAAACAATTCACGCAAGTTATGAATAACAAACACATAGGGATACATAACTCAGTATTTAGAGTTGGAGTAGTATATTCTGTAAATGGACGTGAGGTCAAGATTCGTGTAGATCATAATAAAAATTCTTCCCATCTGATTTACAAAGGGGTATTGATAAAAAATGTTTCAGTAGGAAGCTATGTAAAAATTCTCAAAGGATACACTCCGATTATTGGAAAAGTAGAATCAGAATATATTGATGAGAGCAAACAAGAAGATAAAGTATTGATTTCAGCGGAAGATTCCATAAATAGGATATTGATTGTCAAGTTAATTGGCTTTATTGACAATCAAATTTTCCGTCGTGGAGTTAATGAATTGCCATTAATAGATAACGAATGCCATCTTTTAACAAATGAAGAGTTTAATCTTATTCATACATTCGCTGGCTCCGGTAAAGAGACTATTGAGGTCGGCCATCTTGCAAATGATTCACTTGTTCCTGTAAATCTTGGAATTGGAAAACTTTTTTCTAGTCATATTGGAATATTCGGCAATACAGGCTCTGGCAAGTCATATACATTGGCCAAAATCTATAGGCAGCTTTTTACTCATTATTCTGGCAATAGTGCATTTAAGGAGAATGCTCAATTTTTGTTTTTTGATTTTAATGGAGAGTATTCTTTCCATAATAGTATTATCTCGGATTCTGACAAAAAAGTATATAAATTGAATACAAGAAAAGATAATGGAGATAAAATTCCATTAGCAGATGATGATTTCTTGGATATTAATTTATTGAGTATATTCTCTAATGCAACCGAAAAGACGCAACGACCTTTCATTGCAAGAAGTATTGATTTGTATAAGAAGATTAATAAGGACGAAAACAAGTTTCGGAATTTTTTGAAAAAGCAAATCAAGGATATATTGATAATGTCGGATAAGGTCAAAAGTGAATTGCTTCTTGATTATGTAGTAGAGATACTTCCGCCCAAATATGATGAACAGGGATTAGATATCGGATTAAAATCTGACATTCATTATCACAACAAAAGTTGTTGTTATTATTCCGATTCGAGTGGTGTTTTTATTAACTTTCAAGAACAACCAGAGCAAATAGAAAATCTTATTATTTACAGTCAAGTAGATCAATTTAAATTCACCGATAGTTTTATCCATAATTTTATTTGCATAATGTATATGCGAATGATATACGATGTGTTAGCTAACAGAGCATTAAATGAGCACATAGCTCCTGCGATTCATAAACTTCGTCAATCAGAATCAGACATCTCTCGCATATTTAATTCCTCAAAAGATATAGGTGATTTTTGGGGCGATTCTAATATTGTAGTTATTGATTTAAGCGACGTAAATACCGACACAAAGAAACGTATTCCATTATTGCTGACCAATAAACTATATAATGAACATAAAAAAGCCGGGAAAGCCAAAAAATACTTAAATTTGATAGTAGATGAAGCGCATAATATATTGTCCTATCAATCAACACGTGAAAGCGAAGAGTGGAAAGATTATCGACTAGAAGTTTTTGAAGAAATTATTAAAGAGGGGCGAAAATTCGGAGTATTTATGACTATTGCCAGTCAACGCCCGTCTGATATTTCTTCTACTATAATATCACAATTACATAATTATTTTATACATCGGCTTGTTAATGAAAAGGACATACAACAAGTAAACAACACAATATCATATCTAGATAAGGTTTCGGTTGAATCATTGCCGATTTTATCAACAGGGGTTTGTGTAATTGCAGGTCAACTTGCTGAAATGCCACTTGTTGTACAAATAGGCAAGATAGAAGCCGGATTTCGTCCAGAAAATGAAACAATCGATATAGAGAATATATGGCAAGGCAAAGAAACTGCATCAAAATAGAATAGTTTGATACAGTCTCTTTGATGTTATTTACTTCGTTTTGACCTGTTTTTCTGTTCACCCCACGGAAGGTCAGACGATGAACCGCCACCGCCGGTGCCGACATGAACCTCCGCCTGTCCTCCTGCGGCAAGGGTAAAAGCTGCACCCAATAGCTCTGCCTGCTTTCCATTTACCTGCTCCTGTGGCTCGAATACGGCATTGACAAATTCCTCGTCCGTGATCTGCCCGCTGAAATGTCTTTGTGCCACATCATAGTCTATCTGGAACTTGGTGTCCTCAAAGAGTTCCTCTCCGACCTTGGTCCAGATATGGAGCGACGGATTCCGGTAGTTGGGCACATTGATGCGCACCAGTTCTGCACCGGATGAAAGGCTGTAACGCTGAGGGTTTGCCTTCCGGTCAAGTTGGTCTATCCGCTTCCTCTGTCTGTCTATGACGGCATCCTTCTCCTTGGAGTGCCGCTCGGCGGCCTCCGCCCTGTGGATGGCTGCCTCTATCTCTTTCTGGTAGCCGTCCCGCAACTTCCCGATGTCCGACTTGTGCCGCTCCACTAATCGAGCCTTTTCTGCCTGAAGTTCCTTGAGCCGTTTGTTGAGCCCGGCAATCTCTTCGTCCTTGTCCGAGAGTTCCTTTTTCGCTTTGGCAAGGTCTCCCTTGCCGAACCACGAGAGGATGGTGTTCCTGCCCTCCTGCGCCTTCTCCACATCGGCCTGCAATTTGGCAATGTCTTCCTCGTACCGGATTACCTGCTGCCTGTAATAGTCCGAGTTTGCCTGATGCCTTGCCGTCGAGCCGACTATGCCCCGCTGCAGCCCGAACGGTCTCATGGCCGCGGCATAGCTGTTCTGGTACTCGTGCAGTTTAGTACGCCGCATCACATCGTCCGCCGACAGGCGGGGACCGGACTTCGTTTCATACTTCTTCTCACCCTCCCGCTTCCTGCGGACGCGCTCCCCGGTTACAATGGGAACGACGGTGGCGTGCAGGTGCGGGGTCTTTTCGTCCATGTGCAGCACGCACGATACAAGGTTCTCATCCCCGAATGTATCCCTTAGCCATTTAAGATTGGCATCAATCCAACTGTCCAGTCTGCCGCCATTGGCAATCTTCATCATCTGCTCATGTGTCCCGGTCAGAATAATGCGGATGGCTTTTGTCTGGTTCTTGCCGACCTTGCGGCGTAGCCCGGCGGTGTCGATACGGTGCTGTATCGCCTCGGTGCGGTTGGACACCCCCTCTGAGAACCTGACCAGCTCCCGGTTCAGATGTGTCCTGCCTGCATCGGCATTTGCCGGGACATATTTCTTCCCCTTGGCATCCTTCCTTTCTATATGGCATGACATACCGGAGTCATTCCCGCTGCCACGCTGCAGGTGGCAGACTGCATATTGTGTATTGCTCATATCCGTTCGTTTTATGGTTATTGTTACTGTTGTAAAATCCCGTCCTGTTGCCGGAGGCATATACTTGGCTCCAGAAGGTCCCTTCGGCCTATGGGCTTTTTGATTGCCGGACGCGGAGCGGAGGCGGTGAAAATGCCCTAATAAGCTACGGGATTTTACAACCCCTTTTTCATAGGACAGCAAGCTGTCCGCTGTTTTCACGTCATTCCACCCTCCCGGCATCCACCAGTTCGAGACCGAAGGTATCGATGAAAGTCTGCAACACGGGATTGCGTTCTATCATCCTCGCAAGGATCATCTGCGGCGTGTCCTCCATCAGCAGAAAGTCGGCGATGTCCAGTCCCTGACTGCGTTGTTCATTGGTCGCTATCCTTTCCAGCAGGTCGGAACAGGTGGCACGCTTGCATACGGACTCCAGTATCGGCAGCCGTCGCCTCCATTCTTCCGTCGCCTTAAGGTCGGGGAAAAGAATCACTTCCCGGCCACTCAATACCTGAATGGCCTCGCTGTTGAAGCACCCGTGCATCCCTCCGGTGGCAAGCCAGATGAAGTCCGGGATGAAAAGGGCGGCAACCAGTGCCGTCTTCTCGCTTTCGACAATGGCTACAGGTTTGGCGGACATTACGGCGGAACTGTCTGACAGCAGATGCTCTCCGAACAGGCATTGCTTCATCCTGAAATCCTGCACCTTCCTCACGGAATGTACCCAGCTGACTTGGTTAAAAGGCTCTTTGATACGGTGTCCGGTTACGGCATCGTAGCCCATTATCTTGCCCGCACGCACATTACCGTCCCGGTCTGTCTGCCAGAATACGGTGGCTCCGCCCCACATCTTTGAGGTACCGACCCTGTATAGGCTGAATAGCTTGTCCACATTCTCCTTGCCCATCACTTTGGTAAAGTATCGGTACAAGGGGTTGATGTCGTACCTGCGCATGGACTGTTCCACCCAATCAGAGGGAAGAAAAGAAATCTGTGGCTTCCGTTCGGGCAGTGGTTTTGCCAACGCTTTTGTAACTATCGGTGTGTCGCCAAACCTTTCTTGCCCATTCAATTTTTCTTTGACAGCCGGATTGTCCCGGAAATACTCCTTCGGACTATAGTGGTAGCCGCAGCTTTTGATATGGTCGCACATGCCTACGCTGTCAGGGAAGGAAATCTCTCCCGTCTCGTCGATATAACGGGTAAAGCAGGCTTTCCTGCCGCACTCCGGACAGGCGGTCTTGCTGCCCGGACGGTATTTCTGTAGATGGAATCTGTATTCACTCATGACGCTTTCTTTTGTGGATTCCTGCAAATGAAAATCTCCATTTGCAGTTGCAGTTCTTGCAGTCTTGCAGGAATTTTCCTTTTCCGGCACCCAGAAACTGCAAGACTGCAAAGACTGCAGGCTGCAACAGGGCTTCATCCGTTGCAGTCCGGGGTTGATAATTCATTGCCGCTCTCATCAGATTTACCAGATTTATCATATCTGATTTTCTCGTAATGCCCGGCCTTGGCTTTCCGCAACAGCCTGCTCCGGCACAGTTCCTTGAGGTAGTTCATCACCGTGCGCTCGCTGACATCCTGCTGTTCTCGTCCAATGGCGATGGCCGTCTTCGTATCGAAAGTGTCCGGCAGCAGCGACAGCAGCACCTTGGGCGGTTCCTCGCACATGTCCTCCGCCACGAATGAGCGGATGCGGCGGTACGAGTCCTCGAAGTAGCCGTTCAGCCGGATGGCGGCCTTTACCGATGCCGTATCCACAGACTGCAGGTGGCTCTCCCCGGCGGCATACCGCAGCACCTGCATGAGCAGGGCAAGCCGTGCCACCTGCGCCGGGTGCTTCATCTCGCGGCTCTCCACTTGGGCGTCGTCCTCTATCCGGTTGATGCGTTCCACTTTCCTGTTCCACCATGAGAAGAAATATTCCCTTGCCTCCCTGTCCATGGACAGCACATGGGGCATCCTTTCTTCCTCTCCCGTGTCATAGTCCAAAGAGAGCACCTTGCCAAGTATCTGTTCCCATCGTGCCGCTGCCATGGAAGCCCTGTCCTCCCCGCCATCATCCCAATCGGTCCATTTTGGCACTTCACGGGACTTGGGAAGCACGAACAGGATGCGGTCGAGCAGTCCGTTCTCATCAAAACCTTTCGTCAGCAGTTCGTGTATGCGCTTGGTCTGCGTAGTCCCGATGATGTTGATGCACGGCTGTTCAATATGCACCGGTACCGTGCTGCCGACCCTTGTCACATCCAATGCCCCGCCGCTCCATGCCGTGAGCAGTTGCTCTATGAGCTGCCCGTTGGTGTAGCGGTTGGCGGAGTTGAACATGCCCATGATTTCGTCCACCAAGATGACCACGCTGCGGGGATTGTTGTTGTGTGTCAGCAGGAGCGATTCCGGAGTGAAGTCGGACACGACCGTGCGCCGCAGTACAGGCTTCCTGCCGCTTTCCCCGGCGGCCTTCCATGCCTCCAGTTCCGACTCATACGCCTTGAACAGGGCGTAGTCGTGCTTCCGTATGGGACGGTATGCCGCCTCCAGCGGCGGTGTCTTGCCCAGTCCCGGCCTGCCCACGAGGATGATGTAGAGGGCGGCGTTGCTCTGCCACTCGCCTTTGATGCGGATACGGTAGGTGCCGCCCAATGCGGCCGATACCGCCGACAGCATGGCCGTCGCGATGAACTCTGTCTTGTAGTTCTCATACCGGTCCATGTCAAGGATGACGGACTGCACGGCCTGCGGAAAGACATCCAGAGGGAACCCGGTATCACTGACATGCTCCGCCTCCATGCGGATCATGTTGCACAGTTCAAGTCGGGTGTTTGTCATGTCAGCCATTTTTCTTCTTGCAATAGGATGTCACACTCTCGGACTTGCCTCCCGTCTGCACGCGGCGGACATCCGACTTGGCATACATGTTCTTGTTGCCCACTTTGACGGGAACGAGGTAGCCGCGTTTCGCCCACAGGTTGAGCGTCCCCTCGCACACGTTCAACAGCTCGCGCACCTGTCTTGTGTTGAGCCATGTCTCTTCCGCCGCACGCTGCATCTCCGCATCCAGTTCTTCCTGCCGGGCCGCCATCGTGCGCTGCACAATGGACTCGGCAAACATCTTAAGGTCGGCTGGCGAAACCTCCAGTTTCACGTTCGCGCCCTGCTCGACCAGACTTTCTATGGTAATCATAAATATCAGTTTTGAATTTTGTGATGACCATCTTCAAAAGTTCCCTGATGCCTCCCTTTCGATGGCTTATAAAAGAGAAGCACCGCCGACCCTCGGGAAAAGGATTGACGGTGCAAAAGTATATGCGAATTGAAACAGATTGATATATAATGCCTTGTCTTAAATTGTCATGACAATTCAAGTCTGCATGACCATGTAAAACGGCTCACTTTGCCTTATCCGGCGGCCGTTTCCGCTTCATCATCGGCGGTGATTTTCTTGACTTCTGCCGCCAGTGTCCGGAACAGTTCCCGGTTCTCGTCACTCTCGATAAGAGGTGCCATCTGGTCTTTCCCGTCCTTGATGACATGCCTTGCCGCCTTCAGGAAGCCGACCGCCTGCCGTATGGCACTTTCACTTTTCAATGAAGGCAGGTCGGGAAACTGCAATGCCATCCCCACGCTGTACTCCTTCGCGGCGTGCATTCCGGCCACCAGCCGCAGGTCTTTCAGCACATAGAACGGGAGTGCCTGATGGACGGCGCTCGTGTTTATGGAAACGAAACGGCGGATACATTGTATGACTGCCTCCTTATTTCTGCACTTGAGATAATCCGCAAGTGGCCGCTCCTGTATCTTCTTCTTTCCTGCCGTCCGCAACGCTTGCGGTGCCGTGCCGTTGCCGGAGTCTGCCTCTTCCACCGGGTTATTTTCGGTATCACCGTCACCCATCTCATCCTTTACGGACTGCAGTGCCCATTCTCCGATGCCGCCTTTCTCAATGGCACTTTTCATGGCAAAGTGTCTGTCCCAGTCCTCCTGCGTGCGGAAGCCGTTCTTTATGGACGCCTCGATAATCTGCCTGACGACAATGGAACAGCCCATCCTTTCGGCGTTTCCTGCCTTGGGATGTCCCGCCTGCCTGCTGACCATGTCAACCATCGCCTCGAAACTCTTGCCGTAGTACAGCCAGCTCAGCACGAGAGGGGCAGACAATGTCACGCGGTGTTTTCTCACGCTCTGTCTGAAAATGTATCTCATCCTGCCCCAGAATGTGGTCGGAGGCGGGGCTGTGTCTTCTTCCCTCTGTTTCCTGTAAAGTTCCACGATCTGCCCCGGCACCGCGTTCTCCTTGAAATGGAGGTCTATGTTCCTAAAGCCGTCCGTGCTGTCGTCACACCATGACATCTGCCATTCCTTTTTGATGCCGGGCAGTTGTCTGAATATGGCACGGCATACGGCGAGGTACTGCATCTCGTTCCCGTCCGCCATCATTTTCGCGAAGCGGCGGTATTCTTCCCTGTGCGCGTCCTTCCACTGGAGGATGTCCGCCTTGAACTGTTCGTATGTCTGTTTCTGCTCGGCCATATTCATATTGTATTATTACAGGTTGATGTAAAAGGATAAGTGGGAAAGGTAACTGTCAGTCCAGAAGGTTTACCAGCTCCTTCTTCATCTCGTCGTCAATCTTCCGGTACCGAGCAAAGGCACGGCTGCCCTCCGAATGTCCCGACATGGAGGCTATCAGGTTCGGGTCCTTGACCTGCCTGTAGAGGTTGCCGATGAAGGTCTTGCGTGCCGTATGGGTAGATGCCACCTCGTACAGGGGTCTTGCCACGTCCTCCCTCGTCTTGGGGTCGAGGACTATGACCTTGCGGTCGATGCCCACATACTTGAGTATCTCCTTTATCTTCTTGTTGTAGCCGAAGTGCGAGAACCGGGGGAGCAGGGCGTTCTCCAGATCCTTGTAGCGTTCCAGTATGTCCAGCGCCTTCTGGTTGAGCGGCACGCGCACTGTATTGGCATGTTCCATCTTCGTCTTCTGCGGGATGTACTCCACGAAGCCGTCCACGATGTTTGCCTTGGTCAGCCTGTTCAGGTCGCTCACGCGGCATCCTATCAGGCATTGGAACATGAAGATGTCACGGTAGACCGGATAGGTTGCCCCCATGCCGCTCAGGTCGGCGTAATATACCTTGTCCCGCTCTTCGAGCGTCAGGTAGAACGGGTCACCGTACATCGGCCGGGCAATCTGGTACTGGTCGAACGGGTTGTTCCTTGTCAGCCCGCGCTTGACGCACCACTTGATGACGGTGCGGATACGGTAGAGGGAGCCCGACATGCTGTTCTCGGAACGCTTCTGTCCGACATCGCGGAGTTTCTCGTTCCGGTAGAATACGGGGTACAAGTCCACATACCTGTGTTCCTCCTGCATCCACAGCTTGAAGTCCCTGATGTCGTCCGCCGTGACGGTGTCGATGCAAAGATGGAAGCCTCTCTGGTGCAGCACCTCGTGGCGGAAACGCTCATAGCGCAGCATCTTGTTGAGATTGTCGAGGTGGTGTTTCCGGCTTTCATCCGCAAGCGGTGTTTCCTCGATGTATTTCCGTATCTGGTACGAGAGCAGGTACTCGTCGGCCCTGTTGCCGCCCCTCGCGTTGATGCCGGGATGGTGGTATTCCTCTATCAGCCCCTTGAGCCAGCTGCCGTCCACTCCCCGGTGGTACTCTTTCGTGATGAGATGGGTGATCTGCTGCACGTCCTTGTCGAAGCCCATCTTCTTCTCCTCCGACACCAGGACCACGCGGGGCTTGTAGCCCTGCCGTTCCGGGCTCCAGTGGTTGGGGTTGATGGACAGTTCGCTCACGGCCTTGATGTCCACGCCGCCGATGTCCCGGACACGGAAATAGACACGTGCCTGGTCGGTGATGTTGTTCTTGGCGGCGGTCTTTCGGATGAATGCGGTCACTTTCATATGTATGTCCTCCTTTCTGTTTAGTCTATCATCTCCACAAGCCTGCGCTTCATGTCATCGTCTATCGTGCGGTAGCGACTGAATGCCCTGCTGCCCTCCACATGTCCCGACATGGAGGCGATGAGGTTAGGGTCGGGCACCTGCCTGTACAGGTTGCCTACGAAGGTCTTGCGTGCCGTATGACTGGTGGCCACTTCGTACAAGGGTTTCTGCATGGTGTTGTAACCGTGCGTGTCGAGGATGGTCACCGTCCGGTCTATTCCGCAACGCTTCAGCAGTTCCCGTATGCCGAGGTTGTAGGTGTGTATCTGCTTGAACGGGAACAGTCTGCCGGAATTGGCATCGTAGCGTTCCAGTATCTTCAGTGCCTTCTCATGCAGCGGTACTCTGACGGTCTTCGCCTCGCATTTCTTCGTCTTCTGCGGCATGTATTCCAGGAAGCCGTCCTTGATGTTTGCTCTCGTGAGCCTGTAAAGGTCACCCACTCGGCAGCCGACATAGCAGTGGAACACGAAGATGTCACGGATGACGGCTAGCTTCGGGTTGTCGTTCAGGTCTGCATCATAAAGGATGTTTCTTTCTTCGGAAGTGAGGAAGAACGGGTCGCCGTAGGTAGGCTCCTTACAGCCGTAGAGGGCATAGACCTCGTTGTCGGAATATTTCATCTTCTTGCACCAGTGCAGGAAAGTGCAGAAAAGGTTCATGATGTTGATGACGGTCGTGCCGGAAAGTGCCCTCGGCCTGTGGTTGATGAGCAGGCGGGGAGCATAGAAGTCGGGATGTTCCTGCCGCAGCAGGTATTCGTTCACCACATAATCCCGGAAAGCGTTCATCTGCTCCAGCGTAACGGTCTCCACGAAGAGGGTAAAGTCCGCCTCGCCCAATATCTCCCGGCGGTAATCGTGGTAGCGGGTCATCTTGCGCTCGAAGCGGACGATATGCTCCTTTGTCCTCTCCGCGCCGTCAAACTTCTCCAGATACTCGTGGACACGGGCGAGAAGGTTCGGGTGGTTGCGCTCGAAGGCGCGGGAGGGGTACAGCACATCCTCAATGACCTGCCTCATCCACCTGCTGTCCGCCTTGTCCGTGAAAGTTTTCTCCGCCCGCTCGATGATGGCGGCGATCTGTCCGGGCAGGCGTTTCTGCTCGGCGGCAGGCACGGTTGTCGTGCGCCTGTAGCTGAGGGTATCGGAATCCCAATACTTGTCCTGCACTTCAAGCGGGGAAACGACCTTTATGTCCACATTCCTATCCCTGACCCTGAAACAGATGTTCGAGGCCTCGGGGGAAGACTTTTTCAGATAGACGGTGACTTTCATCTGCGTTGCTTTTTCGGTTATACGGCAAAGGTATAATAAATTCCCGTAAATGTTCCCATATATCCCGAAGAAACTTGCAACGGATTAAGACAAATTAAAAAGTCATTCCCGAATCTGATACCACATAAAGTATTGAAT
>ERZ1026950.845-NODE-845-length-11879-cov-4.599797_pt1 | contig 11879 bp, 8 predicted proteins | sample MGYA00519302_ERZ1026950 | MGnify/ENA primary metagenome ERZ1026950 (study PRJEB26926, sample SAMN06164747) | human gut metagenome | biome: ENVO:00009003; feature: ENVO:2100002; material: ENVO:00002003 | host: Homo sapiens | place: USA | collected 2012 ... | reverse complement strand
ACGAGATCATGCCTAGTCTCGTGGGCTCGGAGATGTGTATAAGAGACAGCAGATAGACCGGAATGTTGTTGAGGATGCACTCCAGGATGGAGTTCTTCTCCTTGACCTTGTTCTCGTGTTCGATGCGCTGCGTCACGTCCCGGCCGAAGAACCAGACGATCTCGCGCTCCTGAAAATAGTCGTAGATGATGTAGGCCACGATGTCCCACGCCACGATACGTCCCTGCTCGTTCTTGAAGCGGACGGTGTATTTATGCGAGCCGTTATCGCGGCGTATTTTCGCCAGCCGGGCTTCCCACTGCAAACGGGAACCTTCGTACGACCAGAAATCGTAAACCTTGTGTTGCGAAAGGTCGCCTTCGACATCGTGCCGCACCCTGAACTGCTCGTTGGCATATTCCATCGTACCGTCCAGGCTGCAGGCGTAGATCTCCTCGTCGACATTGTTCAGTGCATATTTGACCATCTCCAGTTCATGCTTGGCAGCTTCGGCCTCGGTGATGTCACGGCAGATGCAGAGGGCATGCTCCCCGTCGAGCGGGAAAATACGGTTTTCGTAGTTGCGGGTTCGGCCGTCGAGCGTAATGTCGTGGTGGGACGAAGAGCCGCACCCCGTCGCAAAAACATTGTCGAGGTTGTTCTTCACATTGCGGCAGGCCGCAGGCGAAAGCATCGTGCGGATGTTCTGCCCGGCGAGCTCTCCGCCCGGAACCCCGACATGGTTGGTCTCATCCGCGGAAACCAGTTCGACCAGCGTCCCGTCGCGATCGAGCACGGTCAGCATGTCGGGTATCGAATCGAGAATCTTACAGGCATAACGCTCCCGGAACCGGCTCCCGGAACCCTTCGGCGTATCGAGTTGTGCTTCGAGCTCTTCGATCCTGCGGAGAAGCTCCTCACGGGAACAGTTATCGTATCGGCTCATACCTTGTGATCATTATGCATAGATAGTTACAAAAGTAATATATTTTCCGAATGACGAACCATTTTCCGGCCGAAATCGGCGCCGTACCCCCAACGATTACGACCGGCACGGCAACGATCCCGTTCGGAAGGATGACTTCAGGCCGCAATGCGGCGCGATTACCTTTCAAAAACGGCGCAAGAAAAGCCCGCAAAGACGCTCTTTCAGCCCGAGGATGTATCGAGAGACCCTTTAAGGGCCGTTTCACACAGGGGTAAATTCCTGTGCCCGACCATAAAACACTCCGTCGGCACCCTCCCGTATCGCAAAACCGCTTTTTTATACCCCGATCGGGCTTCCACGCGTAAAAAAGGTGTGGAAGGAACGAATTTTGAACATGCTCCGAGACAGCAAACTAAAAAATCAAAATCATGACCGTCAAAAAATTACGTTACCTCGCATACGCACTCGTTGCAGTTGCGTTTTGCGCGTGCCAGAAAGAGCCCTCGACATCGGGCCTCCACAAAGACTATCTGGTCTACACCGCTTACGACACCGAAGCCGACTTCGGTGCGCTGGACACCTACTACCTCCCCGACAGCATCCTGCTGATCGGCGCCGCAGACAAGACGGAATACTGGAAAGACGACAATGCGCTGGAGATCGTCAACACGGTCGCCGGCCGCATGAACGCCGCCGGCTACACCCGCACCGATGACAAGGAGGCGGCCAATGTCGGACTGCAATTGAGCTACGTGCAGAAAGTGACCTATTTCGTGGGTTATGACTATCCCTACTGGTGGTGGTATTACCCCTACTACTGGACGCCCGGATACTGGGGCGACTGGCTGGGATGGCACTATCCCTACCGCGTATATTACGGTTATACGGCCGGTTCGCTGCTGATCGAGATGCTGGATCTGGAAGCCGACCAGCAGAGCGGCAAGAAACTGCCCGTCATCTGGGACAGCTACATCGGCGGCCTGCTCACCTCGTCGGAAAGCCTCAACCTGCAGCGCACGGTGGACGCCGTAGAACAGGCGTTCGACCAGTCGCCTTATCTGAAAAAGTAATTTAACCGTAAAAACACGTCCGATTATGAAAACATCGAAATACCAGGTTCTAAAAACCATCGCACTCTGTGTCGTCCTGCTCGCCGCCGCGCGCACGGGCAAAGCACAGGTCTTCCCGAACAGCTACATCAACGTCGACTGGCAGGTAGGCGTGCCCCTGGGCAGCAGCCTGGCCGACAAAGCCTCGGGCTGGGGCATGAACTTCGAAGGCGGCTATTTCATCACGCCGGCCATCGCCGTGGGCCCGTTCATCTCGTACCAGACCAACCTCGAAACGATCCCGCGCCAGACACTCGACCTGGGCAACGGTTCGGCCCTCACGGTCAACCAGAAGCACTCCGTATTCCAGCTGCCGTTCGGCGTCACCAGCCGTTACACCTGGCTTACGGACAGCGTATTCCAGCCTTATGCGGGCCTGAAGCTGGGTGCCAACTACGCCGAACTTTCGTCCTATTACTACGTCGTCAAGCAGTACAACGACACGTGGGGATTCTTCCTCTCGCCCGAAATCGGCGTGAGCATCTTCCCGCGCCCCGACTACCGTTTCGGGTTCCATGTGGCACTCTATTACAGCTATGCCACCAACAGCGGTGACGTCCTGACTTACTCGGTCAACAACCTCAATAATTTCGGCATACGCGTCGGTATATCATTCTGATGCAGAGTAGGAAAGCGCCTCTTGTGGAGTGCCCCGGTTCCTGAAAAGGGATCGGGGTTCCCTTTTCCCGGGAGCTCTTTCCCGGACGGATTTGCAGGTTCGGGAAATTGTACCTACCTTTACAACGACTAAAACCATTGGATGTTTAATTTGGATTCGGCATTGTAGGAATCCGTACCTCACCACGGATTCCGTCCCATTCTTCCCTCCCGGGGGCATTTCTGCCCGGGCGGACATTCATTTTGCCTTATTTTAAAAAATTCGCCATGCACGGGATTTCCCAATCCATCCCGCGCACGGCCTCAACTACAAACAACCATGGAACAGGAAAATAAACAGATTTTCGATTTCGATTTAAAAATGATCGCCGATTTCTTCAGGGAACTCGACAGGCAGGGGCCCGGCGGCGTGGAGCAGACGCTCCGCGCCCTGGAATTCGTGCCCGACAGGCCGGGGATGCGGATCGCCGACATCGGATGCGGCACCGGCGGGCAGACCATCACGATCGCCCGGAACAGGGATTGTACGATAACGGCCGTCGACCTGCTGCCGGAACTGTTGGAAGAATTCCGCACCCGGATAAAAAAGGCCGGGCTGGAAAACCGCGTCACGGCCATACAGGGCTCGATGGACGCACTGCCCTTCAGCCCCGGGGAATTCGACGTGATCTGGGCCGAAGGCTCGATCTACAACATCGGATTCGAACGCGGGCTGAGGGAGTGGCGGCAGTACCTCAAACCGGGCGGCATAATCGCCGTGACCGAGTGCTCGTGGCTCTCGGGCGCACGCCTGGCGTCGAAATTCATCTCGGACTATTTCCCCGACATCGACAGCCCGTCGGGGAAAGTGCGGATCCTCGAAGAGGCCGGATATGCACCGCTGGCGCATTTCGCGCTGCCCGAGCATTGCTGGACGGAAAACTACTTCGCCCATGCAAGCGCACGCATCCCGGGATTCCTCAAGCAATACGGGCACAGTGAAAAAGCACTCCTGCTGGCCGAAATGCAGAAAAACGAGATCGCCCATTACGAAAAATACAAAGCGTACTACGGTTACGTCTTCTACATCGGCCAAAAACCGGAAGAGTAATCCCCGTCCGAAAAGGCAGAATCCCGCTTCCCCGAAAGAGGCGGGATTCGTTTTTCCGGTTCAGGGAAAAATGCCCGGTCATTCCATCGAGGTGTAGACGAGCATCGTCTCGGGGGCCAGGCTGATCCAGCTTCCGGGCGCAAGCGCCACCCCGCGCTCCACGGGAAGCAACCGTTCGCCCTCGAGCCTGAGCCGCCCCGGGGCGTAGAGATAAAACACGAAGATCCGCAGTCCTGGGGGACTGCGGATCTTTTCATCCGTGCAGGGCGCTATTCCCGCGACAGGGCGTCGATTTTCGCCAGTTCGTCGTCGGAAAAGGAGGCGTACTCCAGGGCCCGGAGGTTATCTTCGATCTGGGCGACGGAGCTTGCCCCGATAATGACCGACGTGACACGTTTGTCGCGCAGCAGCCATGCCAAAGCCATCTCGGCAAGGGTCTGGCCGCGCTGCTGGGCGATTTCATGCAGGCCGCGGATTCGTTCCGACATCCTCTCCGTCAGCACGTCGCGCCGCAGCGAACCCTCCGCCGCCATGCGCGAGCCTTCCGGAATACCGTTCAGGTAACGGTCGGTCAGCAGCCCCTGTGCCAGCGGCGAAAAGGCCACGAACCCAGCCCCGGCCTCGGCATTGAGCGTCAGGATGCCCGACGTGTCGGGTTCGCGGTCGAACAGGTTGTAGCGATCCTGGAAAAGCAGGCAGGGTACGTCGCGCTGGGCCAGGTAGCGGAAAGCGAAACGTGCCGCGGCCAGCGGGTAGCGCGACAGCCCGACATAGAGCGCCTTGCCTGCGCGGACGATGTCGACCAAAGCCTGGAGGGTCTCTTCGAGCGGGGTCTCGGGATCGTAGCGGTGCGAGTAGAAGATGTCCACATAATCGAGCTTCATGCGCCGCAGGCTCTGGTCGAGGCTTGCCATGAGGTATTTGCGCGAGCCCCAGTTGCCGTAGGGCCCCGGCCACATGTCGTAACCCGCCTTGGTCGAAATGAAGAGTTCGTCGCGGTAGGGTCGGAACGACTGCTCCATCAAACGGCCGAAGTTCTCCTCGGCCGTACCGTAGGCAGGGCCGTAGTTGTTCGCCAAATCGAAATGGACGATTCCCCGGTCGAACGCGTAATGGGCCATCTGCCGCACATTGGAGAAGGTCTGCCCGCTGCCGAAATTGTGCCACATGCCGAGCGAAAAGGCGGGCAGCAGCACACCGCTGCGTCCCGCACGCCGGTAGGTCATGCCATCTTCGTAACGCGACGCGGCCGGCTGGTAAATAGGTTCGATCATAGCTGTCAGTTTATTTCAGTATCAAAACAAAAAATCCGCGAACATTGTATTTTTCCTGCCGCCTCCCCGTGGGACGCCGGAGCAAGACAAGCGTCCGCAAAAGCGCCGGGGCAGCACCGAAGAAGGAGGCGGCGGTGGCATCGGATATAACGGATACAAGGCATTAACAGGGAGTCTGCATATCCGATGCCGTCCGTTACTATATCTTGCAAACGGACTCAGGACGCGGTCAATGCGCCTCGAGCCAGTTGTCGCCCACGCCGTAGTCGACCACCAGGCGCACCTTGAGGGCGGCGGCGGATTCCATGCATTCGGTGACGATGGCCGCGACGCGCTCCTGTTCGGAACGGAGCATGTCGACGACCAATTCGTCGTGTACCTGAAGGATCACCTTCGACCGGATGCCTTCGGCCGCGAAACGGCGGTGGACATTGATCATGGCGATCTTCATGATGTCGGCCGCGGATCCCTGGATCGGGGCGTTCACGGCATTGCGCTCGGCCAGGCCACGCGCCACGGCGTTGTGCGAGGAGATGTCGTTGAGATAGCGGCGGCGGCCGAAGATCGTCGAGACGAATCCCTCCTCCTTGGCCTTGGCGACCACATCGTCCATATACTCCTTGACCTTGGGGTAAGATTCGAAATAACCGTCGATAATGTCCTTGGCCTCCTTACGCGGGATTTCGAGCCGCTGGCTCAGGCCGAAGGCCGAAATGCCGTAGATGATGCCGAAATTGGCCGTCTTGGCACGGCGGCGTTCCTCGGAGGTCACTTCGCCGAGGGTTTTGTTGAAAAGCTTGGCGGCCGTCGCGGCATGGATATCCTCGCCGTGGGCGAAGGCCGCGATCAACGATTCGTCGCCCGAAAGGTGCGCCATCAGGCGCAGCTCGACCTGGCTGTAATCGGCCGAGAGCAGCAGGTGGTCGGAATCGGAGGGGATGAACGCCCGGCGGATGCGGCGCCCCATCTCTTCGCGCACGGGGATGTTCTGCAGGTTGGGATTGGTGGACGAAAGGCGCCCGGTAGCCGTGACCGCCTGGTTGAAGGAGGTATGGATACGCCCCGTCGTCCGGTTGACCAGCTGGGGAAGCGCTTCGACATAGGTCGAGAGCAGTTTCTTGACACCCCGGTATTCGAGGATCAGGTCGACGATACGATGTTTGCGGGCGAAGGTCTGCAAATAATCTTCGTCGGTGCAGAACTGCTTGGTCTTGGTCATCTTGGGCTTTTCGGCGATGCGCATCTTGGCGAAAAGCACCTCGCCCAGCTGGCGTGCCGAGTTGATGTTGAGCGTCGATTCGCCGGCCTCGGTACGGATCTGGGCTTCCAGTTCGGCCAGCCTGCGGCTCAGTTCGACGGAGTATTCGGTCAGCGCCCCGGAGTCGATCCGCACGCCCGCCATCTCGATGTCGGCCAGCACGGCGATCATGGGCTCCTCGACCTCGAAATAGAGGTGTTGCAGCCCGATCTTCTCGACCTGAGGGTAGAGCACGTGTTTGAGTTGCAGGGTGACGTCGGCATCTTCGGCGGCGTACTCCTTGACGCGCTCGACGTTCACCAGATCCATCGTCAGCTGCTTGGAACCCTTGCCGATCAGCGTTTCGATCTCGATAGGCTTGTAGTTGAGGTATTTTTCCGACAGGGCGTTCATGTTGTGGCGCGACTCGGGATCGAGCAGGTAATGCAGGATCATCGTGTCGTACTTGCGGCCCCGGATATCGAGCCCCAGGCGCCGGAGCACCATCAGGTCGAACTTGATGTTCTGGCCGATCTTGGCAATCCCTTCGTCTTCGAACAGCGGCCGCACGATCTGCGTATATTCCGCCGTATTCTCCTCCTTGAAGGGAATGTACCACGCTTCGAACGGCTTTACGGCCAGCGACATGCCGACGATGCGGTCGTTGAAGATATCGAACCCCGTGGTCTCGGTGTCGAAACAGAATTCGCCGTATTTCCCGACCTCGGCAACCACTTCGCGCAACTGGGAGGCATTCTCCACAAGGCGGTAATCGTGGGGCGTGGTCTGCGCCGTCTTGAACTGCATGGCATCGGCTTCGGCCTGAAGCTCGGCAACGGGAACCTCGGCGGCGGGCATCTCGACCACCGGGTCGCCGAAGAGATTGCCCTGTCCGACCAGCGCCGCGCGTTTGGCGGCGGCGGACTTGGCCCGTGCCATCTCCGCAAGCTGGGTCTGCGCCTCCTGGCGGGGGCCTTCGGGTTGCTCCTCGGGGGACGCAAGGTTCGTAAGGTCGTTCATAAAGGCCTTGAAATCCAATTCGGCAAAGAGGGCCTTGAGTTCGTCGATATGGGGTTCGCAGACCGTGAGGTCTTCTTCGCGGAACGGGATGGGCACGTCGAGGCAGATGGTGGTCAGTGTCTTGGCAAGGCGCAGTTTGTCGCCCCATTCGGCGATCTTCTCGCCCTGCTTGCCCTTGATCTTCGAGACGTTGTCGAGGATATTTTCCACCGTTCCCCACTCCTGCACGAGTTTGCAGGCGCTCTTCTCGCCGATTCCCGGCACACCCGGGATATTGTCCGAAGCATCGCCCCACAGTGCGAGGATGTCGCGCACGAGGCTGGGGTCGTCGATGCCGTATTTCCCGCGGATCGCCTCCCGGTCGACGATCTCGATGCTCCCTTCGGCGCCCTTCTGCTTGTAGATCTTGCAATTGTCACGTACCAACTGGCCGTAGTCCTTGTCGGGCGTGACCATGAAGACCTCGTAACCCGCCTCGACGCCTTTTTGCGACAGCGTGCCGATCACGTCGTCGGCCTCGTAACCCTCGACTTCGAGGATCGGGATGCACATGGCTTCCAGCACACGCTTGACATAGGGGACGGAGAGGAGGATGTCCTCGGGCGTCTCGGCACGGTTGGCCTTGTACTCGGGAAATATCTCCCGGCGGAAGCTGCCGCCCTTGGGGTCGAACGCCACGCCCAGCAGGTCGGGCCGCTCTCGCTTCTGGATGTCGCGCAGGAACTTTACGAAGCCGAATACCACGGAGGTATTCATGCCGGCCCGGTTGCGCATGGGACGCCCCAGAAAGGCATAGTAATACTTGAAGATCAACGCATAGGCGTCGACGAGAAACAGTTTTTTCATATATTCGATTTGCGTCAATAATAGTTCCCTTTCGATGTTTGCCGTGCGCCTATCCCTTGCGCCCGGGGCCTGTCCGGTAGAAATGTCGGGGTATGTCGTTCCGGCGGAACCGCCGGGCGGAAATCAGCGGTTGTCCTCGGCGAACCACTCGGCGAACGAGGTTGCGGTCTCATGCAGGCGGAGCGAATGCAGCTCCACCCCCAGGGGCAGGCGGCGTGCGATGCGTGCAGCGAAATCGCCGAGCATGTTTTCGCACGTCGGCTGGTAGTCCACCGTGACGATGTTGCCGAAGCGTTCGGCCAGCACCGCCCGCAGGGGAGCGTCGCGGCGTGTCGCCCGCAACACGAGCGCATGGTCGAAACGGGAAACGACCTCCTCGTTGACAATGCTTTTCAGGACACCGAAGTCCATCACCATCCCACACTTGGGGTTCGTGTCGTCGTCCGCAGGGCACCCTTTCACGGTCACGAACAACCGGTAGGAATGCCCGTGGATCTCACGGCACGGCCCGTCGTATCCGTCGAGGGCATGCGCGGCCTCGAACGAAAACTCCTTTGTCAATCTGATCACTGCCATATCCGCAAAGATATTCATTAAATGCGAAAGGAGAAAGCGTTTTCCGCACTTTTCACCACGGGGGTTCCTTTACGCCCCGTTCCGGATCGGTAAACAAAGGTGCGGGAAACCCCGGCCGCGTATCCTTCCCCACAAAAAACCGCCCCGGTTTTGATTTGTCCTTATTAGTTCCTATATTTGTTACCATAAGTCTCATTATCTGATGAAACGTGTCCTGAATGATCTCACCCCGTTGCCCGGCAACGATTTGTTCATCACACAGTATTGGTTTGACAAACAAACCGATCCGCCCCTTCATTTCCACGAGGATTACATGCTCAGCCTGACCCTGAACGTGAAGGGTACACGTGTCACCGGACAATCGGTCGACAATTTCACGGAAAAAGACCTGATCATCATTTTCCCGCGCGTACCGCACTGTTACAAACGCGACGAAGCCTTTGCGGAGACCAATTGCGAGGCCGTCGCCGTGCAGTTCAGCCGCGACATGCCCAACTGGCAGATATTCGAAACGGAATCCATGCTCCCCATCCGGAAAATGCTGAGCCAGCCGGTCGCCGGGCTCTGGTTCGCCGAAAGCGTCGTAGACCGCGTCCGCGACAGGTTACTGCAACTGCCCGGGCTGCGGGGATTCGCATCGGCGTCGCTTTTCCTGAACATACTCAACGACCTGGCCACGGCTGGGCCGGACGAAACGGGGCCGATAGGTGCCCCGTACTACGAAATGCAACCCGACGGCAATGCCCGGATCAACAAGATCGTACAGTTCGTGGAGGGCAATTACCAACGTAAGATCTCGCTCGAAGACATCGGCGAAGAGGTAGGCATGTCCGCGACTTCGGTCTGCCGTTTTTTCAAAAAGTACACCCACCAGAACCTGTGGAACTACCTCAACGGCTTCCGCATCGTGCGCGCCGCGCAGATGATCGTCGAAACCGACGACCCGATCGCCGAGATCGGCATGCGCTGCGGGTTCTACAACATATCGAATTTCAACCGCGCCTTCCGCGAACGCATCGGCTCCCCGCCGGGCGACTACCGGCGTAAGTTCGGGTCGACGGTCATTTCGCCCGACGCGAAACAGGTCGAGGAGATAGGCCGCAAGCTGGATGAAATGCGCTGCGGGCAGGATTCGGCGGGGGGGGGCCGGCGGCCAAAGTCCCTGCCAAAGGCTGACAAACCCCTTTTCCGGCACGATTGACGTGTTTTTGGACACACAGTCCCCCGCCCTGCAAACAGAAAAAGCGACCTCCGCAGAGGCCGCTTTTTATCGTTCCGACATCCGACGGGGATTAGCGCAGTTCGAGTTTGAAGGGATAGTACATGACGATCCCCTGCTGCGAAGTCGCCTCCTGCACCTGTTTGTATTCCTTCATCATGACTCCCAGTTCCGAACGGGTCATGGCTTCGCGGATGCCGACGTTGAGCGACGAGATGAACGCCGCGAAACCCGTCGGTTGCTCGATCACCTCCGTCACCCGGAAATTGTCACCCAACCCGGCTTTGTCCGCAGCGATGGCGATGGCCGTCTTCAGGCCTCCGTACGTGTCGATCAGGCCGATGCCGAGGGCGTTGTCGCCCGACCAGACACGGCCGCCGGCGATGTCGAGCACCTTCTCGACAGGCAGGTTGCGCCCCTGCGCCACGAGGTTCGTGAACGTAGTGTACACCTTATCCACGCCGCGCATGATCGAAGCCCTTTCGGCAGGCGTCAGAGGCGAGGTCATGCCCATGCCTGCCGAGGTGTTGCTCTTCACGGCGTCGAACGTGATGCCTAGTTTGTTCTTCAGGGCGTCGATGGTATTGAGGTACATGCCGAAGACGCCGATGGAACCCGTCAGGGTCAGTTTGTCGGCCACAATGACATCGGCCGGGCACGAGATATAGTATCCGCCGCTGGCCGCATAGGAACCCATCGAGACGATGACGGGTTTCTCGGCCTTGAGCAGCTCCATTTCGCGCCAGATGACATCCGAAGCCAATGCGCTGCCGCCCGGGGAATTCACGCGCAGCACCACGGCTTTGACCTTTTCGTCGGCACGCACACCGGCCAGCGTCGCAGCCAGCGTATTGCCGTAAATCTCGCGGCCGAAGCCCTCGCCGTCGACGATCGCACCGTCGGCGTATACGATAGCAACCTGGTCGGCCGAAATATTCTTGAGGTCGGCACTGACCTGCAACGCATATTCGCCCAGGGTGACGAAATTGTATTGGCCGTCGGAATCGGACTGCACGCCCAGCTCGGCAAAGACGTCGTTCATCTGATCTTCGTAGAGCAGGCTATCCACGAACCCGTGTTCGAGGGCATCCTCGGGCAGCGAGACCTCCAGTTTGTCGGTGATCCGGTTCAGGGTTTCCAGGTCGATACCGCGTGCCTCGGCCACCGAACCGGCGATGGTATTCCACATCGAATTGACCAGTTCCTGCATCTGTTCGCGGTTAGCGTCCGACATTTTGGGAAGTATATAGGGCTCGACGGCGCTCTTGTACTTGCAGGCCGTGGGGCGGAAAACCTCGGCCTTGACGTCGAGCTTGTCGAGCAACCCCTTGTAGAACGCCAAATTGAACGAAAGGCCCGACCAGTCCATCCCTCCTTCGGGCTGCATGTAAATCTTGTCGGCCGCCGAAGCGAGGTAATACTGCCCCTGCGAGTAGGTTTCGTTATAGGCGACGACGAACTTGCCGCTCTGCTTGAAATCGACGATCGCCTCACGCAGCTCTTCGAGCAGGGCCGAACCCGCCACTCCGCCGTTGCCGTTCATACGCAAGTAAATACCCTTGATCCGCGGATCGTCCTTCGCCGCCTCAAGCGCACGCAGTGCCTTCATCAGCGGAAGCATACGCGTGGACTGGAGCGTCGCGAAATCGAAGCCGGCGAAAGGATCGCTCGACGGGGCATCGGTCAACACCTCCGAAAAGTCGAGCTTGAGGATCGACTCGGGGTGTACGGCCACGCTTTTCTCCATCGAACCGGCAATGCCGAGCAGGATGAAAATCCAAAGGAAGACTACCAGTACCGACCCCACGACAAACGCGAGGATGGCAGCCAGGAAAGTTTTGATAAAATTCATAACGAAGTTATTTTTTGTTTGTCCTAATTTTGTTCCGATTCCGGTTTTCTTTCGCAAATATACAGAAATTATATGAAAAACAAATAAAATTTATCGTTTTTCGATAAAAAAGAAGGGTAACATATATTTCG
>ERZ1026950.841-NODE-841-length-11934-cov-4.598704_pt1 | contig 11934 bp, 10 predicted proteins | sample MGYA00519302_ERZ1026950 | MGnify/ENA primary metagenome ERZ1026950 (study PRJEB26926, sample SAMN06164747) | human gut metagenome | biome: ENVO:00009003; feature: ENVO:2100002; material: ENVO:00002003 | host: Homo sapiens | place: USA | collected 2012 ... | reverse complement strand
ATGCCAGCGTATTGTCTTTTGATTTGTCATCTGCTGCCGCTGCCGAATTTTCAACAGCTACAGATACACTTGCACCTCCCACATCCACGCGGTCCCCTTCCTGATTGCCCGCAGATGGTGCGGATGCGGCAAAACTTGCAGTTCCCGCCGCATCTGCTTTAAATTTAACAGTTCCGCTTGCACGCTTGTTTCCGGAACCGTAACTTCCCAGAGTCATAGAAACCGTGCCTGCATTTACACTGGTTTCCGCTGTTGCTGACTGATAAGTAAAAAGATCTTTGGAATATGTCAGATTTACCGTTCCCGTCACCCCTGCCGGAAGTGTCACTGTCACTGCCAGAGTATCTCCTATTTTCACGGATCTGGCGCTTAAAGCAATGATCATGCTCTCCGCCTGTGCATGCACATCCGGTGTCATGATACAACTGATCAGAAATACCAGTGCCAGTACCACTCCCAGTATCCGTTTTCCTTTTGCTTTGCTTTTTTGTCTCATATGTTCTGCCTTTCTTTTACTGCTGAATGGTGATCTTCCCCTGAAGATGTTTGTTCAGATATACCAGATCAAGCACATTGACCCCGTCTTTTTTGCGGTTTGTATCTGCGGCCTTAAGATAACATCCGGTAAGCTTTTGGGTACCATTCAGATGCCTGTTCAAACGGTTCAGATCTGTTTTGTTGATCTTTCCATCTCCGTTTACATCTCCATAAATCACAAGCGTATAGGAAGAAACTTTCTTGTTTTTGCTGTCATACACCTGCAGAACATTGCCGGTTGAAACGATTCCGGTAACACTCTTTTTGGATGCACTGAACAGTTTGACCGTTCCCGCGGTCACTTTAAGTTTTTTCAAAAATGTTGCCGCCTTTGTTCCCGGCGCAATCCCCGTAACCATTTTGTTTTTCAACTGATATGTTTTCGAAGTCACGGAAGTCTTCTTGGTCTCTGCCGCTGCACCAGCTTTCTTTACAATGGTAAGCGTATAGGTTTTGGATGCTCCGCTCTCCGATTTGCAGGTAACTTTACACGTATTGGTTCCCGTCTGAAGTTTTTTGGTGCCGGTTCCCGTCACAGAAGATTTCGCAGCTACCGGTGATGCACTTATGGTAACGGAGGAAACTTTGCTGTCCACGACGAGGGAATACGAAGTAGTATCTCCGCGAAATACCGGTGTCAGTGTCTGTCCGGTTACGCTGAGCGATTTCAGATAGTTATTCGGATTTCCACTGGCTATAAATGTCACTGCAGATGTCGGCATACCGGAATAAACCGGAATACGGAATACAAATGCCTGCTGCTTGTCCGCATACCCCTGTCCAAGCTTTCTGCCCTCGTTGTAAGCAGCCGCAAGGTTTGCCATATACTGGTGGCTGTACAGATTCTTCTGATTCACTACATTAAACTTCTGGAAATACAACGTATCCTGGCCCACGCCAATGTAGTTTTTCGCCAGAATTTTTGCTCCTCCTTCAAGTGCTGCATACCGGGTATTCCCGCTTTTTTTGCATATGCCAGTCCGTTTTTGATGACCAGTGTGGAGGTAATGCCCGCTGCCCCCACATTAAAATAGTTATAGTACCCCTTATAACCGCTATAAGTTCCGGAAATCAGGGAACTGGTTCCTTTTAACCCCTGCTCCTGGCGCACTCTCGATGCAAGATGATATGGGCTGACCCCGGTTTCCTCACCGATATCCATAAATGCCTGCGCATAATCCAGCGTAGATCCATCGCTGTCCTCAACCGTATTCTCCATAAAGGTTCCTTTCAGAATAGAAGAAACTCCCTGCTTGGTCTGCACCTTGCTGAAACTTAAACTTTCAAATTGAAAAATATCGGTCTCATTGAGAAAATTCCGCGGATCTAAATAATAGGCGATATATTTAGAATTGGCACCGACCCATGAAGATCCGTCATAGACCGTCCACACATTGGTGGTCCAGTCATATGCACCGTCTGCGGTGGATTTGGTTGCGTCATTTCCGGTCTTCGGAACAAGATTGACTCCGTTTACGCTCTCTTTGCTGACCACGGTATTCCAGTCAAGCCCGGTCTTAACCGCCTGAAACTGCCACTGCGGATATGCTGTGTGAAGCGCGGAAAGTGCACGGATGTAACTATCCGGAAATCCTGCCGCACGCAGCTGCACGGCATAACTACTGGCTGCTGCATCTGTACGCACACTGACTCCGGCAAGTGTTCCTGTTATAAGAATTGCCCCACAAAGCAGGGCACTCAAAAAGCGTTTTATCTTTCGCATATTCTTCCTCACCTGTTATGATCTGACTGCGCGGCATCCCAAATGCAGTGCAGTCTTTCTGTATCATTATATAGAAAAAGCATATCTGCGTCAATTCTGTGCGTTGTTCTTTTTGTTCCGGGTACAGTTACTCTCCTTTATGATATAATGCGGACGTCTTTTGACTTCCATATAGGTTTTTGCAATATACTGTCCCATAATTCCCATACAAAACAGCTGGATTCCGCCAATGCATGTCACGATACATACCAGCGACGGCCAGCCGGCAACCGGATCCCCGAATACCAATGCGCGTACGATTTCCGCGATGATTGCAATAAAAGAAACCACGGTGAGCACCAGCCCCAGATACGAGGAAATCTTCAGCGGAACATCCGAAAAATTGATAATCCCATCAAACGAATAACGCACAAGTTTCCAGAAACTCCACTTGGTTTCTCCCGCAGACCGTTCTACATTTTGAAATTCCAGCCATTTGGTATCATATCCGACCCAGGCAAAGATTCCCTTGGAAAACCGGTTGTATTCGCTGACGGAAAGAATGGAATCTACCATTGCACGGTTCATCAGACGGTAATCCCTTGCCCCATCTGCAATCTCAATGTGGGAAAGTTTCCGCATAACTTTATAAAACATGCGTGCAAAAAACGAACGGATCTTCGGCTCTCCCTGCCGGTTCACCCGCCGGGTTGCCACATTGTCACAGTCTCCGGCTTCTAACATCGCAGCCATCTGTGGCAAAAGAGTGGGCGGATCCTGCAGATCCGCATCCATCGTCGTCACATAATCCCCCTTTGCATAGGACAATCCTGCCAGCAGCGCCGCTTCTTTTCCAAAATTGCGGGAAAAAGAAAGATAGTGCACGCGCTCATCTTCTGCTGCAAGTTCCCGGATCTTTTGCAGTGTTGCATCCTTCGATCCGTCATTGACAAATAAATATTCAAAATCATAATCGCCCATTTCCCGTGTCACGCGGTTTAATTCCCGGTACAAAATCTGCAGAGATTCCTGCTCATTGTACATCGGTACGACGATGCTGATGCATTTTTTCCCCATATTTCCCCCTTATCTTATATCTTATCCACATACTAAACAGGAATAACAGAAGCGCAGCTATGCTGATGGCAGCTCCGATCTGTACGCCCGGTGTGGTATAACGCAGCTCGATCTTATGCGTTCCTTCTTTTAAGTGTACACCAATGAGTGCATCCGCGAAAGGCTTTATTTTCGTCTTTTTACCGTCTACATACAGACTCCAGCCCTCATCTGCCGGCACTGACAGAATCAGTCTTCCCGCCTGCCTGACATCGATACTTCCAACGATCCTGCGATCTGTCATTTTTTCGAGTGACATGGTCTGTTCGCTGAGCGTCTCATACGCAGTGCACATGGCCTTGAAATTCAGGCGGTACACATGGTATTCGATCGTTTCTGCATTGAGATTGGTAATATGGACCTTTGTTCCGGCTTTGCACTCTCCAAGATCCAGCAGATACCGGTGGGTGGTCTTTCCATACTGCTGCGTCCATCCGTCATCTCTTGATACTGTCAGGGAATCCGCATTGCAGGTCACATAATCCGCATAATAATATCCATCCTCGGAAATATCAATTGTCGTATCCCCGGCTGCCTGCGACTGTGTACAGGCTGCCGGATAAAGCATGTCTCCTTTTGCGCCCAGCTGCTGTGCCAGGGAATTCAGGGAACCGATCCTATCAAGCATGGAAGATTCCCAGCCTTTTATTGCCTTCTCGCTCATCATATAGCCAAGTGGCAGGCAGTAGTTATTCCGATAAAGATAATTTCCATTGCTGCTTCCCACAAGTGTCCGCAGTGGACTTTCATCCACCGGATTAGAGGAAAGCATATACTTCACCGAAAACATGGCTGACGGAAGCGGGGAAGCACCATTGTAACAGTAGAAATTTTTTCCGCCCTCCATATACAGGCTCTGGAAGAGATGGCTGACATCCAGATTCATCAGGGAGGAAAATATGGTTGCCGAACGGTATCCGTACAGGCTGTCATCGTTTTTGGTTTTTCGCCCACTGTCCTCCACCCGGTAAAATCCGTCATTTCCGTTATCCTCTTTTGCCTGTTGCAGCAGATCTTCGTAGTACCCCTGTTTATCCGTATATGCCACGCGGCTGGTAACGCCAAGCCCGGTTACCGCCATATTGACTGCCAGTTCTGCAATGGCAACACAAAAGGCAGCTTCCCGCAGGGCTATCCGCATTTTCTTCGGGGCAATTTTAAGCAAAAGAAGCAGGATTCCATAAACTAAGATAAACAGCATGGTAATCACAACTGCCATGTACTCTGTCACCAGTTCATCCCCGTAATATCCGGAGAGAACCATCAGTGTCAGTGCGGCAAGCACTGCTATGATGATATGCCAGCATCTGGTTCCTTTCCATTTGCGGATCGTTGCAAATCCCATGACCAGAAGCATAAAAATGTAAAGGAATGACTGTCTGCCCGGCAACGCCTGCGGAAAATGCATACCATGCCAGATATAATCCAGCTGATTATCCGCAAAGCTCACAAGGAAAAAGACAAGCATCAGCATACGCGGAACTTTTTCCTTCCAGGAGATTCTGCGGTTCAGCACATACAGCCATACCAGTACCAGGGTAAATGCCCCGGCATACAGATTCGGCCAGTGATCATTTCCCGTATAACTTGTAGTGACGGCTGCCGCACGCCCCAGCTCCGCAATAACAGAAAAATACCACTCCAGCGTTTTCGGAAAGCTGTCTTCAGCAGACCCGGAAGCAGAAAGCACGGCGATCTCCGGCAATAGCAGTACCATCGAGACAGACCCTGCCAGCAGGGAATACCATGCAAACCGTAAAAATGCTTTCAGTTTTCCTCCTTTCTGCGTAAAAAAGAGAAGAATAAAATAAAACACCAGAAAGATACAGATCATGATGGAAATGTAATAATTTGCAAACACCGACAATGCAAGTGTCACAAAATACAGTCCCGGTTTCTGCTCCCGTACCAGTTTTTCCAGTCCCACCATGATCAGAGGAAAAAGAAGGATGCAGTCCATCCACATGATATCCCAGCTGTAGGCTGCCACAAATCCGGACAATGCATATGCCGTAGAAAATACAAGTGCCGGAATCACCTGATTTTTATGGAGTTTTGAGTCTTTTCCAATCAGATGAAAATGATATTTTAAGAATAAGAAAAAAGTCAGTCCGCACAGGGCAATCTTTGCCAGCACCAGTATCGTCATAAACTCGATCACATAATGTTTCGGGCAGAGCACGATCAGAAAATTAAGCGGACTCGCCAGATAATAGGCATACAGGGAAACAAAATCCGATCCCAGTCCCAGATTCCAGGAATACTGCAGACTTCCGCCGGTTCTTAATTTATGAAGAAACTCTGTAAAAAACGGACAGTACTGATGATACATATCGATATGCAGAATACAGTTATCCCCGAAAGGATATACCCCGTTTCCGATACAGATGACCACACAGATTATAAATGGCATAAGAAATGCCATCACATAAGGAAATGACCGGTGCGACACCATCCGCGAAATCATTTTTTTCATGTTCTTACTCATCCTTTTCCTTGTTTTTTTCAAACAACTGATAATACTGAAGCTTCTTGTAAGTCTGAAGCTGTTTTTCATCGGCTCCGATCCCTTTTGTCTGCCCTGCTGCAGAGATCACCGGGTAAGTTTTGCTCAGACTTAAGAGGTAATTCTGGTATGCATTCGTCGGCACTCCTGCTGCGGTAAGTACCTGCGCCGCAAGATAATTCAGACTCGTATTTTTATCTTTCGCTCCCTCGATCCCATAATTACTCCACACCAGATAAGGTACGAGATAACGTTTTTGTGTCTCTGCCTGTGCCCCGTTTTCCACGACAGAAGCCACTGTATCATTCGGCTGATGATCCCCGAAAAATACGATGATCGTCCTGTCATCCACTTTGGAAAAATAATCAATCAGATTTTCGAGTGCCTGATCGGTCTTGTGGATCAGTGTCAGGTACTGATTGAGCGGTTCGCTGGCATACTGTGACTGGATATCATTCGTCAGATTCATATAGGTATCGGTATATCCGCCATGATTCTGCATCGTCACATTGAAAATAAAGGCCGGTTTGCCAGAGGCTTTGTTTTTCTCATAAGTTTCTATCATGTGCTCCATATCCGATGCATCGCTGATATAATTGCGCACATAGGAGACATCCCTGTAATCTTCCATAAAATCCAGATTGTCAAATCCAAGCAGAGGATACACTTTATCCCGGTTCCATCCGCTGGCCTGATACGGATGCTGTGCATAGGTCGCATATCCTAAGGATTTCAGATAACCTGCTAAAGACGGTGTCCTGCTCTTGATGTACTGCTGATACGGAATACTTCCGTTCGGAAGGAATGCCATCGTATTGCCTGTCAGAAATTCAAATTCCGAATCCGCAGTGTTTCCCCCACACACAGATGTCTGGACATATCCCGTGACCGTGTTTTTCTCCCCCTGCTGCATCCGGTGCATAAACGGCATGTAATCCTCATTGGTTTCTAACGGTCCCAGCACTTTTAAATCCGAAAATGCCTCATCCATGATGACAATGATGTTGGGCAGATCCTGTGTGTCGGTTTCTGTTGTTTTAGTTTCGTATTTCGCCAGCGTCTCTTTTGCTTCATCCGCATCGTATCCTGCCGGACGCTCCACTGCCACATAGGCAAGATCCATGGCAAAGGTCACCGCCATGCCGTTTACTTTTGTCATATATGCCGGTGTGAACAGAAACGGATACAGATAATGTTTTGTCTGAAACGATTCCTGCTGCAGGGCATTGACAAATGTACACAATGCCAGTCCCACCAGTACGATACTCCCCAGCCTTATTTTCCAGGAAAAACGCGGACCTTTTTTAAAAAACCGGGCCAGCACAAATAATGCAATAAAAACAAGTGTAACAATCACCATGCGCCGGTCCGGTGTAAAATCATAGTTTCCAGCCACACTGGCTGCTGTTCCGGCCGAAAACAGATCCCACGGAACAAACGGTGTGGAACGGAATTTCATCACATAATGATTGGTAATTCCAAACGCCACAGCAAGTCCGTACAGCACTCTGGACGCAAAACACATTCTTCCGGTCAGAAAATATAACATCCATCCGATCAGCTCAAACAAAAAAATATTAAAAAGCTGTGCTCCCACACGCACTTCCGCAAACGGATTGTGTTCATAACACTCCATCAGGTAAAAAGCAAACACCGGAACCACGGCATACCAAAACAGCCATATGCCCTTCTGTTTCCACCCTTCTGTCCGTTTTTGTGTGTTGTTTTTCTCCCTTTTTGTCTGCTTACGTGCGACTGTCTGCTCCATGTTCCCTAACATAAAAATGAGTATGGCTCCTTCCATTCCTTCCATTTCCATCGCTTTTCATACGATTTTATCTGAATAGAATTTTACCACACTCATTCTGCTTTTAAAACGCATTTCACATTTTTATCATAATTTCATTCTAGTAATTGGATAACACCAGATGCTCCCGGTATGCACGATCCATACCATCGATCACGCGGCGTGCCTGCCCGTATCTGCGTGGATTGATGGTGATCACCCAGAGGGTATCTGCCCCCTGGTAGATTTCCCTCTTGAAAAAAGGAATCTTTTTACTGTTCTTTGTAAATGGAATGTGCTGTTCAAGCAGTGCCTCCGCCGTATGTGTACTCACTCTGGAATTGGTGGTACGGCACAGTTCCACGTCGTTATCCTTATAATTTCCAAGTTTCATCGTCATGCTTTTTGCATCTTCCTCCTCACGTGACTTTTACCTCAATCTCCCTGCCAAGTCCTCCTGCAACTTTTTCCAGAAAGTCCAGACTCGGATTATATCTCCCGCTCTCCAGACGGGAAATATTTGACTTTCTGGTACCGACTTTTTCTGCGAGCCGTTCCTGTGTCATCCCCTGCTCCTTTCGCACCTGCCGAAGCTGTGCTGCAATTTCCTGTCTGGCGTGATTATGTTCCTGCATATCCGCCCCCTTACACCTTTATAAATCGTGCTCATGTATTCTAAAGTTATCATATATGATAACTTCTGTCAATGAACCAAAAGTCCTATTCCCGAAATCATAAAAAAGCTTGCAAATGCGTCTTTCATATGTTAATATAATATTTGTTCGCGCCGGCATGTCGGAATTGGCAGACGAGGCAGACTCAAAATCTGTTGATGGCAACATCGTGTGGGTTCAAGTCCCACTGCCGGCATATAAAAGACCTCAGGTTTCCAATCGGAAATCTGAGGTTTTCTTTTTGCGGCACATCGTTTTCTTAAACCAACAGAGGACGCATCCCGTTCCCCCGGGATTGCGTCCTCCATACCTGTACATCCTAACTCTTTTATTTTGTAATCCTGATATCATCAAAACAGTCAAATGTTGCAAAGTAATCTTCCGGTGTCTCTGCACGGCGGATCATCTTCACACTTCCGTCTTCTTTGAGCAGTAATTCTGCAGAACGAAGACGTCCATTGTAATTATATCCCATGGAAAATCCATGTGCTCCGGTATCGTGGATCACAAGATAATCTCCCATGTCGATCTCTGGCAGTTTCCGGTCAACCGCGAACTTATCACAGTTCTCGCAAAGACTTCCTGTCACATCATACACGTGATCGCATGGTGCATTTTCTTTTCCAAGAACCGTAATGTGATGATATGCCCCGTAAATTGCCGGACGCATCAGGTTTGCTGCACATGCATCCACACCAATATACTCTTTGTAGATATGTTTCTCATGGATGGCCTTCGTCACAAGGCATCCGTAAGGTCCGAGCATGAAACGTCCCATCTCGGTATAAATGGATACATCCCCAAGTCCTGCCGGAACTAAGATCTCATCGAACTTTTTGTGCACACCTTCTCCGATGACAGCGATATCATTCGGCTCCTTGTCCGGTGTATAAGGGATTCCCACACCACCGGAAAGATTTACGAATCTGATATCACATCCGGTCTTTTCCTTTAATTCCACGATCAGTTCAAACAGTTCTCCTGCAAGCTTCGGATAGTATTCGTTTGTGACGGTATTGCTGGCAAGAAATGCATGGACACCGAAATGCTTTGCTCCCTTATCCTTTAAAATCTTAAACGCTTCGATGAGCTGATCCTTTGTCATGCCGTATTTGGAATCTCCAGGGTTGTCCATGATTCCGTTGCTCAGTTCAAATACTCCACCCGGATTGTAACGGCAGCTGATGGTCTCCGGAATATGACCGATCGTTTCTTCTAAGAAATCAATATGGGTGAAATCATCCAGATTGATGATTGCCCCGAGTTCATCCGCATAGGCAAATTCCTCTGCCGGCGTATCATTTGAAGAAAACATAATATGCTTTCCGTCAAACCCACAGGACTTTGCAAGCATCAGTTCTGTGTAAGAGGAACAGTCACATCCCATATCATATTCCTGTAAAATTTTTAAAATATATGGGTTGGGGGTTGCTTTCACTGCAAAATACTCGCGGAATCCCGGATTCCATGCAAAAGCTTCCTTTACTTTTTTTGCATTCTCACGAATGCCTTTTTCATCATATAAATGAAACGGTGTCGGGTATGTTTTGACGATCTCCTCCACCTGACTCTTTGTTACAAACGGCTTTTTCTCCATAATCTGGCTCCTTTATCTACACTTTTTCGTCTGATGTTATGCTACAACAACTCTTTTACAAATTCAAGCAATTTTCGCCTTTTCCTTTTATTTTTCCACAGATTATGATATGATATGCATGATCGAATGTTAGATTAAGCGAACGAAAGATGAGGAACATCATGGGTGTAACAGTTTTACCTTATATTGATCAGACACAGACAGCCAGGCTGCAGGAAGCAGCTTCTGCCAATATACAGACACCGAAAAATACGGATGAAGCCGTCACCACATTTAAGGAATGTCTGGCTTCCGCTGAGCGCAGCGTACAGGCCATGGCAGTGGACGCACTGCTTGCCGCCAGCAACAGTGGTGCCGTTTCCCTGGATACGGTACAGCAGATCCTTGGATTTACCCCGCAGACCGATGCACCGGTTGATACGTCTCCGGTCACGGATACCCCGGCAATTTCCAGTTCTTCTGCAACAAATAGTACCACCTCCTCCGGCAGTGTTTCTTCTCCGGAGAACCTCGAAGAATATTTCAAAGAAGCTTCTGAAACATACGGTGTGGATATCAACCTGCTCAAAGCCATTGCCAGGCAGGAATCCAATTTCAATCCATCCGCAACCAGCTCTGCCGGTGCCATGGGTGTCATGCAGCTGATGCCGTCCACCGCAAAAGGACTTGGTGTCACAAATGCATACGATGCACAGCAAAATATTATGGGTGGTGCCAAACTGATGGCGCAGAACTTAAAGAAATACAACGGAGATGTTTCCCTTGCGCTTGCCGCATACAATGCCGGTGGTGGAAATGTCGACAAGTACGGTGGTATTCCACCGTTTAAGGAAACACAGAATTATGTCAAAAAAGTGCTTGGTTATTATCAGAATTCCAACGCTTAATTTCTAAAAAGAACCCGTGAAGATGAACAGTCTGCTGTTCATCTTCACGGGTTCTTTACTGTCTAAAGAAAATTTGATTATAATTTGAATCTGGAAAGAAGATCTCCAAGACTTGTTCCGGCCGTTTCATTTGAGCTGTACTCGATTGCCTCTGCCTCTTCTTCCTCCTGCGGCTTTTCCATAATATCTTCCAGCGCTTTCATGCTCAGGCTGACTTTTCCATCGTTGGTATTTAAAATCTTCGCCTTTACTTTCTGTCCCTCTTTTAAAACTTCATGAACGGAAGAGATCCGCTTCTGGCTGATCTGTGAAATATGAACCAGACCGCTGATGCCATTCCCGATATTGATGAATGCTCCGTATGGCATAATGGATTCTACGGTTCCCTCTACCACAGATCCAGGCACAAGCATGGCAATCCGGTGATTTCTTTCTTCCTCGCGCTCCTGTCTTGCCACAACTTTTCCGGACAATACCAGTTTATTCTTCTCAGGATCTACGGTAATCACAACGACACGCACATCTTTTCCGATCCATGCATCCGTGTCTTCCACATAATCTGCGGACAACTGGGATGCCGGAATGAATGCACGGATTCCTTCTAAGAATGCAACCACACCACTCGGCACACTCTCTTTGATCCGGACAGTCACAACCGTCTGCTGCTCCATCATCTCCCGGAGTTTATCCCAGGCAAGCACTTCGTTTGCTTCCTTTTTCGACAATTCGATGTTTCCATGTCCGTCATCTGTACGCACAACCGTTGCCTCGATGATGTCTCCCGGCTGTAATTCTTCCTTCGCATGAAAATCCGGATCATTGCTCAGATTTTCAATTTTGATAATTCCCGGTGCATAATAATTCAGGTCAAGTGTCACTTCTTCATCGGTTACTGCTACCACAGCTCCACTGACAATATCTCCTTCGTTAATCGTGCGGAAAGAACGTTCCAGCTCCTTTTCATAATCCTTCATTGATTCCATCTGCAAAACCTCCTTTAAAATATCTGAAAAATTGCAAAACGGCAGAACCCCAAAGGATTCCACCGTTTTATGAAGCGAGCTGATGACGGGAATTGAACCCGTGACCCCTTCCTTACCCTGTCTCTTATACACATCTCCGAGCCCAC
>ERZ1026950.828-NODE-828-length-12075-cov-5.692679_pt1 | contig 12075 bp, 10 predicted proteins | sample MGYA00519302_ERZ1026950 | MGnify/ENA primary metagenome ERZ1026950 (study PRJEB26926, sample SAMN06164747) | human gut metagenome | biome: ENVO:00009003; feature: ENVO:2100002; material: ENVO:00002003 | host: Homo sapiens | place: USA | collected 2012 ... | reverse complement strand
GGTGGCATACAGCGTGGGAAATTTCTGGTTTTCTACCGGAAAACTTTACACAACGATTGCACAGATTCAGATTGATGGTTCCGGCAGTCTGAAATTGCGGATGATTCCGTGCATACAGGATTCGCTTACGACTTCGATTCTGACAGAAAAAAAACAGATAAAAGCATTTTATCATTATCTGGCAGATATCTCCAATCATGTGGGAATTGATGAGGACGGATTCTTTTATCCGTATAAAAATGTCGAAAAACCGGGAGTTTCTCCTTATGCCTATACGTCCGGAAGGCGTTATGGACAGTATTTTGATGATGTGGATCTGGATTTAAAATCGATAGATATCGTGGGAAATTTGCAGTGAACACTTGCAATCCCGTTCAAATTATGTAATATAATAAGTGTTTGTGTAACAATAATGAAGTACCATAGTATAGGATTGTTACAATGGAAAGAGAGGATGAATTATGAGCAAAAAACCTGTTGTTTTAATGGTTCTTGACGGTTATGGTCTGAATGACCGTACAGAGGGAAATGCCATTGCGCTGGCAAATACCCCGGTGATGGATAAATTAATGAAGGAATGTCCTTTTGTAAAAGGACAGGCTTCCGGCCTGGCAGTAGGACTTCCGGACGGACAGATGGGTAACTCTGAGGTTGGACATATGAATATCGGTGCCGGCCGCATTATTTACCAGGATCTGACCAGAATTACCAAGGCAATCGAAGACGGTGACTTTTTCGAGAATAAGGCACTGCTTGCAGCCATGGATAATTGTAAGAAAAATGATTCGGACCTGCATCTGTGGGGACTTCTTTCCGATGGTGGTGTGCACAGTCATATTACACATCTTTACGGACTGCTTGAGATGGCAAAGAAGCAGGGACTGAGCAAGGTATATGTTCATGCATTCTTAGACGGACGTGATACACCTCCTGCATCCGGAAAAGAATTTATCGAAGAACTGGAAAAGAAGATGAAAGAGATCGGTGTTGGAAAGATCGCTTCTCTATCCGGACGTTACTATGCAATGGATCGTGATAATAACTGGGATCGTGTACAGAAAGCCTATGATTCCCTGACAAAGGGTGAGGGCGTACAGGCAGAAGATGCGGTTAAGGCAATGGAAGATTCTTATGCAAAGGATGTAACAGACGAGTTCGTACTTCCTACCGTAATTACAGAGAATGGAAAACCGGTCTCTGTTGTAAAAGAGAATGATTCCGTGATCTTCTTTAACTTCCGTCCGGACCGTGCCCGTGAAATGACACGTGCATTCTGTGATGACAAGTTTACCGGATTTGACCGTCCGTTCATTAAGACAACATTTGTCTGCTTTAAGGATTATGATGAGACGATCCCGAACAAGCTGATCGCATTTGAAAAAGAGCATATTGTAAATACATTCGGTGAGTACCTGGCAAAGTGCGGAAAGACACAGCTTCGTCTGGCCGAGACAGAGAAGTATGCACATGTTACATTCTTCTTTAATGGCGGAGTGGAAGAGCCAAACGTTGATGAGGCACGTCTGCTGGTAAATTCCCCGAAGGATGTTGCAACATATGATCTGAAGCCGGAAATGAGTGCTCCGGAGGTTGGTATGGATCTTGTTGAGGCTATTAAGTCAGACAAGTATGATGTGATCGTTATCAACTTTGCAAACCCGGATATGGTCGGACATACAGGTGTGATTCCGGCAGCCATCAAGGCAGTCGAGCGTGTGGACGGACTGGTAGGAGATGCAGTCCAGGCGGTGAAGGATATGGATGGTGTTCTGTTTATCTGTGCAGATCATGGAAATGCAGAGAAAATGATTGACTACGAAACAGGTGAGCCACATACTGCCCATACAACCAATCCGGTACCGTTTATTCTCGTAAATGCGGATCCGAAGTATACACTGCGTGAGGGCGGATGCCTGGCAGATATTGCCCCGACCCTGCTTCAGATTATGGGATTAGAGCAGCCGAAAGAGATGACCGGAAAGAGTTTGTTAATCGAAAAATAAAAGAATAAGGAGAGCGGAAATGAAGGAATTTAAACCATTCAAAGAAGGAAAAGTAAGAGAAGTCTATGATAACGGAGACAGCCTGATCATTGTAGCTACTGACCGTATTTCTGCATTTGACAACATTTTAAAGAACAGGATTACGGACAAGGGCGCAATTCTGACCCAGATGTCAAAGTTCTGGTTTGATTTTACAAAGGATGTTGTTCCGAATCATATGATTTCTGTAGACGTAAAGGATATGCCGGAATTTTTCCAACAGGAGCGTTTTGACGGAAACAGCATGATGTGCAAGAAGCTTGAGATGCTCCCAATCGAGTGTATCGTTCGTGGCTATATCACAGGAAGCGGCTGGGCAAGCTACAAAGAAAACGGCACGGTATGCGGCATTAAGCTTCCAGAAGGACTGGTAGAGTCTGATAAGCTTCCGGAGCCGATTTATACACCGAGTACCAAGGCAGATCTGGGCGATCATGATGAGAATATTTCCTTCGAGCAGTCGGTAGAGGTACTGGAGAAAATTTATCCTGGAAAAGGACTTGATTACGCAACACAGATCAAGGATTGCACCATCGCTCTCTACAAGAAATGTGCAGAGTATGCACTTTCCAAAGGAATTATCATTGCAGATACCAAGTTTGAGTTCGGTCTGGACGAGAACGGTAAAGTCGTTCTCGGTGATGAGATGCTTACACCGGACAGCTCCAGATTCTGGCCACTGGAAGGGTACAAGCCGGGACAGGGACAGCCTTCTTTCGACAAGCAGTATGTCAGAGACTGGCTCAAGGCAAATCCGGACAATGATTTCCTTCTTCCGGAAGAAGTTGTTACAAAGACCGTTGATAAGTACAAAGAAGCATATGAGCTTCTGACAGGTAAGCCTTTTACAAGATAGATATAGGAGATCACAATGATTCAGAATAACAGTTATGATGCGGATACACTTCATGAGGAGTGTGGCGTCTTCGGAATGTATGATTTTGACGGTGCAGATGTAGCATCGACAATATATTATGGACTGTTTGCCCTGCAGCACCGTGGCCAGGAGAGCTGCGGTATTGCAGTCAGCGATACCAGCGGTCCTAAGGGCAAGGTCCTTTCCTACAAGGGAATGGGACTTGTAAATGAAGTGTTCGCACCGGAAAATCTTGAGCAGATGAAGGGGGACATCGGAGTCGGACATGTACGTTACTCAACGGCCGGTTCTTCTACCCGTGAAAATGCCCAGCCACTCGTGTTAAATTATGTCAAAGGTACATTGGCACTTGCCCACAATGGCAATCTGATCAATGCACCGCAGCTTCGTAAGGAGCTGGAATATACGGGAGCAATTTTCCAGACCACCATTGATTCTGAGGTGATTGCCTACTATATTGCGAGGGAACGGTTGAATTCCCAGTCAGCAGAAGAAGCTGTGCGCCGTGCGTGCCAGCGTCTTAAGGGAGCTTACGCACTGGTTGTGACAAGTCCGCGTAAATTGATCGGGGCGCGTGACCCATACGGCTTTAAGCCGCTTTGTATCGGAAAGCGTGACAATTCTTATATTATCACATCGGAAACCTGTGCACTTGACACCATTGGTGCAACATTTGTGCGTGATGTGCTGCCGGGAGAAGTTGTGACCATTTCTCCGGAAAAAGGTATTGAGTCCGATATGACCATGGCACTTCCGAAAGAAAAGGAAGCACGCTGTATTTTTGAGTACATCTATTTTGCAAGACCGGACAGTCATATTGACGGGGTGAGTGTATATGCAAGCCGGATCAAGGCCGGAAAGTTTCTGGCACAGGATTCCCCGGTAGAGGCAGATCTGGTGACAGGTGTGCCGGAGTCCGGAAATGCTGCAGCACTTGGCTATTCTCTGGCATCCGGGATTCCGTATGGTACAGCCTTTGTCAAGAACAGCTATGTGGGACGTACGTTTATCAAGCCAAAGCAGAGCAGCAGGGAATCCAGCGTACAGGTGAAGCTGAATGTGCTGCGTGAGGCAGTGGCAGGGAAACGTGTCATTATGATCGATGATTCGATTGTAAGAGGTACGACATCGGATCGTATTGTGCGTATGTTAAGGGATGCAGGAGCAACCGAGGTGCATGTACGCATCAGTTCTCCGCCATTTTTATGGCCTTGTTATTTCGGAACCGATATTCCGGCGCGTGAGCAGTTGATTGCCTACAACCGTACGATTGAAGAGATCTGCCAGATTATCGGAGCAGATTCCCTTGGTTATCTCGGAATCGACCGTCTGAAAGAAATGGCGGAAGGACTTCCGATCTGTACCGGCTGTTTTACGGGGAAATACCCGATGGAACCGCCGAAACAGGACATTCGCGGAGAGTATTATGACAAAGAGATTGATCTTGAGCGCAAGATGAGCCGATAAGTTGTTACCAATGTATTCAAATAAAAGGAGAAGAACATGAGCACAGACAGATATACAAGCCCTCTTTCCGAGCGTTATGCCAGCAAGGAAATGCAGTACATTTTTTCCCAGGATATGAAGTTTTCCACATGGAGAAAACTCTGGATCGCACTGGCTGAGACAGAGATGGAACTTGGACTTTCCGAGAATGGAAAGCCGGTCATCACACAGGATATGATTGATGAGATGAAAGAACATGTCAATGATATTAATTATGATGTAGCAGTCGCACGTGAAAAACTGGTGCGTCATGATGTCATGAGTCATGTGTATGCTTATGGACAGCAGTGCCCGAAGGCAGCCGGTATCATTCATCTGGGGGCTACTTCCTGCTATGTCGGAGATAATACAGACATCATCATTATGAATGAGGCATTAAAGCTCGTACATAAAAAACTGGTCAGCGTGATTGCGGAGCTGTCCAATTTTGCAGAAAAATATAAGGATCAGCCGACCCTTGCATTTACGCATTTCCAGCCGGCACAGCCGACAACAGTCGGAAAGCGTGCAACACTCTGGACACAGGAGTTTCTGATGGATCTGGAGGATCTGGAGTATGTACAGAGTACGTTAAAACTGCTCGGATCGAAAGGAACGACCGGTACACAGGCAAGTTTCCTGGAACTTTTTGACGGGGATCAGGAGACGATCGATAAGATTGATCCGATGATCGCAGAGAAAATGGGATTTAAGTCCTGCTATCCGGTTTCCGGACAGACCTATTCCCGTAAAGTGGATACCCGTGTTTTAAATGTTTTAGCAGGGATTGCTGCCAGTGCGCATAAGATGTCTAACGATATCCGTCTTCTGCAGCATTTAAAAGAAGTAGAGGAGCCATTTGAAAAGAACCAGATCGGATCTTCTGCGATGGCATACAAGCGCAACCCGATGCGGAGTGAGCGTATCGCTTCCCTGTCCCGCTATGTGATGGTAGATGCATTAAATCCGGCCATTACTTCTGCAACACAGTGGTTTGAACGTACACTTGATGATTCTGCCAACAAGCGTCTGTCGGTTCCGGAAGGATTCCTTGCAATCGATGGTATCCTGGATCTGTGCTTAAATGTTGTAGATGGCCTGGTGGTATATCCGAAGGTAATTTACAAGCACTTTATGGCAGAGATTCCATTCATGGCAACCGAAAATATTATGATGGATGCCGTAAAAGAGGGTGGAAACCGTCAGGAACTGCACGAGAAAATCCGTCAGCTGTCCATGCAGGCAGGAAAGACCGTCAAGGAAGAGGGTAAGGATAACAATCTGGTAGATCTGATTGCAGCAGATCCGGCTTTTGGTCTGACAAAAGAACAGATCGAGGCAAACTTAAAACCAGAGCTGTATGTGGGTCGTGCACCGCGTCAGGTGGAAGTATTCCTGCGTGATGTGGTTCGTCCAGTGCTGGATGCACACAAAGAGGAACTCGGCGTTACTGCAGAAATTAACGTATAAATGAACCTATAAACAGACCGGTCGGTTATGCTAAGAGACCTCCCATAACATGGGAGGTCTTTCTTTTTCTTTGGATTTGAATAAATTTCTTTCTTTTTCACACAATAATGAAAAAAGGAGGACAATAGGAATGGGTCTGATGATCAAAATTATTGAAATTCATGGAAGGGAAATTCTGGATTCAAGAGGAAATCCTACGGTTGAGGTGGAAGTGACCGCGCAGACAGAGACAACGGGAAAGAAGACTACGGGCAGGGAATCTGTGCCATCCGGAGCCAGTACCGGAAAATTTGAGGCGATTGAGCTGCGGGATGGACAGGAACGTTATTTTGGGCTTGGCGTACAGCGCGTTGTGGATCACATCAACACAAAGATCCGCAAGGAGCTGTTGGGAATGAATGTGCTGGAACAGGTACAGATTGACCGCAAACTTGTGGAACTGGATGGGACAGACAACAAAGGAAATCTGGGGGCCAATGCTTTACTTGGTGTTTCTTTAGCCTGTGCGCGCTGCGCAGCGGCAGCACTGGATATGCCGTTGTACCGTTATCTGGGAGGACCGAATGCAAAAAAATGGCCGATGCCGATGATGAATGTCATAAATGGCGGAGCGCACGCAAAGAATTACCTGGATTTTCAGGAATTTATGATTGTACCGGTCGGAGCCGAGTCGTTTCCGGATGCACTCCGGATGGGTGCGGAAATTTATCATTTTCTGAAAAAAATTTTGCAGAAAGAAGGCAAACTGACGGCAGTGGGGGATGAAGGCGGATTTGCACCGGATTTTTCCAATGCGGGAGAAGTGTTTGCATGTCTGCAGCGTGCCGTGGAGGAAGCCGGATATAAGGTGGGCAGCGATGTTGCATTTGCCATGGATGCGGCAGCATCCGAGCTGTACAGTGAGGAAGACGGAATGTATCATTTTCCGGGAGAAGCGCAGACACATGCAGAGGTGGATGTCAATCTGCGGCGTCCGGACACGCAGGGCGGTGCTTATACATCTGACGCACATGTGAAAACGCAGGAAACCACCGAAAAAAAAGAAATCCTGCGCAGTGCACAGGAAATGATTTCGCTGTATGAAGAACTTACCACGGAATATCCGCTGATTTCTATTGAGGACGGTCTGGATGAAGACGACTGGGAAGGCTGGCAGGAATTGACAAAGCGCATGAAAGAACAGGTGATGCTGGTGGGAGATGATCTGTTTGTCACGAATGTGAAACGAATCCGGTGCGGAATGGATCTTAAGGTGGCAAATGCTGTGCTGATTAAGGTCAATCAGATCGGAACGCTTACGGAAGCCATGGATGCGATTGAACTGGCACAGAAGAACGGCTATAAGGCAATTATTTCACATCGTTCCGGAGAAACGGAAGATTCTTTTATTGCAGATCTCGCGGTGGCGGTAAATGCCGGCTGGATCAAGACAGGCGCTCCGTGCAGAGGAGAGCGCACTGCCAAGTATAACCAGCTTCTGCGGATCAGTGAAACATTATAAGAGATTCAGACGTTTGGACATGATCTCCGGATTGACCGCTTCCGAGATGGCGGTGTGTTTGTCGATTCGTCCGTCTTTATAAAGCTGTAAGATGCTGCTGTCCATGGCGATCATATTTTCTGCGGCAGAAGTGTAGATAATACCGTTGATCTGGCGCAATGCAGCACGAAGTGCCGTCAGATAGCTTGCGGTATCGGTATTGATCTCCCGCTGGGAAACAATGCTTTCCATTTCGCCGGTCCGGGAACCGATTACAATCCAGCTGGCGTACATCTGGGAAAAGATGCCGGACAGCAGCAGTGCTTTGTCGAATGATTCCCCGTGGCGGATATTCTCGTGACATTTGTCGATAAGTGCCTGCATATGCGGATTATTGACAAGTTCGCGTGCCAGGGTAAGACCGATATTACTGTCGAGTCCGCTGGAGAGAACCAGATACAGGCAGTTTGGAACGCGTCCTGAGGCAACCGTCATGGCAAGTTTCTGTCCGAGGAACAATACGCGCCCGAGATCGGTGTGATATAAAATCATACAGATGATAAGCAATACCAGAAAGGCAATGATAAATCCAAGCATATAATGATTGAGAATGGTACTGATGTGCAGAAGCGTCCGTGCGGTCCCGGTCAGCTCGCTTCCGAGTTCGGCATAAACTTTGGAAAAAACAGGTACGACTTTTGCATCAGAACCAGAATCACGGCGATCATCAGAAAGGTCATGACTGCAGCGTAATCAAAACAGATTCCTTTCTCAGAGGTGAAAACCTCATCGATATCGGGAAGATATCCGCTTGTTACACTGGAAGCTTTGGAATAATCATAGGTAAAATGTGTAATGATATAATTATATACACTGCTGATGATGTACAGATCGCTGGAAGCACCGTCTGCAAGTTCTTCGGCCTTGGCCACAGGGAGGGAATCGGCGGTGAAGTTCACGTACTTTGGGAACATCCACCAGTGAACAGACAGACACACAGTAATATAATGCTGACTTGAAAAAGTAAATTCCAGTGCAGGGGTAAATTCCACTACGCTTTAAAATTCTTTGATTTTTTAGAATTGTGGGAGGCTAAATCCTTATAAAACTGCTATAATTAGATTAACTTTCCATAAAACATCTTACTTTCAGGCATGGCAAACAAGCCTCTGAATAGTTTCTGTGCGAAACTAAATTCCACAGGCCGCATTCAAAAAATGTGAATTGTTAAGTTCCAGCCTGACAGCAGATTTTTATGCTAAGTTAGTGGTTAAAGCGTATCAGCTTAGGCGTCAGATTGACCTCATCGGGTGGAATAGGCCTAAGCTGAAGTGCTTTTAAGATGTCTATACCATAGTTTTCAAGTGCTACATCATATGGTGTTCGACCACCAAGGCTTTCTCTTGGGGTTGAATTTATGTGGTCTACGATAGTTCTTAAATCCCACTGGGTGAGATATTCAAAGCTGGTCTTTTTAGGAAGAATCATTCGAAGCATGGTATGTGCCTGTTCGATGCCGCCTTTTTGACCGCTTCTCATCGGATCACAGTAATAGATGCTTGACCGCATAATGCCATTAATGCCGTTTTCGAGAGACTCCGGATCTCCGAATTCGGATCCGCGATCCGTAAGAATCGTGTTGAATAAGGTTAAAAAATCATATGTGCCAAGCTGGTGTTCCAACTTGTTAAAAACAAGTTTTACGGCACCTTTGGTGCATCTGTTCATAATGAATGCAAGAAACAGTTTTTCACGGGTTAAGAAGAATGTCAGGATGACACGCTTTGAGTCCTGTGATGAATGAACGGTATCCATTTCAGCAAAATGGTCAAGTTCAAGGGCTTGAAAATCAGAAAACATACGTCTGATAAAAACGGATCTGTCTTTGATCTGGGTCTTGTGTACTTTGCGGGGTTTGAATTTTACCTGACGTTTCAGATCGATGTTTCTTGCGGACAGGATTCCTTTATCAAGGTAAGAATACAGAGTTCTCACGGACATATCGAGTTCTGGATGATTCGTTATAATCTGATATGGAGACTGTCCCTGAAAAATCAGGGGCGTGATGACCATATCTTTCTGATGCAGTTCGTGTCTGGTCATGTTTATACCGGCCCTGGACTGTGAAAGACATTCTTTGTATTTGCGGTCAGCAAAAATAGCATCATAGCGGTATTTGTGGGCAATCGTGCAGTGATTGATTGCTTTTGGACAACCATTACACACATAAGGTGCTTTATCGAGTCGGTTACATCGTTCTTTGACAAAGTCTGGACATGTCTGGTTGCAGGTTGGACAGGTGGTACATTTGACACCGCAGAGAATGATCTTGCCACAGGCATTGACTTTTTTGCAATGATATCTGTGGACGCAAAAGTTATGTGCATTGTTAAAACAGCCTTTGTGATACCAGTCGCTGAGCCTGTGCAGCCTGATTTCTTTTGAGATTGTTGTTGGATCTTTACAAAGATATCTTGCAATGTCCTTAAAAGAATAGCCAGCGTTTAGGGATTTTTCAATGTATTTGCGATCTTCGAGAGTAAGATGTTTTTGATTACCGGGAATATATTTGCTCATGCTAGTTCTCCTTCTACTGCTGTCAGAAGGCCAACATGAGCATACCATTTATGATATGAAAGATTAAACTCCACTTGTGCAGAAGAGAATTCCACTGTATAAATGGATGGCGGAATTAAACTTTGCAATTTTCATATTACATTGTCTTTGGTGAATTTGTTTTCTTTTCATTTACAATATGTTAAAATGGAAGTGAAACATTAAATCCAAATAGTTTGTCACTGTAAGTGTATTTTGATTTATTATTTGTAGACTGAGGTATTTTATGGCAGAATTTAAGCAGTTGAAAACATCTTTCCGCATTCCGGAAAAGTTACAAGAAGACATTGATGCCCTTGAAGAAGGTGTTCGTAATGAAGTTTCCTATGTGGATTGTCTACAAGATGAAATTCGTAGCATGGCACATGGTGTTACGGATGCAGAAGATGGAATCACAGAAGAACAGGCGGAAGAAATAATTGATTATTATTGCCGGCGGAGGTGGTTTTAGTGCTTGATTTTACTTTTTGCCAGGTTGACAAGACTGCGAATTATGGAGGATCAGATAAAAAACGTGGTATTTTCTATAATGATGCTCGTTATATGCTGAAAATGTCCGACCGCATCAGGGAGGACAAGCGAAATGATTGGAACAGTTCCTATACTAATAGCGCGTTTTCTGAGTATTTAGGGTGTCATATTATTGCCAGCATTGGTTTAAATGTGCAGGAAACTCTACTTGGTACAATGACACTGATATCGAGTATGGGGATACCTCGTATTTATCCAGTTGTTGCTTGTAAAAATTTTGTACCAGATGGTTATTCACTTGTTGAGTTTAAAAATATTGAAAATGCCTTATTAGATCATAAGGCTCCTAAAATTCCAAAAATAGTTGATGTTTATGCAGTCTTTACAAATGATAATCCGTATTTTTCCGGATCTTTTGCAAGGGAGGCACTGGCAAATTATTGGGATATTTTTATTGTAGATGCGTTACTTGGCAATTTTGATCGACATGCAAATAACTGGGGGTATTTGATTAATAATCAAACGCAGAAAATGGAAGCTGCTCCGATTTATGATTGCGGTTCCTGTTTATATCCTCAATTAGCTGATGACTCATTAGAGCATATCATTTCTAATCAAGATGAAATTCAAATGAGAATAGATAAGTTTCCATTGGCTGCATTAGAGGGGTTAGATGGTAGAAAAGTTTCTTACAAGACTTATATTAACTCATTGGTAAATGATGATTGCACGGAAGCTTTGCAACGTATTTTTCCTAAAATAAACATGGGAGTGATTGATTCTATTATTGATGAAACAGAAGGGTTATCAGATCTTAGGAGGAACTTCTATAAAGTGATGTTGCATGCCAGATACTCACAGATACTGGAATCTGCTTACACTAAATTACAAGCAGATGGTTTCAGACCATAAAAAAGCATTTTTCAAAAACATATGTTGAGTACACCAGTGATGAAAAAGTGCTAAATGTTTCGAAGGAATGATAAACTATTATGTTAAAATTATTATATGTTATATTTATGAATCTGCACCGTGCCCCATATATTATCCCAAAGATGAGGGCAGAAGCGGATCATCCGCACCAATATACAGAAGAACAGCGATATTCGCTGGTGCAGCATGCCATCTATCTGATGAATAAAACAGGAAAAATCAATACGGTAGAGACAGGCATTGAAAACCTCCCAAAACAGGGAGGATATATGATGTATCCAAACCATCAGGGCAAATATGATGTGCTTGGCATTATGTATACCCATAAGTTTCCATGTTCTTTTGTGATGGACAAACGCAAGTCACATACGATACTTGTACGTGAGTTCTGTGATCTTGTGCAGGCCAAGCGGCTGGAAAAAGATAATCCGAGACAGGGAATCACCATTATCAATCAGGTGGCAAAAGAGGTGGCTGCCGGGAAAAAGTATATTCTTTTCCCAGAGGGCGGATACCGGTTTAACAACAAAAATAAGGTATGCGATTTTAAGGCAGGAAGTTTTAAGATTGCTTTAAAATCACATGCACCGATCGTTCCCATAGCACTGATTGATTCGTATAAGGTGTTTAACAGTTTTCATATCGGGCCGATCACAACATATGTGCATTATTTAAAACCGATCTGTTATGAAGAGTATAAA
>ERZ1026950.826-NODE-826-length-12077-cov-9.941191_pt1 | contig 12077 bp, 13 predicted proteins | sample MGYA00519302_ERZ1026950 | MGnify/ENA primary metagenome ERZ1026950 (study PRJEB26926, sample SAMN06164747) | human gut metagenome | biome: ENVO:00009003; feature: ENVO:2100002; material: ENVO:00002003 | host: Homo sapiens | place: USA | collected 2012 ... | reverse complement strand
TCCGAACGGTCGGTTTTTCTGAGAATGAAATCAAAAAGATCGCGCGGCGGATCGCTGTCGAGCTTGGTGCAAATTTCACACTTTACGCTTGATTTTTCTCCGTTTTGGTCATAGCTATTGCGCCTTTGGTGTGGTAGTGTGTGTTGCTACAGAGGGAGGTGTGATCGTGGCAAAAAAGCAGACCAGCGGAAACCTAGCGCTGGAGCAGCAGCGCGTCATTGTAATTCCAGCGCACGATGAGATCGTAGCGCGAAAGCTGCGCGTCGCGGCGTATGCCCGCGTCAGTTCCTCCAGCGAGGATCAGCTCAACTCCTACCGTGTCCAAAATCAATACTATTCTGAACTCATCTCCGGCAATCCGGAATGGGAAATGGTTGATATTTACGCTGACGAGGGCATCACTGGCACGTCGGTTGAAAAGCGCGAAGATTTTCAGCGCATGATGCAGGATTGCCGGGAAGGAAAGATCGACTGCATTCTGGTCAAGTCCATTTCCCGATTTGCCAGAAATACAAAGGATTGCCTTGCGGCTGTCCGGGAACTCAAAGAACTCGGTGTCAGTGTTCAGTTCGAGGAACAGGGTATTGACACCAGTGAGGTATCCAGTGAGATGGTCACGGCAATCATGGCATCGCTGGCACAGAAGCAGAGCGAGTCCATATCTGGGAACGTCAAATGGGGCGTACAGAAACGGATTCAGGATAAAACGTTTGTTACCTGCAAAGAGCCATATGGCTATCGGCTGGTTGATCGTCGGTTATGCATTGTTGAATCAGAGGCAATCATTGTCCGCATGATCTATGAAAAATATTTAGCGGGGATCAGCATGGAGTTCATTCGAGATCAACTGAATGTTGCCAATATTCCGTTCAGAGAAAATGAAAAGCAGCACCGATGGACGCGAAAAGCTATTTCCTACATTCTCGCCAATGAGAAGTACATTGGGGATTCTCTTTGGCAGAAAACCTACTCGGGGGACACTTTCCCATATAAGCAGCGCAAGAACAAGGGCGAAAAAGAACAATACTATGTAGAAAATACGCATCAGGCAATTGTAGAAAAGAGCGTTTGGCACGCAGTTGCAGAATTGCGAATGCAACGGGCAGGCGAAAAACATCCAGAAGATTATTATGCTCCGTCAGCATTTCGGAAAAAGGTTCTTTGTGGATGCTGTAGTTCCATGTTTCGACTTCGCCAAAATAGAGGCTGCACATATTGGTCATGCAGGCAGCATGATATAGATCGAAACAGCTGCCCGAACAGCCAGATACCAGAAACAGTTATGCAAGAAGCATTCTGCCGTCTGTACTACAAACTCAAACACCACGGCAGCCCCATCTTCACGCAGATGCTCTCAAACCTCCAGAAGATCCGCTACAGCCGGATGCTTTGGAGCGAGGACGTGATCTCCATCAACAAGAAAATATCCGACACACTCAGTCAGGTTCAATTCCTCACCCAGCTCCAACAGGCGGGCGGCGTCGATCCTGATACTTTTATCTCATCCAACAACAAACTCAGCGAACAGCTCCGCAGGCTGAAACAGGAAAAGGCAAGGCTTCTCGACACCGACAGCGACGATTTGGCGGATCGCACCCGCGATCTCATGGACGCGCTGGAGGACGGGCCGGATTTCCTCGACAGCTTTGATGCGGAGCTGTTCGATGCGCTTGTGCGCTTGTGGAAAAAATCATCGTAGACAGCAACGAGCGCCTGCGGTTCCGCTTGAAAAACGGTCTGGAACTGACAGAACAGATTGAAAGGACAAGACGCTGATGGGAAATCGGAAGCTGCCGTTTGGCTATCAGATGCGCATGGGTGAGATCGTCCGGAACGAGCCGGAAGCCAACACTGTGCAGGACATTTTTCTGCAATATACGCTCGGCGCGTCGCTGAAGGAAATTGCAGAGCAGATGAGCAAAACCGGTCCCTCTTACGACGAGGGCAAGTCGTGGAACAAGAATATGGTCGCTCGGATTTTGGAGAATGCCAAGTACATCGGCGCAGACAGCTATCCGAGATTAGTTGACATAAATTTATTTGAAGCAGCCGCCGAGAAGCGTCAGACCAAGCAGCGTCTGCCGGAGCGGACACCCGCACAGAAAGCGCTCAAGCGGGTCTGCTCCAAGCCGCCTACACCGGAGATCGAGCAACAGGTCATGCACCTGTTCGGCCGGCTGGCAGAGCAGCCAGAGCGCATTACGCAGCCAGAAAAACAGTTTGCACCGAACAGCACCACGCAGGCTGAACTGGACGAGATCCTGAACACCCAACCGCTCGACGAGGACACTGCCAGAAGCCTGATCTGCAAGCTGGCGCAGGAGCAATACGATGCTATCGGCAACGAGGAATACGAAACTGAGCGCATACGGCGGCTGTTTACAGCGTTCGAATGTACGGCAGAACTCAATGCGGAGCTGCTGCAAAGCACAGTCTCCGCTGTGCTGGTGACACGACAGACGGTGCGCCTACAGCTCAAAAATGGACAAATTGTAGGAAAGGAAGATCTTACATGACAGACGAAAAGCCGCGCGTCATTATCATTCCGCCAAAGCCAGAATTGCAGCAAACGGCTGCGGTCACAAAGCAGCTTCGCGTCGCAGCGTACTGCCGTGTTTCCACCAAAGAGGAAGAACAGGCCAGCAGCTACGAAGCGCAATGCGAATATTATACCGACAAAATTATGTCCAACAAGGAGTGGACAATGGCCGGCATCTTTGCGGACGAAGGCATTACCGGTACGTCTACGAAAAAGCGCACGGAGTTCCTGCGGATGATCCGCCAGTGTAAGCAGAAAAAGATCGACCTCATTCTCACAAAGTCCATCCAGCGGTTCGCCCGCAACACGCTTGACTGCATCAACTATACGCGCATTCTCCGGCAGCTTGGGATCGGGGTTCTCTTCGAGAAGGAGAATATCAACTCGCTTCCAGCGGACAGTGAATTTATGATTACGATGTACGGCGCGATGGCGCAGTCCGAGAGCGAGTCCATTTCCGGCAACATCCGGCGTGGTCGGCAGATGCACGCAAAAGTTGGAACGCTCAAGGTTCCCTGTTACCGACTTTACGGATATGAAAAAGACACAGAGGGCAAATTCCGCGTCATACCAGAACAAGCAGAAATTGTGCGCGAACTCTACAAGCGATATGAGAGCGGCGCCAGCTTGCGCAATCTGCAAGATTGGCTGGAGGAAAAACAGATCAAAACAGTTCTTGGGGAATCAAAATGGACAACAACATCCATCAAGAGTATCCTGACGAATGAGAAGTACTGCGGCGACGTGCTGCTTCAGAAAACATTCCGCACAGATGTAATCAGCAAGAAGGTCATTAAGAACGTCGGTCAGATGGCGCAATATTATATGCCAGATCACCACGAAGCCATCGTCAGCCGGGAGCAGTACAATGCAGTGAAGGCAGAAATGGCACGTCGGAGTGCCCTGCGCAGCCCATCCAAAACGGCTGTGACAGGACGCTCCTGTTATACAAGCAAATACGCTTTATCGGACAGACTCGTCTGCGGCGAGTGCGGCACACTATACCGCCGCTGCACATGGACATCTCTCGGACGAAAATATCCCGTCTGGCGCTGCACCAGCCGCCTGAACTACGGCACAAAATACTGCCACGAGTCCCCGACGGTCAAGGAGGAACCGCTGCAAGCGGCAATTCTGGCAGCCATCAACTCCGCCATGAGCAATAAACCTGCCCTGCTTGACCTTATCAAGAATGCAGTTTCCTTAGAGCTTTTGCCGGTGCAGGGGCAGACGATGAGCCTTGCCGACATCGAACATCGGCTGGAACAGCTCGATGAGCAATTCCAAAACCTGCTGGCGAAGGCTATCGATGCGGAAGACAAAGAAGCTTGCAATGCTCAGTTCGCGGAAATCCTAGCCGAGCAGACCACGCTCAAAAAGCAGAAGGAAGAAATCCTGCAAAGCAGCACCGACGCGAGCCGCGTCTGCACCCGCATGAAGCAGGCGGAGCAAGCTATAGAAAACGCTACATCCACGATCCCAGAATGGAACGAAAACGCCGTCCGGCAGATCGTAGAGCGTGTGACCATCCTCTCCGCCGACGAAATTCTGGTGCGGATCAAGGGCGGTGCGGAAATCAAACAGCGATTGGAGCGATGAAGATGATTTATGCAACCGGCGACCTTCACGGAAACACTCTCCGATTTCAGCCGCAATACTTTCCGGAACAGGCCGGGATGACGAAGGATGACTACATGATCGTCTGCGGCGACGCAGGGCTTGTGTGGAACGGCGACAAGAGCGACGATCCTCAGCTCGACCGGCTGGAAGCTCTGCCGTTTACGGTTTTGTTCGTAGACGGCAATCACGAGAATTTTGACGCTCTGAGCGAGTATCCCGTGGAGCTATGGCACAGTGGAAAGGTGCATAAAATCCGCCCACACGTCATTCACCTGATGCGCGGGCAGGCGTTTGAGCTGCAAGGCCGCACGTTCTTCACAATGGGCGGCGCACAGAGCCACGACATTGCAGACGGCATTCTGGATATGGACAGCCCAGATTTTTATGAGCGATACGATTCCATGCGCCGCAATCGCGGACAGTTCCGCATCAACCATATTTCGTGGTGGCTGGAAGAATTGCCGTCCGGCAAGGAATATGCCGAAGCCCAGCAGACGTTGGAACGACTGGACTGGAAGACCGATTACATCATCACACACTGCGCACCGACAGCAATTCAGCAGAAGATTAATGCCAATTTCAAGCCAGATAAGCTGACGGACTTTTTGGAAGAAGTCCGCAACTATAGCCGATTCCACTACTGGCTGTTCGGGCACTACCACGACGATCGGATCATTGATGAAAAGTATGTTCTGCTCTATGAGCAGATGGTAAGAATCTTATAAAACAGGGCAGAGAAAGGCACCGTCATTACGGTACTTTCATCTCGACTAAGACCGCTGCATCTGGTATAATATCTATAATTAGTTCAAACGATAAGGCATCTATAAAGAAATGCAGGAGGTGCGATAGTGTGAGCAGAGAAACGGAAAAAGTTCTGAATCCTGAAATTACGAAGCAGACGCAGAGTCTGGTCACATTTGAAAAAACGGATGATATTTTGCAGGATATGCGAGGGATTATTGATTCGTCTCGTGACGCGGCATATCGTGCGGTCAACGTGACATTGATTCGCCGCAACTGGTTGATCGGTTATCGTATCTCAGAGGAAGAACTGAGCGGGGAAAACCGTGCAGAGTATGGCGCAAGCGTGATTGCAAGACTGTCAAAAGAACTATCAAAAGAATACGGAAAAGGCTTTACGAAAACGAATCTTTACAGCTTTTATTCGTTTTACAAAACCTATCCGCAGATTTTCCAGACACCGTCTGGAAAATCTCAGCCGAGTCTGACGTGGTCGCATTATGCAGTGCTGCTGCAGGTTCCGGACAGCACTGCGCGTGAATGGTACGCGAAAGAGGCGGATGAGCAGATGTGGAGTGTGCGGACATTGCAGCGAAATATCTCGTCTCAGTATTACTACAGAATGCTGCAAACACAAAAACCGGAACTTGTAGAATCCGAAATGAAGGCTAAAACGTCCGCATATGCGGAACGGAAGTTGGAATTCATTAAGAACCCTGTTGTGGCTGAATTTCTTGGATTGTCTGGTGATGCGACCTTTACGGAAACAGATTTGGAAACCAGCATTATCTCTAACTTACAGAAATTCTTGATGGAACTTGGTAAGGGTTACGCTTTCGTTGCACGGCAACAGCACATTCGCACCGAGAAACAGGATTATTACATCGATCTGGTCTTCTACAATTACATTCTGAAATGCTTTGTCCTGATTGACCTGAAAACCGAAAAGATCACGCATCAGGACGTTGGTCAGATGGACATGTACATTCGTATGTATGATGAGCTGAAACGCAGCGAGGGCGATAATCCAACGATTGGCATTGTACTCTGTTCGGATACTGATGCAGACATCGCAAGGTATTCAATTCTGAATGGCAATGAGCAGTTATTTGCGACAAAATACAAACTCTATCTTCCGACGGAGGAAGAACTTCGTGCAGAGATTGAGACGCAGAAAGCAATTTTTTATCTGCAGCAGCAGAAAGGCAAGGATGCCGATTTATAAAACCCATGGGTCTAAAGAAAAGCACGGTTTCAGTACCGTGTTTTTCTTTGACCTGTAAATAGTTGAGATTGTCAGAGTGATGCATTCAGTAGTGCCGTTGTTTTCATATTGACGCCCATGAGCTCCCGCTGCGTCTGCCGGTTTGTCTGGCACATGGGCATCAGAAAATTCAAAGCCTTCCGGATATGCTGAAGGTCAGAGGAAGTGAGCGCATTCTGATGCAGATGCTCCAAAACGCGGCTGTAGGCATCCTTCAAGGATGTGGACACAGCAGGCTGAAAGAAATAAGTTGAAATCAGGCCACCAATCAGAGCGGCTTCATTATCGGTGTACTGCATGATTGCTCCCCCTTTGCAAGAATCAAACGAACGGGGCAATCATACCACAAAATATTGTAGCAGACTATTCGCAAAACGACGAAATATACGATGCGCGTCAGCGCGGAAAGGAGAAGTCATGAACGTCAGAAAACCTGTGGATTACAGCGTGATGTATGGGGAATTGACCGCCATTCTCGCACAAAATCTTCCGCAGATGGACGAAATCTATGCCATCGGCAAGACCATCAGTCAGCGCCCGGAGAAGGGTGCGGCGGTTGCAGCCGCAGAGTTTATGCAGACAAATTTCCATGACCGCGCAGGCTTTTCTCCACGCAACGTGCGCCGGATGCGCGATTTTTACAAGACTTATGAAAATGACCAAACGCTCCTCCGGCTGTCAATGAAAATCGGCTGGACGTTAAATGTGGTGATTATGGAGGCGGAACTGACGAGAGACGTACGCAAGTGGTATCTGGAACAGGCGCGGGAGCGTCAATGGTCGAAGGCTGTTCTGCTGGAAAAGCTGGCATCTACGGCGCATCTGGAAAAACCGCTCGACGTGGGAACGGATACCTGCTATACTGGAGACAAAGATATTAAGACTTGCGTGAAGTGGACATCAACTCACGATATCCTTGGAAAATCCCACTGTTGGATTGGGCAACGGTGGCTACTAAATTTGTGGAGATATATATCGACTCGATTGTTACGACGTGTAAGCCAAAAGATGTTCTATGTACGATGTTAGGTTAGGGCGTTTTTAAGTACAGGAGGAATTACAATGGATAAACCTCAATGGGAAAATCCAGATGACTTTTCAATGGCCTTTCGTTGTGCAATCATCATTGGTTCAAAATCAAATTGCTGATGCAACAACTAAAGTTGGGCAACCAAAATTAGCTATTATTAGAATTCAAAATATGCTTATCCCACTTCCGCCCCTTTCCGAGCAGAAGCGTATCGTTGCCAAACTGGAAGAAATTCTGCCGTTGTGCGAGCGGCTGAAATGAGGTGAAAAAGATGCTGGAATTTATAAAAATCATCAACAGTGACTATGCAGGAGTACTATCTCTGCTTTCTTCGCTGATTATGGTTGTTGTCACGATCATTTATGTTGGACACACCAAGCGTCAAGCAAATTACGCTAAGGAATCAGCAGAGCTCGTTGCGAAACAAATGAAAATAGATAAGCAACCGTGTATTGTTCCATATGTAACTGATTCATGCGGATCTGCTTGGGACACCACGGACTATACCCGTATGCAGCTGGGATTTACAATCAAGCTTAGAAATGTTGGTGATTCGCCCGCAATTAATGTTTATACGTTAGCCGATATTGAATTGCAGTTTTCGGAGGATTCTGCCGGGAATAAAAAGTTGCTTCCAGCATCTTTACTCCCAGGTTTTACACAAGCATTATCAGCAGAAGAGGAGACGGATATTAATATCCATTTTGAAACCTCCGAAGTCAAGGCGTTGATTTGCGAACTAAGAAAAGCCTCAGAAAAAAACTGGGAACGCCTCAGAACAAATCCCAGCCATCATTATTATACCGGTGCTAAACTTATTATTCGTGTGTTTTTTAAAAACTTAATGGGGCAATGGTGTGAAAGTACAATTTCTTACGAAATTGCATGGTTGGTATATAAGAATCCACCACCACAGAAAACACACAACTTAAACGAAAACACTATTCCGCCCAAAGAAATTCGTGAAGGTGATGAGTTTAAAGCCGTATTGTCATCGCATCATATTGCGCCATTTGTATTTGCGATGACAACCGATAAGCACGTCATCGATGTACTGCAAGGGTATACAGACGAAAGTCCGTGGTTATCGGCTGTACTAAAAGACAACTGTACTTAAGGCATCGCCCAAAAGAGAATCCCTGTGATGCCGAATGGAGTTTACAAAATTTTTCTATTTTTGACGACGGAGGTGAGAATGCTGCGTGGCCATAAAGACCGAAAATTCCTATGTACCAGTTTCCGAGTGGAATAGCGCGCTGCCGGTAATCTATTTTTAAGTAAAATGACGTAGACAAGGGTAATATCAGCGGAGCGTATTTGAAGGGGGTATTTAAGTAATGGGTACAATTCATTTTGTTTCAGGCTTAGAATCTTTAACCTTGAAAGCACTGAAAGACGCGGAGGATTGCGCAGATATTCTAAAGGACCTTGGCAGAATTAAATACACAATTGCACACGGGTCAGAGCAGGAAGCACGCGCTCTTGACTATGAGCTGCAGCAAAAATATCCTGCGATTGATGCAATGCTCCAAGCCGCCGACAACCTACAAGCAACACGGATACCTTTGTGTTTTACAACAGTTAAAAGTGGCTCATCCGCGAAATCAAATTTGCAGCAGGATTACTGGGGGATTATTTGTGATGCGGCAATCAAAAAGGGGATCAAAAAGCGCATGGAGGATTGCATTGACCACATTGAATATTCCTGAACAGCTTCAGCATATGCCTTGATACAGAGAAAGAACGTTCGGATCAAGTGGGGTGCAGCAAGCAATGGAGTACATAGATTACACAGATCAAGTGCAAGTTGATTATTCGCATTTGCAAAAGTCCAAATTAAAATTTAAAAAGGGACAACGGGCAAAGTCAGTTTATCATTATACCTCCATCGGCGGACTGGAAAGCATACTGCGCAACAAAACACTTCGTTTTACGAACATTAAGTATATGAATGATAAGGATGAGATTATTGCGGGGCTGGACAGCATCGCAAAAGATTGCAATGCATCGGACGAAGTGCGCAAACAAATGCGTTTGGCTATTACAAATCTTGGCATGCAGCTGTTTGTATGCTGCTTCTCTCTTAAGGAAGATTCTCTTCCTATGTGGAATTACTATACGAAAGAAATCAATAGCCAAGGATACAATATCGAATTTGATGATAAAAAGCTCGTAGAAAGCATCTTGCGAAGCAATCCGGTTCTGGATGGCTGCAGCTTTTCCTTCGGGAATGTTGACTACAGTAAGGACAACGACTCAGAATATAGCCACATACTTACAAACGGGCTGCTGTCCTCTATGGAGGTCGCTATTTCAAAAATATTTCTGGCCGTCGTCACCGAGATGTCAAAAAAGCAAGCTTCAGGCATCGACCAATCAGCACTGCGTGAACTGGAGAAAAAAGTGAGCGATTCTGAAAGAGAGCAAAAGCTGGATAACCTTCCCGTGTATGTCTATCAAGGCGAACAGTGCAGCTTCGAAAAGGCCGCACTCAGCGACTGCCTGTCTTTTATAAAAAGAGACTGTTTCAATCAGGAAAGTGAATTTCGTATCGTAATCTCGGTCCCTGATGAACTTCTTGATAAGCTTTCAGAAATGGGCGTCTATAAATTCAGAGCAGGCAATGGGATTCTGATACCCTACATAGAGCTGAAATTTTCAGAAAATGCAGTAAAAAGCATTACAATCTCGCCTACGGTGCAAAGTGATTTGGTTGAATCAAGTATTCGGGATTTTTTGCAGTATTGCAAATATAACGCACCTGATTTTTCGAATTTTATCAAACACTCCAACATCCCAGTTCGGTTTTGAATCCCAAGTGGATCAAATCAGTCCAGAAATAAAACCATTACAATAAGAGCTTAAGCAAAACCCGCTTTTCGAGTGCATTTATCGAAAGGCGGGTTTTATTTAAGGAAGCGGAGTGACGCTCCATTCGTAAGGTCGAAGCGATACTTCAACGGAACAACAAAAATGATGCGCGCCAGCGCGGAAAGGAGAGGCTATGAACGTCAGAAAACCTGTAGATTACGGCACGATGTACCGGGAATTGGCCGCAATTCTTGCACGGAATCTTCCGCAGATGGACGAAATTTATGCCATCGGCAAGGTCATCAGCCAGCGCCCGGAGAAGGGCGCGGCGGTCGCAGCCGCAGAATTCTTGCAGGCAAAGTTCCCTGACCGCACAGGCTTTTCCCCACGCAACGTGCGCCGGATGCGTGTTTTTTACAAGACCTATGAAAATGACCAAACGCTCCTCCGGCTGGCAATGAAAATCGGCTGGACGCTGAATGTGGTCATTATGGAATCGGAGCTGACAAGAGATGCGCGCAAGTGGTATCTGGAACAGGCGCGGGTACAGAAGTGGTCAAAGAAAGAACTGTTGGAGATTCTCAGTAGCGGTTACGAACCGGGTACGGAAGCAGATCAGGAAAACTCTTCTTTGCGTTTTTCTGAGAGCTGTGGTATAATAAATCAGGAAATGAAGGAGCAGCAGCTATGCAGCCATGCTATTACATCATCGAAAGCCAGACAAGCGCAAAGCTTCCTGCCTCTATTCGGGAAGCGACTGCCGCTGATTTTGAACGAACAGCGCGAGAGCATTGGCAAACCGACTGGCGCACGGATTTTATTCAGGACGCTTTGCTCGAAAAATACGCGCTGGAGTTGGATACAACCAAAGAACTGGTTGGACTTGCCGCTTACCGGGATATGCCGGAAGGCGTGCTGGTTTATGTGGAGTATATGGAGAGCGCACCCAGCGGAAATCCGACACTGTCCAAGCCTAGAAAATACGCTGGGATCGGCGCGGCACTGCTGGCGTTCGGGATTCAGCTTTCCATTGATTACGGCTACGGCGGTGCAATTTATTTGAAAGCGAAAACGTCGCAGCTTCGGGAACACTATATGCGAAATTACGGCGCGATCCCATTCAGCCGCTTTGACCCGTTCCTGCTGTTGATCGATGGCGATGCTGCGCGGGAACTATTTGGACAATACTTGAAGGAGGTCTGACGGATGCAGAACAAAAAATATCTGGAGTTGGACGCGCTTGCTGCGCCGAACGGCTATGTTGCACCTCCGACGAAAGAGGATCTGGCCTACGTTGTCCACTTCCGCAAGACCTGCCAGCGGTATCAGATCGACTTTGCAAAAGCCGATCCGGACGAACGTGACTTCGTGATCCATATGGCAGAGAAAACATTTTTGTGCTTATCGGCTTTACGCAGTTGAACGAAAAATAGATACAAAAGTCCGAAATATAGGACAGCAGAAGTGCTACAACGATCTCAGAAAACGCAGGAGGTCATTGGCATGGCACACGCAGAGAGCATCACGTTTGAAGAATTTCGTACTCGTTTCAGCACCGAAGACGCCTGCCGGGCGGAATTATTCCGGCTTCGGTTTCCAAACGGCTTCGTCTGTCCGAAATGCGGCTGTACGGAATATTACCCGGTTCGCGGGCGGAACACGTTCCAGTGTCACGCTTGTCGACGCCAGACCTCCGTCACCGCAGGAACCGTTATGCACCGCACGCATCTGCCGCTGACCGCTTGGTTCTGGGCGATCTATCTGTGTGCCACGGACAAGCGCGGCATTTCCGCTGTTCAGCTGAGTCGCACGCTGGGCATCTGCTATGAGTCGGCGTGGTATCTTTTGCACCGAATTCGCCGCGCGATGGCTCAAAGAGACGAGAACTACGCACTTTCTGGCATTGTTGAGGTGGACGACGGCTACGTGGGCGGAGCAACGCGCAACGGCAAACGTGGTCGCGGGACGGACAAGGCGAAGATCGTGGTGGCGCTGTCAAAAACAGAAAACGGGGCTGCGCTGTTCACGCGGATGCAGGTCGTGGAAGACGTCACGAGCAAAACACTTCA
>ERZ1026950.814-NODE-814-length-12192-cov-5.298014_pt1 | contig 12192 bp, 10 predicted proteins | sample MGYA00519302_ERZ1026950 | MGnify/ENA primary metagenome ERZ1026950 (study PRJEB26926, sample SAMN06164747) | human gut metagenome | biome: ENVO:00009003; feature: ENVO:2100002; material: ENVO:00002003 | host: Homo sapiens | place: USA | collected 2012 ... | reverse complement strand
TCGGCAGCGTCAGATGTGTATAAGAGACAGCTTTATAACTTTTTGACCTCGTGGAATGGGTCTGCGGATCATAATAATAAATGCTTCCAGAGGTATATCCCGTCACTAATACGGCACTGTCTGTTCCGGTCATTGCAAATACCGGGCTGCCCTTGCTGACATAAAACAGAATCTCCTCTACTGTGCAGCCGGATATATCAAGAACAACAGAATCTTTTAATGTATTTTCAATCGCACTTTTCGGGGTTCCTCCATTGTCAATCAGTTCTTTTACACTGAGCCCGTTTCCTCTGTAATTAAGCATGGCACTGACCGCCTGAACCACGGATGATGAACTCTTATCCGCATCGTTTACTTTCAGGCTGCTAAATGCCGTCTGTGCCGATTTACGCGCACGCATCCATACATACTGCTGCTTGGAATCCACCACAACTCCCATATGATTATTAGCGCAGACGATGGCATCCGCGATCTCATCGGTTGCAAACAGCACATCACCTTTTTTGTACACATAAAAGTATTCCTGCGACTCCTTATTTTTCACGGAAACATCACGCGGATTTTCGAGTAAAACAGATTTGGAAGCCAGCATTTTAATTTTGGATGCATCTGCCCCATTTTTCATCATAAGCTGGTACTGTGTTTCCTTGCGATCTGTCACGGTTGATCCCACGGTAACTTTTTCTTCCGTGTCTCCCTCACGGTTCATGATCGCATCGGTTCCTGCAGCCACATAATGTCCGCCGGACTTTTTGATCAGATGAATGGTAATTGTATAATCCTCCACCGAAATGGAACCGATACTTCCCCTGGACGGTTTATACGTCTTTAAGATACTGTGTGAATTTTCGGAAGTATCCATGATGGTTAAATTTTTCATCGGGAAAACCGTATTTCCCGCTGCTGCAACCATCACCTTATCTTTCTTTGCTGCTCCGTAAATAAAATCTTCATCGATAAACCCAAGCGGAAGAATATACGCTCCCTTTTTTGCCTTGATATCATAGACAGAAGCATTTTTCAAATTCATCAGGTGAATCACATCGCTTTTGTATTCTTTGTCGCTGTCTACCCACGCAAAATACTGATTCGATTCCGACACTTTATAACAGCTTTCTTTCAGATCTTTCACAAGCACTTCCGGAGTCCGCTTGTCCGTATCTATACTGTAAAGTTTCTGATCCATGATCAGGTAAAATGTCCCCTTTTCGTTCACATACATTAACTGCCCCATCTGTGCTTTGAGTATTTCATAGGAAACATCCGACGGGATAAAAATTTCTTCCTCTATAGTGTGTACCAGACCATCATAATGATATACTGCCGTGCCCACTTCGCCTTCATGATCCCCACGGTTCATATATCCATATACAACAAAATCAATACTTCCCGCTTCATCCACACGGGCAATTTTGATATCATGCTGATCCCAGTTATCCCTCGCATTGATCCCCTCTGCCCCAAGGAAACTGAATACCTGTACAATCTTATTATTTACACGGTCAAAGCACCAGAGTTCTCCCTGCTGTACAAACGCGATCACATCTCCGGTCTCACTTACAGCATATTCAATGTTTTTGTCACGTATGCCAAGTTGGATCTGATTATTATCTGTAATAAACCGGTTTTCCCCACGAAAAATCTGATTTAAAGTACGCTCAAAATTTAAGACATACATACGGGATTCCGTCATACGCAGACGATAATATTCTTCCACATTATAATACTCGGTTTCCCCACCGGTTCCTTTGGTGGTCACCACATACCGGAGTGTGATCACATCATAGGAATCATTGATTTCCTTGAAAGATGCCTCGAGTTCTCCCATCTGCTCCGGTTTTAAATCTGCCCAGGTAATCTGGTTTAAGGTACAGCTTAAATCCACATAATTGAGTGTACTGGTATCGCCTGTTGCCGCATCCATATATTTCGGAATAAATTTATTTGCATCATCCCGGAATGTATATTCATGAAACTGCAGTGCAAAATCCATACATGCCTGGGTATCATCGTTTTGTGTCTGCATCAGCCGGGTGTAATACCGGATCTTATTTTTTCCTGAAGCAAGAATAACAATCAGTTCATATTCTTCCCCTTTTCCGAGAATATTCTGGATTTTCAGGTTTGCAGAGATTTCATTATTTTTTTCTTTGATCTCCTGTGCATTTCCCTTTGCAACCAGCCGGGAATCATCAAGACTCCGGATTTCATAAGCAATGCCTCTGATTTTTTGTCCATATGTATTAATTTTCAGCGGAAGCAGTCGTGTATGGTCTACCGGCACAATTCCATCCCGCATCTTTGTAATATTCATTTCCGATACGTATCCGTGCAGCTGTGCCACGCTGTTATTTCCTTCATAAAACTGGACGATGGGAAGGGTTGCCTCCTTCATCGCCGTTGTCATATCTTTATTATCCTGATTGGTTATGATACTGAAAACAATCAGTGCTGCCAGAAAAAGCCCTGACAGCACCACTGGTTTAATTACTTTCCTGTTCATTTATCTTTTCCTTCTTACTATGGCTGTAATTTCTGCCGTTACATCCATCTCCTGCATCTGCGATGCCGGCAGCGCCGTTTGCACATTTCCGCACCAAACAGCACACCGATCATACTGCAAAGCCACGGATTCCCACATTCCCGTTCCTGTGTTGTCATAGTTTCTCCGGCGATAGAAGCCGGAACCATTTTGAAATATGATGCCGCCTGCATGTTTCCTTCGATCCGGTTCTCTTTCTTTTTCTGCACTTCGGACAGCTTCCGGTAAATTCCATCAATTTCCATCTGTATCATCAGGCGGTCCGGTTCCTCATCGTAGATGCGGCTTCCCTCATATTCCAGCTGGTCAAGCCTCTGTTCCACCAGCTCCATGATCTCTTTTGTCTCTGCCGGATAGTACTGTTTCATTCGTTCCATATCTTTTTCATATTCCATCTCTGTCAGGTACATACTCTGCATCGGATATGTCATATAAAACGGAATCTTTGGGTAAAAATCGTTTGAATAATCCACTTGCATGCTCCATCCTGTCATCATTATAGACTATGCCATGCAACGGTTTTTTGTTCTTATTTTCCTACTATTTTTAAGCATATCTGCTCGTATTCCGGATAATTTTTGTGCCGCATTTCCGTTTCCAGTACTCCCTGTGCATTCTTATGGAAATGATATAAATTATACACACCCTTACGGTAGGCATAGTCCTCTCCATTATCCTGAAAATGATCGTAAGAAGCCTCTCCCGGAGTTGTCAGCAGATACAGCGTACGGTACGGCTTTTCTCCAACATACGCCATTTTTTCATACATCGGGATCATCGTTCCTTCTTTCAGATACATCGGGCACAAATCAATCGGTGCATCCCGCAGGAAATACTTTCCTCCGGTAATTTTCTCTCCGGTCCAGTAATCATACCACTCCCCTTCCGGCAGATACACCATTTTCTTCGTGGCTCCCTGCTCCAATACCGGGGCAACGAGGAGATTTTCTCCTACCAGGAACTCCCCATTGAGGTTATAGGTTTCCGGGTCCTTTGGATAATGCAGAACCAGAGGACGCATAACCGGAAGTCCGGTCTGTTCTCCCTGATAAAACAGATCATACAGATACGGAAGGAAACGATAACGCATCTTTACATATTTTCGATAGATTCCCACCACCTGATCATCAAACTGCCACGGCTCCTGTCTGCGTGTTCCCTGACAGGAATGATTTCGAAACAGCGGAGAAAATACGGCAGCCTCGATCCACCGGGTCAGAAGTTCCGGGGTCGTATCCGCACCGAATCCGCCAATGTCGGTTCCGGCAAACGCAAATCCACTCATACCGAGATTACACAGCTGCGGCACCATCATCTGCAGATGCGACCACAGACTCTGATTATCTCCGGTCCACACAGTCGCATATTTCTGTGTTCCTGCATACGCTGCACGTGTGATAACAAACGGACGCTTATCGGAAAGTTTCTGCAGTCCCTCAAAGGTCGCACGGCTCATATAATGTCCATATACATTGTGCATTTCCGCATGATTTGTCGTACGCTCCTCATCATGAAATACAACATCCTGCGGCAGCTCGCCACGGAAACTTGCCGGCTCATTCATATCATTCCATACACCGTCCACACCGATGTCGACCAGAAACTTATGGTGTTTTCCCCACCAGTCGCGTACTTTGCGGCGTCCAAAATCCGGATAATTTGCATCTCCCGGCCAAACCTCATTGACATAGGTAGTTCCCTGTGTATCGGTCGCAAAATATCCGTTCTCTTCGCCTTCTTTACACATAAAATAGTCCGGATCGACTTTGGTTCCCGGATCAATGATCGTAACCGTTTTAAAGCCCTGTTTTTTTATTTCCGCAATCAGATCCCCAGGTTTTCCGTACTTTGCATCATTCCATGTAAACACACGATACCCATCCATATAATCAATGTCAAAATGAATGGCATCACACGGAATATCCAGATCACGGAAATGTTCTGCCACATCACGGATATCTTCTGCGCACTGATAGCCCCAGCGGCTCTGCTGGTATCCAAGCGTCCATCGCTGCGGCAGCGGTGTCCGCCCGGTCAGATATGTATATTCTTCAATCAGATCCGTCAGTTTTTCTCCACCCAGGAAGTACAGATCCAGATTGCCATCATCCGCGCCGTAAAAATAATATTCCGGATTTTCTTTGCCCAGATTGAGATAGCTGTGGAACGTATTATCAAAAAACATGCCATATACGTCATTCTTTTTCTTGCAGAAGAGCACCGGAATCGACTTGTACAGCGCATGATAGTCCTCATTGTGTGCCTGTGGAATATCGGAATTCCAGTTCTCATACTCATAATTTTTTTTATTCAGGAATCCGGTCTTATCACCCAAACCGTAAAAATCATCCCCCTCGTCCAGATCAAACATCATCTGTACCGGATAATCATGTGCGCCCAGATTCGACGTATCATGCCCTTCCGACTCCAGAATCTGTTTCATCTGCTCACTGACTTCCCCGCAAACACTTCTGCCCTGCCGGTGTGTCCGGACAAGCGGAGTCCCGTCCGGTCTCGTAATCACCATTTCCAGATTTTCTCCAAACTGCATCCGGATCTTATCGGTTGCAATTACCAGATCTTCTCCTTTTTTCTCTGCCGTCAGTTCTGTCGCAACCTCCTTGTCTCCATCAATGGCCTTAGAATAATGTTCCTTTGTTCTGTAAGGCACAAAAATATTGACAATATCATCCCTTATGGCTTTCACCACCAGTTTTTGCTGTTCATACTTCACACAAATCTCATTTCCATCCTGTCGGAAGGACATAATTTTTCCTGCTGTACTCATTGTTTCCCCTTTCCGTTACTCTGTTTCCTGCGTTGTTGTATCCGGTTCCTGATCGGTAACATAGTCTGAACTGACATATCCTTTTTGTCCGTTATATTCTGCCTGCACCCATCCGTTTTCTTCTCCCAGCAGTGTCAGCTTCGTTCCCGTCACGAGAACGGTAAGAATTTCACTGTCTGTATTCGGCTCTGCACGGAAATTTACGCCATCCGTGCTTGTCCATACACTCTGTCCGTCTTCGTCCAGCGGCTGTTCCGTTACCGGTGGCAGATTGCTGTTGTCTGCCGGCGGTGCATTATTTGTGATTTCCGTTTCCGGTGTCTGGTTTTTCCCTGCATTCCGCCCATGAAGCCATACGATAAGTGATATAATTCCTGCGAGCAGTACTGCGCAGATTATGGCAAAAATAATTCTGGCAATAATGACGTCTTTTCTGTGACTTGCTTTCATGATCGTTGTCCCTCCCCTTCATCTTCTGTACATATAATTGTGGTTTTCCCTGGATCTACCTTGTCTTTTTCCAAAATCAGTTTTCCAATCTTATCCGCCCGGATGATTCCGCCGGAAGGATTGAGCACACTGTCCACGGTATTTACAATCTGTGCATCCACCGTGGAATACTCAAATGCCAGTGTCGTATTAATCAATTTACAGTTCACCATTTTCAGATTTTCTATATAACACATGCCCTGCAGGCTCTCAATCGTACAGTTGACAAGTGTAAGATTTCTGGCATTCCATCCCAGATATTCTCCCGAAATAAAACTGTCATACACAGTAACATGATTGCTGTTCCAGAATGCATCTTTGGAAAGCATGCGTGCATGATGGATCTCCATGTTTTCCACACCATCAAATGAATAATTTCCAACCAGTTCAAAATGATCCAGCTGCATATTTTTACAATTCATGGCAAAATAATCCCCGTGTGCCTGCACATAGGACAGGTTTACATCGGTACAGTTCCAGAGGGTTTCCTCTGCATTCGGGAAATTTACATTGGTCAGGGTTACTCCCCTGCAACGGCGGAAGTTTTTTGGTGCTTCTACAATGGAATCTCTTACCGAAATATCATCGGTATACCATACCCCGGCCCGCGCCATGTCAAACCAGGTACATTCCTTTACATCGACATGTTTGCAATACCAGAGCGGATATTTCCACCGGAACAGACAATTATCCAGATAAAGACTGCTGCTCTCCTTCAACGGGGATTCCCCATCCTCAAACACACTGTCATATACCGCCAGATTTTCAGACTGAAACAGTGCGCGTTCTCCTGTTAATTTCTGCTGACGAAGCACCTGCCGTGCCGTGTCAAATTTATCGTTACTCATTTTTTATTCCTTCTTTTTCAGCTTGTAATGATTGGGTCTGCTAGTTATTTTACCACGAGATCACCGGAACATTCAAGTATGCTACTCTAACAAAAGCTCCTCGACCGTGACAAACGAATATCCCTGTTTCTGCAAGGTATCTATGACCGTAAATGCCGCCTTTACAGATGACGCCGAAGCATCGTGAAGCAGAATAATGTCCCCCGGCTTAGTATCCTTTAGAACTCTCTGAACCACAGTATCCGCATCGGTCGTTGCCCAGTCCCGCGGGTCTACATTCCACAGTACTTCGATCAGATTTACCTGCGCATCCAGTTCCTTCTGCCAGCATCCGTAAGGTGGACGGATATATCCTGCATATTCTCCCGTCACATCATAAATCGCCTTCTGTGTTTTTTCAATCTGCTGCAAAGTGCATGCCGTTCCCACTTCCTTAAAATTAACATGTTTATAAGAATGAACACCGATCAGATGTCCGTCATCATGCATCCGTCTGACGACATCCGGATACTGTTTTACCTCTTCTCCCAGCAGAAAAAAAGTGGCTTTTACACCACGTTTTTCTAATCCATCCAACAATTTCGGTGTATATTCCGGATTCGGCCCGTCATCAAAGGTAATTGCAACTGTTTTCATTTCTTTCTCCACTTTCTCCGGCTGCAGTGTCATTGTACTTACAACAGCCGCTGCGTTTCCAATGCTGTATGACAGGAAAAGAAACAGTGCATACCCCACATATCTTTTCCATTGTTTTTTGTCTGCCATTTCATACCACACAAATTTCCTGCTTAGTATATCGTATGAATTTAATCATAAAAAATATGTTGTCCTTATTCTGAATCATAAGTTTCCCTGCTGATGCCCTCCCCGAGCATCATCCGTTCCTCATGCTGCATTTCTTTTTCCCGGATGGCGCGTTCATAACCGGTCAATGCTGCAAACGGAGAAAACTGTGCGGCCCGGTCTTCCGATGGCATCTGCGGATGCTTTTTCGAAACCGGATGCGGCAGATCTATGATGTCATCATAACGATGCGTATTTTCCAGCCGGTTCATGCCCGATGTCCTCCAATCTGTCCGTTGCGCTGCCGCATGGTTGCCCCTTCTTTGAAATTGGTTCCTTTTAAAATGGCATTTTTCCCATAACGCTGCTTAATGGAAAGCATGGCTTTCTGCATCTGTTTTTCCTTCTGCAATGCCTGCTTTTGTGCCTTCTGTTCCTCGGTTTCTTCCGCAAAATCAAACAGGCTCATCTGCTCATACGTCTGTTCTTTTTGTGCCTCCTGCTCTGTGCGTACATGGCATGCCGTAACATAGATCCTGCGGATCAAAAGATCCGGATTTATAATTCTGTCATATAATTCCAGTGTTTTTTCTACTACCGTAATGGCAGAAGATGTATGATTTTGCAAATTTGCCGTCCCATGCGCATGCTTTGGAATCTTTCTTCCGTAACGATCCGTAGTCACTTCCCCGTGATATCTTTTTGCCCGCACCGGGTCTGTCAGATTTTCGATATCATAGCCAACCGTCAGCACTATCTGATCCGTCACGAGTCCATGCTCCACCAGATCCAGTACCAGCTGGTCTGTCATTTCCTGCACAACAATCCTTGCTTTATCTGCCGGGTACGGACACTGCAATACCTGTCCCGATCCGGAACTGTTCGCCTGCGGACGATACGCTTTGATCTGTGCAATCGTGCACGGTTCGTACCCCCAGGCATGATCAATCAAAAGTTCTGCATTCACACCAAACAGTTTGTAAAGCAGATCTTCATTATAATAATCTGTTTCTTTTCCGATGGAGCAGCGCGCCACATCTCCCATGGTATACATTCCGTTTTCTGCCAGTTTCTTCGCATATCCCAGTCCGACACGCCAGAAATCCGTGATCGGCCGGTAGTCCCAAAGCAGTTTACGGTAACTTTTTTCATCCAGCTGGGCAATGCGCACACCGTTTTCATCCGCATCGATGTGCTTTGCCACAATATCCATTGCAATTTTGCACAGATACAGGTTGGTTCCGATCCCGGCAGTGGCCGTGATCCCAATGTGATCCTGCACATCCAGAATGATAGTCTGCGCCAGCTGATAAGCTGTCATTCCATAGGTTTTCAGATAATGTGTCACGTCCATAAACACTTCATCAATCGAATATACATGAATATCTTCCGGCGCCACATATTTCAGATATATATCATAGATCCGCGTACTGTATTCCACATAAAGTGCCATCCGCGGAGGTGCCGCAATATACGACAATTCCGGCTCACCGGTTTTTCGGCTGCGGTTTACCTGTTTTACTTTCTGAACCACTTCAAAAAGCCTGGCTCTTCCCGGAATCCCATATTTTTTCAGGGATGGAGAAACTGCCAGGCAGATGGTTTTTTCCGTGCGGCTTTCATCCGCCACCACCAGATTGGTGGTCAGCGGATCAAGTCCACGCTCCACACATTCTACGGATGCATAAAATGATTTCAGATCAATTGCGATATACTGCGGCATACCTTTCCTCTCCCCAAACAGACATTCGTGTATGCTCTCATTATATCAAAATCCGATAAGATTGCAACGCTATTTACATTCCGTCACAAACACTTCACATTTCTCTAAAATCAGCTTATTTTCAGCATTTGTTCGTTTTTTATTTGATAAAAGTACCTTTTTTGCCGGAACTTCCCAATCCAGTTCTATGGTATCTGTTCCAAAATTTGCCGCTACCAGAACCCGGCGTCCCTGCAGGATGCGGTAATATGCCATTACGTGATCTGCATTCTCATATGCCGGCTCAAATTTTCCATAAGTAAACAACTCCCGATATTCCCCGGATTTGCGCAATGCGATAAGCTTTCTGTAATAATGCAGAACCGAATCCAGCTGCCCTTCCTCTTTTTCCACATTGATCACCGGATAATTATCATTGACTTTCAGCCATGGAGTTCCCGAGGTAAAGCCCGCCTGCGGCGCATCCTTCCACTGCATCGGCGTCCGTGCATTGTCCCTGCTCATGACCGAACATACGGCAAGTGCTTCTGCATCCGAAAGTCCGGCCTCACGCGCCATCCTGTACTGGTCTTTGGTACTGATATCATCGAATTCATCCACACTGTTCCATCTGGCATTCTGCATGCCAATCTCCTGCCCCTGATAAATAAACGGAATTCCACGCAGCAGAACACTTACTGTACCAAGCATCTTTGCCCCGTCCGCATTTTGCGCATAATCCGGCAGAAAACGGGAAACGCCGCGCGGCTCATCGTGATTTTCAATGATATTTGCCTCGAACCCGACATTCTGTACCCGCATCTGGGAATCTGTGATTGCTTTTTTCCACGCATCAAAAGAAATTGGTGGCGCATCGTACCATCCGTGTTTCCCGTCACTGAGCATATGGGCGCTGAAATCAAAAATTGTAGAAAAATGTCCATTTTCTCCAATAAAGTCCGGCAGGTCTTCCACCCCAATGTTAAATACTTCCCCTACCGTAAATGCATCCTTTTTGGCAAATGTATGATTCTTTAAATCTTCAAGCAGCGCATCGACACCTTCTACATTTTCGACCATACGCCAACAGCTTGCCAGTCCATCGTCACCATCCGGCTCCATATCCGGAAATGCCAGATCTTTTTTAATATTGATGATCGCATCAATCCGAAAACCTGCCAGTCCTTTGTCCAGCCACCAGTTGATCATCCGGTAGATTTCTTCCCTCAGTTTTGGATTTTCCCAGTTTAAATCCGGCTGCTCCTTTGCGAACATATGGAAATAATATTTGTCCGATCCCGGTACCGGCTCCCAGCAGTTTCCCCCGAAATAAGAACGGTAATTGCTCGGTGGATTTCCATTTTTTCCCTTCCGGAAATAAAAATAATCGGCATACGGTCCGTCCGGATCCGCCAGTGCTTTCTGAAACCATTCATGCTTGTCGGAGCAGTGATTGACAACCAGATCCATAATCAGATACATATCTCTCTTTTTGGCCTCCGCAAGCAGTTCGTCGAATTCCTCCATCGTTCCGAATTCTTCAGCGATTGCATAATAGTCCGAAATATCATAGCCCTGATCCACAAATGGGGACTTATAGATTGGAGAAAGCCAGATAATGTCAACTCCCAGCTCCTTTAAATAGTCCAGTTTGGAAATAATGCCCCGCAGATCACCGATCCCATCTCCGTTTGTATCGCAAAAACTCTTTGGATAAATCTGATATGCCACCTTGTCATGCCACCATTTTTTCTGCATGTCCACGTCCTCCTTCGCCTGTATCTCCATGTCCTTTGACAATTTGTTTCTGTAACATTATACTGTCATTATAGTTTGGAATTTCAAAATTATCTTGCATAATTCTTACTTTTTATAACACAATACTGCTCTCATAAGACAAAGGAGAATTTTCCATGAAACGGTTACAGACACTTGCCCTTGAACAGAAAGAAGATGCCCGTCACGGTGACGCGACCTTCCCCATACAGAAATATATCACTTCTTTAAAGCCGGATTATCCGGTCATAACAACGCACTGGCACGAAGAGGCTGAATTTACACTCATCACCGAAGGAGATGCCAGCTACCAGATCGACCTTACTTCCTACGCTGTGGAAAAAGACGATCTGATTTTTATCCCGCCTCTGCTGCTGCACTCGGTCTCCCGCGGACAGTCTGCGCTTTACCAGTCCGAAACCTATGTGTTTCACATGAACTTTCTCGGTGGAAATGCGACCGATATCTGCTCCACCCGTTATCTGATGCCACTGACCAATGAAGAACTGTCGGTTCCCTGTCTGATCCGTCCGACCCATCCGGCTTATGTATCTCTGCGCAAAATTTTTGCACAGATCAGTTCTCTCTTTGCAAATCCGGTTGAGGGATACGAACTGGCCATTAAGGCATTACTGCTGCAGGTTATTTTCCTGCTCCTGCAGAACCGTACCCCGGACGGGAAACGATCTGTCGACACCGCAAACGCCTCTGAAAAATTAAAAACCGTACTGGACTATATCCATCTGCACTATGCCGAGCCGCTTACGGTTGCCGGTCTCGCTGCCCAGTGCTATTTCAGCGAATATTACTTTATGCGTTTTTTCAAAAAACACATGAACATGACCGTAGTGGAATACCTCAACAATCTGCGATTGGAAAAGGCTGTAGAACTGTTTGAACAGGGAAACACCTCCATTCTGGAGGTTTCTCTCGCCACAGGATTCCACAACCTTTCCTATTTTCATAAAATTTTTAAACGGAAATTCCACATGACACCCAGAGAATTTCTGAAAAAACTATCGTCTTTTTAAAAGCCCGTCACAAAAAGCCCGATATTTAATGCTGTAACTACAATTGCAATTGCCCAGAGAACCATTTTAAGTCCGGTACTGTTTGCATACTTTCCCATCACTTTTTTGGACGAGGTAAGATAAATCTGCGTAAAAATAGTGATCGGAAGCTGTACTGCAAGAAGCATCTGGGAATAAATCAATCCCTGAAACGGAGACCGGATCAGCAGCTGTCTCTTATACACATCTCCGAG
>ERZ1026950.799-NODE-799-length-12377-cov-6.911053_pt1 | contig 12377 bp, 10 predicted proteins | sample MGYA00519302_ERZ1026950 | MGnify/ENA primary metagenome ERZ1026950 (study PRJEB26926, sample SAMN06164747) | human gut metagenome | biome: ENVO:00009003; feature: ENVO:2100002; material: ENVO:00002003 | host: Homo sapiens | place: USA | collected 2012 ... | reverse complement strand
ACGAGATCATGCCTAGTCTCGTGGGCTCGGAGATGTGTATAAGAGACAGGGACAGCAGGCGCTTGAGGTGCTTGAGCGTGGTGGCGTAATAGAAGCCGTCGCAGATGCGCTCGTCGGTGTTGACGGTGTAGTCGATGTACTTGCGGCGCACGACCGTGCCGTCGTCGAGCACCTCGTTCTTGTGGTACTTACAGCCGAAGGAGACGAAGACGGGCATATTGCCGAAGTCGTACAGATGGTGCACGATGGGCGGGATGCCGAGCGATCCCATGGACGTAAAGAAGATCGAGGCGTGGAACGGGCTGACCTCCAGCAGGAACTTCGGCAGGAAGCCGAAGTAATCAATCGTCCTGAGCAGCCAGACCACAAATTTGAACAGCACGCCGGGGATAAACGACAGGAATTTCGCGGTTTTGTCAAAGTCACTGCCGCCGATGGCCTGCCCCTGAATGGAGGCAATGCCCTTGTTGAGCTTTTCGTAAATATCGTCGATGGTGTCGGTCGGCTTCAGGTGGAGCTTTGTGATCGACTCCGGCGCGGAGGTATCCATCGAGGTCTTGACGACCATGCAGAACTGAATGTCGTCGTCGCGCGAATAGACCTGCTGCCCGGACAGGAAGCGGTTGAGCGCCGGATATTTCGCCACGCACTGGACATAGGCGGCCAGAAATACGTGCGTCACGCCGAGATTCGTATAGCCCTGCTTGCGCTTTTCGCGGATATAGCGCTCCATCGGGCCGATGTCAACGGACTCGCGGATGAAATTGGACGATCCGATGCGCGTCGGCATGATATAATTGGCTACGACCGCCATCGGGTCGAGCGTGCGCAGCCTGCGGCCGTCGGGCCGGTCACCCCAGGTGGGGTGGTACGCGCCGTCGAGATAGACCTTCGCGCCGAGCAGCGTCAGAATCCCGGCAAGCAGGAACAGCATATCAGGAAAAATCTGCCGCAGCTGCGGCCAGTTTTCCCGCATGAATTCCTTCTCGTGCATCCCGACCAGAATGCCGAGCGCAGCGATCAGCAGCAGAAGCAGCGGGATCGTGCTTTTGATGTGGCCGGAGACGGTCACGGCGTAAAACGCGGCGATGGCGAGATAGGCGATCCAGAACATGAACGTCAGCCACAGATACGGTGAGACGAGCGTGATCTTGATGCCGTAATAGATCGCAAGCAGAATGACGGGCACGGATGAACGGTAGAACCGGTCGCTGCCATTGCACAGGATATTCAGCACATAGAACACACAGCCCACGACCGGCAGCACGACTAAAAACCACACCGTCTTTGCGTCTGCGCCTTTCCCGCAGACATTTGCGATGCGAAGCGCTGCCGAGGCCAGCATGACCAGCGCAGCCAGCCAGATAAGCGGATTCTTCCGGCTGACATAGTAAGCAACTCTTTTCTTCATAGCTTTATCATACCAGCCGCAGGCAGAAAAAGCAAGAACTCTGGGGAAACAGGGAAAATTTCCGTGCGGCTGCAACAAAATCGGCCAAACACCCGACATGATAGACGTCAGTATGCTGAACACAATGCAAGTAACCGATCAGCGGTTACAAAAGGAGGAATGCGGCTTGGACGAAAAAGAGCTGCTGCGGCAGCTGCAAAAGCAGCGCACGGGTGCGCTGGAGCAGGCGGTCGCACAGTACGGCGCATACGTTCTGGCCATCATCCGCAACCGCAGCCGCGGCGTTCTGACGCCGGAGGACCATGAGGAAATTGCCTCGGACGTGTTTTTCGCGCTCTGGAACGGCGCGGCGCGCATCGAGCGCGGACAGCTGCGGCCATGGCTCGGCGCGGTGGCGCGGAACCGGACGGCGGAGGCCATGCGGAAGCAGAACGTCTATCTTCCGCTGGAGGACGATACGCTCATCACGCTCGACCGGCTCTGGGAGCAGATGGTGGAACAGGAGCGCTGCGCGGCCATTGCGCAGGCCATGCGCGCCCTGCCGGACGAGGACCGGGAAATATTTTACCGGTTTTACGATCTGTCGCAGACAGCTGCGCAGATCGCGGAGGACTTACATTTGAACGCGTCGACCGTGCGTTCGCGCCTGATGCGCGGACGGCGGACGCTGCGCGAGGCTTTGGAAAAAGGAGGTCTGTTTTGTGAAAACGACGTGGGATGAGCTCATGCGCTATGCGCCGGAGCAGGAGATTCCGCTGCCCCCGATGCAGGACGGCGAGGGTGCGCGGATTTTGAGCAAGACGATGGGAAAAATCAAAGAAACGAAGCGGAAGCCCGCACGGCCTGTCCGGACGGTGCTGATCGCGGCGGCAATCGCAGCGCTGTTGTGCGGCAGTGCGTTCGCGGCGCACTCTTTCGGCTGGTTCGACCGGCTGTTCGGCGAAAAGGCCGCGCTGGTCAAGGAGCACGTGACCAGCTACGACGAAACTACGACTACGGATATCACACAGCCGGCGTACACCGAGGAAGAGCAGGCCATGATCGCCGAGGGCACGATGCAGGTGCCCGACACTGCCGATTTGGCGGATACGGGCGTATCGGCAGAAACGGATGATTTTACGTTCACGCTCGAATCCATGCTCGTTTCCAGAAACTCGTTCTATGCCATCATGCGCATTGACGCGAAAAACGACGACGCGGCGGCAGAGCTTGCCGCGATCCCGGAAACGGACGGCTACCAGAAGGAGCTCGCCCGGATGCTGTGGGTTGGTGCGCACAACAACACAAACTTCGGTGGCTTTGGCGCGGATCACCGGCTGGAATGGAAAAACGGCGGCATGAGCATGGAGATCATGCAGGTGGAGGGAAGCACAGCCTATGCGCTGCTGACCAACATCGGCGGCGAGTTCGAACCGGGCGACCGAATCCTGTTCGATATGAGCCACCATGACCAGAATGTCGATCTGTTCGAGATCCCGGTTCCGGAGCAGCTGGAGCAGGAACTGGTGATCGAGCTGGATGGCGAATCCGGCCCGGATGACCGCTTCTGCTGGCAGACGGCGACGATCTCGCCGATCTCTTTCCAGCTCGATGGGATATATGGCAGCGGCGAGACGAGCAACGAGGCGGTCTCCATCACACTCAAGGACGGGACCAGCTTTGCGCTTTCCAGCGCGGAAAACGGCTACGAGGACAGCCCGTATGGAACCTACGGTTCATGGGGCAGCTCCTACGCCGGCAGCTGGGAGAGCAACGAGGTAAAGAATACATGGCTGTTCTCGCAGATCATCGATCTGGACGAGCTGGCCTCCGTCACCGTGTGCGGCGTGACGTACCCTGTTTTACAATAAAAACAACGCAAAACGACATAATCGGAATACACGCATCACAAATAAGCATTTCAAATCTGCTGCCGGGTATGCTAAACTGAGAAAAAACGCGGCAGGAGGAATTTAAAATGCAGGAATTTGATCTGATCGTGATCGGCGGCGGCCCGGGCGGCTATCTCTGCGCGGAACGCGCGGGAAAGGCGGGGCTGCGGACGGCGCTGATCGAAAAGCGTGCGCTGGGCGGCACCTGTCTGAACGAGGGCTGCATCCCGACAAAGAGCCTTCTTTACTGCGCCAAGCAGTATCAGGCGGCGCTGCACGGCGCGGAATACGGCGTGACGGCGCAGAACGTCTCCATCGACCACGCGCAGGTCGTTGCGCGGAAGGACGGCGTGGTCAGAACGCTCGTCCGGGGCGTGGGCGCGGCAATGAAGGCGCATGGCGTGACAGTTTTCGCCGCCGAGGGCCGGATCCTCGGCAAAACGGGGGAGCGCTTTGAGGTCGCTGCAGGCGGCGAGACACTGTCCGCGCCGCGGCTCGTGCTGGCGTCCGGCTCCAGCGCCGTGATCCCGCCGATCCCCGGTGTGCGGGAAGGACTTGCTTCCGGCTTTGTTATGACGAACCGCGAGCTGCTGTCCCTTTCGGAGCAGCCGGAATCGCTCGTCTGCATCGGCGGCGGCGTGATCGGGCTGGAAATGGCGTGCTATTTCGCGTCCATCGGCACGAAGGTGACGGTCATTGAGATGCTGCCCAAGATCGCGGGCAGCACCGACCCGGAGATCTGCGAGCTGCTGATGCGGACGTACAAAAAGCAGGGCATGGACTTCTGCCTGAACGCCAGAGTCGAGGCTGTCACAGACCGGAGCGTCGTGTATTCCGACGCTTCCGGGCGGCACGAGATCGCCTGCGGGCGCGTGCTGCTGTCGGCGGGACGGCGGGCGGATGTGACGGGGCTGAATGTGGAGGCGCTCGGCATTGCGCTCGAACGCGGCGCAGTCGTGACAGACCGGCAGATGCGCACGAACGTCCCCGGTGTCTGGGCCGTCGGCGACTGCAATGGCAAGCTGATGCTGGCCCACACGGCCTATCGCGAGGCAGAGGTCGCGGTCAACGATATGCTCGGCAAAAAGGACGCGATCGACTATTCCATCATCCCCTCCGTGATCTACACCACGCCGGAGGTCGCCTGCGTCGGCGAAACGGAGCAGAGCGCAAGGGAAAAGGGACTGGACGTGCAGGTGGTCAAGGCGCCGATGGCGCTCTCGGGCCGGTATCTTGCAGAAAATCCGAAGGGAACCGGCTTCTGCAAGCTGCTCTATGACCGGAAAAACCGCTGCGTCGTGGGCGTCCATATGGTCGGCTCCTACGTCTCGGAGATCATCTACGGCGCGGCCATGATGGTGCATTCCAAGCTCCCCGTGCAGCATCTGGACAAGATCGTCTTCCCCCACCCCACAGTCGGCGAGGTCGTGCGCGAAGCGCTGTTTCTGCTGTGACCGGGCAACCCCGGAACTTTGGCACATAGAAAACGCCCCGAAGCAGCAGCTTCGGGGCGTTGATACTGTCAAAAAACCATGAAGCGCAGTCGGATGACAGAGCAGCAGGGGAAGAGTGAAGGGGGCAAAGAGCCCCCTTCGCGTTCAATCAACCTGTTTTTTGAACTTTTTTAAAGTTCGAAAAACTGCCTCAGCGGAGCGAAAAGACTTTTTCGCTCCGCTGAGGCGCGGCATCTGCCGCGCCTGACGTTTGCTCTGCCTGCCGCGTACATCTGTCTCTGTGCATTCTGCCAAAGTCCGAAAAGCATTGCAATTTCAAGGGAAAATCAAAAAAATATTTTCTTTTTGCGCGTTTTTTTATTGACGCGCTTCGTGATTTCTGCTATAATCCATATTTGCGTGGGTCTGCCTGCGCGTATTTTCCATGGAGGTGTCTGGATGCCGGAACGGTTGACAAGCAACCGAAAGGTGATCGGTACGAAGCAGCTGCGCAAAGCGCTGAAGGCCGGGCGTGTACAAACCGCCTATGTGGCCGCCGACGCCGACCCCATCCTCCGCGAGCCGCTCGTCGAGCAGTGCCGCGACGCCGGCGTTGAGCTTGTCGAGATCGCGACGATGAAGGAACTCGGGAGGCTCTGCGGGATCCATGTCGGCGCAGCCTGCGCCGCACTTTTGCGCTGAAATGCGCTTTTTTCTGGTCCCAACGGAATATCTTTGATATTTCGGGATAAAATACATGATGCTGCAAAGCAGCCACAATCCGAGAAAGGAGGAACAATATGCCTACTTTTAACCAGCTGGTAAGAAAGGGAAGAGAACAGTCGACCTACAAGTCCACCGCTCCTGCTCTGCAGAAGGGTGTCAACACGCTGAAGAACCGTGCGACCGATCTGTCTTCTCCTCAGAAGAGAGGTGTCTGCACCGCTGTTCGTACCACCACCCCGAAGAAGCCGAACTCTGCTCTTCGTAAGATCGCCCGTGTGCGTCTGACGAACGGTTACGAGGTTTCCGCTTACATTCCCGGCGTTGGTCACAACCTGCAGGAGCACTCTGTCGTTCTGATCCGCGGCGGCCGTGTCAAGGACCTTCCTGGCGTCCGTTACCACATCATCCGCGGTACGCTCGACACCCAGGGTGTGCAGGGCCGTATGCAGGCCCGCAGCAAGTACGGTGCAAAGCGCCCGAAGGCCGGCAAGAAGAAGTAATTCTTCTGTCTATCATCGCAATTCTGCCTTGTGCAAGGCGATGCCTTGCTGAGAGTTTTTTATATATATTTTTATGAGAACCTCTTGGCAGGCACCCACGGAAGCTTCGGGCTTCCGAAGTACCTATGAAATCATTTTATGAAGGAGGGAAGCACAGTGCCCAGAAGAGGTAATGTTCCCAAGAGAGAGATCCTTCCCGATCCGATCTACGGTTCCGTTCTGGTGACCAAGCTCGTCAACAGCATCATGCTCGACGGCAAGAAGGGCGTAGCCCAGAAGGTCGTCTACGGTGCGTTCCAGATCGTGGAAGAGAAGACCGGCAAGTCTGGTCTTGAGGCTTTCCAGACCGCCATGGAAAATATCATGCCGGCCGTGGAAGTCAAGACCCGTCGTGTCGGCGGTGCGAACTATCAGGTTCCGATCGAGGTTCGCCCGGAAAGACGCCAGACCCTTGGACTGCGCTGGCTGACGAACTACAGCCGTGCAAGAAGTGAGAAGACCATGAAAGAGCGCCTCGCCGGCGAGCTCATGGATGCCTGCAACAACACGGGTGCCGCTGTCAAGAAGCGTGAAGACACCCACAAGATGGCCGAGGCCAACAAGGCGTTCTCTCACTTCCGCTGGTAATGACAGAAGGAGAACAGCATGCCAAGACAATATTCACTTGAGAATACGAGAAATATTGGCATCATGGCACACATCGATGCAGGCAAGACCACGACGACTGAGCGTATCTTGTTCTACACCGGTGTCAACTACAGACTCGGCGAAACGCACGAAGGCACCGCGACCATGGACTGGATGGAGCAGGAGCAGGAGCGTGGCATTACGATCACCTCTGCCGCTACCACCTGCCATTGGAAGGGCGTGCGGATCAACATCATCGACACTCCGGGCCATGTGGACTTTACGGTCGAGGTCGAGCGCTCCTTGCGTGTGCTCGACGGCGCTGTGACGGTCCTGTGTGCCAAGGGCGGCGTCGAGCCGCAGACCGAGACTGTATGGAGACAGGCCGACCAGTATCATGTTCCGCGCCTTGTTTACGTGAACAAGATGGACATGATGGGTGCCGATTTCTTCAATGTCCTGAAGATGATGGACGAGCGTCTCAAGTGCAACGCCGTTCCCATCCAACTGCCCATCGGAAGCGAAGATACCTTCCGCGGCGTGGTCGATCTCATCAAGATGAAGGCATTCGTCTTCTATGACGAGCTCGGCAAGGATATGCGCGAGGAAGCCATCCCCGCTGATATGGAGGAGCTTGCAAAGCAGTACCGCGACCATATGCTCGAGTCGATCTCCGACGAGGACGATCAGATCATGACGCTGTACCTCGAGGGTGAGGACATCCCCGAAAAGATGATCCGCACCGCGCTTCGCCGGGCGACGATCGGATATAAGATCGTTCCGGTCACCTGCGGCTCGTCCTATAAAAATAAGGGCGTTCAGGAACTGCTGGATGCAATTGTCGAGTATATGCCGTCCCCACTGGACAAACAAGCAGTTACCGGCATCAACCCGAAGACCGACGAGGAAGAAACGCGCGAGCCCTCTGACGAGGCTCCGTTCGCCGCGCTGGCCTTCAAGATCATGACGGATCCCTATGTTGGCAAGCTGGCGTTCTTCCGTGTGTACTCCGGTTCGCTGGAGGCAGGCAAGACCGTCATGAACACCAACAAAAAGCAGCGCGAGCGTATGGGCAGAATCCTGCTCATGCACGCGAACCACAGAGAAGACCTCCCCGTTGTCTATTCCGGCGATATCGCCGCGGCCGTCGGCCTGAAGAATACCACCACGGGCGATACGCTCTGTGACGAGAAGCACCCCATCGTGCTCGAAAACATGGTTTTCCCCGAGCCCGTTATCCGCGTGGCGATCGAGCCGAAGACCAAGGCCGGGCAGGAAAAGATGGGCATCGCACTCGCAAAGCTTGCTGAAGAGGACCCGACATTCAAAACCTACACCGATGAAGAGACCGGCCAGACGATCATCGCCGGCATGGGTGAGCTTCATCTGGAAATTATCGTTGACCGCCTGCTCCGGGAGTTCAAGGTCGAGGCAAACGTCGGCGCGCCGCAGGTCGCCTATAAAGAGACCATTCGCAAGAAGGTCAATCAGGAGACGAAATATGCGCGTCAGTCCGGCGGCAAGGGCCAGTACGGCCATGTCAAGATCACCGTCGAACCCAACGAGAGCGGCAAGGGCTTCGAGTTCATCAACGCCACCGTCGGCGGCTCTATCCCGAAGGAATTCATTCCTGCGGTCGAGCAGGGCATTCGCGGCGCGATGGAAGCGGGCGTTCTGGCCGGCTTCCCCGTGGTCGACGTAAAGGTCACGCTGTACGACGGCTCCTATCACGAGGTCGACTCGTCTGAGCTTGCGTTCAAGATCGCCGGTTCCATGGCGTTCAAGGAGGCCTGCCAGAAGGCGGATCCCGTCATTCTCGAACCCATCATGAAGGTCTGCATCATTGTCCCCGACGAGTATATGGGCGACGTCATCGGCGACGTCACCTCCCGGCGCGGCAACATCGCGGGCCTCACACAGCGCAACGGCGCGCAGCAGATCGACTGCTTCGTTCCGCTTTCCGAGATGTTCGGCTATGCGACCAACCTCCGCTCGAGGACGCAGGGCCGCGGCCAGTTCACCATGGAGCCGAGCCACTATGTGGAACTCTCCAAGAATCTGGCAGACGCCGTTATTTCGAAGCGCAAAGGATATTAAGCGCACCAGATCCCGTTTGCGTTGGAAATTCTTCTTGTCAAATCGGCAAATGTCGTGTATGATGAAGAAGATGCAAAAATAATACCGTAAGTGAATCAACTAAGGAGGATAATCCAAATGGCAAAACAGCATTTTATTAAGGATAAGCCCCATGTCAACGTCGGCACCATCGGCCACATCGACCATGGCAAGACCACGCTGACCGCAGCCATCACCAAGTACCTGGCTTTCTTCGGCGACGCTGAGTACACCGACTATTCTTCCATCGATAAGGCTCCGGAAGAGCGCGAGCGCGGCATTACCATCAACACCGCTCACGTCGAGTACCAGACCAACGACCGCATTGGCCACAACTACAAGACCGGCGAAGACAACGTCGAAATCAAGGGCCGTCATTATGCCCACGTTGACTGCCCGGGCCACGCTGACTACATCAAGAACATGATCACCGGCGCTGCTCAGATGGACGGCGCGATCCTGGTCATCGCTGCTTCCGACGGCCCCATGGCTCAGACCAAGGAGCATCTGCTTCTGGCCCGTCAGGTTAACGTTCCTTCCGTCCTCGTCTTCCTGAACAAGTGCGACCAGGTCGACGACGAAGAGCTGCTCGAGCTCGTCGAGATGGAAGTTCGCGAGACTCTGTCCTTCTACGGCTTCCCGGGCGACGACACCCCCATCATCCGCGGCTCCGCCCTGAACGCTCTGGCTTCCGAGTCCACCGACCCGAAGGCTCCCGAGTATGCTTGCATCGAAGAGCTCATGCAGGCTGTTGACACCTGGATCCCGACCCCGGACCGCAAGGCTGACCAGCCCTTCCTGATGCCGGTTGAGGACGTCTTCACCATCTCCGGCCGCGGCACCGTCGCTACCGGTCGTGTCGAGCGCGGCGTCATCAAGAAGAACGAGCCTGTCGAGATCGTTGGCCTCGCGGACGAGAAGAAGTCCACCGTCGTCACCGACATCGAAATGTTCCACAAGCTCATGGACTACGCTGAGGCTGGCGACAACATCGGCGCTCTGCTCCGCGGCATTGACAAGAAGTCCATCGAAAGAGGCCAGGTCCTGTCCAAGCCCGGCTCCATCCATCCGCACACCAAGTTCGTTGGCCAGGTCTACGTTCTGTCCAAGGACGAAGGCGGCCGTCACACCCCGTTCTTCAACAACTATCGTCCGCAGTTCTACTTCAGAACCACTGACGTTACCGGCATCATCTCCCTGCCCGAAGGCGTTGAGATGTGCATGCCTGGCGATAACATCGACATGAAGGTCGAGCTGATCACCCCGATCGCTATCGAGAAGGGCCTCCGCTTCGCTATCCGTGAAGGCGGCCGTACCGTCGGTTCCGGTGTTGTTATCGAGTGCAAGGACTAATTCCTGAATGAGATAGAAGAAAGACAGCCGAAAGGCTGTCTTTCTTTTTGCTCTGTGAAGAAGCTCCGCCGGAAAACGAGAGCGAAGCGGGGAAGGTGAGCGCTCAGGCGTCCTTCGGGAAGGCCAGCGGCGCAATGAAGCCGCCTTCGCCGGTGCAGAGGATATCGCCCGCGACGATCTCGCCGCCGCAGATGTAGAGGTCGGCCTGACAGACCTTGCCCGAGGGATGGTTTTTCACCGTGTAGGTGCAGCGCTCGACCGTTTTGCCGCAGCAGGGCTCCAGGTCAAAGCCCTGCGCGCGCTGGAGCACATTGTAGCTCTGATAGGGCTCCTCCAGCTCCTTGGGCAGGGTGAGCGAGAGCGTTTCGACCGGCTCCGGCTCGACCTGCCAGCCGAGGGAGTTCAGGTAGGCGACGCGCTGCTCGTTCGTTGCGGCGGCAGCGGTACGGTCCGAGCCGCATGAGCGCAGCAGGAGGAAGCCGAAAAAGGCAAGCAGCAGCCACAAAACGCCGAGCAGCCGGCGGCGGGAATATTTCATCGTGCAGATAAACACAGCGTCACACCCTTTCACAAAAGGCTATTCCCAAACGGGGCAAAGTATGATAGGATGGGCGCAGAAATGAAAGTGAAAGCAGAGGAGAATGGGTATGGCGAAGGAACGGCTGGACAAGCTCATCGCCTCGACGGGACGCTGGTCGCGCCGCGAGGTCAAGACGCTCGTGCGCGAGGGCCGCGTGCTGGTGGACGGGAGGATCGCCGGCAGCGCGGAGGAAAAGTATGACGCGGAGAGCTGCCGCATCGCGGTCAACGGGGAGGAGCTGCTGCTCCGTAGACACACCTACGTCATGCTGCATAAGCCCGCGGGCGTGCTGAGCGCGACCGAGGATGGGCGGGGCAGAACGGTGCTGGACCTGCTCACGCCGGAGCTGCGCAAGATCGGCGTGTTTCCGGTCGGACGGCTCGATAAGGATACGGAGGGGCTGCTGCTTTTGACGGACGACGGCGAGCTGGCGCACGCGCTGCTCAGTCCGAAAAAGCACGTCGATAAGGTCTATTATGCCCGTGTGTCGGGCCGACTGGCGCCTGAGGACTGCGCGGCGTTCGAGGCGGGCATGACGCTCGGCGACGGGCTGGAGTGCCTGCCCGCGGGGCTGGAGATCCTGTCGCCGGGAGAAGCCCTGGTGACCCTGCGGGAGGGAAAGTTTCACCAGGTCAAGCGGATGCTGGCGGCCCGCGGAAAGCCGGTGGAGTATTTGAAGCGCCTTTCGATGGGGTCGCTGCGGCTCGATGACACGCTCGCGCCGGGCGAATTCCGCCTGCTGACGGCAGCAGAGGAGGCACAGCTTCAGCGGTAGACAAAATGCCCAACGAAATTTGCGGGAGATTGAACACTTGTCCCAATATCCTTTACGCTTTCCACAAAAAAGAAAAAGTTTTTTGTGGAAAAAAGAAAAAATAGCTTGCAAATTATGTCGAAGCCAAGTATAATAATTTCATTCAATCAGCAAGTTGCACAAACTACCCGCGTAAGGGTTTCGGGAGGTACACCATGTCAGGGAGAGTTTTCCAGAACATCGTTTTGCAATTCAAGGATGCGGTCGATACCGAGATCGGCGTGATCGATGCCGAGGGCACCGTCATTGCCTGTACGGAGCTGAGCGAGATCGGCAGTCATTGGAGCGAGCTTGTGAGCAGCATCAACGACGCGGAGGAGAGCGTGGTTCCGCTCGCCGGCAAGACCTTCAAGACGCTGTCCGGCTGGAACGGCCACTTCGATTTTGCGGTTTTTGCCTATGGCGAGAACGAGATGAGCCGCGCGGCCTGCTCCATGGCGGCGGTCGCGCTCAACGCGGCCAAGAGCTATTATGAGGAGAAGTACGACAAGGTCTCCTTCATCAAGAACATCATCTCCGACAACATCATGCTCAGCGACCTCTATATCCGCGCCAAGGAGCTGCACGTTGAGACCGAGCTCAACCGCGGCGTGTTCCTGATCCGCCGCCTGGACGAGCACTTTGAGGGCCTGACCGTGGAGGCCGTGCAGAACATCTTCCCAGACCGCCAGACGAGCTTTGCGCTTTCCATGGGCGAGAGCGACGTGGTGCTCATTCAGCAGCTTGGCGAGAATGTCGGCACGCGCGATCTGGAGAAGACCGCCCAGCTCATTGAAGAGACGCTGCGTGAGAACGGCGAGAGCACGGTCGTCGTCGGCATCGGCACGGTCGCCGCGCACCTGCGCGACCTCGCCAAGAGCTACAAGGAGGCGCAGATCGCCATCGAGGTCGGCAAGGTCTTCGATACGGAGAAATATGTCGCTGTCTCTTATACACATCTCCGAGCC
>ERZ1026950.782-NODE-782-length-12552-cov-5.538369_pt1 | contig 12552 bp, 10 predicted proteins | sample MGYA00519302_ERZ1026950 | MGnify/ENA primary metagenome ERZ1026950 (study PRJEB26926, sample SAMN06164747) | human gut metagenome | biome: ENVO:00009003; feature: ENVO:2100002; material: ENVO:00002003 | host: Homo sapiens | place: USA | collected 2012 ... | reverse complement strand
ACGAGATCATGCCTAGTCTCGTGGGCTCGGAGATGTGTATAAGAGACAGAGAAGGTGGAGGGCGATGCCATTCATTTCATCCTGCCTCGTGCGGTGGGGGAGGTGGTGGATCGTGCGATTCCGTTAAAACAGTTGGAGGAGGTCGCCCGTGATCTGCGTTAGCGTACAGGAAAAGAGTTTCGGGGATTGCCGGGCGATCCTCGAATCGTGTGAAATGGCCGAACTCCGGGCGGACCTTTGCCGTCTTTCGGTCGAAGAGGTCGAGCGGCTCGTGGAGATTCGGCCGAACCTGATTGCCACCTGCCGGATTGCGAACTCTTCCGAGGCGTTCGCCCGCGAGCAGCTCGCGGCGGCGATCCGCAGAGGGGCGCGTTATGTCGATATAGAGATCGAAGCGCCCGACGAGCATCTGGAATATATTCGTACGCTCGCCCGCGAGTACGGGTGCCGGCTGATCGTTTCGTTCCACGATTTCGAGGGAACTCCCTCCCTCGACGAGCTGAAGGGGATCGCCCGGCTGTGTCGCACGAAGGGGGCCGATCTGGTGAAGATCGTCACGACGGCCCGGAATATTTCGGATGCCGCCCGTACGATGCGTTTGTATGACCTGCAAGCCGACGGAGCGCTTTTCGAGGGTGCCGCCGCTGCGGAGCGTCCGCAGTTGGTCGCTTTTTCGATGGGCGAAGCCGGGAAATTCACCCGTCTGCTCTGCCTGAAGCTGGGGGCGCCTTATACGTATGTTTCAGCTGGAGCATCCAACGCCACGGCGTCGGGGCAATATACCCGCGAGGAGATGGAGCGGCTGCTTTCGGCCGAAAATTATCCTTTCGAGGGATTTCGCGAGTTCCGTCGGACGACGGTTGCCGTTCCTTGTTCCAAGAGCGTGGCCCAGCGGGCTGTGCTGGCTGCTGCGCTGGCTGCGGGAGAGAGCCGGCTCGCCAATTACGCCCCTTGCAACGATATAGTCGGAGCCGTCGAGGTCATCCGGGGTATGGGCTGCCGGATTGCGTCGGACGGTACGACGCTGCATATCGAGGGTGTCGGAGCGGAGCGCTTGGGACGTTGCACGAAGATCGAAACCGGCGAATCGGGGCTGCTCACGCGGCTGTTGACTCCGCTGGCATCCCATATTTCCGCTTTGAACGGCGGTGCCCCGGTGGAAATTTCCGGGCATGGCAGTATTCTGAAGCGCAATCTGCACGAGGCGGTCGCCGCACTGCGCGAAGCCGGCGTGCATTGTTCTGCCCGTGAGGAGGGGTATCTTCCGTTTCGGATCGAGGGCGGTATTACCCGTCGTGAGATCTCCTTTTCGGGGCGGGAGAGTTCGCAGACCGTATCGGGTTTCCTGATGACGTTGCCGTTGCTGCAGGATGCGACCGTGCTGACGGTAACCGAGCCGTCGAGCATTCCCTACCTGGAGCTTACTTTGCGGACGCTGACTCGGTTCGGTGTCCGACTCAACAGGGAGGCGTTTTACGACGGGGTGTGTGGCGGGACGCCTTCGAAAATCGTATTTTCGGTACCGGGCAGGCAGGAGTACCGTCCTTCGGACGTCTTCCTGGAGGCGGATTGGAGTTCTGCCGCCTATTTCGCGGTGGCCGGAGCCGTCGCTTCGTCGCTGGGGCGGACCGAGGGAATTACGCTGCGCAATATGCGGCTCGATTCGCTGCAGGCCGATGAAAAGATACTCGACATCCTGCGTTCGTGCGGTGCCGATGTGAGCGTCGCGCCTGCGGACGCATCCGCAAGGGGCGATATGCCGGGAGATTTGCAGAACATCTCCGTTACTGCGACCGGCCGGCGGCTGAAGGCTTTCGAGGTCGATGCCACGCATTGCCCCGATCTGTTCCCGATCCTTGCGGTGCTGGCTGCCCATTGCGACGGTACGAGCCGTATCGCGGGTGTCGGACGTCTGACGCAGAAGGAGAGCAATCGGGCCGAAACGATCTATGCCGAGTTCCGGACGCTGGGGGCGCGGATCGACATCCGGGGCGACGAGATGTTCGTTACGGGCGGGCCGTTGCATGGAGGAGATGTCCGTTCGCACAACGACCACCGGATTGCCATGAGCCTGATCGTCGCCGGGTTGTTCACGCCGGAGCCGGTGCGGCTGGACGACGTGAAGTGCATCGACAAGTCGTTTCCTTCGTTCCTCGATCTGCTCGCCCGGCAGGAGTAGCGGGGCGGGCAGATGGTATTTCCGTTCCGGCGGAAAGAACGCTTTCCGTGCGGCGAAGCGCGGAAACGATGAACGGGCCGGACGACTGAAGTAAACTCGAAGAAATTTAATTGGCTATGAATTCATACGGAACAAAATTCAGACTCTCGATTTTCGGGGAGTCGCACGGTCCGCTGATCGGCGTGGTGCTCGACGGCGTGCCTGCGGGCATGCCGCTTTCGCGCGAGGATTTCCTCGCGGATCTCGACCGTCGCCGCAGCGGTGCGAAGGGAAGCACGCCCCGCAAGGAGAGCGATTTGCCGGAGATCGTAAGCGGCGTCTGCGACGGGCACACTACGGGTGCTCCGCTCACGATCGTATTCCGCAACAGCAATACCCGTTCGGGCGACTATTCGGACTTTCGCGCGACGCCCCGTCCGGGCCATGCCGATTTCGTGGCGGAACGGAAATACCGTGCCTTCAACGATCTGCGGGGCGGCGGCCATTTTTCGGGGCGGCTGACGCTGACGCTGGTGGCGGCCGGAGTCGTGGCCAAGAAGATGATCGGCCCGATCGAAATCCGGGCCCGGATCACCGAGCTGGGCGGTATTCCCCGCGAGCGGCTGAATTGCGAGCCGGGGAGGGAGTTGGGCGCCGAGGGTGCCCCGACGCTCTGGGACGAGCTGATCGACCGCACGCTCCGGGAGTTGGATTCCGTAGGCGGGGTCATCGAGTGTACCTGCGACAAGGTGCCCGTCGGATTGGGCGAGCCGTTCTTCGATTCGCTCGAATCGCAATTGGCTCACCTGGCATTTTCGATTCCGGCGGTGCGGGGCATCGAGTTCGGCGACGGATTCGCCGCAGCCCGTATGAAAGGTTCGGAGCATAACGACTGTTTTGTGAACGGAGAGGGAAAAACCGCTACCAACGGGGCGGGCGGAATCAACGGCGGTATCTCGAACGGCAATCCCGTGGTGTTCCGCGTCGCTGTCAAACCTACTTCCAGCATCGCGAAGAAACAATATACGTTCAATTTTGCGACGGGACGGATGGAAGAGTTCGTCGTCAAAGGGCGGCACGACGCCTGCATCGCCCTGCGCTGTCCGGTCGTGGTGGAGGCGATCGCTGCGATCGCGCTGGCTAACAACTGATCGTTTTTTGCCGAAAATCAATTGATTTTTAGTAAGTCGGATATTTGCAGCGCTGAATATTATTCGTATTATAATATTTGTCCCGCAGAGGTTTCGTTGCTCGATTCGATGCTGAAACGAAAGGAATACAGCAATACCGGGAAATATGTATTTCCCGGTATTGCTTATGATTGTTCCCTGAATTGGTATCGACGGTTTTTGAAGTCGGCCGGAAATGGGCGGGTACACAAAAAAAGGGTAAGCTACTTATATCGCACCGCTACGACCACATACCCTTGCTTGATTCCTCACCTGGGGGAGTCTGTGGGAGCTGGTCGTATAAGACTTACCCCAGCACAAAAGTACGAATTTTTTGTATCTTTGCAAAGAAAAAAGGAACTATCTGCGATTTTGTCGCTGTTTTTCGAGAGCCGGATGCCGAAAAGGCTGCCTGGATGTGTCTCGGAGGGCGGTGCGGGGAGAGTTAATGAATGAAGAGAATGACGGCGAAAAAAAGATTGCTTGTCGTGTTTATTGCTGCGGTTGCAGTCGGGGCAACGGTGGCTTTGGTTTTCATCTTTCAGTTTTTCGGAGATGCCGTCCGGGAGCGGAGCGACCTTTATATAAGCGCCCGCACGGACTACCCGGGGCTGCTCGACTCTCTGCGTCCCCGTACGGACCATCACTGGGCTTTTGACCGGTATGCCGGCCGTCTGGAGCTGGAGCGCTCCTTCAAACCGGGGCACTACGTACTGGAACCGGGAATGAACGTCGTCGAAATCGCCCGGATGCTCAAACTGGGGATGCAGACGCCCGTGCGCGTTACGCTCAACTATGCCCGTACCCGCGCTTTTCTCGCTTCGCGGCTGGCCCGCCAGCTCGATGCCGATTCTGCGGAGCTGATGCGGGCGCTGACCGACCCGCAGCTCGCCCGGGAGGTCGGGACCGACAGCCTGCAGCTCTTTTCGATCTTTATCCCCAATACTTATGAATTTTATTGGACGGTTTCGCCCGAGGATTTCGTGCGCCGCATGCGCAAGGAGTACGACCGTTTCTGGACTCCGGAGCGGGATGCCGCCCGCCGACGCAGCGGTTTGAGCCGGGACGAGGTGATGACGCTGGCTTCGATCGTCACCGAAGAGACCAACAAGGCCGACGAAATGCCCCGTGTGGCGGGAGTCTATATCAACCGCCTGCGGAAAGGGATGCCCCTGCAGGCAGATCCGACGGTCAAATATGCGCTGCAGGATTTTTCGCTTCGCCGGATTCTGCACAAGCACTTGAGAACCCCTTCGCCGTATAACACCTATCTGAACAAGGGGTTGCCGCCGTCGCCGATTGCGATGCCTTCGGTCGCTGCGATCGACGGGGTGCTGAACTTCGAGAATCACGACTATCTCTTCTTCTGTGCCCGCCCGACTTTCGACGGTTATCACAGTTTCGCCCGCACGTACGGCGAACATCTGGCTAATGCCCGGGCTTATAGTGCGGAGTTGAATCGTCGGAATATTAAATAATTTCCGTATATTTGCCCTCCCTATGTTGGTTAAAATCTATACCGAGAATCCTTCCGAGAAGGAGATCGACCGGGTGGTGAACCTGCTCGAAAGGGACGGCGTGGTGATCTATCCGACCGACAGCGTCTATGCCTTCGGCTGCTCGATCCGTTCGGCGAAGGCCGTCGAGCGGCTGCGCCGGATCAAGGGGAAGGATCTCACGACGTTTTCCGTCGTGTTCGATTCGCTCGGGCAGATTGCCGATTATTGCCGGGTGGATAACGCTCAGTTCCGGTTGCTGAAACAAAATCTGCCGGGGCCCTTCACCTTCCTGCTGGATGCATCGTCGCGTATGCCGCACAAGGCGCTCGAACGGCGTCGCACCATCGGGATCCGCATTCCGGACAATTCGATTCCTCGGGCCATCGTCGAGCGGTTGGGAGCTCCGCTGCTGACCTCTTCCGTGCTGGATGACGAGGAAACCGAATATATGACCGATCCGGAGTTGATCCACGAGCGGTACGGCCGGGACGTAGAACTGGTGATCGACGGAGGTGTCGGCGATGCGGTGCCGACGACCGTCGTAGATCTGACGGGCGGCGAGCCGGAGATTTTGCGGGAAGGCAAAGGCGTGTTGCGGGAATAAACGTATGCTAAAAATAGAAGAAGAATGACAAAGTTCAAATTCTGGAACGAGGTCTGCAAGTACGGAGCGATCATCGGACTGGTCATGTCCGTAGCTTTCGTTATCGAGCAGTCCCTGATGTTGTCGGGGTGGTTTTCAACGATGGGGCTGGTATGGGTCTTGGCCGCAGTCGTATATATCGTGTTGCTTTATCGTTTCGCCAAGCGTCGCCGCGAGCAGTACGGTCAGGAGCAGGGATTTCCTTTCGGCCACGGCTTGGGTTTTATTCTGGCTCTGATCCTGGCGTCGGCCATGATCAAGGGGGTGGTAGAATACCTTTACCGCAGTGTTTTCATCGGATATTCGGAGTATATCGACCGATACACTTCCGCATTGATCCGGTTCGCTGAGGAGGGAAAGTTCCCTGCGTCGATGGAGGGCGTATTCGCCGAAATGCTGAAAACCATACAGGAGGCGTCGGAGCCTTCCATTCAGGCTACCGTAGGAGCTTCGATCTGGGGCAACCTGATCGTCGGCCTCGTCCTGGGGCTTATTTTGGCCGGCATCCTGGCGCGTGCACCCCGGCCTTTCGGTCCTCAATCCGAAGAGTAAGAGAACGATGGATGCTACGCTCGACATATCGGTCGTCGTTCCTCTCTATAACGAGGAGGAGTCCCTGCCGGAGCTGGTCGAATGGATCGATCGCGTGGCTCGCGGCGAGGGTTTGTCTTACGAGGTAATCCTGGTGGACGACGGTTCCGGCGATGGTTCGTGGCGCGTGATCGAAAATCTGCACGAGCGGTTTGCGGCGGTGCGGGGGATCAAGTTCGCTCGCAACTACGGCAAATCCGCCGCCTTGTATTGCGGTTTCGCTGAAGCGCGCGGCGAGGTGGTTTTCACGATGGACGCCGACTTGCAGGACTCGCCGGATGAGATTCCGGCTCTGCGGCGTATGGTCCTCGACGAAGGGTACGACCTGGTGTCGGGCTGGAAAAAGAAGCGCCACGACCCGGCCGGAAAGCGGTGGCCGAGCAAGTTTTTCAACTGGACGGCCCGCACCGTTTCGGGAATCCGGCTGCATGATTTCAATTGCGGACTGAAGGCCTACCGCCGCCGGGTGGTCAAGGCGATCGAAGTCTATGGCGAGATGCACCGTTATATCCCGATTCTGGCCAAACAGGCCGGATTCAAGCGGATCGGCGAGAAGGTCGTCGAGCATCGCGCCCGCAAGTACGGTCATTCGAAATTCGGTATGGAGCGGATGGTGAAAGGGTATCTGGACCTCATTACGGTTTCGTTTCTCTCGCGTTTCGGCCGTTCGCCGATGTACTTTTTCGGCAGCCTGGGAACGCTGATGTTCCTTTTCGGCGGATGTACGACGGCATGGGTGATCGGTGCCAAATTGTATAAACAGTGCCATGACCTGCCTGTGCGGGCCGTAACGGACCAGCCGCTTTTCTACCTTTCGCTGCTGGCCGTCGTGCTCGGCGTGCAGTTGTTCCTGGCGGGATTCCTGGGCGAGTTGATCGACCGGAATGCCGCAGACCGTAATAAATACCTGATCGAAAAAACATTGGATAATCAATAAACCTCGCAGAGCCTGTGATTTTCGGCAGGATTCGAAGAGGTTCGTATAAACAAAATAGAAGTTATATGATTCAACGTATTCAGACTTTGTATCTGTTGCTGGTCGTCGTGCTGACGGGACTGGCGCTGTGGCTGCCGCTGGCCGATTTCACCGTCGGAGCGGACACCTGTACGCTGACCGCTTTCGGCCTGAAGGATGCCGCGGGCATCACGTTGCTGCCGACGGTGTATCTGGGGATTGTTCTGGCTGCCGCCTGTCTGTTGCCGCTGGTGACGATTTTCCTTTTCAAGCGCCGCCTGGTGCAGATCCGGTTATGTGCCGTCGAGTTGGTGCTCCTCGTCGGTGCCGGAGCGATGATGGGAATCTATTTCTACCTTTGCAACCGTTACTTCGCGGAAAGTGAATTTTACTCTCATACTCTTAAAATTTCGCTCGTTTTCCCGCTGGTCTGCCTGGTTTTCGACTTGCTGGCTTTGCGGGCGATCTTCCGGGACGAAAAGCTGGTGCGGTCGCTCGACCGGATTCGTTGACCGGACGTATTTCTCGGAAAAAAGGCGTGCGGTCAAAACTGCACGCCTTTTGCGCTTATTTTGGCGGAGAGAACACGGTTTGGTGGGTTTTTTGATACGAAATAAAAATCCGTTGTGTTGTTATATTCGATTTAATGGCATTGTAATATGAAAATAGTATTTAACCCATTGGTAAAACAGGAAAAAATAGTATTTTTACAAAAAGTTTAAGAATAAATACTTTGTGTAAAGTATTATAAAACGAAGTTATTTTTAACCTATTTTTATATCACTCTAAAATTTAATTGTTTATGAAAAAGAGTAGCATTTGGAAATTGCTCTTCAGTGCATTGACCGTGTTCGCCGTAGCGGTGTTCGCGGGATGTACCGACGACAATGACGACATGGGTGCTCCCTATCTGAACGTTACGCCGGAGAACCTGACGTTCGATGCGGAGGGACAGCCCGCAGATGAGTACAACGGTACTTTTATCGTTGAAACGAACCGTCCCTGGCGTGCTATCGTCGAGGACGAACAGACTTGGGTGCGCCTTTCGGCTACCGAAGGCGAGGGCGACGCTGCCGTGACCGTTACGGTACCCGCTTCGAACATCGGTCAATCGGCCAAGGTGACTTTCGAGGTTTACAACTCCTACGGCGCATTGATTCAGAAGGATGTCAATGTGCTTCAGGGCGAAGTGGTGCCGCCGACGCTCATCTTCAACGAAACCGCAGGTAGCGAGTCTGTTGCGAACCCGTATCCGTTGGTTGCCGACTATACGGGTTGGAACACCACCGGCGAGGGGGCTTCGAAGGTTTCCTACGAGGGCGTGAATACTTCGATCCGCGCTTCCGGTAAGAGCAGCGCGGGTGCTTATGACGGTGCTTCGGGTCCGAACGTGATCTTCTTCGGCTCGGCTCCGGCAACCTTTACGGTTAAAGACATAACGCTCGCCTCCGACCAGACCAATCTGAAGCTGACTTTCGGCGGACAGTATTACGACGGTGATAACAATGACAATAATTTCAACAAGGACAACTTCGTGGTTTATCTCAGTGCGAACGGAACGGACTATACTCCGCTGTCTTACGAGGTAAACGACGGTGATCAGGTCGATCCTTACTGGGTATTTGCAACCAAGAACTTTACGCTCAAGAATGCGACTTCGACGCTTTACATCAAGTTCGAGGCGAAAGCATCTTCGAAGTTCCGTCTGGACGATATCACGCTGATGACCGGTAACGGCGGCGAGGAGATCGATCTGGCGGGCGGCGGTGTCGTGCCTCCCGATCCGAGCGGCGATGCGATTTACGAGAACAATTTCGACAAGACGCCTGCCGAGAAGGTCGATAATAAATGGCCGTTCCTCGATCAGACCGATGCATGGCAGAATGCTTCCGGTACGGGTAATTCGACGGTGACCTATACCTCTGCGAACGTATCGGTGCGTACTTCCGGCAAGCTTAGCGGCGGTTACGACGGTGCTTCGGGCTCGAACAAGATTTTCTTCGGTTCGGCACCTGCGACTTTCGACATCAACACTATTACGATGCCTGCGGGCAAGACCAACTACCGGATCATCTTCGGCGGTGCTTATTCGCAGAGTAACGGCGGTACTTACGACAACATTTTCAAACCCGAATCGTTCCACGTTGCCGTAGGTAACGGAACCGACTGGTCGGGCAATCTGACTTACGAGAAGATCGGCGGCAGCGATACGACCGATCCTTACTGGGTACAGTTCGCCGTAGATTTCACGCTCAAGGAGGCTGTCGGCCAGCTTTCGATCCGTTTCACGGCCGATGTGGCGTCGGTATTCGCAATCGATGACGTACAGCTCGTCGAGGGCAACGGCGGTCAGGAGGTCGATCTCGAAGGCGGTGTGGTTCCGCCCGATCCGGGTGAGGCTACGGCCATTACCATTCCCGAGCTGATCGCACAGATGACTACTACGGAAGCTCCGGTGGATGCCAATGCAGATCGTTATCTGGACGCTGTAGTGATGAACGACGTGGCCGGCGGCAACTATACCTTCAACAACCTGATTCTCGCCACCGAGAATGCGACGGTGGCCGGTAATGGCATCACGCTCTACGGCAGTCAGGTAGAACCTTCGACATTTGGTCTGAACAAAGGCGACAAGGTGCGTGTAACCCTCTATAAGGGGCTTGCCAAGGTAGTGAACTACGATGGTATGTACGAAGTGACCGGCGACAAGAACGCGACCTGGTGCAAGGTCGAGAAGACCGGTACGGTGACTTCGATTCCCACGGCGACGATCGCTGCTGCGGATCTGGCGAAATATCAGGGTATGGCCGTGACGATCGCCAATGCGTCGGTTGCCCAGGCAGGTGTTTGGGCGAGCGCCAGCGCACTCTCTTCGCATACTTTCACTGCCGATGGAGCCAATTTCACCGTATTCTGCAAGCAGAGCGATGAAAAGAACCCGAGCGTGTTCCTCGATGTTCCTTACAAGGCCGCTACGGGTAATATCTCCGGTCTGGCTGCCGTATATAAGAATAATTCCCAGCTCGTTCCGCGCAATCTGGACGACGTGGCCGCTTTCAGCGACAGCTCGACCCCGATGATTACGGGGGTAACTCCGGCCAGCCTCTCCTTCGAGGCAGCGGGAGGCGAGAAGACGCTCACGGTTTCTGTTATCAACCAGGGTGACAACCAACTTAGCGTAAGCGGACTGACCCCCCCCCTGAGCGCTACGGTCGATGGCCTGACCGTGACGGTCAAAGCCGATCCGAATACCGGTACGCAGCCCGTTAATCAGACGCTGACCATCACGTTGGCTAACGGTAACAGCAAGGATGTGCCTGTTACATTGCTCGGTGCCGGCGGCGGAGGAACCGGTGAGGTCGTTGCGTTCTCGATCACGGATATTAAGGCGGATAATGCGGATCTCCCGACCAATGGTTACGGTTCGCAGGTTGTCGCTACGCCCAGTACTTGGGTTAGTTGGACCGTTGGCGGTATCGAGTTCACGGGTGTGAAAATCTGTGAATCGCCCGCTTCCAACGGCTCGATCATTCAGATGCAGGGTAATGACTCCGATGCGGCTAAACAGGCGAAGCTGCAAAACGTGACGCCGATCGACGGGATGTCGAAGATCAAGATCGTTTTCCGGTCGTATCCGAATAAGAGTGGCAGCTACTACAACCCGGGATATACGATGACCGTTGCCGGGGCTGCTCAAACTCCTGTGGAAACATACACGGATAAGAGCGGTTACAGAGAGTATGTACATGAGTACGATCTGGCCGGTTTGGGTGCTGATTCCTTTGTGCTCGACAATAATAAGGTCGGAGCCTTGTATATCGAATCGTTCGAGATTACCAAATAGTTTTTAATATGCCGGATACCGACTCTTGGAGGGATCATCCCCTCCAAGAGTTTGGTTTCTCGGATAGTTTTTTATAGTTTACCGATGATGTCGATGTTCAGATATTGTGAGAAGGGATGGAAATGGCTGTTCCTGACGATGATTGCGCTCTCTGTCGTAGCTTGCGGCGACGATACGGACGATTTTTGGGGTTCTGCCGTATGGCGGACCTCTTCGACGGTCGGAGCTGCGGAGGGTTCGGCCGCCATACAGATTGAGGGACCTGTCGGCGCCGGATGGCGTGCCGAAATCAAGGACGGAGGTGCTTGGTGCTCGTTCAGGCTCAACGATCCGACGGTCCTCGTGAAGGAGGGCACCGTACAGAGTTCGAACATCAGCAATATCCTGGACGTTTATTATACGCGGAATACCGGGAGCGGGGAACGTTCGGCGACCATCGAATTCGAATTTTTCGGCGGTGAGCCGCAGGTGCTCGTGCTGACGCAGTTTTCGGCCTCTTCGACCAACGATCCCTACGATGAAGGTCATGCGAAGGCCTGGGCCGAATTGCCGGAAAAGCGAGTCGATGAGAATTTCGTTTACGTCAGCCACTTCGCTTCGCTCAATAACCGCACCGTGCGCAACTATTCGTTCTGCTACGACAAAACGCTCCATGTGGCGCATTGGGTGGCTTATCCGCTGCATTCGGTATATAGGGGGTCGATAGACCGTACCGACGATTTTCAGTACGATCCGAAGGTCTATTATTCCTGGCAGCCCAACCTCGCGGCCGGTTCCTATCGGGGCAGTTACGACCGGGGACATCAGCTCCCTTCGGCGGACCGTACGGCTACGCGGGAGTTGAATCTCCAGACGTTCTATGCGACCAATATGACGCCGCAGCTCAACCGGCTCAACCAGGATATGTGGGCCAATCTCGAAGCCAAGGTGCGTGCGCAGATATGCAGCGACACGCTTTACGTGGTGACCGGTTGCTATTATGCCAATACCAATACGACGACGACCGACCGTGACGGGAAAGTTTGTCCGGTCCCGACGAATTATTTCAAGGTATTGCTTCGCACGCGCACCGGTACGACCGGTAAACGTATCGCGGATTGTTCGGCCGATGAATTGAAGGCGATCGGATTTTGGGTGGATCAGAAGAGCTACGGCGATATTCAGCCGCCTGCGTCCATTTGCATGAGCGTGGCGGAGATTGAAAAGAAGACCGGCTTTACGTTCTTTCCCAATATTCCCGAGTCGGCTGCGGAATCCGTAAAGGCACAAAACTCTCCGAGCCAATGGGGAATCCAAAACTAATTTGACTTATGAAAAAACGACTGATTTTTACAGGACTACTGGCCTTACTGTTCGCAGCCTGCTGTTTCGCGCAGAAACCGTACAAGGTGGTCTTTTACAACTTGGAGAACTTTTTCGATACGATCAACGATCCCGAGGTCAATGACGACGAATTCACGCCGGAAGGACCTAAAAAATGGAATTCTGTCAAGTATGCGAAGAAGTTGGGTAATACCGAAAAGGTGCTTTTCGACATTGCCGGTATCGATAAGGATTATCAAGGAGAGGTGGTCTTCTCCCCCGGGTATTCCGTAGGGTATCTGGAGCAAGATCCGAAGCTGGAATCCGGCAAAACTGTTAAGGCTGTCTCTTATACACATCTGACGCTGCCGACGACTTAATAGGTGTAGAT
>ERZ1026950.761-NODE-761-length-12757-cov-4.853173_pt1 | contig 12757 bp, 13 predicted proteins | sample MGYA00519302_ERZ1026950 | MGnify/ENA primary metagenome ERZ1026950 (study PRJEB26926, sample SAMN06164747) | human gut metagenome | biome: ENVO:00009003; feature: ENVO:2100002; material: ENVO:00002003 | host: Homo sapiens | place: USA | collected 2012 ... | reverse complement strand
GTCGTCGGCAGCGTCAGATGTGTATAAGAGACAGCAATAAACCCTCCAATCATAAGGGAAAGAATATATCCTATTGCCCCACGCAGTAAACTGTTCCCAATTGCTGATAGCAAGGTTCCCTGTTTTATCATTTCCGTAAATGAATTCCACACACCACTTGGTGAGGGCATCGCATAGGCTTTCCATATTCCAAGTCCGTCAACACCGATCATATATAAAATCTGCCATAAAAGAATAACACCAAGAAGGAACAGTATTTCTCCTGTTATATTGGATTTCCATATTTTTTTCATCAGTAATCCCCTCCCTGTATCTCTTCTAATATTTTATGTCGATAGGCAATGAAGTCCTCATTATAGATATGCCTTGGTCTATCTAACTCTATCGGTACAATATTTTTGATTCCGCCGTCTTCTCCTGACATTACTACAACTCTGTCTCCAAGATAAACCGCTTCTTCTACACTGTGTGTAATAAAAAATATTGTTTTATGTGTTTTCATCCATATATCCTGTAGTTCCTGTCTTAAATGGTTTGATGTTTGTTTATCAAGCGCGGAAAAGGGTTCATCCATCAGTAAAATTTCTGAATCCATTGTAAATGCTCTTGCTAGTGCTACTCTCTGGCGCATACCTCCGGAGAGCTGATGTATCGCATAATTTTTATAGTCTTCAAGCTGCATCATTTTCAAATACTTTTCCGCGCGGTAATCCTGCTCCTTCTTTGGAACTCCGTTTATCTCCATTCCAAACTTTATATTTTGAATTACATTCAGCCATGGAAACAGAGCGTGTTCCTGAAACATCACTGTCCGTTCCGAACCAGGTGCTTTCACTTCTTTTCCATTTAAAAGAATTTTTCCTTCTGTCGGTTTTTCCAGGCCTGCAATCAGATTCAGCAGCGTGCTTTTGCCCACGTTGGGCAGGCCCACGATACCTAATTTCATATATACTCATTCTCCTTCGATTTTTCCTTGATTTGCAAGGGTTTTCGGGTTTTGGCGTTTCGGCTACTACGCCATTTTTACGCCATTTTCGCATTGAGTTTTATGTCAGAAAACCCTTTTGACTCAAACTGCCGTACAGCTTGGTCGAGCGAATCGGTAGTTACATGAACATACCTATCCATCGTTGTCTTGATACTGGCATGACCCAATAGCTTTTGCAGCACTTTCGGCTGCATACCACTTTCGATGGCTCTTGTGGCGTAAGTATGGCGTAGAGCGTGCATACAAAAGCGATTTATCCCTGCTTCGTCGCAGAGCTTGTAAAGGTGGGTATCATAGGAGCTGTTCTTCGCTGGCTCTCCTGTACGCCAGTTGATAAAAACAAGGTCACGCATAACAAGCTGTGAGGTTGTGCCTGTGCGCCTGTCTATGTATTCAAGCGTCTGTGAAAGCAAGGGGGACTCTTTCCTGTTATCCCGGCTATCCCAAATGCTTTTCAGAATATCGTAGGCTCTGTTCGTCAAGGGAATTGTACGATAGCTCTGTTGAGTCTTTGGAGGACCTGCACGCCAGTATTTTTGAGCGTGCCTAAACTCCAAAGTCTTGTTGACCGTAAGTGTTCGTTTTTCAAAGTCAATCGCATCCCAAGTTAATCCAATCATTTCGCCAGTACGCAAGCCTGTTTCGAGGATAAGGGCGTATTGGTTATAGTTGTGGGAACGCTGGGCAACTTCAAGAAAACGTTGTTGGTCATCGCAAGTAAGAAACTTTATATCATCCACAGCACGAACTGGCTTTGTAAACCGCACACCATCCATTGGGTGTCTGGCAATCAAGTCATTCATTTTCGCCGCCTTGAACAATGTACCCATAGCAATATAGGCTTGTCGGATAGTAGAACCAGCATAATCAGCGTCCATCCGAATCAAGACTTGCTTACAGTGCATGGGCTTGACATTGGCAATCGCCATTCTACCGATAACGGGCTGAATGTTTTTGGAATATCGCTCCCGATAATTGCGGAGCGTATTAGGGGCTAAGTCACCTACTATATTTTCAATCCAGAAACTAAACCATTGGTCAACCGTTGTTTCGGTGGCAACAAAAACTTCTTCGTGCTTGTCGGCATATTTCGCTTCTTCCATCCAATTCCTTGCTTCGGGAATAGTCTGAAAATACTTCTCATGCCTTTTTCCTGTTTTATCAACAAATCGTGCGCTGTATAAACCGTCCTTTCTTTGGTAGATACCCTTACCGCAGTCTTTTCCTTTGAGATTTTTTCCCATGAAATGCTCCTTTCCCTTGAAGGGAAATGGACGCACTGCTACACGATAAGTATAGCAGATTTCGTCCATTCCCTCAAGTAGTTATTGTGAAAAACTCTCCGGCAATTTGTAAATTTTTCGGAACTTCTTATATCACCAGTTTCTCACTGATGAATTGCTCAAATTCCTTTCGTTTGACCAGCTTCTTTGTGCCGACAAACAAAACGAAGGGGCAGTTGGGCGAACGCAGCATACTGTCAATCTTGTTAATGCCGATATTGCTGTATTCTGCCGCCTCTTTTGTGGTCAGCGTCATTTTCAGATGAATCGGAACGGTGCCGATGCAATTCTCCATGTAAAAGCTCCTTTCTTGGGTTTATCAGCCGAGCAGACGAGCCGCCGTTTTCAGATTGTCGGTAGCGGTGCTTTTGCGGAAGCTGTCTCCATCGAACATGATCGGGACGCAGACTTCCAAGATGCGGTCAAAAATGCGGCGGTCATCCAGATCGGCGGCTTGCTTCATAACGGAAAGCGGAATATTCGTGGTGACGATCATGGGCTTGCCTGACAGCAGGCGCTTGTCAACCACATCGAATACGCGCTCCTTGCCGAAGCTGGTGTTACGCTCTGCTCCCAAATCGTCCAGTATGAGGAGGTCGGGGCGCATAAGCGATTTCATGTAATGGTCGCGGTCTGCACCGAAATTGCCCTGCATACGGTTGACTACATCAGACATTCCCACAAAGAGGACAGACTCCAGACGGTCAATCAGAGCATTGGCAACACAGCCAGCGGCGTAGGACTTTCCTGTGCCGACATTCCCGAACAGGAGCAGCCCAATACCCGCCTTTTTGAACTCGTCCCAGTTCTGCGCATAACCCCTCGCTTTTGCAAGCTGGGGCGTTGTAACTGCGGCTGACTCAAACCGCCAGCCAGCGGCGGGCATATCACGGAACGCTTCGCTGCGGAGCATTGTCATATAGGACATTCGCTCGTATTCCCGGCGCTCCGCTTCTTCCCGTTCTCGGCGTTCGGCAGCGCACTTGCACATAACCGGGTGCTTGGTAAAGCCCTGTGCCTGAAGTTCTGCGGGATAAAAGGCTTCTTTCGGCGTGTGGCACTTGCCGCAGTATTTCAGCCCATCGGCAGGATTGATGTAATCGTCAGGTGCGGCATTAGCCGCTTCAACGGCATCAACCATTTTCGTAAAAATCGGATTCATAGACACTCTCCCTCGTTATCGTCGTAGGTGTAGTTTTTCGCGCTCCTGCCCTTGCTGTCCTCGTCCAACCACTTCTTGATGGTGGCGTAATGGTTGGCATAGTGCCTATCGTTAGAAGCCATGTACCGGGACAGCCGCTCAATGTATTCGGCAGCTTTGCCGGGATAAGCCGTTTCCAACTGGGCACATTCCTCGTCTGACAGGAAAACATTTTGAAACTCTCCATATCGGCGGCGCGTACTCTCTACTCTTTCGGTCTTACTCTGTTCTTTATATTCTGTATCAGTATTACTTGTGGGCAATTTCTGCCCATCAAGAGGGGCGGTTTTCTGCACTTCTGAAAGGCAGCCTTTGCCCATCAGAGGGGAAGAAAGCTGCACCCCATCGGGTATTTGCAGAAACAGCCTGTTTGCCTTGGTCAAGCCCTGTCGGACGCGAGTCAGCAGCCCGGCATTTTCCAGTTCGCACAAGGCGGTTTTTACCGTTCTTTCGCTCCGATTCAGGTCATTCGCCATCTGCTTGATTGTGTAGATGACATACACATTTCCGTCCTCTGATACCCACCCTGATTTTTGCGAAAGCATCGTGCGGTTCAGCAGGAGGGCATACAGCAGTTTGGCGTTGATGGAATGTTCGCTGACTACCATAAATTGCGGCAAAGGAATGAACGGTGGGAGCGAGGTATCAATCTTGATATAGATGGCGTATCACTTCCTTTCGGTGTCTGCGGTATTCATGGTGGGGTTCCATCGGGTCCGCGAGGGGAGTACGCAGATGTGTCACCCTTTTTTGCCCTCTTGGATTGATAATGTGGGCAAATAACGACAACCGCCCGGAAACTCTGCTTGCAATCGTGGACGCAGCGACGGCAGAGCGTGTTGTACGCCTTGCGTCCCCGGTCATTCAGAAAGAACGACCATTCCAGCTTTTTTGATTTGCTCATGCGCGGCATATCTGTACTCCTTTCCCGAATCACAATTCGTTTCTCTGCTGTACTTTCAGCAGTTCCCATACGTCAGCCATCCGTTCTTTCAACTCGGCAACGTCGGCATCGTAGAAATGCCCGGTGCTGTTGATGCGGCGGCAGACGTGATTGATGTTCGTGGCAATCCTGCTGACAGCGGCAGCTAACTTTTTCTGCTCGGTGTAATCGACCTTGATGATGTACCCGTCAATCAGCATTTTTCGGGCATACGCGCCGAAGTTGCGGGTGCCAAGCTGGTTCATCTTGTGGCGAACCATGCTCAATTCCTGCTCATTCAGGCAGATTTCTTTGCGGATGGGTCGTGTACGGTCTGGCATATCAAAGAACTCCTTTCACTTTACAACGGACACCTTTTTGCCGTTTGTTGAGTATGGCGGCAAAAAATTTTTTCCTTTCACTTTACAACGGACATTTTTTAGTCAAAACGCAGGTATCGACATGAGAAATTTTCAAAAAATATGCGCCCCTGCTTTTGCAAAAGCGGGAGCGCATTGTATCTGCGGATATGAGATTTGAGAGAGTAGCAAGCACATCCGGTGTCCGTACACACCGGAAAAAGGAGCGGTTCAGCCTTGCGCCCGAACTGCTCCTTTTGTTGTTGGGGAATCCCCACACCCCTTTCATGTCTGAATTGAAAATACTTCCTGAACTTTTCAGAAAGCCCTTGCTTTTATTCGCTTTGACGATTATAATTATACTGTGATTTTATAAGCAGACGCAGAACTGGACTGCAACAGGAGTACCGCCCATGAAATATTTATCTATCGCGCAAACCGCCGAACGCTGGGGCATCTCCACCCGCCGTATTCAGATTTTGTGCGGAGAGGGGCGCGTCCCTGGTGCTATCCGCATTGGCACGGTCTGGGGGATTCCAGAGGACGCAGAGAAGCCAGCGGACGCGCGAATCAAGAACGGCAAGTATATCAAGAAGCCCGCCGAAAACGAAAAATGAGCCGCATCATATCAGCGACTCTAACTCGAAAATAGGACACACCTTCCCCCTCGCGGGTGCGAATGGGCGCACTGACCCCTTGGTCACGAATCTACCTAAATCGTCGATTCGACAAACGATGACAGCGTTGGACAAAAATTAGTCCTTCCGAGACAGGATAGGTCTTTCACCACAATAACCGCTATATGGACATAGCCAGAAGTGACCCTCATTACTGATGAGGGTCAGGGTAGAAAACCCTCATTTGAAATGAGGATAACACGATTATGGAGGAAATCAGCCATGCCAACACTTGAATGGATTGGAAAGAGCAAGGTTATCAATCATCATCAGGAAGTTCCGTTCCGGGTGTTGGAGCGCAAGTACAGCTTTGATGAAAACGGACAGCACGACGAGGATAACGGCAGCGAAAATATGATTATCCGGGGAGATAATCTGGAAGCCCTGAAAGCCCTGCTGCCCCGGTATGAAGGACGGATAAAGTGTATCTACATCGACCCGCCCTACAACACAGGAAACGAGGGATGGGTTTATAACGATAACGTCAACGACCCGAAAATCAAAAAATGGCTGGGCGAGGTTGTTGGCAAAGAGGGCGAGGACTTGACCCGCCATGACAAGTGGCTGTGTATGATGTACCCGCGCTTGAAGCTGCTGCAAAAGCTGCTGGCGAACGATGGTATTATTTTTATCAGCATTGATGATACTGAATGCTCTAACCTCATTCTAATTTGTAATGAGATTTTTGGAGCAAGCAACTTTGTTGCAAACGTTTCATGGCAGAGAACCTATTCGCCACGCAATGATTCCAAGGGAATTGTAAGCGAGGTTGAGCATCTTGTTGTGTTCAGTAAAAATCCAGGCTGGCAACCGAATAAACTACCCCGCACAGAAGCAATGGATTCGCGCTACAAAAATCCAGACAACGATGTTGCACCGTGGAAAAGTAGTGACGCTTTTGCTCCGGGCGCAGCTACCCATCAAGGAATGGTTTATGCGATTCAGCACCCATTCACAGGAAAAATGCTATATCCGTCAAATGGGCGGTGCTGGCGTTATCAGCAATCCTCAATGCTGGAATATATGCAAGGTTGGTGCAATTACCGCCTTGAAAACCTACATGATGAAAAAGAGCGCGCAAGAGTTTGTGGCATAGATGAATCAGCGGTAAGAAAAGATGTACTTGCTATCGTACTGGAAGAGCCGTTGGAGGTATCAGCGGCAAAAGCCCAAAAAGTATATAACCGTGGCAGATGGCCCGGTTTCTATTTCACCAAGGGCGGGTATGGCGGTATTGCGCGTAAAACGTACCTTGAAAATGTAGGCGGCAGACTTCCAACCAACCTTTGGATGTACGAAGAAACAGGGCATACCGACGAAGCGAAAAAAGAGCTTATCAGCTTGTTCGGTGGGCGTTCTCCGTTTGATACGCCTAAGCCCACCCGCCTACTCGATTTTGTTTTGAAAGTGGCTGGAACGAGCGAAACCCTTATGCTTGATTCCTTTGCTGGCTCTGGGACAACCGCCCATGCAGTTTTGAACGCCAACAAAGCGGACAACGGTAATCGTCACTTCATCTTAATTGAGATGATGGACTACGCCGACAGCATCACCGCCGAGCGCGTGAAGCGGGTCATCAAGGGCTACGGCGAGGGCAAGAACGCCGTGGATGGTACAGGCGGCAATTTCAGTTTCTACGATCTAGGCGAGCCGCTGCTTGTGGGCGATTGCCTGAATGAAGCCGTTGCCCCGGAGAAAATCCGGGAATACATCTGGTTCATGGAAACCAAGCAGCCCTACGCCCCGCTCGGCGGCGGCAATCCGTATTACCTCGGCAAGCACAACAGCACAGGCTATTATTTCTACTACGAACCGCAGCGCGTGACGGTGCTGGACTATGCGTTTCTTTCCACCATCACGGAAAAGGCGGACGGCACGGTGATTTACGCCGACCGTTGCTCTATCAGTGAGGACAAGCTGGCAAAAATGGGCGTTACATTCAAAAAGATTCCGCGCGATATTAGCAGATTGTAAGGGGGTGTTCGCTATATGGAACTGAAAACATATCAGAAAAAGGTGATAGCGGACTTGACCCGCTATCTGGAACTGCTGAACGAAACAAAGAGTGACGCAGCGGCGTTTCGCCTGTTTTGGCAGGAGAAATCAGCCCCGACGTTAGGGCTATACCAAAACGTTATACCCGGTGTTCCGAACCTCTGCTTCAAGGTGCCGACGGGCGGCGGCAAGACCTTTATTGCCTGCAACGCCGTTCGCCCTATCTTTGACGCGCTCCCCGCTACCAAGACAAAGGCGGTCGTGTGGCTTGTTCCGTCGGACGCGATTCTGACGCAGACGGCGAAAGCCCTGAAAGACACGTCCCACCCCTACCGTCAGAAGATTGACGTGGATTTCGGCGGGCGTGTGGAGGTCTACACCAAGCAGGAGCTTTTGAACGGTCAGAACTTTAACCCCACCGCCGTAACGGAGCAGTTGTCGGTTATGGTGCTGTCCTACGATTCGTTCCGTGGGCGCGGCAAGGAGGTCTTGAAAGCCTATCAGGAGAACAGCAACCTTGCCGAGTTTGCAAAGGTGCTGGGCAAGCCCGACAGCCCCATTGAAAAAGCGGACGAAACCGCCCTATTCCAGATTATCAATCAACTTAACCCGCTTGTCATCGTGGATGAGAGCCACCATGCCCGGTCGGAATTGAGCCTTGAAATGCTGGAAAATTTCAATCCCTGCTTTGTGCTGGATTTGACCGCCACGCCAAAAAAGGAGAGCAATATCATCTCCTATGTGGACGCGGTGCAGCTTAAAAACGAACACATGGTAAAGCTGCCCGTGATCGTCTATAACCGGGACAGTCAATCCGAGGTGCTGATTGATGCAATCGACCTGCGGAACAAACTGGAAGAAATCGCAAATGCGGAGTACACCAGGACGGGCAAATATATCCGTCCTATCGCGCTGTTTCAGGCGCAGCCGAAGGGCAAGGAGGACGCGACCACCTTTGAAAAGCTGCGGGACAAGCTGGTGGACGCCGGGATTCCCGCCGAACAGATCGCCATTCGTACCGCCGATGTGAACGAACTGAAAAACACCGATTTGATGTCCCCAAACTGCCCGATTCGTTACATTATCACGGTCAATGCGCTGAAAGAGGGGTGGGATTGCCCCTTTGCCTATATCCTTGCGTCTCTTGCCAATAAGACAAGTCAGGTTGACGTGGAACAGATTTTGGGACGGATTCTCCGTTTGCCCCATACGAGCCAGCATACGCAAAGCGCACTCAATATGTCCTATGTGCTGACTTCTTCCAACGACTTCAACAATACTGTGGCGCATATTGTCAAGGGCTTGAACAGCGCGGGATTCAGCGATAAGGACTATCGGATCGGTGAGTCTGCAAAACCGCAGGTCCCCGAACAGCCAGCGGAACAAATCACGCTGCCTGATCAGCAAGGGTGTCCTGAAACGGGAACCCCTTTGGAAACCGCCGAGGACGATTTTTCTGGGCTGGATGGGAAATCTATCGGGGCAGAGTTGGAGCGGCGCAGAGAACAGGCGCAAACGCCTGAAATCGCCCCGAAAGCCGACACCATGCTGGACGCTGCCGCAGAGGTCGAAAAGGCATATACAGACGCAATCCAACAGACAGACAATGACCCGATGATGGACAATCTTCCGTGGGAGGTGCGGGATAAAGTGAAATCATTTGGGGTAAACCCGCAGTTCCGGGAAGATATTGAAACGCTGCAAATCCCGCAGTTTTTCCTGAAAGTTGAGCAATCTTTGTTTACGGACGGTTCTTTTGAACTGCTGGACAAGGAAATGCTGGCAGATGGCTTTACCCTCAAGGGCAAGGCATACGACATTGATTTTGCCGCCGCAGACGATGAAATCCGCGAAATCGATGTGCGGGAGCAGGACGGCGGTTTGCCGAAGGTGTTCAAGATGGAGAGCGCCGAACAGCGGTATTTCAAAGAGTGGTTCAACAATCTGCCGCCGGAGAGCCGAGTGCGTCAATGCAAGGATATGATGTTCAATCAGCTTAACAAGCTGAATATGGTGGACGCTGCCGAACTGAAAGCCTACATAGACCGCATTGTGGACGATATGGACAAGGCGCAGCTTGCCGCTATGGAGAAAGCCCCGCTGGGCTATGCGGCAAAGATCCGTGACAAGATCGAAACGCTGCTGGAAGCCCACTATCGGGAAACCTTTGAAAAGTGGCTGGAAACGGAGCGTATTGTCTGCAAGCCCTATTTCCGTCTGCGCCCCTCTATCCATCCTGCCACATATACCGACATATATGCCCGTTCTCTGTATGCAGCAGAGGACGGTGACATGAACAAACTGGAACAGAAGTTGATTGTAGAGTTGACCGCCCTGCCGAATGTCCGCTGGTGGCACAGGAATATTGCACGTCAAGACTTTGCAATCAACGGCTTTATCAAGCACTACCCCGATATTCTGATTATGACCCAAAGCGGCAAGCTCATTTGTGCGGAAACCAAGGGCGAACATCTGAAAAACGATGACAGCCGGGAAAAAATCGCGCTCGGTCAAGCATGGCGAACAGCGGCGAGCAAGGACTATCGCTATTACATGGTGTTTGAGAATGAGGAAAACCTCTTGCCGGGTGCGGTGAGCATGAGCCAGTTTATTGACACGGTTAAAGCATTGTAAATCAAATAACCATATATCCGTCACTTGCAGGGGCGATAAAATCTACCCCCGATAAGAAGCAGTGCCGATTCGGGCAGCAGGAGCAATTCTGCTGCTCGTTTTCTTTTGTGTGACCTCCGGCTCATGCGCCGCCGGGTAGTCATAAATAACAATCAGCAAGGAGGTTAATTGTCCAATGAAAAACAGCAAGCGAGGAGGTGCGCCGCCTATGAACCACATCGGGAATATCCGTATATCTGCAAGGGAGGGCTTATATGGCAAAGAAACTTGACCCTCAAGAGATAGAGCAGTCCCGCCGAAAAAAGACTCGTGCCGATAATCGGGAAGAACGCAAGGAGCGCATACATGACGGAATCCGCAAGAATCGGGAAAGCGGCGGTGTAATTGTAATACCGCCGCCCCCAGTCGTACAAGCGCAAGGGCAGACCACCCGAAAAATGCGTGTTGCAGCTTATGTCCGTGTCAGCACACAGGAAGAACAGCAAGTAGGTAGTTTTGAGATGCAAATTGTCTATTTCAAATCCAAAATTGAGAGCAATCCCGATTGGGAGTTAGTAAAAATCTATCAAGATTACGGCATAAGCGGCACTTCCACGAACAAGCGGCAGGGATTTAAGGACATGATTGATGACGCAAAAGCAGGCAAGATTGACCTAATTTTGACAAAGGGCATAAATCGCTTTGGTAGAAATACGGTTGATATTCTGAACAATTTGCGTACTCTGAACGCCTTGACTCCACCTGTTCCGGTGCGGTTTGAAAGCGAGGGGCTGTCCTCTATCGGGGATGGCAGCAACAATCTACTGATAGCGGTCTTGTCAGCACTTGCAGAATTGGAATCACAGCAAAAGAGCGAAGCCATCAAAAACGGTATTCGCTGGCGCATGGCAGAGGGTATCTACCAATTCTCGGTGATAAACACGCTTGGCTACTATTGGGACCACTTCGGGCGATTGCTGATCGAGCCAACAGAAGCAAAGATTGTTGAGTACATTTACGAAAGCTGTTTGGAAGGTGCAACCCCCGCAGAAATTGCCGCCGCGCTGACCGAACAAGGCATCAAATCGCCTAAAGGGAAAGATTTTTGGCGGGCTGCTACTATTCGCGGTATTCTCCGAAACGAGAAATATTGCGGGGACGCACTCATGCAGAAAACTTGTACGATTGATTTTCGGGAGCATAAGTCGGTGAAAAACACTATGCTCAACAAGTATTTAAAAGAGGAACACCACACAGCAATCATAAAAAAATCCGATTGGCAAAAGGTGCAACAGATTTTAGACGAAAAGCCACTACCCGGCAAATCGGCAAGGCTGCACGCTATGCCAAAGCGGTTCACGGTCACACGTTCCAAAGACAAGTATTTCAGAGGGTATATCATTTTAGACCCGCGCTGGACAGCTTCGGAACGCCGCGAACTGCTGAAAGAACTGAAAACTCTCTAATACTGAAAGGAAAAACCATTATGAAATTTGATTTTAACGCGCTGAATTTTGAGGTCCTCGATGCGAACACCAACGCATACCCCGACATTTTCATTAACCAGAACGGTGTCACCTTTACGAAAAAGGTACTTGATGACCTGAACTATCCTGCTTTTGTCCTGTGCCAGCTTGACGCAAAGAACAAGGTTTTTGCGGTTCGTATGTGCAAGAGTAGTGAGCAGAGGGGCTACAAGTTCTCCAAGCCGAAGGGTGAGCAGAAAGCCACGGTCAGCATCACCAACAAGAATCTGGTTGACCCCATTCGTGCCGCCATGGAGGGCGTTTGGCAAAGCGATAAACGCTATCGTGTGCGTGGCTTTTGGGTCGCAGACGCAAAAACGATGTGTTTTGATCTCTCCGAGGGCGTGCAGGAGGATTATAGAAATACCGCCAGCGATAGTGAAAGCGAGGAATAAATCGGTGAACGGATTGTTCACCGTCTGAACTTCCGAATGACAGTGGGGCAAGCTCATTATGGGCTTGCCCCTTGCTTAAATAAAGGCGGGTATTTGCAGATTGTAACGCACAAGGGACGGATAAGTGAAATGTAGGGTGGTAATATGGCAGGGAAAAATAAACGGCGCACAAGCGATAATATCCCCGATATTTGCCCCGAAAGACAACATAAAAACAGGTGTGGGAGTTGTTAGCGTCCCACACCTGTTGGAAAACTGATTTGTAGCAGCGGCGTACCTATATCCCTTGTGTAAGTTTTCTCTACGCCATTTTTACGCCATTTTCGTATAGAGTAGCATAGGAAAACATGAAGTTATATATGGTTGGTTTGTTCCAAAATCCGCTTCAAATCAAGTAATATTCGTATTTATTGAGGATTATTGAGATATAAAATCAGGTAGCGGTCCTCCGATACCTAATTTCATAAAGCAAATTCTCCTTTTGCTGTTGTTTGGCGTTTTCTAACAGCATATTTTATCATCCTATTGGGAAAAGCGCAAGTAGGGCAGGGAGAAAAGACTATTGCTGATGACGTTGAAACGGCAGCTATATCATCGGGGACAGCCAACCGGTAAGGCTTCGTAGTGCCGCCTACGGCTGCCGACCTTATGGAACATGACCGGCGAAACAGTCTGGTTGGCGTAAAGCTCAATAAAGATGCAAAGGGCATGAAAAAACCCTGTAACCGTTCGGGTAATGTTCATAGGGACACAAGTTGACACCATGTCTTGCAAGGGGGCGGACAGCGTTTGCTGTCC
>ERZ1026950.759-NODE-759-length-12785-cov-5.145562_pt1 | contig 12785 bp, 9 predicted proteins | sample MGYA00519302_ERZ1026950 | MGnify/ENA primary metagenome ERZ1026950 (study PRJEB26926, sample SAMN06164747) | human gut metagenome | biome: ENVO:00009003; feature: ENVO:2100002; material: ENVO:00002003 | host: Homo sapiens | place: USA | collected 2012 ... | reverse complement strand
CTACACCTATTAAGTCGTCGGCAGCGTCAGATGTGTATAAGAGACAGAATCTATTCCATATAAAAACTCGGCAGAAATTATCCCCATAAAAACAGCATTCCCTAATTTTGTATTGCCAAGGTTTAAAAATACCGCACAAACTACTCCACCTGCTAATATAACAACACCGATTTTACAATAGTTTCTCTTATAACCTTTCAAGTTTTCATCATGAATGACAGGTCCTGTAAAAATATTAATCAATAACAGGCCTCCACATACAATCAATTTTATTGTCAGGGGAACAACCGCCAACCAGATTATTCCATACATTGCTATAACTCCATAAACACTACTATACAAAATACATCGGAAATGCGTTTTTGCATGATATCCTCCAATATAATTCCGAAGCATTAAAAACATCACACACCAAATCAACATTGGGATCAACATTTTAAAATACCATGCACACACAAATATAACCATAAAGGGAATACTCATATTTATTTTCACCATTTTTCTAATATACTGCTTTCATTATATCATATATACATAAAAATGCTGTTCTTCCCTCTCTTTTTGTTCTGTCGTTTAAAGCCAATATTTTGCAGTTCACACCAATTGCACCAATTCTATTGCTTTTTCTATACAAATATACTATTATGGAATTAAATATATTTTTTAAGAAAATATTATGTCGTCAATTAACTATCTATCAGGATACCGAGTCATACACTATTAATGGCACTTTATCAGATACAATTTCTGATATCACGGATTTAATTTTGAGTTTTTCTGCTTAAACAAATGGTTCTATAAAGGATATACACCACAGAATTGGAAGAATGGAGATGATTAAAATGCACCGTATTCCACTTAAAATTGTGACAAGATTATCCGTTATATTTACGGTCATAGGTTTACTTCTTGTTATCATAGGTATTTGCACAGGAACTATGATAGGATTGATAATATTAGGAGCCGGGTTAGTGGAACTTGTTGGAACGATAATTTTTATTGCTGTGTTCAGAAGATGTCCTCATTGTGGTAGTTTTCTTAAAACAGGTTGTAATCGATATTGTCCACATTGTGGTAAATATGTGAACGAGAATGATTATATTTACTTCTAAGCAATGATCCTTTTTTTAAAGTTGTACTTGAAAAGACTGCGCTGTGGTTTATGGTGAATTCATGGACAAAGCTGGTCCATGACCTTATGAAAGACGCGTTGTGTACAAAGGCAAAATTCTTTGCAGAAAGTTTGATCGCGTAGTCCGGTTCATAGCATATCAATTATTCGTGTAAAATTCAACGTATTTTTCATTTGTTTTTACACTAAATCACATGAATTATTTCTAAAATTATACATTATTTAACATGAATCCCATATTACGATCAAATAATTAAAAAAGAAGCCGGACATCCACTTCCATGAATCTCCGGCTTCCACCATTTCTGTTTAAAATTTAAATACTGCTACTCCGTAAGGCGGCAGCTTATATCCGATCGAATAATCCCGTCCATCGCAAGGCTTCTTTTCCGCCTTGTAGGAAACCGGACGTTTCGTATCTTCTGTGTCGCTTCCGCCAAACTGCGGATCTGCACTGTTCAATACAAGTTTATAGGTATGTCTGCCCGGCACACCTACCCGATAATCGTCACGCTCTACCGGTGTGAAACTGATCACAAAAAGCAGGTTATTCTTTCCATCCTTACTCTTTCGCACAAAGCTGAAAATACTGCGTTCATAGTCGTTGGCATTCATCCACTCAAATCCTGCCCAGGTCGTATCCTGCTCGTACAGGCATGGATTCTTACGGTACAAATGAAGCAATGCCTTTACCCAATCCTGCATATGTTTGTGTTTCGGATCATCCAGCAGGAACCAGTCCAGTTCGCGCTTCTCGCTCCACTCACGCTCCTGCGCGAATTCCTGTCCCATAAACAACAGCTTCTTGCCGGAATGTCCCATCATGAATGCGTAACCCGCCATAAGGTTTTTAAACTTATCCCCTTCAAGTCCCGGCATCTTGTTGAGCATGGAGCATTTCAGATGTACGACCTCATCATGGGATAATACCAGAATGTACTTCTCACTCTCATTGTAACTCATGGCAAAGGTCATCTTGTTGTGATTGTCCTTGCGGAAATACGGGTCAAGCTTCATATAGTCAAGGAAATCATGCATCCAGCCCATGTTCCACTTGTAGCTGAAATTAAGTCCGTCATCCTCTACCGTACCCGTTACTTTCGGCCATGCCGTTGATTCCTCTGCAATCATCACAGAACCCGGATTTCTTCCGAGAATCAGCGTATTGATGTGCTTGAAAAACTCAATGGCTTCCAGATTTTTATTTCCACCATAAATATTCGGAACCCACTGTCCATCTTCCTTACCGTAATCCAGATACAGCATGGATGCAACTGCATCCACACGAAGTCCGTCTACGTGATAATTCTCAATCCACATCAGCGCACTTCCGATCAGAAAGTTCTTGACCTCATTCTTTCCGTAATCAAAGATTTTGGTTCCCCAGTCCGGATGCTCTCCTTTGCGCGGGTCTGCATATTCATAAGTTGCAGTACCATCGAACTCTGCCAATCCATGCGCATCTTTTGGAAAATGCGCCGGTACCCAGTCAAGAATCACGCCAATCTTGTTCTTATGGCATTCGTTGACCAGATGTGCAAAATCCTCCGGTGTTCCATAACGGGAAGTCGGTGCATAATATCCCGTTACCTGATATCCCCAGGAACCATCGTATGGATACTCGGAAATCCCCATCAGCTCAATGTGGGTATACCCCATCTCCCTGACATAAGGAATCAATGTCTTTGCCAGATCGCGGTAGGAATAAAATCCATCATCGTCCCGCCCCGGATGGCGCATCCAGGAACCCGGATGTACCTCATAAATTGCCAGCGGCTGCTCATATACTTCCTCTTTGGAAAGTTTTTTTCTGGCACTCATCCATTCGCTATCAGACCAGAGGAAATTGGAAATATCCGTGACAATGGAAGCTGTCTCCGGCCGCAGCTGTGCATAATTTGCATAAGGGTCTGCTTTGTACAGCTTTCTTCCGTCCTGCGCGATAATCAGGAACTTGTACATACAGCCAATCTGGACGCCCGGTACAAACAGTTCGTATACGCCCATCGTCTCCGGTGTCACACGTTTCATCTCGTGGGAAGTTTCATTCCATCCATTAAATTCCCCAATCACGTATACACGGTCCGCATGCGGTGCCCAGACATCGAAGCATACTCCCTCTTCTCCTTCAATTGTCATTTTGTGAGCACCCATTTTGCGATAAATATCATAATGTGTTGCCTGTCCAAACAGGTAACAATCCATCTCTGTAAAATTACTCATAAATACCCTCCCTGTCTTCTCTTATCTATCTTACTCGAAATCCTTTTCCGTTAGTACAATTCTGTCATCATCCGTATAACGACTAGCGGTCAGAATACTGATAGCTTTCTTTAACCCTCCATGTGCCTCCCGATGAATTGCTTCATCCACAATGTCTTTCACCTCTGTCAGGGTTGTCGCCTGATCCAGTCTCTGAATATTGCTGATCCGGTTATACAATGCCAGAACCGCCATATCATCAATTTTGTATCCAAGTTCCCTGGAATAAGAACGTGCAAACGTGACCAGCTCATCATTTGTAAAAATCGGAACTGAGATCTGTTCACTGAATTTTTTGGCAAATGTTTCATTCTGCGCAAATAATCTCTTGATGCCCTTGGATGTGTCTTCGAGTATAACGAAAAGACCACTCTCATCTGCGTCCAGCAATCCGGATAACTCCGACACGGTCTTTTTCTCCATATCTCCTGCCTGTTCAATAATCAGGCATCCTCCTGCCACCTTATCCAGCAGCCCGCCGACATTTTTCTGGTTCAATGCTTCCGCATGGATCTTTCCAATCTTTCCATCCAAAACCCCGGTCTCCTGCTGCAGGACTTTGATCATGCTGGTGGCAAGTGTTGTTTTTCCACTTCCCTGTCCGCCTTTAATTACGAGATTCCCCCTCGATGCAGTTTCCTTATTTTTCAGATGGGACGAAGCAACTGTCAACGCTTTGCAGAGCTGATCCTCCATGCCCTTCACCGGCATAAAATAAGAAAAAATCGCTTTCTGTTCATCGGTCAGTTCTACAAGCGGAAGATTCTGTTTTTCCTCTTTTCCCAGATCCACCGGTGTGTCTACCTGTGGAATATGTACTGTTTTTCCTTTCCAGGAAGAGCGATCTGTTTTTCTTCTTACAAAAGCAAACTCTTCTTCCCTCTCCTGTGCAAGTGTTGGTTTCTGTGGCAGATCCTCGATCGGAACCTCCTCAAAATCCTTTTTCTTTGTTGTATCTGATTCTGTCTTTGTTTCCATTTCTTCTACACCACGATTCTCATTTAAGTTTTTGTCATCTTCTGTCACATCGGATGTCTCTTCTGCCGGTTTCTGTGCGGCAGCTTCAGTCTTCTTTTTCTGCTGGGAACGTACCATTTCTTCTAAAGATACTCCCTCTGGCCAAAGTTCTTCGGCATCTGTATCCCTGGCAGGCTGTTCCTCTTTTTTGTTCTCTTCCTCTTCTTCCTTTCGTTCCTCCGGCTCATTCGTTGCCAGCGGTGTTTCCCTTTCCGGCGTCTGTGGCGGTGTTTCCGTCGTTTCCTCCACAATATCCGCCTTCTCTGCCAGTACCGCATCCAGTTTTGGCAATACTCCTGTCAGGCGGTCCATAATATCGCCTGCCTCCTGCAGTGCACGCGCTTTTGCGGATTCGAGTTTCCGCTTTCTGGCATCTTCCAATGCAGCTTCCGCAGCCTTGCGCATTTTCTCCCACTCACTCAGCACTTCCTCAATTGTCATCTGGCCTGTGATCTGATGCTCAATCATATTTTTCTCATTTGTCATCATGCTCATCTGGCCATCGGAGTCTTCTCCTAACAATTCTTTGAAGTTTGTCCTAAGTGAACCATCAATCTCCTCATCTGTCTCAATGTGCCGTGTATTCTGTTCCGGCTGTGCCTCAGGCTTTTCTTCCTCCATCTGCATTTTCAGATAAGGGACATCTTCCACCATACGATTGATATTGTCCAGCGTATCCGTGACGGTTTCTTTTTCGGTTGCATCCATGATCTGCTGCATTCCCTTTGCAATTTCCGCCTGAAGATTGACGGTATTAAACCGTTCTGTATTTACTTCTACTTTTGGAATTGCGACCGGATCATGCACGGTCTCCCCGGCACGCGCCATCTCCTCCACATCAATGTGTGTCAAACCTGCTCTGTCATCTTTTGCCTGACAAAACGACCGATACTTTTCTTCCTGTGTTTTCGTCAATGGCTGATACAGCATTTTCAGTTCCAATGCACGCTCTACATATGGCCCGTCTCCAAACCAGAGAACCAGCTCATCACATGCATCAATACACTTCTCACTCATCCCTGCTTTGTGATACAGATAAGCAAGCTCATATGCCCACTCTTCCGTATATTCCTGCTCCTTGAGTTCTTCAAGAATCGGTATCAGTTCTTCATAAGAAGCCCCCTGTGCCTTCTGTATATCATAGCGAAGTACATATTTAAGGGTGTCATGAGGCGCAATCTCCACAAACTCATCATAATAATCCTGTGCCGCCTGAAAATCTTTCATCTTGACCGCCACTTCCGCAAGACGGTAAATAATCATTCTTCCGATCGGCGAGCGGTCATATGCCATCAGCAAAACTTCCCGGCTCTCCTCATAACGCTGTACTTTTTCGTACACTTCCCCAGCTTTTACCAGACCATTTACATTTTTAACCTTATTCCAATTGATAGTATCTGCAATATCTGCTGCCTCATCGTATTTCTCTTCCGCATAACGGGATTTCATCTGATCAAGCTTCAGATTATATTCGTATTTGTCCAATTGTTATCTCCTTAAAATATCCCCAAACAGGTCTATCTGTCTATTTTCAAGTATACCATAGGCGGCAATTAGTGTCAAAAAATAATCCGAAAAAAAGAGCTGCACACAAACGCGTACAGCCCTTGAAATTACTGGTTTTTCTTTGTTTCGTCTTTCTTTCCGGAATCTTTTAAAGTTCTCTTTTTCTTTTGTTTTTCCCCGTAATATATGATCGCACTGGTTGCCTCATCTACACCGGCTGCCTCCACATATGCCTCCGTTACGGTTGTAAGGTTTTTCTTCCGTATGCTGTGGTTTACCAGTCTGCGGATAATATAGTAAATCATCGCAAACACCGGAACCCCAAGCAGCATTCCCAGAAATCCAAACAGTCCGCCTCCGATCAGAATCGAAAACATTACCCAGAACGCGGATAATCCGGTGGAATCACCTAAAATCTTCGGTCCGATAATATTTCCATCCACCTGCTGCAGAATAATGATAAATATCAGCAGATACAACGCATGCAGCGGACTCTGGATCACCACCAGAAGAAGTGTCGGAATCGCACCGATAAACGGTCCAAACACCGGAATGACATTGGTTACTCCAATGATAACCGCAACCAGTATCGTATCTGGGATATGCAGAATCAGACATCCAAAATAACAGATTACTCCGATGATGGCAGAATCTATAATCTTTCCAATGATGAAACCACCAAATACTTCATCTGCCTTGTGGAAAACTTCGATAATAATGTTTCCATGTTTCGGTTTAAAGATCGCATACACAATCTTTTTGCTCTGTCCCACCAGGCTTTCTTTAATGGATAAGACATAAACAACGACAATGATCCCAATGATGAAGTTTAATATGGATTTGACCATCGTGATTACGCCGGAAGTAATCTGCAGCAGATATTGCTGCATCTGTGGCAGCAGATCCTTCGTTGCCCAGTTTTCCACCTGATCCGTCAGTTTTGTCAGCATATCACTGATGGTATCTGTCACTCCATAGGCTCCGAGTTTTCCACTTTTCACCATATGGATCAGGCTCTCCACATTACCAGGCAGTGCTTCCACCAGCCCGGTAACACTTGATACCACCGAAGGAACAATTGCCGCAATCAAAAGTACCAGAATCACCAGAAGAAACAGGATTGCCCCGGCAATGGACAATCCACGTGCCACTTTAGCCGCTGATTTTTCTGATTTCATTTTCTTTTTCAGAAACGGCAGCCAGTGCCGCTCCTGAAATTTCATAACCGGGTTAAGCAGATAAGCAAGTCCCAGTCCGATAATAATCGGCTGCAATGCACCTGTAATCAGATGCCAGGTATCTGCAACCCCCTTATACCGGAGCACCAGGAAGAAAAATACGGTACAACAGGCAAAGGTGAGAAATACCATCAATCCGATTTTAATCAGAAGAACCGTCTGACGCATGCCATCCTCACTCTGTTTGATCTGTTCCATCTGTTTTTGTTTTTCCACGTCTGTCATACAAGATCTCCTATCCGCGGTAATAATTGATCAGGCAGCCTTTGAGAATAATATCTTTCTCATCCGGTGTCAGTTCTCCCATACGCAGGGTAAATGGCTTTAAAGCACCATCCTTTACCACATATGCCTCAAATTCTGTTTTTCCGTCTGCGATCGCCTCACGGATCTTTGGAACAAACAGGTAATCCAGATTGTGGAACGGAAGGTCTCCCTGATCAATAACAAACGGAATCATACCCCAGTTAATCAGGTTGGAACGATATCTCTTGGTCGCATATTCATTTGCAATGTTTGCCCATCCGCCAAGTACCTTCTGGCAGGAAGCCGCCTGCTCACGCGCAGAACCGTCTCCCGGTTTTACTGCAAAAATCGTACTTCCGAAACCAACGTTTGAGCGGTTGACATCGGAGAACGTTGCACGGATGGTATCCATAACCGGATGAATCTCCGGAAGTGCATCCCCCGGACAGGTATCTGCCTCGACAGCCTTCTGTGCCTTCTGTACTTCCTTGGCACGTCCAACATATTCCGGATCCTTTCTGGAAAGTGCAAACTCTGCCAGTCCCAGTGGGTTGGAACGGAAAGAGGATGTCTCTCCGGAAGGAATCAGCTCGTCCGTTGTGGTCACCGGATCGTGAATCTCGGAAACAACTTTCAGCACAAGATTCTCCGGAAGCGGGCTCATAGCCGGCCAGTCCTTGATATTTGGTCCAAACTGGATCTCTACGTCCGGATCTGCCACACCCTTGCTGTCAAATACACGATTTTCATAAATGGTCTTATCAAAGAAGTATTTCGGCTTGCTGTAGTTTACATCAATATCGGTAGCTGCGGTAAGGAATCCCTTATTTGCAGCGGTTGCAGCGATAGAACGCGCATCCATCAGTGCTACGGAAGCAACCTGTCCGTTCTGTACCTTAGATCCCTCACGATTCGGGAAGTTACGTGTAGAATGACGGATAGAAAATGCATTGTTCGCAGGCGTATCTCCGGCACCAAAGCATGGTCCGCAGAATGCAGTCTTGACAATAGCACCTGTCTCTAACAGATTGGCAACGGCACCGTTCTTAACAAGTTCCATATAAATCGGAGTAGACGCCGGATATACGCTCAACGTAAACTCGTCCGCTCCAATGGAAGAACCCTTTAAGATATCTGCTGCGTCGCAGATATTTTCAAATCCACCACCGGCACATCCGGCAATGATACCCTGATCTACATACAGTTTTCCGTTCTTTACTTTGCTCTTTAAGTCAAGATCTACTTTTCCATCAAAACTTACCTGTGCACGCTTCTCGCAGTCATCAAGAATATCCATCAGGTTTGCATTTAATTCCTCGATCGTGTATGTATTACTTGGATGGAACGGCATCGCGATCATTGGCTTAATCTCGCTTAAATCAAGTTCGATAAAACTGTCATAGTATGCAACTTCTCCCGGATTCAGTTCCTCGAAATCTCCGGTTCTTCCGTGAATCTCATAGAATTCCTTCACCTGGTCATCGGTTCTCCAGATGGAAGACAGACAGGTGGTCTCTGTTGTCATAACATCAACACCGATACGGTAATCAACACTCAGATTGGATACGCCCGGTCCGACAAACTCCATCACTTTATTCTTTACAAATCCGTTGGCAAATACTTCACCGATAATGGCAAGCGCGATATCCTGCGGTCCGACACCCTTCTGCGGGGTACCTGTCAGGTAAATGCCGACAACTCCCGGCATATCAATATCGTAGGTTTTATTCAAAAGCTGCTTTACAAGCTCCGGACCACCTTCTCCAATTGCCATGGTTCCCAGTGCCCCGTAACGGGTATGGGAGTCTGATCCAAGGATCATCTTTCCGCCGCCTGCAAGCATTTCCCTTGCGAACTGGTGAATAACTGCCTGATGAGGAGGAACATAGATTCCACCGTATTTCTTTGCACATGTCAGTCCAAACATATGGTCATCTTCGTTGATGGTTCCACCGACTGCACACAGACTGTTGTGACAGTTGGTGAGTACATAAGGAATCGGGAACTTCTCAAGACCTGATGCCCTGGCGGTCTGGATGATGCCGACAAATGTAATATCGTGGGAAGTCAGCTTATCAAATTTGATCTGCAGTTTTTCCATGTTGCCGGATGTATTGTGGTTCTTTAAAATTCCATATGCAATGGTTTGTTTCTTTGCATCTTCCGGTGTAACAGTCTTTCCTGTCTTTGCATTGACAGCAGATGCCGCTTCCGGTGAATTAATGACAACATCCCTGCCGTTGACCAGGTATGCGCCGTTCTCGTATAACTTCATAGTTTCCTCCTTGTTTTCGAAATCATAGTTAATGATAATTATATAATAAAATGTATTTTTATGCAACGACTGCAAACGTAATGGATGCCGCAAACAGATCGCCATCTACCAGGATTGCAAACTCACCGCCCATCAGCTGTGTAAGATTCTTTGCAATGGACAGTCCAAGACCGCTTCCCTCTGTCGTGCGGGATTCCTCTCCCCTCACAAAACGCTCCGTCAGGTCTTTCCTCGCCGCTCCCTGTTCCGGCAGCGGATTTTTCGAAATATTTTTGATACGGAAAACCGCATGGTTCTCCTCTACTTCCAGATCTACATAAACCCGGGTATTTTCGAGTGCATATTTTGCCGCATTGGTATACAGATTTTCAATTGCACGGTAGAGCTGCCGTCCGTCTGCCCGGATCATCACCGAATTGTGCGGCAGTTTCGTCACAATGGTCAGCCCCCGTGCCTCAAAACGTTCATTGAACTCACCACCCGTCTGGTACAGCAGTTCTACCAGATCGATGGTCTGCATATCCAGCTGGATATTTCCGGAACTGATCTTTGATGCTTCGACCAGATCCTCCGTCAGCTGTTTCAGCCGCTGGGATTTTTCATCCAGAACCCGGATATAATTACGTGCATTTTCGTTTTCCAGGTTTTCACGTTTGAGCAGATCCACATAATTGACAATGGAAGTAAGCGGTGTTTTGATATCATGGGAAACATTCGTGATCAGGTCTGCCTTCATCCGTTCATTCCGGATCCGCTCCTGAATGGCTTCGCTCAGCCCTGCACGGATATTATTCACAGAAGCTGCAATGCCTCTTTCCTGTCCGTGAAACTGTTCCACATCCAGTGTCGTATCCAGTGCCCCTGCCGCAATTTTTTCAATTGCATGCTGGATCTCATATCTTTCGCGCGCCTTACGCGTACACAGTCTGGGATTCTGTCCGGAGATAAACACCCGTCTAAGGAAGCTTCCTGCCTGATAGATCAGACTGTGTGTCAGAAGGGTATTGTTTTTAACCCGCCGGACAATGCTCATATAAAACAGCAGGAATACAACATCGATCAGATACCCGACTGTTCCGACCGCTACCATCAGTCCGGACAGTTCAAACTGGATGTCATGGAGATTTCTCCCCAAAAAGAGCACAAGATAAATGAATGCCACAAAAAGCACCATCTGGATATCCGTATAAATTTTATCGATCCAGGTCAGGTAAATGGTTGCATCCTCCTCCGACCGGCGCCCTGCAACACCTGTCAGATAGGCAAGAAATACAAAGCTTCCGACCATGCCGATCACCATAAACAGGCTGAGAATACCCAGCCCTCCGATATGTCTGCGCAGATTGTATCCGATCCCATAGATTCCGCAAAGCATCATAATCAGAAACATCTGATGCATGACAATGGCTGCGCCCTTTTTTCCGCTGGAGAATTCTTTCATAGATAGCTACGCCCCCGCTTCGATTTTATAGCCGACACCCCAGACCACTTTCAGATACCGCGGTTCTTTCGGATTGATTTCGATTTTTTCCCGGATATGCCGGATGTGGACAGCAACTGTATTGTCAGCGCCAATTGCTTCTTCATTCCAGATTTCCTCATAAATCTGACTGATGGAAAATACTTTTCCTTTATTTTTCATGAGAAGCAGAAGAATGTTGTATTCGATCGGAGTCAGTTTGACCTCTTCCCCATCTACCGTAACTTTTTTTAATTCATCGTTAATAACCAGACCGCCGGCTTCATAAACGGCATCACCGGAAGGAGTGCTCGAAAGTGTGGTATAACGCCGCAGCTGTGACTTCACACGGGCAACCAGTTCCAGCGGATTAAACGGCTTGGTCACATAATCGTCCGCCCCCACGTTCAGCCCCAGAATCTTATCCGCATCTTCTGTCTTGGCAGACAGGATGATAATGGGAATGCTGCTTGTTTTACGTGCCTGGAATGTCGCACGGATTCCATCCAGTTTCGGCATCATCACGTCGATCACCATCAGATCAATTTTCTTTGTGCGAAGCATCTCCAGAGCCTGTTCCCCGTCATATGCTTTTACTACCTGGTATCCTTCCTGAATCAGGTAAATCTCAATTGCGTCTACAATTTCCTTGTCATCATCACACACCAGAATCGTCATGTGGATGTCCTCCTATCAGGTTCTTGATCTTGTTCTGAAAGCCGGCGGATTTTTCTTCTGCTGCTTCCTGTTCTTCCTGTTCATCTTTCCACTTAAAATAATCAGCATCCAGATTCACACGCAGTTGTTCTTCCAGCTGCTTTAACTCTTCATCGTCATCTTCTACCGTAACCGGTGCCGGAATCTCCGGCTTCGGCGACAGCTTCTTTGGTTTTTCCACCGGCTTTTCCACTGGCTTTTCTACTGGTTCTTCCGCAAGGTCTTCTACCGGTTCTTCCGGTACGGAAAGTCCAAGCTTATCCAGATATTCCTGGTTAATCTTAATATCGGTCTGCCGGTTTGCGTAAATTGCTTTTTCTTCCCGCTTCTCCTGCTCGTACTCCGGTCTTCCTTCCATCTTTTCCTTCTCAATCTCGCGGTTCCGTTCCTCGATGATCTTTAAGTACTTTTCGGTATCAACCAGATCCTGCAGCTGTCCTTTGAGTTCAGATTTGTTGGTTCTTAATTCCTGTTCTTCTTTTTCCATCTGTTCTTTAATTTCCTGATAGATGGCACCGACCTTTTTGTCCGCCTCCTGCATGATATCCTGCATACGGTTTAACGTTTCATCCATATACATGACAGATGCCGCATAAATGTCCTCTGCCTTACGGCTTGCATCCCAGATGATCTGATCTCCCTTTTTATGGAAATCGCGCTCTGCCTTGTCACGGCTTCGAATGGTCAGTTCGTATTCATCCATAATCTGATAAATACATGTATTGAGTTCCGCCAGCAGATCAATCACCTGCTGCTTATCTATGATAACTTTACTCGGCTCTTTCGGATACGGCTCACTCTTCGACAGCAAAACGTGAAGACTGCGCAGTACCTTTTCCGTATTGTCCTGTGCTCCCATGTGTCCTGATTCCTTCCATAATAGATAATCTGTCTCTTATACACATCTCCGAGCCCACGAGACTAGGCATGATC
>ERZ1026950.757-NODE-757-length-12864-cov-7.601999_pt1 | contig 12864 bp, 10 predicted proteins | sample MGYA00519302_ERZ1026950 | MGnify/ENA primary metagenome ERZ1026950 (study PRJEB26926, sample SAMN06164747) | human gut metagenome | biome: ENVO:00009003; feature: ENVO:2100002; material: ENVO:00002003 | host: Homo sapiens | place: USA | collected 2012 ... | reverse complement strand
CCTATTAAGTCGTCGGCAGCGTCAGATGTGTATAAGAGACAGGTATAATGTGGAATACATGGCGGATAAACAGGAACTCCCGTATGAAGGACGTGCTGAATTACGCCAACGTCTATCCAAGCCGATGCTTGACAGCTTTGAACTCTGGCTTAAAAACACATACCCTAAAGTTCTAAAACGAAGTCTTATGGGAAAAGCCATAGCCTATGCCTACTCCCTGCTGCCAAGAATGAAACCGTATCTCCATGACGGAAGAATTTTCATTGACAACAATCGCTGTGAGAATGCCCTGAGGCCACTGGTCATATCAAGAAAGAACATGCTGTTCTGCGGAAACCACGAAGCGGCTGAGAATACGGCTATAATCTGTTCCTTGCTTGGCTCATGTAAGGAACGTGGTGTCAACCCCAGAGAGTGGCTGAATGATGTGATCAGTAAACTCCCCTATTATCTGGCTCCCAAATCAGACAGAGACCTGAAGGAACTGCTACCGGATGTATGGAGAAAATAATCAGGACAGTTCCGGGAAAATGCAGGAAAAAACGGGAAAAAGCGAGACTGACACTCAATGACAACCCTGAGATAAGTTGGTATATGGAAATTGAGATGCACTTACAATGGAGTGCATCCCACTGAAAAATTGAATGCACAAGATGTAGTTGAGCAGTCGCTTACCCCTTAAAAACAAGGAGTTGACGCATGTGTACAGCCCCTTATTTTTTGTATAGCCCGGCCTCCTCTGGCATATTGCCGTTGCTTCCATCTGTAACAAGCAAAATCAGAATCTATATGCGGAACTTTTTGTTCCCGTAGCTGAGAAAGTCCTTCGTGGCATATTTCACACTGAATGGTCCGTAGTCACCGAGAGCCGAATGCGCAATTTGCTTGTCCGGTTCTGTCACATGCTCGACAGGTTCTCCCGTAGTATCAGTATCCTTGTATGACATAGGCTGCATGCTGGCGATGGCTGACCCGGCAGCCGCCGCACGCAATTTCCTGAACGCATTGGAGAGGATTCCGACCATCATCGACCAGTACAAGTCTAAGAACGAAGTGCTGGAAAAGGAGATTCCGCAGTTGCAGGAGATAGCGGGCAAGGTGTGGAAGAAGGAGGACGAGCTGAAACAGCTTAAGTCCGAACTCGCCGCACTGGACCGCAAGATACAGCTTGAGCTGGCTCCTCCGGAGCAGGAAAACACGGAAGAGAACCGGCAAGGCAACGAGAAAAAACAGACGGAACAACAGCCGGAAAGCCCGCACGTGGACTTTGTACGCAGTCATTTAATTATAGGGAGACCCGGTTTATCGGAATCCAAAGGTGTAAAACTTTAATATCGAAGTCTTGACAGAAAAAGCCAGTGGTTGAATTTTTCACCACTGGCTTTAATTCTAATAATTTTTCAATCTAATATGACCGAATCTATAACGTTAAATCATAGATTATGTGTCTATTTGTGAAGAAAAAGACGTAACTTTGTATCAAAATCAAATAAGCATAACAATGGAGCCATCTATATACAGTTTTTCACTTTATACCGCACTGCCGTTGATGTTATTCTTCGGCTTTTATTTTTTGTTTGCAAAGACTCCTGAAAAGAAAATTTTCAAGAATTATCTCCGCTCCCGACAGATTATGGGTATAGCTATGCTGCTGCTTTCGGCAAATTATTCGGTACATTTCTTCTTTGGTATCCGATTCAAAAATGCGGATTCTGCCATATTGATGAACATGTCCACATACTTCCTGTGCTATTCTCTGTTCAGTTCGGCATTGATAATGTTGCTTGATCGTTTTTACATTACCAAACGGCGTGTGTGGACACATATCATTTCATGGATTATATTTTCAACTCTTTCCGGAGTTGTGTTGTTCCTGTTGCCAAGCGGAATCATGCAAAAAATCTCTTTATTTGCTTTAGCTGTCTGGTTAATCGTTTTTGGAGTCGTTTTAGCTCGCAGAGTCATAATTGCATATCGTAGAGCCATTCGGATTTTCAATGAAACTCAGGCGGATGATATAGGCACATATATCGAATGGCTTTCCATATTCACTTATTGGGCTGTTATCTTCGGTGTCGGATGCGGATTGCTGACATTTCTGCCAGACAAATATGTTTTTATCTGGATTTTGTCGTCAATACCGTTCTACAGCTATCTTTTCTACAGCTATCAGAACTACCTGCTGTTCTATGAACAGGTGGAAAATGCGTTTGAGCAGGATATACAATCTGAAGAAGAACTTCTGACAAATTCGGGAACTGAACCCGAAATGGTTTCAGAAGAGGAAGTTCCAGTGTCCTATACAGAAATTATAGAGAAGGTGGCCAACTGGATAAAGACAGACGGCTATGTCCAGCAGGGACTTACCATAAAAGAACTGTCCGAAATACAAACTCTGACATCCTTCGAAAGCCCAATCTCCCATACTTGTCACACTTTCCGGAATAACAACTTCCGTCACAAAGCTGCATAACATAAATGCATAATCTCCGATGCGGGTCACACCTTCGCCAATCGTCAAGGAGGAAATCCTGTTCACATGCGGATACCAAGGCGGAGTTTCCGAAGTACCTCCATCTCTATAATCGGGCATAGGTCCTTCCCCGGTAATCGTCAGGACACCATCCTCCGTCAAAGTCCATGTAAGCTCCCCGGTCGTTCCCCCAAAAATCACCGCCGCCGAATCGCTGCCATCGCAAGAAGATAACCCTACAGGAAACAGCAGGCAAAAACACAAAGACCAAAATAAAAATCTTCTCATAAGCTGAAAATCATTAAATCCCCCTAAAAACAGTTCGTCCAATAAAACAATTCGACATAAATATATAAAAAATTATTCAAAGAGCGCCTATTCGGCAATATTTGCCATGGTGATTGATTATACGATTTAGTGTATCCCCCAGGATTTATCAGGATTTAGTTCGTCATCGCCTCATTTTCTTTACAGCGACAATCACGCCCCAAGCCCCATAATATCGCCCTACTAATCTCTTTATCAACGATGTACTTCGTCATAGCATACAATAACCACAAAATACATCCGTAGCAAACATGCTTGATCATCATCGGTGGTCGCTGCTCTATGCCCTGCTCCTCCTTATCCTTTATATGAAAATCGATTTTTACAAAGACTTTTAATCCAAAGCGTTATATGACAAAGGTAATGACGGGCCGACGGTCGCCGGCACAATTCGTATGTTTTTCAACTTCCCAAAACACCTTCCCTACCGGGACCGAAAGAGATTTCAGACCAGAACCGATCAACACGTCCACGACACACCAACGGGTTCTCTCTCCCGCACCACACAAACCTCAATCGCGAATACACACGATCCGCAATCTATCGCCTACATAAATTTAACGCTTTTAATACGGGTGTCCCGCCCGGCGATTTCACGTTCGACGAGGCCCGTCACCACATCTGCGGCATCGTGCCAGCGGTTAGCACGGAATTTCCAGCGGTAAGTGGTCAGATGGGCATACAATTCGGGCCAGCGCAGCGCCCAGTCGCAGGGAAAACGTACCGTATGAACCACCGTCGCTGCGTTCGAGAGGATGCGGGCTTCCTTGTTAGCGGACTGGTGAAACCACTCCACACGAACCTGCGGCGCTAAAGCCTGCACCGCGCGGGCAAATCCCCGGCCTCCGTTGTTACTCTCGATCAGTGCCGCACGCGTACCCGACTCGCGGAGCATCGTTCCCACCAGTCCTTCGGTCATCTCCATCGGTTCGCGCGAATAAACCGCATCGGTAACGTAGATCACCCCGTCCGGATCGACGACATAACAGAGCGAACAGAGGTAATCGTCGCCCGTATCGGCCGTATCGGTATAGTTCGCCCGGCGCACGATGTCGCGGGGCAGCTCCTCGTAAGTCAGGAAATTATCCCCGTAGAGCAGCCCTTCGCGCACCGAAGGACGCCCCTGATACATACACTCGAACCGCACGGGATCGAGCCGCCGCTTACCACGCAGCAATTCCGCGCCGTGAAGCTCCTCCCAGAGCGCTTCGCCCGGTTCACGGGGATCGACCGGCGACGGAGGACGCGTTTTGAGAGCTTCGAAGTTCAAATAGAGCCAGGTATCGGGCGGCAGCGTATCGAGCTGCGCCCAGTCGGTGAACTCGACGAAAGGCTCCCGGCGGCAGAGCGTGCCGATCAAATCCTCCTCGTGCCAGCGCGTGAAGACGATCAACTCGCCGGAGAAGTTGTGCATACGGGTCTTCACGACCGAGGTGTACCACTCCCAACAGTTCTCCCGCACGACGGGCGAATTGGCCTCCATCGCATCTTTGTACATATAGTAATCAATTTTGTCGCAGATTAACAAAAAAACGTTAAATTTGCGCTAAAGATTGATTGACAGCGTTATGGAAAAATCGAAAAGAGTAGTCGGTTACGCCCGTGTTTCGACGGAGGCACAAGACATTACCCGTCAAATTGAACTTATTACGGCCTATTGTAGCGACCGAAATTATCATCTAATCAAAATCATTCAAGAGAAAATTTCGGGAGCCAGAAAGGACAGGAAAAGTCTAAATGAACTTTTAGATGTGGACGATGCGGTCGCCGATATGATTATCGTGTCGGAACTCTCCCGTTTATCGCGTGAAGATGATATTTTATCCGTTCTTTCAACGATAAACGAACTTTTGAAACAAGGTGTCGATATTCTGTTTTTGGATAAGCAAGACCGCATTTATAAGGCTGGAACTATTTTATCCCTTTACGACATCATTACGCTGTCAGTAGAAGCCAAAGCAAGTGCCGACGAACGCTACAAGATTGCAGGTCGGATGCAGACGGGTTTACGCTCCAAACTGGCCGAGTTTAGCAATATGTTTGCAGGCGGTACGGTTCCTTTCGGCTACAAAGTCATTCACAATCCCGATTACAAACTGAACCAAACGCCTAAAAACCTGCTTGTCGTCGATGCCAAAGAAGCCGAAGCGGTAAAATACCTTTTTCAGCAGCTAATCGACGGCAATACGATACGGCAGACTGTAAGGGTTTACAATAAATTATACCCTTACAAACTCTCTTATTCGGGCATCTGCCGCATTATCCGCAATCCCAAATACAAAGGGGAGATATACCGACGGGGAAAATTGTACGGCCAAATTCCCGAACTGCAAATCATCACGCCCGAAGATTTCGACAAGGCCAACAAACAGATGCGTGAAAACAGCCTGTTTCAAAGCAATGCTCCGAAATACTATAATCCGCTGAAAGGTTTGCTGTTTTGCCCGTGTGGATGCGGTCTTTACATGAAACCCAACCACAACAGCTATCTAATCTATCGTTGTTCAAGTGCTTATAACGACAAACAGAAATGCGAAAATTACGGCGTCAAATGCGCTTATATCCTATCGTCCGTTTGGACTTGTGTAAAGGAAACCTTGCACACCGAGGAATACAAGCGCTTCAATACCCAGCGGGCAAATGAATTGCAGGGGATAAACAAGCAGATTCGGGAAACAATCACCCGAAAAGTCAATAGCGTCGATGAACTGAAAACGCAATCGGCATCGTTGATTGCCAAAATCAAGAAACTGAATAATGATGACCTTATCAATGAATTGGAAACCGATTATAACGTGCTTTGCAAACAAATCAAGCAAACCGAGCAGGAAATTTCCGAACTGAACGGACAGATAGCCGAAAACGATGCCGAAATAAAACGGAATGTGGAGCAGAAAGATTTTAGCAAAATGGAGCAGTCGGCCTTATACAAGGAAAAATTGCAAAAAGCCGTCTATCATTCCCTCTCTGCCATGCGTGGCATTTTGGAAATAATCTTTAAGAACGGCATGACACGTTACGTGCTGATTAAAAAGCACCGAAACGGCGGAACCTACCTTTTGCCCGATACGTTCAAAGGCGACATGGAACGGAAACAAATTATCGTTCCGTCCTTACGAACCGACAAGGATAATCCCTATTCAGCCCAGCCAATGAATTTGCGCTACACGTTCGACGAATTTTTCAAGGCCATGCCCGTCGAAGAATACGAGATCCCGATAACGGAATGAAAAAAGAGGGCGATTGCTGTAATGGCAATCGTCCCCTTTTCGGTTCGGTTAAACGACCGAACAATTAAAGATGTTCCCGTAACAGATCAAGGATTATCTGTTCTTGTGTCTGCGTAGAGGTTTTGCGGGCATTTTGGATTTTATCCGCCTGCCATTGGGTAAGATTCTTTAATTTTTCTTCCATTTCAGAAGTGTAGGCGGATGCGTCATCGGCAGCATTATAACCGTCTTGGATGAATGTAATCAAATACTTTTTGGCGAGGAATTTAGCCGTGAATTTTTCACTTGCCGCTTCAAACCATTTGCGGCTCTTGGCACACCACCCGTCAGCCTCTTGCAGACATTGGGGCATTTCACGGGTTTTAAGACTTGCCACCAAATCTTTGGCTTTGAGTTTGTTGTTGCCACACGCCCAAAACGAGATTGTCGAAAGCGGGAAATTGCGTCGTTGCAATTCCATAGCAAAATCAAAGGCCGCATTTGTTTCCTTAATGGCCATTGCGGGGGCTGCCATGTAGTCGGAACCTTTCCACGTTTTCGTGCAAATGTTCATTTCGGCAATGAGCAATGCAATGGCAACCCCTTTATTCAGCGGCTCAATGACCACCAAATCTTCAAGCGGCAAGCCTAATTCAAGGTAGGCTTTCAGACGGTGCTGACCGTCCAAAACAGCGTAATAATCCTTTGCATGTTCATCGGCAATATCGTTGCCGTCCAAATCGGTCAGGTGACCGCCCGATGCTATGATGGCTTTACCGTTCACCGCCGTAATGGGACACAACATCCCATATTCGGCAAGAGAATCCTTTTTTGCCTTAATCGCTTTTTCATCGGTAGGACGATTGCCTTTGATAAAAGCAAATTGAGAAGATTTGAAAATTTCAAAAACATTTAAGTTTTTCATAATATTTCTTACTCCTTGTTAGGGAGAGGCTTAAATTATGCTGCATCCCTTGCCCAAGTGTTTGCAGGTCGTCGGGGTTATCCCTTTCGACACTGCAAAAGTACTATTGCCAGCGACCCTTTGCAGGGAGTAAAAAACAGCCCATTTCCTACTCCCTAAAATCCATAGATAGCGGATTCAGTATGCGGCAGCTTGTTTGCATAGGTTTTCAGCACTCCTTTCAGCGATTCATCGCTATCCTTAAAGTTTACATTTCGTGTCAGCCGCATAAAATAGAACAGACGGGAAATAAGCAACATTTTATTATAAGATACCTCTTTATCGCATCTGTGTTCATTCGCCGCACCTCGATTCGGCAATTTCAAAGCATCGAACAGATGTTTGAACTTATCCGCTGCAAAGCACATATAATAGGATGAATTTGTGAATGTCGTTGTGTAGGTAGAATGATCTATTATGCGGTAAAACTCCTTGTCTTTCCACTCTTTGAGTTTTTGCCTTAATCCATACATAACTGCTGCTTTTACATTTGGGTCTGCTTCGCGGCTCTTTTTACCCTTTACTCGGAATGTAATCTCAAAATCTTTTGAATCTCCGATATAGTCTAATATTTTGGTTAATGATTTTGGCGGGAGTTTAACCCAAAAACATTTGGTAAACTTTTCAATCGACCAATCATAAACAAACAGCACAGCCCACCAAAATTTATTTACGTCCAATCCAAAGCCTTTAATTGTCGCTATAATATCCGTTTCCTGCAAAAACATTTCTTTTGTAAACGGGGCTTTTATCTTCTCCTGACAGACCCTATCCCAAAATCTGCGTGGGAAAGTGTCTATGACTTCATCACCCATATAATTCCAAGAATCGGTAATCGCATATACATATTCCAACTCTTTTTCTTCTTGTTCGTCGGCTTCATAAAAGACAAATCCTAAATCGTCGGTTCTAATACTCATAATCCAAATTATTTTATTTCCAAATTTAGCGAATTTCGCTGAAAAGCCCTCATTTCGGCTCCCGATAAAGAATTCCCCGATTCATTTGTTTGCTGAAAATAACCTCTGTACCTTTACAGAAGCCAGCAAGAGGGATAAGGGCGATGCCTAAATCTGTCCCCTGCTTCGTGCTCAAAAGTGGCACTTATACCACTACCTACCCAACCAACACCTAATTTAGGCTCTCGGCTCTGAAGAGCCTCAAACCCGATTTTCAGACTATGCTGTACTATGTAACGCAACACAAATGATTCGACAACCGAAAAGCCGCCAAAGCCGCGTTAGGCTCCGCCTGCTTTCGGAAATTATTAAAAACAAAAGAGATACTATTTACTAATTACGTCGCTAACGATGAATTATACAACGATTCCAAAATCAATTTGCCAGCTTCAGACGGGCAACGGCAAACCGACTGACATTTACGTTTGAGCAACGATTAAATGCAAATCGGACTACAAGACACAAACAAGCCATATAACGGAAGATAGGCTGTCCCAAATAACAGGAGTAAATATCCGTACCGTCAAACGGTCTGTCCAACGATTGGAGGAGTGCGGAGCAATGCAGGTTACAACCCGCATAATCGACGGATGCAAACGCCGTAATTCCTATTATATAGCCAATCCCCAAACGGATTTCTTTTTCGTGGATAACCGATTCTTTGCAAAGAACCATCCGCCGAAAATCGCGGGCTTTCTACTCATATTAAAGGCTATATGTCTTAATAATACGAATACTATCCTTTGAAATATCGGACAGATTGCCGATGCTGTCGGAATGAACCGCAACACGGTTTCCACTCTTATTAAAGAGAGTAACGGATTAGGACTGATTAAGGCCCTACCGAACGGCTACGAAATAACGGATGATTGCTTTGTAAATCCGCCGCAGAAAGATACGGCACACGCCGTCTATAATGAAATATGTCAATTCTGCCTAACAAAGGGAACAAATCCGCCGCAATGAAATGAACGGGCAATGAATCGGATTCTTACTAAATACAACATTCCGAATCTGTCGGCTGATAATTCGCTGTCGGTTACTTATGCCCTAAATGAACGGTGCAAGATGATTCCCGAATCCGTGTCGCTGGCTTATTTCGTTAAGGTGCTATGCACCCAAGACCCGATAAAGGCCAATAAGCTACATTTACAATCTTTTCTACTCACATAATATACTTTCGTTCAGACGCTCCGATTTTTATAGTCGGGGCGTTTTGCTTTGATAGGCCGACCATGAAGATACTATCACTTTTTCACCCCTCCCCCTTTTCAGATGGAAAATCGAATTTTTATCCATTACATATAATAGGATTCCACATAAAACAGACCGCCCCCTATTCATGCCCGAAACCATCTAACAGCATAAGATTATTGATATTACATGAAGTTGGATTACTACTAATAACCGAAGAATAAAACTTAATCGCTATGTACGAAACACAAGAGAGAGCCAAACGGATTACGGACATCCATGTTTTATGGGGACAAAGCACGGTTATCGAGGAGCTGATCCAAGCGGGGAAAATCGACGAGGAATATATCTATCCCTTTAACGGGGACGAGGTGCTGGAATGGTGGCTTGTTACTCCGTGGCTGGCCGAACGACTGAAAGAGCAGGGCGAAATCATCATTGACAAATTAGGGTGTCGTTGGTGGGGACGGCTGACGAGCGGGCAGGCGATTTACATGGACGGCGTAATACAAGAAATTTGCGGGAACGATTAACCCAACTTACAACTAACAAAGTTTCGATTCCATACTCCCTGCTATTGGATAGAAACTTTGTTTTCAAGAACTTTGCACAATTAAATACGGCAACAGCACCCGAAAGGGCAAGATGTTTTGCAATTTCCGCCGAATATGCTACTTTTGCAGTAACATATTGAATACACGGAAAGTGTAGCTTGTTCTCGTTAAGCGAATCTGACAGTTCAAAAGACAAGAGAATAGGCGAACATCTACCGCGTCATATCCTTACGGATAGGCGTGGGGCTGTTGCTTATTATATTGTCAAGGTTTTGTCAGAACCCGCTTAACTATAATAGGCTTTCAGTCCTGCGCTTTCTTTTGCACATAAGCCACTATCGAGGGACGGATAGTAAGATTTGAAACACTTGTTCAACTTAAATAAATCTTACTATGAAAAAACTATTGGCCTTTGCCGCATTATTTGCGGTGGTTGCGCTCACATCGTGTAAATACGATGATGATGACCTTTGGAACAGCGTTCACGGATTGGAAAACCGTGTCGCAAAATTAGAGGAACTCTGCAAGCAGATGAACACAAATATTTCATCGTTGCAGACTATCGTAACAGCATTACAAAACAACGTCTATGTTACGGGGACTACACCTCTTATGAAAGACGGCAAAGAAATCGGCTATACAATTACTTTCAGCAAAGGTAACCCTATTACCATCTACCACGGTAAAGACGGACAAGACGGTGAAGATGGGATAACACCCACTATCAGCGTAAAGAAAGATACTGATGGTGTCTATTATTGGACGTTGAACGGTGAATTTATCATGGTCGATGGTGGAAAAATCCAAGCCGAGGGTAAAGACGGCACAAATGGAACCAACGGCACGACCCCGCAATTCAAAATCGAAAACGATTATTGGTTTGTTTCCTATGATAACGGAGCAAATTGGACGCAGTTAGGTAAAGCAACAGGTGAAGATGGCATTGGTGGCGATTCCATGTTTTCGGGCGTGGATTATAAAACCAGCACCGACTATGTAATCTTTACATTGGCTGACGGTACGCAAATCAAACTGCCTACATGGTCTGCTTTTGAAGCCTTACAGCGTCTTTGCAACGAAACGAATACCAACCTTTCGGCATTACAAACGATTGTGACAGCACTCCAAAACAACGATTATATCACGAGTGTAGACCCACTGACCGAGAACGGCAAGGTGGTAGGCTACACGATTAAGTTCGCCAAGAGTAACCCGATTGTGATTTATAACGGTAAAGATGGTACGGATGGCGTCGATGGAAACACTCCCGTTATCGGTGTGAAGAAAGACGGGGATGGCATCTATTATTGGACGCTGGACGGTGAATTTATCATTGTGGACGGACAGAAAATCAAGGCACAGGGGACAGACGGCAGTGATGGTGCAGATGGTGTTACGCCGAAACTCGAAATTCGAGAGGGCTATTGGTGGATTTCCTATGACAACGGAACGAATTGGACGCAATTAGGCAAAGCTACGGGAGAGGACGGCAAGGATGCAGATAGCATCAAAATCACGCAGGATGAGAACAATGTTTACTTTGAATTGGCAGATGGTACGGTAATCACGATTTCCAAAACGGGACAATCGGTAGACCCGAATATTATTCAGTTCGCAGATGAAAATGTAAAGAAACTATGTGTGGGAATGTGGGACACTAATGGAGATCTTGAATTATCCTATGACGAAGCCGCAACGGTTACATCACTTGGCACAACATTCACAGGAAACTCGGAAATTCAGATTTTTAATGAATTGAAACACTTTACAGGTTTGACAGTTCTTGATGATGCATTCAGCGGTTGTTCCAATCTATGGAAAGTGACGATTCCTGTAAATGTAGAGTCGATGACCTTTAATAATTTCAAGGGTTGTGTTTCATTGAAAACAATAACTTTTGAGAAAGGTTCAAAATTAAAAGCTTTCACAGGGGGACATGATAATAATTATAAGATTTTGGGTGCCTTTTTAGACTGCAAATCCTTAACTACTATTGAGATTCCTGCAAGCGTAGAAAGCCTTGGAACAGCTTTCAAGGGTTCATCATTGAGAACAATTACGTTTGAGAAAGGTTCAAAATTGAAATCTATCACAGGAGGTTATCAGAACAAAGATAATTATTCGGGTGCCCTTTCAGACTGCAAAGCCTTAACCTTCATCGAGATTCCCGCAAGTGTGGAAACGATTGAAATTGCCGCATTCTGGCATTGTTCATCATTAGAAATGATTACGTTTGAGAAAGGTTCAAAATTGGAATCTATCTCAGGAGTTCGTGATTTGGGAGCCTTTGATGGGGCAATAAATCTTACGACCGTTGATATGTCTGAATGTACACAAGTCAAAAGAATAGATGAATACACTTTTTATGGCAATTCCAACCTTCGATTATTCAAAATAGGTACAGAAATACCGCCGACATGTAAAGATTATACTTTTTACAACATTAATCCTTATTCGGTGCTGAAAGTGCCGTCAGGATGCACTGATGCATATAAAAAAGCAACAGGATGGAAAAAATTTGCAAGCATTACGGGATTAGATGAATAAAAATAAGAACTTATGAGTAACTATCAAAATCGCATTGATTTTATTTCCCGCACGCGACAAATTCTTGTTCAATACGAACACAACTGCAACTCTGAAAAGACCCTCTTTATGAATTGTTGTGTGGGCCTCTTAATTATGCCGCAACAATGCGCAGACCATGACAAAAATATATCCGTAGATGGATTAGTTGATTATGAAAACTGGGGAATTGATACAACCAAAATCACAGCGAATGAACACAGAAAAGGAGTTGATAAGAATTCAATAGAAAATATAGCCTATCATATCCGTAACTCAATATGCCACTATCGGTTCGATATAATGAATTGCAATGTAGAAAACATTGAGAATATCCATATTATGGATAAAAGCGGAGATGATGTAAATGCACCTATTACATTTGATCTGGAATTAAGTTTCGATGATTTCCGAAAATTCGTGCTGAAATACGCAGATAAGTTAGAAGAAAAATTAACGAATAGTTGAATTTTCATCTGACCTTCCGAGTGACAGACTTTGTGAAAAGGTTAGTCTATAAGACCCTTTTGCAGAGTTTGTCACTTTCTTATTTTGTTTATTTTACTAATAATCTTATCTTTATAAAGATAAATAACAATTAAATTTTAGCTAAAATGAA
>ERZ1026950.754-NODE-754-length-12905-cov-5.133307_pt1 | contig 12905 bp, 16 predicted proteins | sample MGYA00519302_ERZ1026950 | MGnify/ENA primary metagenome ERZ1026950 (study PRJEB26926, sample SAMN06164747) | human gut metagenome | biome: ENVO:00009003; feature: ENVO:2100002; material: ENVO:00002003 | host: Homo sapiens | place: USA | collected 2012 ... | reverse complement strand
TCAGATGTGTATAAGAGACAGGTTTAGCAGTTGCTACAGCAGTTACAGGCGGAGCAGCTGCAGTAGTAGCTGGAGCTGCACTTTCAGGAGCTATTGCTGGCGGTGCATCAGGAGCAGTAATTGGTACTATAGGTGGTGCTATCGAAAATGGATGGGATGGAGCATTGGATGGAGCTGTTGATGGCTTTTTATCTGGCGCAATCATTGGTGGAGCTACAGGTGCATTATCATCAGGTGTGAATATAGCTCGAGGAACTACTCAAATTGTCGGGAAAGCCCATGGAACAATATTGCATAAAATAGCATCAAATATGGAAGCTGGAAAAATGGCTGCTTCGGGTAGATATTCTCAGATTGGTTTAAACAAGTCATTAAGTAAGATGGGATTAAAAGGAGGAGCTAAACGTCCTGATGTAATTGGTATAGCCAGAAAAGGAAAAAATAAATTGGTTGAAGTTGTAAGTAGAAGTCAGAAAGTAAGCGAATTAACCAATAAAACTGCTAAAATGGTGTCCCAGAATACGAATACAACTGGAAAGGTTATATCAATGAAATGGGCAAGACTTACGCCTAAAAAATGGAGACTATATTAAAAATGAGTACGATACCAATACCTCATAATCTGAAATTGTGTTTCAATGTAAACAGTAATGAAAGCAATCAAAATAATGTTTTTGGCATGATGAAATGTATCTGTGGGTGTGATGAATTTTACATTCAATATTTTGGCGATTTGTCAAAGCATTTTATAGAGCATTACGTTCTAAAAACTGTTTTATGTGATGAGGAATATGTAATGTGCATGAAAGCAATTTGTGCAAAATGCAAAAGAAAGTATACTGTTTTTAACAGTCTTACAAATGGTTATGATTCTTTCACTCGAAGCAACAAAAAAAATATCGATCTACAATCAATGAAAACTTTTTCATGTAGAAAATGCAAAAAAGATATTTTTCGAATTTTTATAACTCTTGAATATCTTGATAAGCAGGACATCATGGAAGATGTTGGTGAAGATTTTGAATTGGGGAACGCTTTCAGTTGGATTGCTGTTGATTTGGAATGCAGATCATGCTTTAAAAAATATTATAAATTTATAGACTATGAAACGTCATAAATACAATTAACAAGAACTGTAAAATATACCATAATAACAATTATTCTAGCTACATATACTTACTAAGGTATAGCAAAATATTATAACGTAAAATCTATTAACGTGGAACGACCAATTCGGTATGTTATCAAAATTGTTAATGATAGGAATAGACAAAATCCTGCTTTTTCACATACTTTTGGCTGTTTTTCCACTTCTAATGTGCCGCTGAAATTGTCAAGAAAATACGATTGATCAGTAAGAAGTGTACTTCCTTTAAAATTCAACCACCTAAAAAAGGGCAGTTCTGTCCGGCAAACAGCTGGGCAGGACTGCCCTTTCTATTTTTTCAAGCAGCATACAATCCGGCGAAACGAACGGTTTTGTATGCTGCTTTTTTCTTTCTCCCGCTTGTTCATATAAAATTTACATCTAAAACCTTCCTATTTTGCTTCTCTCAATTGTCTTAGTAATTTCAGGAGGGCAAAAAAGGGCTTCTCAAAACTGAATATGGAGGGAGGGAAAATAATGTCTGCTCCCTCACATGATGATGATCAGCTGAAACTTGAGATTTTCGATCGTTTCAGTAAAACAGTGATGAGAAATGCAAGCAGAAATTTCGCCGCTGCTGCAAAAACAAGAAGGAAAAATGAGTCGGTCAACACAGATATCGTACAGTACATTTTGAAAACACACGGTGAAAATGCTGTTTATCCATCCGAACATTTCATCGATGCTGGAAACGGATACTGCTGTGTCGTTGCAACAGAATGGCTGTATCAGGCAATGCTGCTGTTGCCGCCCAAACAAAAGGAAGTGGTTATTTTGGAATTCTGGTATGGAATGTCTATTTCCGAGATTTCCGAAACATTGCGGATCTCCAGACGCTCCGTGTCAGAACGGAAGAAAAACGCATTTGCAAATATTCGCAGTTATTACGAAAGGACACAAAAGCATGAAACTGGATTATGAAACGGTGTATCGTGCTGTCAAAGGTGACCATGATGCACAGGAAAAGTTGCTACAGTATTACGATGCATATATCAGTGCATTGTCAACTGTGGTTGAGATTTGTTCAGACGGCACAGAACACCAGTATGTGTGTGAAGATCAGAAAGCAGAGATACAAACAAAGTATCTGGAGGCACTTTCTAAGTGTAAGGTGATAAAATGATAGAAACAGATTTATTTGAATTTGCCTATGTGCCGGATTGGTACGGGCAGTTAGAACAATTGGAAGAAATGGCGTTGCCGGAAGCATGGCGATTTCGAAAGCCGCAGACCGAATGTAAAAATACAGATACGCCGATTTTGGAACGGTATCTCCATATGATGTTCCGGAAGCTGAGCATCGATTACAACACCGGAGAAACGGCGTATTTCCATGTGGAAAATAATTGTGCCTGCTTTCATACAGGACTGTACACAAGGCAGTATCAGGCAATCTACGCCTGCTTTGAACGAAATAAAAAGAAAGACACCACATTGAAATGGTATTTCACCGGCTTCTGTGATGCTGTTTCTTCCAAGCTGCGATATGTAGAGCCGCTGCCCAAAAAGCCATATTTCCCGATGATGCAAAATGGTGTAAACTTCAATCCGGAATGGCCAATTCGGGTAAATGCAGAACACATTCTCAGCGACCCGGAAAATCGGGAACGGCTGCCAAAGAAGCTGCTTCGGTTTAAGAATCTGCCATTGCTGCTGGAAACAGCAGTGGAACTGGGCAGACGAAAAGCAGTAATTGAGCCAGGGCTGGTAGTACCGCAGGGATACCAGAATCAATTGCAGTTTCTGCTTCCGATCTGCTTAACAGATATGGAAAAACCGAACCTTGCCATGACCTTGGCAGAACGAAACGGATATTATCTGGGCAGCACTTGTCTGACACTGGAAATGGCATATCTGAATGCAAGAATGATTGCAAGACCCATTGCTCCGTGGCTGACCAGTTTGGTAAAAAAGTGAGAACATCCGATGAGGTGCAGAATTTTTTTCTGTACCTTGTCGGTGTTTTTATGCCTGTACAAATTGAAAATGTTTTGTGAACTTTTTTCAAACTACCAAGAAGGCTGGTAGTTTGAATGATAGAGTAAGTTCGACGATTAGGAAAGGGGGTGTCCATGTGAGTGTGAATGAACGGCGTGCCGAAATCATGAAGATTTTAGTTGCTCGCAGACAAACAACAGTTCCACTTCTTGCACAGGAATTGTGTGTATGTTGTAATACTGTTCGCAACGACATTCATGCACTTGCATTGGACTATCCTCTGGAGACGTGTTCCGGGAATGGCGGCGGTGTTAGAGTAGCAGATTGGTATCATCCATATAAAAATATGCTTACAGAAGAACAATCTGTTGCTTTGGAGCAATTGCTATTGTTTGCAGATATTCGGCAAGCAGAAGTGATTCGCCAAATATTAGCGGAATTTAGTTCTCAGATCTATCGTCAAAAATATGCAAAGGAGTGAAATCAAATGAAAACCCTCATAGATGTCCTTGCTGCACTCAGCGATTTCGTAAAGGTCGCATCAGAGTGGGCAGAAAGTGCTTCCAAAGCGGAAATGGAGACGTTTACACAGATCTGTCCGCAAAAAGAAGAAACGGTCAAAAAAGCAGTGGAAAAGGCGGTCACACTGGAAGAAGTCCGCAGCGTTCTGGTAAATCTGTCCCGCAGTGGACAAAAGGAAACGGTGCTGAAACTGCTGCAAAAGCATGGCGGCAGTCGATTGTCTGAAGTTCCGCCGGAACGGTACGCTGCACTATTTGCAGATGCACAGGAGGCAGCCCATGCCGAATAAACACGCTATGCTCTCTGCTTCCTCCAGTGCTCGATGGCTGGCGTGTCCGCCCTCCGCACAGATCTGTGCTGCCCTGCCGGATACCGTGACGGACTACGCACGGGAAGGCACGTGTGCTCACGAGTTGGCAGAATATAAGGTGCAGAAATTGCTCGGGAATCCGGCATCTAATCCCACGGAGAACTTAGACTTCTACGATGCAGAAATGGAAGACTGCACGGACAGCTATGCACAATACATCGCCGAACTGCTGGCAACTCTGCAAGAACCCATGGTCTTAGTGGAACAGCGTCTGGATTTCAGCCGATACGTTCCGGATGGCTTCGGAACGGGTGATTGCGTGATTGTTGCAGATTCCGTTCTAACCGTCATCGACTTCAAGTATGGCAAGGGCGTAGCAGTATCTGCCGACCACAACTCGCAGATGATGCTGTATGCTCTTGGAGCGTTGGAACTGTTCGATGCCCTCTATGACATTGTAGAGGTTCGGATGGTGATTTTTCAGCCGAGAATCCAGAACCTCAGCGAATGCACTCTGCCGCTGTCAGAACTGCTGCACTGGGCAGAAACCGAACTGAAACCAAAAGCCGAACTTGCCGCCAGAGGCGAGGGCGAATTCTCTGCCGGAGAGCACTGCCGCTTCTGCAAAGTGAAAGCAACTTGCCGGAAACGGGCGGAGTACAATCTGCAATTGGCGAAGTATGATTTCGCCATGCCGGACAAGCTGACCGATACCGAAATCGAAGCAATTTTGGAAACTGCCGACCAACTGGTTGCATGGGCTTCCGATGTCAAGGAATACGCTTTGCAGCAGTCCTTACAGGGAAAAGCGTGGAAGAATTGGAAGCTGGTTGAAGGCAGAGCAAGACGAGCATATTGCAGTGAAACTGCAGCAGCGGAGGTGGTACAAACTGCTGGATTCGACCCATACGAACATAAGGTACTGGGCATTACCGCAATGACCAGAATGCTGGGCAAGAAAAAATTCGAAGAATTGTTGGGAGATTTGCTTGTGAAACCAAAGGGAAAGCCAACACTTGTTCCGCTATCAGACAAACGACCTGCGTGGAATACTGCACAGGTAGATTTCAAAGAATAAAGGAGTTTTTATCATGGCAAAGTATATCAATCCTGCAAAAGTAGTAACCGGTGTATGCAGATTTAGCTACGCCAACCTCTGGGAAGCAAAGGCAATGGACGAGAACAGCAAGCCAAAGTACAGTGTTTCCCTCATCATTCCGAAGTCGGACACGAAAACCATCGAGAAGATTCGTGCCGCCATTCAGGCCGCCTACGAGGAAGGACAGGGCAAGTTGAAAGGCAACAGCAAGTCCGTTCCGCCGCTGACTTCTCTCAAGACACCGCTTCGGGATGGTGACTTGGAACGACCGGACGATGAAGCGTATGCCAACAGCTATTTCGTCAACGCCAATTCCATCACTGCCCCAGGCATTGTGGACGCTGCTTGCCAGCAGATTTTAGACCACAGCGAGATTTACAGCGGTGTCTACGGCAGAGCCAGCATCACCTTCTATGCGTTCAACACCAAGACATCCCGTGGTATTGCCTGCGGACTGCAGAACATCCAGAAGATTCGGGATGGCGAGCCGCTGGGCGGTCACAGCCGTGCAGAGGACGACTTTGCAACCGTAGAAGACGAGGATTTTCTGAACTAAGATAGCTGGGCGGACAGCTAGGCGTTATGCTTGGGTGGGTAATTGAGATAAACATGATTACAATTGATATCGAAACAAAATCCGATAAGGACATATCAAAATGCGGCATTTATGCTTATACAGATACCCCATATTTTGATATTTTGCTGTTTGCCTATTCCATAGACGGACAGCCTGTTCAGGTAGTGGATATGGCAAACGGTGAAGAAATTCCCGAAAATGTTCTCGCTGCTCTTGTTGATGAAAACGTGATAAAAAGGGCATTTAATGTGAATTTTGAGAGAGTTTGTCTTTCAAAATATCTTCGTAAGAATTATCCTCAATATTTTCAGAGTTACAGCATTGACGAAGATACTGTCGGAGATTTCTTAAATCCTGAAAGCTGGCACTGCTCTATGATTCATGCAAGAACGCTCGGACTGCCGTCATCACTTGCAGAAGTCGGAAAGGTTCTGGGCATTGAACAGCAGAAAATGACAGAGGGCAAGGCTCTCGTCAAATTCTTTTGTGTGCCATACGACACAGTTGACGGTGTCCCACAGTTTCATAATCCGAAAGATTATCCCGATAAATGGGAGATTTTTAAAGCATACAACAAGCGAGATGTTGAGGCTGAATTGGAAATTGACAGAAAACTGTCACGTTTTCCTGTCCCCGATTTTATCTGGCAGGAATTTTATCTTGACCAGGAAATTAACGACAGAGGTATTCTCGTAGATATGCAGCTTGCAGATAAGGCAATTAGCCTTGATGCAGAGGCAAAAGAAGAACTGACAGCTGAAATGAAAAGGTTGACAGGCGTAGAAAATCCGAATTCTGTATATCAGTTGCTGGATTGGCTTGAAACACAGGGGTACAAGTCGGATTCACTTGGCAAAACACAGGTGCAGGAACTCATCAAAACTGCAAAAGAACCTGTGAAATCTGTGCTTCAGATGCGTTTGCAGTTGTCTAAATCTTCGGTGAAAAAATATACTGCTATGAAAAATACAGCTTGCAGCGATAATCGTGCAAGAGGGATGTTCAGCTTTTATGGGGCATCAAGAACGGGGCGTTGGGCTGGCAGAAATGTGCAATTGCAAAATCTTCCGCAGAATCACTTGCCGGATTTATCAGAAGCCCGTGAACTTGTAAAGTACGGTTCTTTTGAAGATATTCAGATGCTGTATGATGATGTTCCTGATACGCTGTCACAGCTTATCCGTACCGCTTTTATTCCAAGACAGGGTATGAAGTTTATTGTTGCGGACTTCTCTGCCATTGAAGCAAGAGTGATCGCATGGCTTGCAGGTGAAGAATGGCGAATGAAGGCTTTTGCAAACGGTGAGGACATTTACTGTGCATCAGCATCAAAGATGTTCGGTGTGCCAGTTGTAAAGCATGGTGAAAACGGTCATTTAAGGCAGAAAGGAAAGATATCCGAATTGGCTTGTGGTTTCGGCGGATCGGTTGGAGCCATGAAAGCGATGGGAGCAGATTCTCTTGGCTTATCCGATACGGAACTGAAACAGATCGTAACCGACTGGCGTGAGGCTTCACCGCATATTACAGAACACTGGTGGGCGGTAGATAGAGCTGTAAAAAAGGCAGTCAAAGAAAAAACAGCAACGAAAACACACGGACTGCTATTTTCCTATGAGGCAGGGTTTCTGTTCATAAGGCTGCCAAGCGGAAGACGTCTTGCTTATGCTAAACCCTACATCGGTAAGAATAAATTCGGTGGTGAATCTGTTACATATATGGGCATTAATGCTCAGAAAAAATGGGACAGACTTGAAAGTTATGGGCCGAAATTTGTAGAGAACTGCGTCCAAGGAATTGCAAGAGATCTGCTGATGTATTCCATGCAGACACTATCACAATATTTCATTGTCGGTCATATTCACGATGAAATGATCATCGAATGCCCGAAAGATACAAAGCTGGATGAGATCTGTCAGCAGATGGCGAGAACGCCAGACTGGGCAAAGGGACTGTTGCTTCGGGCAGACGGATATGAATGCAGCTTTTACAAGAAAGATTAGGAGGATTCCATATGTTTTACATCAAAGAAAATTTGAATGACACCACCAGTATCTCCGTGGAGATCAACAATGAAAACGTATACTGCCGCTGCCCGCAGTGCAGTGCAGAAGTGCCGGTTGATCTGAGTATCTTCTGGACAGCAGAAAACTTTGACATTTTCAGCAGTGCCGTTTACTGCGATGCCTGCACACTGAAGCGGCTGAAAGGAGCACTGCATGAATCTGTATAACGCTGAGGGGTACATTGATCTCACTGCTTATGAGGCACTGAGCCGTATTGAACGAGAGGAACGCAAGGCGAAAAAGGCTGCCGCTTATCGACCGATGGTATACATTTGTTCTCCCTATTCCCACGGCTGCATCAATGACAATATCGAAAACGCCAGACGATACAGCCGCTTTGCGGTAGATACCCACTATGTCCCTATCGCTCCTCACTTGCTGTTTCCGCAGTTCATGGATGACAGTCTGGGTGAAGATCGTCAGACAGCGATGTTCATGAATTTGGTACTGCTGTCAAAGTGTGCCCAGCTGTGGGTGTTTGGCTCTGTGCGGTCGGAGGGTATGCAGCAGGAAATCAAATGGGCGAAGCGGCGGCATATGACCATTCGGTATTTTACAGAAGAACTGGAGGAAATAGAATGAAATTTACGCTCTATACAGCAAACTGTACCGGCAATGAAAAGAATATCCTTTATCCCAACCAAAAGGTCATTACTTCAGAAGCGGACTTGAAAAAAGCCGTTGTCTACGATCATGTCTGTGCTCAGTATGAGAATTTTGCCCGCAGTGACGCTAATTTCCTGCTGTCTGATGTAGTACCCATGGATTGTGACAACGACCATTCAGATGACCCGAAAGACTGGATCACACAGGAAAAACTGGCAGGTTTCCTCAGTGATGTTGCATTTGCAGTGACCTACAGCCGTCATCATCTGTTGACAAAAGGCAGCAAATCTGCCCGTCCACGTTTCCATGTTTTCTTTCCTACTTCACCCTGCAAAAACGCCACGATGCACAAGGCAGTTAAAAATCAGATTCATAAGGAACTGCCGTTCTTTGACGGAAATGCACTGGATGCCTCACGTTTTTTGTTTGGTTGTCCGAGCGATGTTGTATGGCACGAAGGAAGTTTATCCATTGAGGACTGGCTCACGCTGATGAAATCGAACCGTAATATTCCGCAGGGGCAGCGTAACAGCACAATGTCTCGCATGGCTGGAAAGCTTGTAAAGCGTTTTGGCGTGACTGAGGAAAGTTATCAGAAGTTTCTGGAAAAAGCAGCAGAATGCGAACCGCCGCTACCGGATGAAGAACTGGAAACCATCTGGCACAGTGCCTGCAAATTCGGCAAAAAAGTAACCTCGCAGGAAGGATATATTTCTCCTGAAGCATATGGCAAACAATCCCTGATTCCCGATGATTTTTCGGATGTTGGAGAGGCTCGCACATTTGTAGAAGGCTTCTCAGATGAGGTGGCATTTACCATTGCGACCGATTATCTTCGCTACAACGGAACCTACTGGGAGGAGTCAGAACACGCTGTCACCCTTGCCATGATCGAACATACAGACGTACAGCTGGCAGAGGCGGAAAAGCAGGTGGAAGCGTCACTTTTGAAACTGGAAAGCCTCGGTGTTGCAAGAGATGCAGCAATTAATGGCGGTAAAAAGTTTCGGGATAGTCTGGACGAGGAACAGATCGCCGCATACAAGGAGTATCAGTACTATGCCGCTTTCAAGGCGTTTGTCATGAAATATCGCCATGTTCGCAGTATGACCAATGCACTGGATGCCGCAAAGCCGCTTGTGCTCCACAATCCCGAAGCCCTCGACAGCAATCCCATGCTCTTGAATACCCCCGGAGGCACGTATTATCTGCCCGAAGGATTGAATGGCTGGAAGCCCACAGACCCTGCCGACCTCTTAACGAAAGTGACGGCGGTCGTTCCGAGCAATGAAGGCGAAGAACTCTGGAATGATGCGTTGCAGGTGTTCTTCTGCGGTGACCAAAGCCTGATTGACTATGTGCAGATGATTTGCGGACTTTGTATTGTGGGCAAGGTATATTTGGAGGCGATGATTATTGCTTACGGTGACGGACGAAACGGAAAATCAACTTTTTGGAATGTCATCTACAAGGTTCTCGGTAGTTACAGCGGAAACATTTCAGCAGATGCCCTGACTGTCAATTGCAAGAGAAACGTGAAGCCGGAGATGGCGGAACTGAAAGGAAAACGGATGATTATTGCGGCAGAATTGCAGGAAGGGATGCGGCTGAATACCAGTGTCGTCAAGCAGCTGTGCTCGACCGACCCGATTTTTGCCGAAAAGAAATTCAAAGCACCATTCCACTTTGAACCTTCACATACTTTGGTGCTGTATACCAATCATCTTCCGAAGGTTGGTGCATCGGATGATGGCACATGGCGGAGATTGATTGTCATTCCATTTCACGCCAAGATTCAGGGTTCTAAGGACATCAAAAACTATACGCAGCATCTTGTGGATAACGCAGGCGGTGCAGTGCTTTCCTGGCTGATTGAGGGTGCAAGAAAGGTGATTGCGGCAAACTATCAGATCAACAGACCGCAGTGTGTTTTAGATGCAATCGGAGCCTATCGGGAAGGCAATGACTGGCTTGGAAACTTCATCAATGAATGCTGTGAGGTGGATAAAAGCTATCAGGAAAAGTCCGGAGAACTATATCGGCACTACCGTGAATACTGTCTTGAAAATGGTGAGTTTGTTCGCAGCACATCAGATTTCTATTCTGCTTTGGAACAAGCTGGGTATAAACGTAAGAGAACAACACAGTGTAATGTGATTGTGGGACTGTGCATCAAATTCGATTTCCTTGACTAAAAGTATGTTTTTGACTTCCACTTTATAAAATCGACCTCCACTTTTAAGGTCAAAAAACACCGAAATATAGGGAAAGTGGAAGTCATAGGAACTCATATACAGACTTTACGCAGGCGAGAAAAAAAGTAAAATTTTTCTCTATATATAAGGTTTGTATTTGACTTCCTATGACCTCCATTTTCTCGAAAAACAGGGAGAATCCATGCGAGAAAAAATCATTGAAGAAAAACTCACAAAGGCAGTAAAGCAAAATGGCGGTGTGTGTTGGAAATTCACGTCTCCCGGAACGGCAGGCGTTCCAGATCGCATCGTATTGATGCCCGGCGGTAGAATTGCTTTTGTGGAAGTAAAAGCACCCGGAGAGAAACCCAGACCACTTCAACTTTCCCGGCATAAACTTCTGAGGCGATTGGGTTTTCTGGTTTATGTCTTGGATGCTTGTGAGGACATCGATAAAATCATCTGGGAGGTGAAAAACGATGGAACTACATGATTATCAGAAATATGCTGTTCGATTTATCGAAGAACATCCAATCGCAGCACTCTTTCTGGATATGGGACTTGGTAAAACGATTACAACACTGACCGCAATCCACAATTTGATGTTTGATTTGTTTGCGGTCAGAAAGGTTTTGATTATTGCACCGCTGCGAGTTGCACGGGATACATGGTCTGCTGAAATTGAAAAATGGGAGCACTTGAAACCGCTGCGATACAGTGTAGCAGTTGGCACAGAGGAAGAACGCCTTTCCGCCCTGAAAGCCCCTGCCGACCTTTACATCATCAACCGGGAGAACATTGACTGGCTCGTCAACAACACGAAGTTCGATTATGACATGGTGGTGATTGATGAGCTTTCCAGCTTTAAGAGCCACCAGAGCAAACGCTTCAAAGCCCTGATGAAAGTTCGACCGAACGTGAAAAGAATCGTAGGTTTGACAGGCACTCCTGCCAGCAACGGCTTGATGGATTTATGGGCGGAATTTCGTCTGCTGGATATGGGGCAGCGGCTCGGCAGATTCATCGGGCAGTATCGGAATGCCTACTTCAAGCCAGACAAGCAGAACGGATATATCGTGTATTCCTACAAACCCCTGCCCGATGCCGAAGAACGGATCTACGAAAAAATATCGGACATTACTGTTTCGATGAAAGCCCTCGACCACCTGCACATGCCGGAATTACTTTCAAACGAATATCCCGTGCAGCTGTCCGACACGGAGCAAGAAACCTACAAGCGGTTCAAGTCCGAATTGATTCTGGAGATGCAGGACACTGAGATCACCGCCGCCAACGCTGCAAGTCTATCCAACAAACTTTCCCAGCTGGCAAATGGTGCAGTGTATGACGACACCGGAGCGGTGATTCCCATTCACAGCCGAAAGCTGGATGCACTGGAAGATTTGATAGAGGCAGCCAACGGCAAGCCCGTTCTGATAGCGTATTGGTTCAAGCATGATTTGGAGCGGATTCAAGAGCGACTGCAACAGCTTCGGGTTTCGTATCAGGAAATCCAGTCTTCCGACAGTATCCGGAACTGGAATGCCGGAAAGCTGCAAGTTGGTCTGCTGCACCCAGCATCTGCTGGTCATGGCTTGAACTTACAGGCAGGCGGTTCTCACCTGATTTGGTTCGGACTGACCTGGAGTCTGGAACTCTACCAGCAGACCAACGCCAGACTGTGGCGGCAGGGGCAGCAGTCCGAAACGGTTGTCATTCAACATCTCATCACCAAGGGTACGATTGACGAACGTATCCTGAAAGCCCTGACCCGGAAAGAACAAACCCAGACCGCTTTGATGCAGGCAGTCAAAGCAGAACTTGGAGGTAGCAGATGAATATCATTTGGCAGTACTTAGACAAACGGAGTGCCGCTGTAAACGCACTGAAGGATTACAGCAGCATGGCTTACATCCTTGCACACACAGACGAAGAAATCGCACAGGTGCATGAAGACACCACCACCCTTGGCAGTCCGGCATTTACAGATATGCCGAGCGGCAGTCCGAACCCGCAGTCCGGAGAAATGAGAATCATCGCTGCCATTGACGAAATTGATGTACTGCGGGAACGGTATCGTCAGGCAAAGGAATACATGGAATGGTTTCAGCCTGCATGGGACAGTCTGTCGGAGGATGAACGGTATGTGCTGGAACAGTTCTATGGAGGAGAAGAAGAAAAACAGATTGATGCTGTTTACAATATCTGTGAGCACCTGCATATCGAACGTTCTACAGCTTACAATAAGAAAAATCGTGCAGTGCAGCATCTTGCTTTGCTTTTGTACGGAAAGGCATGAGGTAATTTGATGGACGAAATTGCTGAATAAACATGATATAATAATATCATAGAAAACTGACCGAAAGCCCTGTGGTGTTCCGCATGGGCTTTCGTTGTATCCGGAGGTGAACCTTATGCCGAGGAAGGCACTGAAGCCATGCAAGC
>ERZ1026950.750-NODE-750-length-12940-cov-5.105316_pt1 | contig 12940 bp, 15 predicted proteins | sample MGYA00519302_ERZ1026950 | MGnify/ENA primary metagenome ERZ1026950 (study PRJEB26926, sample SAMN06164747) | human gut metagenome | biome: ENVO:00009003; feature: ENVO:2100002; material: ENVO:00002003 | host: Homo sapiens | place: USA | collected 2012 ... | reverse complement strand
GTATTTTCCAAAATAATAGAAGACAGGGTAAGGCAGGGAAGCAGGGCCCTCATCTTGGCACACAGGGGAGAACTTCTTGACCAGGCGGCTGACAAGCTCGCTTCCACCACAGGGCTTATGTGCGCCACGGAGAAAGCAGAGCAATCTTGTCTCGGCAGCTGGTTCAGGGTAGTAGTTGGATCGGTGCAATCTCTCATGAGGGAAAAGCGATTAGGTAAATTCGACGAAAACTATTTTGACACTATAGTAGTCGATGAAGCTCATCACTGTATTTCCGACAGCTACCAGAAGGTACTTGAACATTTCCCGAAAGCGAAGGTACTGGGTGTAACGGCAACACCTGACCGTGGCGACATGAGAAATCTTGGAAGCTATTTTGAGAGCTTAGCGTATGAGTATACGCTGCCAAAAGCGATAAAGGAGGGATACCTCTGCCCGATAAAGGCGCAGACAATACCTCTAAAGCTGGATCTTTCTTCTGTTAGTGTTCAGGCCGGCGACTTCAAGGCAGGCGATATCGGTACTGCCCTCGATCCGTATCTTGTGCAAATAGCGGAAGAAATGGGAAAGGTGTGTCACGATAGGAAAACGGTCGTATTTCTGCCACTAATAAAAACCAGCAAAAAGTTTTGTAAAATGCTCAATGAGGCAGGGTTTGCAGCCGCCGAAGTGAATGGAGACAGCAAAGACAGGGCGGAGATCCTGAAAGACTTTGAGGACGGGAAATACAATGTGCTGTGCAACAGCATGCTACTTACGGAGGGATGGGACTGCCCGTCCGTAGACTGCATAGTAGTGCTACGGCCAACAAAAATAAGGAGCCTCTATTGCCAAATGGTAGGAAGGGGTACAAGACTTTCTCCGGAAACAGGAAAAACAGAGTTGCTGTTATTGGATTTTCTTTGGCACACGGAACGCCACGAGCTCTGCCATCCGGCACATTTAATATGCGAATCAGAAGAGGTCGCAAAGAAGATGACAGAAAAAATTGAGGAAGCGGGCTGTCCTGTTGATATCGAAGAAGCGGAAGAGCAGGCCGCAGAAGATGTAGTAGCGCAGAGAGAAGAAGCCCTTGCAAAGAAGCTAAGCGAGATGAGATCAAGAAAACGCAAGCTCGTGGATCCTCTGCAGTTCGAGATGTCGATCCAGGCAGAAGACCTTACGGGATACGTGCCGGCGTTCGGATGGGAGATGGCGCCGCCGTCTGGAACACAGCTAAAAGCTTTAGAAAAACTCGGGATATATCCTGATGAGATCGATAATGCTGGGAAGGCATCAAAACTTTTAAGTAGGCTCGATGCAAGAAAGAAGGCAGGACTGACAACACCGAAACAGATTAGGTTTTTAGAGAGCAGAGGATTTAAGCATGTAGGAACATGGGATTTCACCGCTGCGAAAAACCTTATAGACAGGATTGCAGGAAACGGCTGGAGGGTACCACACAGCATAGACCCGTCCACATATAAGCCGGTGCCTAAAGGAGACAATACAGCATGGAAAAATATAGTCTGGTAGACATAATCGAATATATAGACCCGAGAGATCTTACGTATGAGGAATGGCTGCAGGTCGGTATGGGGCTTAAGGAAGACGGCTGCAGTCCTGATGATTGGGATAGATGGAGCAGGAAAGACGTAGACAGGTACCATGCAAATGAATGCTACAAAAAATGGGAAACTTTTAGGGGTGAAGCAGGTACAAAAGTTACGGCTGGGACCATTGTGCAGATGGCAAAAGAAAGAGGCTGGCAGCCGGATAAGGGGACTGCACTCGAATGGGATGCAGAGATTGGAAGTAAGGATGATCTCGTGGTCGTAGAAAAAGAATGGCTCGAAAGCAAAGAGGTTGTAGAGCCCGAGTACTGGAGGCCAGCGGAACAGCTTATAAAATATATTGATACTCTGTTCGATAGTGATGAAAACGTCGGATATGTTACGGAGTCGTGGGAAAAGGACGGAAGGCATCTTCCGAGAAAAGGATCCTATGACAGGACTGCGGGACAGCTTATCGAACAGCTCGGAAAATGCGGAGACGATATCGGTGCAGTGCTCGGAGACTACAAGGAAGAAGCAGGGGCGTGGATCCGTTTTAATCCACTTGATGGCAACGGTGTAAAAAACGAAAATGTGACGGATTACAGGTATGCCCTCATAGAGTCTGATGATATGCCGATAGAAGATCAGAACGCCATCGTGAGGGAGCTTGAGCTTCCCGTAGCGTGTCTTGTACATTCAGGCGGAAAGAGTCTCCACGCGATTGTAAAAGTCGAAGCAAGGGACTATATGGAGTACAGAAAACGCGTCGACTATCTTTACGATGTATGTCGCAAGAACGGGCTTAAAGTCGACAGCCAGAACAGGAATCCTTCACGACTTTCTCGCATGCCGGGAGTTACAAGAAAAGGCATGAAGCAGTTCCTTGTAGATACTAATATAGGCAAGGAGTCCTGGGATGAGTGGAAGGAATGGATCGAAAGTGTAAATGACGACCTTCCGGATCCTGAAAGTCTTATGGACACGTGGAACAATCTTCCGGAACTCTCGCCGCCACTTATCGACGGGGTCTTGAGGCAGGGACACAAGATGCTCCTTGCAGGTCCCAGCAAAGCAGGTAAATCTTACGCCTTAATAGAACTCTGTATCGCTATCGCAGAAGGTAAGAAATGGCTCGGTCAGTGGAAATGTGCAAAAGGAAAAGTAATGTATGTAAACCTCGAACTTGACAGAGCGAGCTGCCTGCACAGGTTTAGGGACGTGTATGAAGCTATGATGATCAGGCCTGATAACCTTGCGAATATCGATATATGGAACCTTAGGGGGAAATCGGTACCGATGGACAAACTGGCACCGAAACTCATAAGAAGGGCCGCCAAGAAGAACTATCTAGCGATCGTTATAGACCCGATATATAAGGTCATAACAGGTGACGAAAACAGCGCTGATCAGATGGCTCATTTCTGCAACCAATTCGACCTGGTATGTAATGACCTGGGCGCAGCAGTAATCTACTGCCACCACCACAGCAAGGGTGGCCAGGGGCAGAAGAGATCCATGGACAGAGCTTCGGGATCCGGGGTATTTGCAAGAGATCCGGATGCGCTCCTGGACCTGATCGAGCTTGATATATCGGAAGATCTTCGCGCCCAGAAACGAAATGATTTTACGTGCAGAGCCTGCATCGATGTTCTCGACAGGTATTCAAGTACGTGGGAAGACCATGTGTCACAGGACGATATGTGTAGCGCTACACAGATGAAAAAAGCCTGTGACAGGTATCTTTTAGGTGAAGATGCACGAGAGGTTGATAAGGCGATAAAAATGGCTGAGAAGCAGGCTGAGGCGCTTACAGCGTGGAGAATAGAGGGAACATTAAGGGAGTTTCCGAAGTTCCCGCCGGTGAATCTGTGGTTTGACTATCCAGCGCACGTGATTGATCAGAACGGAGTGCTGCAGGATATGCAGCCTGAGGGCGAACATGCACCTCCTTGGAAGAAAAATTTAGGCAAAAAAAAGAGCCCTGAAGAGAAAGCTGAGGAGGCAAAACAGGCTGTCGAAACTGCCTATGAAGTGTGCAAAATCGATGAGATCATAACGGTAAAATCAATGGCAGAATACATGGGCGTGAGTGAAAAAACCGTCCGCAGAAAGCTGAAAGAACACGGTGGATTTGATGTAAAAGACGGCCAGGTAATCGAGAGGGACAAGGGACAAAACCGATAAAATGTCCCTGTCCGTACTGAGGGACAAAAAGACAAAAGCTCGATTTTGTCCCTGTCCCGATACAGGGACAAAGGGACAAATCCTCGAAAATGTCCCTGTCCCTGATTCTTAGGGAAAAACGGGTGCTATATATATAATTATAATTAGTTTATGAATATAGTCAGTAACTATGATGACTGTAAGTCAGAGAGGAACTTTTGTCCCTCTGGGTCTGGGACAAAAAGTCCCTCTGCCATCACTGACTGTCGCGCGTGAGGGAAAAAGAAATGGTTGAAAAAGAAAAAAAGTATGCTAACAAATATTGGGAAAATGAAGAGGGCGAACTCATCGAGTTTGGGGACTGCTTTATGCGCTGCTATGATGGCGCCGGAAAGCTTCAGTTCGGAAGGTTTGTTATAAACGCAAAAAACGGGGAGAAAAGATACCATGTAAAATTCGTGCTTGATAAAAAAGAGCTCGTGGAGAGCAGCGAGGGTCTCAGCTATCTTCAGCAGACCTTAGAAGACTGGGAAGGCAGCTATGAAGATTGAGTTTTTTATGGCAATGGAGCCACCGACAATAACATACCAGATGAAGGGTGTTGCAGTAAAAAACGGAAAGGCATTCATGTACAATTCGGCAGAGCTGAATGCAGCGAAGATAAAACTAAGGGCATATCTTTCAGGGCACGTTCCGGAAAAGCCGCTTGAAGGTCCTGTATGGCTGGGCGTTAAGTGGTGCTTTTCGATAAAAGGAAATCATCGAGATGGGGAGTATAAGACATCGAAGCCAGATACAGACAATCTTGAAAAAATGCTCAAAGACGTTATGGAGGAACTGGGATTTTTTAAAAATGACGCACAAGTAGCATCGGAGCACATTGAAAAGTTTTGGGCAGATATTCCGGGAATATATATTGCGATGTGGGAGATTGAAAGAAAATGAATACGCGATTATATATGGCAGTTACAGCAGACAAGTATGAACTGCCGTGTGCTGTAGCTGATACAGGAGCTGAACTGGCAAAGCTCTGTAAGATAGATAAGCATTACCTGTATATTTGCAGAATGCGTGACAGAGCCTGCAAGTCTTTGGGGATGAAATTTGTTACCGTTGAAGTTGAGGAGGATTAAAAACATGATAATGCAAACTGATAATCTTAATCGAAAGGCAAAAGCGGATGCGGGAAAACCACGGCTGTCGCTGGTCCCGTCGGAGATTATACGGGATATTGCCAGAGTACGCGAATACGGCAACGACAAATACGGCGATCCAGAGAACTGGAAAACAGTTGAGCCTGAAAGATACCGTGACGCAGCTTATAGACACATGCTTGCATATATAGATGATCCACAGAGTATTGATGAAGAAAGTGGATACCCGCACCTGTGGCATTTAGCTTGTAATGTGGCATTTCTTTGTGAACTAGAAGAAAGGAAAAAATAAGATGAATAGTGTGGCATTGATCGGGAGACTTACAAAGGATCCTGAGGTGAGATATATTTCCGAAAATCAGACGGCAGTAGCATCCTTTACTGTAGCGATAGACAGACCTGTAAAAGCGGGTCAGGAGAAGAAAGCGGATTTCCCAAGGGTTACGATTTTTGGAAAGCAAGCTGAAAACTGCGAGAAGTATCTTGCCAAGGGAAGACTCGTAGGTGTTCAGGGAAGGATTCAGACAGGTAGTTATACCAATAAAGACGGTGTTACTGTATACACTACGGATGTTGTCGCCGACAGAGTAGAATTTTTGGAATGGGGCGAGAAGCCCGCTAAAAACGAGCAGGACGAGCCGGACGGCATACCTGAAGGATTTAGGGCAATAGAGGACAGCGACATACCATTTTAGGAGGATTGGAAATGAAATATAAAGTAGGAGATAGGGTTAGAATTAGAGAAGACTTACAACCAAATGTGGAATATGAAGGAGATTACTTTGTACCGGACATGGGGGACTTTAAGGGAGAGATTGCTACCGTAATTAAAGTTTATGGAGATGGTTATCGAATAAATGAAGATGGTGGAGATTGGAAGTGGACAGACAAAATGTTTGAGCCTGTGGAATTTACCAAGAAGGACTTGAAGCCGGGGGATATTTTAACATATAGGAATGGTACTCGTGCACACGTTGAAGAAAATGGATGCATTTTTAACTTTGGAGAAAATTGTGAATACCTCTCAGATAATTTAACCAATACAGGTGTTATGGGAAGTGCCCTTGACATCGTAAAAGTAGAACGCCCACAAGTTATATGGGAGAGACCAAAAGAAAAGACCAACGAAGAGCTTCACAGAGAAATGTGGAACTGGCTTGCAGAAAACCCGGAGAAACAGAAAAGTGACTGGTTTGATAAGGAAGATGTCGATGCTTTAAATGAATGTTTTGCATGTGAAGAATGTAACAGTAACTGTGGAGAATGTCCATTAGACAGTAACGTGATAGGATGCGGCAAAAGTTGCGGATTATATCACATATGGTTGGCGAGCGAAGATGTGGATGTCAGGAGAGCGCTTGCTAAAGTAATAGCAGGGTTGCCGTGGAAGTCTGTTGAATAAACGCGGCAAGAGTGTCAAAAATATTCAATGGGAGTTTACATAATGATAGGACAGCAAATGGGCGGCGGAACATCCGAAAAAGACAAGGCAAAGCGAATTTTTGAAGATGTTTCCGAATGCTAGAATACGGGGCGACGTACTGGAAATTAGACCGTGCGATATTGACGATAATATAGAGTGTATAGACAGAGACGAGGAATGTTATGAATGCTATAGGAAATACTGGCTTGCGGAGGTAGAGTGATGAAACGGGCGAAGAAGCCAAAGAAAAAACCGGTGACAATGACCACGACACAGATTGAAAAGCTAAAGGACGAAGTACGCAGGGATGTCCTCGACAAGATGTGCCTGCTTATATTGGCAGCGACAAGCGATGAGGTCGGATTAACGGAAGACGAGATATGCAACATCATGAGGCGCACCGACAGGTACGCAGGGTATATAGGACAGCATTTGGCACAGATGAAAGATATTCAAAGCACCATAGAAAAGAACACGGGAGTTAAATTGAAAGGGTGGAGCTGATGAAAATAGCAAAAGACGGCGTAATTGAAAAGATAGCAAAGAACGCTGTGACAGAAAAATGGTATGTCAGGGTGAAGATATCCGCCACGGTGTATCAGACATATTCCGGGCTTGATAAACGTCCTAAATTGTGCGTAGGTGATGAGGTTAAAACGGGAGATGAAATATGACCAAAGATCGGCTTAAAAAGCTACGAGCTCTTGTAAAAGAAGCAGAACACTTGCAATCACAGTACATAGATGCGATTTGTTTTCCGAAAGAACAGGTAGTAGACTCATATAAGGACTACTCAACCGGATTTCCCCATACCAAGTCAATATCTGGGTATGGGGATTCGGCGTATGTAGATGTCCGGCAGAAGTTGTACGAGAAACAGAGGCAGATACAGCAGGAGATCGCTTTTCTGGAAGACTGGCTCGACTCGGTAGAAGACCCGGAACTTAGAGACATCCTTCGGCTACAGTACATAAACGGGCTGACGCAGGAGCAGATTGCGGTGGAATTGGGGTATAGCGAACGGACTATCCGAAGGAAGCTTTGTGAGTTTTGGAAAGATGTCCTTTAATGTCCGGTTTTGTCCATGCTATAATAATATCGGGTGAAGAAGCGAAGCGTGATTTAGCTGAAAATCCACAAAATGCACAATATTGGGCAATAAAGTTGCAGCAATATCCAGCAGCTTTCATGAAGACGGCTATTGATGCAATAAGTTTATCGGATGAGTTGATAAGAAAGTGGCTTTCGGACGAGATGTTAAAAAATAATCCTGAGGAACTTGAGAAAGCAGTGAGTTTTTTAACAAGTCATAAAGATTCAAAAGTACACGGGAGGCATTATTCGTATGATGAATGTATGAAGCACGGACTAAAAATTACTTTAATGGAAGATGAGAATGATTTGCAAGATAGTATTCTGAGTATACATCATTGTTTTATTATTACTTTTGCACATACTGATGCGATAAAAATTATAGGGAATAATATGCATAAGGATTATATTGTGTTGCATAATATGCCAAATGGAGGGATGTAGTATGAAAAAAACAATCTCAACAAAAGAAATTAAGGATTTATATAAAAAAGTAGGAGTTAGTGAGAAGCAGTGTGCAGATATTAGTTCAATAAGGAAAAATATAAACACAGGTACGATGAATAATAAATTGTCAAATCGCTTAAATATAGGATCAGACGACAAGCTATAACTTTATTATAATTGAGTACTCAGAGACGGTTGACACCGTCTCTTTTTATATACCCAAAACAAAACGAACGAGAGAGGTGAGGCGGTTTGCCAAGACAGAGAAGCCCGAAGCGAGACTTGGCTTATCAGCTTTGGCTCGAATCCGATAAAAAGAAAAAATTAAAAGATATAGCTGCGGAGCTTGAAGTTTCCGAGTCCCAGATCCGCAAGTGGAAGAATCAAGACAACTGGAATGGTAACGTTACCGATAAGGGGAAAGGTAATGTTACTAAACGGAAAAGGGGTGGTCAGCCCGGAAACAAGAATGCAGTAGGCGGCAATCAGTCGGCGCCGTTGCGGAATAACAATGCTGAGAAATTCGGTTTCTTTCGGAAGTACCTTCCGGAGGAAACCGTTTCTATTATGGAGGAAATGCCAAAGGATCCACTTGATGTGCTTTGGGATCAGATCCAGATTGCATATGCTGCCATTATCAGGGCTCAGTCAATTATGTATGTAAAGGACAGGAAAGATAAGACGATTGAAAAGGTTGAAGAAAAAGACGGAAATGTTATCGGAGAGCGCTGGGAGGTCCAGCAGGCCTGGGACAAGCAAAGCAACTTTCTTCAGGCGCAGGCCAGGGCCCAGAAGTCTCTGGAGGGACTTGTCAAGCAATATGACAATATGCTTAGGGAGCGCGGTGAACTGGCTACAGAGGAGCAACGAGCAAGGATAGAGCAGATTAAGGCAAGGACAGAACAGATTAGAGGAGCCGATCAGAATCCAGTCGAGGATAAGGTCGAAAAGCTGCTTAGCAGGATAGGTGATGAGCTTGAGTCTGAATGAAATATACACAGATAAGCAGATAGAGGTTTTGAGGGCCTGTAAGAATACGGATTGGTTTATGCTGATCAACCACGGGGCAAAGCGTTCCGGGAAAACTCAGCTTGATAATGATATTTTCCTGCAGGAGCTGATTCGCACCAGGGATACGGCGAAGAGGCTGGGTATTGATACACCGCAGTATATCTTAGCCGGATACTCGCTGGGCAACATACAGGATAACATACTCACGGAGCTGTCCAATAAATATGGATTTCAGTTTAAGTTTGATAAATATAACAACTTCAATCTGTTCGGTGTGAAGGTGGTACAGACTTCACACGGATCTATAAGCGGGCTTGGCAGGATCAGGGGTATGACGTCTTTCGGGGCATATATCAACGAGGCTTCGCTGGCGAATCAGGAAGTGTTTGATGAAATCAAGGCCAGATGCAGCGGACAGGGAGCAAGGATTATAGCAGACACAAACCCTGATCATCCGGAGCATTGGTTGCTTAAAGATTATATAGATTCCGGTGCAGATGGAATATTGAGCTTTCATTTTCACTTGGATGATAATTCGTTTCTGGATCCCAGATATGTCCGAGAAATCAAGGCTACGACACCGAAGGGAATGTTTTACGACAGAGGTATCAACGGTGATTGGGTTTCCGGTGAAGGCGTTGTTTATCCGGACTTTGACCAAAGCGTGCATGTTATAACTCGTAAACAAGCCGATGGCATAAGCTTCGATAGAATGTTTGCAGGTGTTGACTGGGGCTGGGAACACTGGGGTGCCATTGTAATGATCGGGGTAAAGGATAACAGCTATTACATCATAGAGGAACATGCGGCGCAGCACAAATACATAGACGGTTGGAAAGCGATAGCAAAGGATATTATCAGACGGTTTGGTAATATCCCTTTTTATTGCGACCCGGCAAGGCCTGAGCATATCGCTGCTTTTCAGGCAGACGGTATAAATGCTTTCCCGGGAAATAACAGGGTATTGTCCGGAATAGAAGCTATCGCCACGCTGATGAAAAATAAGATGTTTTTTATTGTGTATGACGAGTGCCCGAGGTTTAGGGAAGAAATTTATAAATACATATGGAAAAAGAATACAGGAGAGCCGCTTAAAGAGAACGATGACGTATTGTGTGCTATAAGGTACGGGATTTATTCCGATTTGGTAGTAAATGGCAATACAGACATGGCGGAAAACATCAAGAAAGCGAAAATGATAAAGGGGCTGATTTAATGGCAGAACATTTGAAGGTGAATGAATTTGAATATGGAGACGATCTGAAGAAATATACGGTGGTAAAGAGTTTTCAGGCAATTTTTAAGCCGAACGCTAATTTTCATTACCGGGCTGAAAGCGCTGAGGAAATATTGAGCGATCCGAAGAAACTGAGGGCAATGATAAGAGATCACCATGAGAATCAGTGTCCGAGGCTTGTGGCATTAGATGATTACTCGAAGGCGAGAAATAACGCAATATATGATGATGAGGGAAGGCGCGTCGAACAGGGGAAGGCCGATCACCGGGCAGCGCATAATTTTGCCAAAATAATAAATACGTTTGATGTCGGGTATAACACAGGCATTCCAATAAAGAAAATCAGTAGAAATGATAAGGTCAATGAGATTATAAAAGAATACGACGATTTAAATGATGCGGCGGCGCTTGACAGCGAGCTATGGCGAGATATGAAAAAATACGGAAGAGCCTATGAGCTGCAATATCGCAACAAAGATGACGAAGACCGGTCTGTAATCAGCAGCGTGTTTGAAACATTTGTGTGTTACGGACTTGACGTTGAGCGGACTCCCCTGTTTGCGGTACGATACCTGAAGTACCGGTTAGGTGATAGGGAGAAAGTAGTGATCAGTGTATATACCGATAGTGAGATTATAACTTATAAACCAACAACTATGGCGAGCTTGAGGTTGATAGAGGAAAAGAGAGAACAGCACCAGTGGGGCGAGGTCCCTATAACAGAGTACTCCCCGAACAGGTATCGCATGGGTGGATATGAAGATGTTATACCGCTTATCGATCTGTACGATGCCGCACAGTCTGATACGGCAAACTATATGACAGATTTTAACGAGGCAACGCTGGTGATCAGCGGGGATCTTGACCTGGGCAAGTATTCGGTAGACGACTACATCAAAATGAAGCGGAACAATTTGCTGCTTTTGCGGAATGGAGTAAACCCAGACGGCAGCAGGTCTGAGACCAGCGCCGGCTATATTTACAAAGAATACGATGTTAACGGCACAGAGGCCTATAAGGACAGACTGCAGAGCGATATACATAAGATATCATTCGTCCCGGACTTAACGGATAAAGAATTTTCCGGTACTCAATCCGGTGAAGCCATGAAATATAAAATATTTGGATTTCTGCAAGATGTAAGTACGAGCCAGAGGGGCTTTACAAAGGGGCTAATAAGACGATACAAGCTCCTTCTAAACATGAAAAATTATGTTCGTGAGTCCTCCGGAGCCGATCTTGAGGGGCTTGAAATAAAATATACTCCGAATTTGCCGAAGGCTGTATTTGATGAGCTTAAGGCAATCATTGACGCTGGCGGAGAGATCAGCCAGGAAACGCTCCTTTCTTTGGCATCATTCATTGAGGATGTTCAGGCGGAGATGGACAAGGTGCAGGAGGAGCAGACAGCACAGGTTAACAGAAATGTAGCACAGATATTTAACGGTGATTACAATGGCGAAGAGCAGTAAAGAATACTGGGCAGAGCGAGAGCGAGAGAATCTGGAGAAAAATCTAAAAACAGAAGCCGAGTATTACAAAGAAATCGAAAATATCTATAAATATACAATGGACCAGATCCAGAAGGAAATCGACAGCTTCTATGCAAAATATGCCAGTAAAGAAGGCATAACCATAGCGGAGGCAAAGAAACGAGTGTCAAAGCTAGACGTGGAGGAGTTTTCCCGAAAGGCGAAAAAGTACGTCGAAGAGAAAAATTTTTCTAAGCAGGCAAACGAGGAAATGAGGCTTTATAACCTGACCATGAAAGTGAATCGGCTGGAGCTGCTGAAAGCGCAGATAGGGCTGGAGCTGGTGGCTGGATTCGATGAGCTGCAGCAGTTCTTTGAAGAAAAGCTGAATGAGAGGACTATGGAAGAGTTTCAACGGCAGGCCGGTATCCTTGGCTATACGATATTGGACAACGAAAAGATGGCCGAGGCTATTGTGAATGCGTCGTTTAAAAATGCCACATTTTCAGAGAGGATATGGACGCACCAGGAATTGCTCAGGGCAGAACTTGAGAAATTACTCAGAACAGGGCTCTTGCAAGGGAGAAACCCCAGAGAGCTTGCCCGGCAGCTACGTAAAGTGTTCAATGCGTCGGTATTCAATTCAGAGAGGCTTCTGCGGACAGAACTCGCCCGGGTACAGACCGAAGCACAGAGAAGGTCGTTTATCAGGAATGGATTTGACGAGTACATGTACATAACGAGCAACGACTTTAAGGTATGCGCTATTTGCAAGCCATTGAACGGCAGGCATTTTAAAGTTGAAAACATGACAATAGGAGATAATGCCCCACCGATGCATCCGCTATGCAGATGTTCAACGGCAGCATACATGAATGATGAAGATTATGACAACTGGCTCAGTGGATACAAGGATCACGGATTAAGTTTTTCAGATTGGAAAAAGAAAAATTTGCTTAAAAATGAAAAAGGCGCATTGAATGAGTACATAAGCTCCGGAGGATATAAGATAAACGAGAAGTTAAGGAAGAAAATGAAGCTGGGCGCAGATGATAAAGAATTTATAAGTAATTTAGATAGTGCACTGAGTAAAATGCCTACCTATTCAGGGAATTTACTTAGAACACTGTATATTCCAAGTTCAAAGGAACGAGAAAGGTTTCTGAAGAAATATGAGGCAGGCAAGAATGTGACTTATGATGAATACATATCAACATCAAAAAAGAAAGAGTATAATGATAACGCCAACATAATGATATATATCCAAAATTCAAAAAAAGGAGCAGATATATCTAAATTTAACCCTTTGGAAGAAGAAGTGTTGTATAATAGAGGCGCGACGTTTAAAGTAAAACATCTGTCTCTTATACACATCTACGAGCCCACGAGACTAGGCATGAACTCGT